>Ga0302325_10023496_pt1 | contig 12846 bp, 8 predicted proteins | sample Palsa_T0_2_FD_201948 | JGI IMG/M metagenome (GOLD analysis project Ga0302325, IMG submission 201948) | Peat permafrost microbial communities from Stordalen Mire near Abisko, Sweden - Palsa_T0_2 | ecosystem: Environmental > Terrestrial > Soil > Palsa > Peat permafrost | place: Sweden: Abisko... | reverse complement strand
ATTTCGCGGTGGACGCGCTCGGTCTCTTCGCCCTGGTCGACCAAGCCGGGCGTGACGTAGATTTTGCGCTTGGCCTTGAGGTCTCTTAACAATTGCGTGCCGGCGCGGATGCCTTCCAGGTTGCCGTTGTAGGTGTCGTCGACGATCCAGGCACCAGCCAGTTGGTAAGGTTGCATGCGGTGCTCGAACGGTGCGGTCTTGGCGATGCCGGTGATAACCTGACTCTTGGTCAGGCCTAGCTTGAGTGCCAAAGCCGCCACCAATGCCAGATAGCCGACCTCGTGCCGGCCGATCAGGCCGCTGTGGAGCTCCAGCGATTGCTTGCCTTTTGTCATGGTGAAACCGGTGCCGTCGAGGCCGACACGAACCTTTTCGACTTTCCAGCCAAGGGCGCTTGTCTCATCGAATAGCTCGTACGATGGCTTAAGGAACGGTTTGACACTCGGCGATTCGCCATTGACGTAGACATGCTGGCCCTTCAGGTAATCAGCTACCGAAAAAATATCTTCGCCGGCTGCCTGCAATGTTTTGTATTGATCGAGGTGGGCCGGCGCCAAGCCGGTAATGACGGCATGCGTCGGTTGCGTCACCCGGGCAAAGCGGGCGACGTCGCCGGGCGCACCTTCGCCATATTCGATGATCAAGACGTCTTCCTTGCCGCTCAATTGCTTGGCGAACTGGGCGTGGCTGACGCTGACGTTCTTGTTGGCCGGTGTGGCAGCGACCTTCAGGCCCTCGCCTAGGACAGTGTTCAGCAATTCTTTCATGGTCGTCTTGCCGTAGCTGCCGGCCACGGCAATCTTGACGCCGCGATGGTCAGCAAACGTGCCCGTCGATTCATTGATCAGCAGCTGTTCCTTAGGCTTGGTGTTCAGCTCGCGGCCGATGAGCAGCGGTACAACTATCAGGTACGCCCATAGGAAAGGATAGATAATAATCAGCGCCAGGCCGAAGGCGATGCCGCCGGCGAGATGATGCCAGCCGCCGAGGTAAACTAGCAGTAGGCCGGCCAACAGCTGCACGACTATGCCAAGCCGGATCACCAGCAGCAGCAATCTTGCCCGTCGGGTGCGTTCCAGCGTCCGCCGGTGCGCCACGGTGTCGAAATTTTTGGTGCGCCAGACCCATTTGAGGTACGGACCGACCCGGTACTCGCTGCTTTGCAGCATGTAAACCAGCGTAGCGGGATAGTTTGGCCGGTATAGACTAAGGAGTTCGCGGATCATTTCAGGAATTCCTCAATTAATTTAGTAACCTGTTCCGGTTGGTCGTGATGCACGAAGTGGCTGGCCCGTTCGACAATCTCCAAGCGGGAGCCTTTAATTAGGTCATGGTACTGGCGGCCGTCGGCGGCCGGTACGGCGTTGTCGGCAGCACCGTAAATTAATAGCGTTGGTGTGGTGAGGGCCGCGGCATCGCCCTGTACATCCTGGCGTACGGTTTTTTTGAACGTATCTTGCAGGTGCGGCGCCACCAACATGTCCGAACCGGCCGCACCGTAGAGACTTTTGCGCAAAGCCCGGCGGTAGCGTTCCGGCAACCAAAGCGTGGCGATGTTGCCGGTTTTGGCAATGATTTTCAGGCTGAACCGCTTAAGTTTGTTATTGGTGCGTACCCCAGAGGCAACCAGAAGTACCAGTTTTTGCGGCTGAACCGCTCCTAGGCTAACAGCCCGGATTGCCAGTGCGCCACCGTTGCTATGGCCGATAATAGCGTAAGGCTGGTCGAACTTTAATTTTTTAAGAAACTGCCCTAGGAAGCTGGCGTAATCGTCAAGGTTCCAGGTTTGCTTGGGTGCCTCGGTCGCACCAAAACCCGGCAAGTCCGGCGCCAGCACCTGATAATTCTTTGCCAAATGGGCCGATAAGCCGCTAAAAGTTTCGGCGTTGTCGCCCCAGCCATGTAGCAACAGCACCAGCTTACCCTTGCCACTCAAGGTATAGTGCGCCATAAGATTGTTGACAACCAGTTGCATGAACCTAATTATAACGCGCCAAAGCGGAATCTCACGGTTATTGGGATAGCAGGTTGAGGCCGCTGCTACTGCTGCCGCTCGTACCGGCCATGCCGCCGCTATTCAAGAGGTTAGTGAGCGCCGGGTTGCTTTTGGCCGAATTGGCGATCTGGCTAAACACCTGCAGGACCGGTTCGGCATTGGCCGGCGCCGCCACGGAAACATTGCCATAGTGCAGGTCCAGAGTCACGGAGCTAACGTCGCTGTTGCTTTGGCCGGTAGAACTGGCGCCAATCTGGACGATGCGCTTAGTGCCCTTGTCAACCCAGATCGTCAGAGGTGTCTTGTGATGGTCGCTCAAAGCCGAAGCCGCCGGGCTCGAACTTGAGCTGCTGGCCCCCGGGCATTTTTCCAGGTTCTTAACGACCGACAAGTTGCTGAACAGCTTGTCGGCATAAGCCGCGCTTTTATCGTCGTCAATGCTCAGGACAAATTTCTCGGCTGGCCGGCCGTCAACGGTGGCGCTGCTGGTGCTCTGAATGGTGGTAAACGGCTGCTTGGCATATTGGGTCTGCAGAAGCTGAAGGTCGGCATTGGTCAGGGTCCAGTTGGTGTTGAGGAAACACTTGAGCGTGCCGTCTTCGTCCAATATCGTACTATCAACGACTACCCACTTGTTTGATAGGTCGCTGCTGACCGACTGGACCAGGGTGCCGGCGCCCGGACTAAAGGTATTAACCAGGTCGCTAATGGTGCTGAGGTCGCCGATTTCGAAATAAAAGTTGTTATTGACCAGGCGGGTTTCGACCGGCAGGGTAACGCCCGATACGGTCAGATTCAGCTTAAGATCCAGCGCCTTGGTGGCCAGGTTGCTGGCTGAGCTAAAAGTAGCTTTATAGGCCACGCCGTTGCCGAAAGCCGGGCTGCCCTCGAAACTGCCGCTGCTGCTGACTTGCTGCTGTTTCAAACTGTTGACGACGGCCGTCCTCAGCACGTTGGCCGGCTGGTTGGGTACGATAATGCCAAAGTAGGCAGCTGCCGAGGCACCGCCAAGTACCAAGACGGCGGCCAGTCCAATCAAGAACGGTTTCAACGGTTTTAGCGAGCGCTTTGGTTTTGGTGGTGGAGCCGGCGGCGGTATGGCGGCGCCAAGCGGATCGGTCGCGCCCACGACTATACCGGCCGGCGGCGCAGGCGGTAAGCCAGTAGGTACAGAAGCTGTCCCTCGCATTGACGGAGGCAAATGAGGTGATGGCGAAGCGTTGACTGCACCTGGTAAAACGGCTGCCGATGGGTTAAAACCGCCGCTGATTACCTGACCCTGACCCGGAGAAGGATTAGGCGCCGCTGGGAATACACCATTGCCCGGAGCGGCAGGCGTTGGCGCGGCGGGTCCCGGTAATCCAGGGTTAGATGGCGGTGTTGCTGTCGGACGCAGCGGCATGGGTGAAGCCGGCGGCGGGTTAGTCGGGCGAGTTACCGAACCGGGAACCGGGCCAGGATTATGGCTTACAGGCGGTGTTATTTCCGGAATTGGATTGGTGTTTGTGTTTGGCGGTTCCACGTTTGACAGCGCCTTTCTTAAGCGCAGCTGAATGTTGGCCTATAAAGCGATTATACATAAGCTTAAGGATTATCCAAACTATATCTGGTGGAGATGGGGGGACTTGAACCCCCGGCCTCGGCAATGCGAATGCCGCGCTCTAGCCAACTGAGCTACATCCCCGTATCCAAGATTCAAAGCTATAGTGGTGCGCGGGGCGGGAATCGAACCCGCACGCCCTTTCGGGCACAACATTTTAAGTGTCGCTTGGCTACCAGTTACAACACCCGCGCTAAGTGAACCCTCTTAAATATACTCTATGTCTGCAAACTCTTTAGCTGCTACAATTACTATTATGAAGTTATGCTCAAAATGCCACATAGAAAAAAATGAGACAGAATTTTTCGTCCGAAATAAAAAGACAAAGCATCTACATGCCCAGTGCAAGACGTGCTACCAGAAACATCGGGCTTCGTACTACGCAGCCCACTATACCAAATATAAAGAAAGGTACTTGGAGCGAGCACGGTTACGGCGGCAAAAACTTCGCAGTATATTCAGAAGAAATATGATTGAATATTTAGCCGATAAAACGTGCGTCGATTGTGGAGAACACGACATACGGGTATTAGAGCTCGACCATCTAGATCCACAATTAAAAAAATTCACCATATCGCAAGCAGTCAGACTTGGTAAAGGCTGGGAAGAAGTAGAACAAGAGCTGAAAAAATGCCAAATTCTCTGCGCCAATTGCCATAAAAAGCGTACTGCCAAACAGTTTAGCTGGTACAAAGCAGTGTAATGGAGGCGCGTACGAGATTTGCACTCGTGTACGAGCTTTTGCAGAGCTCTGCCTAACTACTCGGCCAACGCGCCATTTGCCCTATAAGTCTATCACGAAAAAGCCTGCCCCAAGGTGTTGGCCATAAATACCTTTATTCGTCGTGCTTGGAGAAGATGACCCGCTCAGTTTCGTCTGACAAACCGTCCGAAGCTTTTTTCCGGCGGCGTCGGCGGCGCTTCAGCTTTACTTTTAGCGTCGAACCGGCCATGGCGGCCCGGCCCATGCTGGCAGCCGTCTGCTCCGTCGACGGCGCAGGTGGCGCCGGGGTTTCGGCCGGCTTGTCCGGTTCCGGATGCTGAACCGGGGCTTGGGCCGGCGGCTGCGCCGGTTGAGTCTCGAGACTGTAACGGTTGCGGATATAGTTTTCTACGGAACTGCGGTGTAGGGCGTATTGCGACTGTGAATGCTGGATAATGTTCGCTGTCTGGTCAAACTCGTGCTCGGGCAAATCCAGCGTAAAAGCCGAGAAAGCCGGCGTCTTCTCGCCGTCAATCGTCATATTAACGACGAAGTGACGGTTGTGCATATGTACGAGGTCGTACTCGGTGAAGCGCGGCTCAAAATACTTCTGCATGCCCCGGGCATCGTCGGCACCCATGCGAAAAGCGATCATCGAGCCGACATTGCCAAAAACGGCGTCTTTGACCTCTTGCGACATCTGGGCGATGTACTGGTTGGCAACGGTCAGATTCAGGGCATACTTGCGGGCTTCGCTGAGGATGGTGGCAAAGCTGTCGGTCGCGAAATGCTGGAATTCGTCCACATATAGATAAAACGGGATTCGTTGATCGGCGGGAATATCGGCCCGGCTCATGCTGGCCAGTTGGATCTTCGTGACCATTAGCGCACCCAGCAAAGACGCATTGTCTTCGCCAACCAGCCCACGACTCAAGTTGACAATCAAAATTTTGCGCTCGTCCATTATCTGCCTGATATTGAAGCTGCTCTTGGGCTGGCCAATGATATTGCGCACAATCGGATTAGCCGTAAACGCCCCGACCTTGTTGAGCACGGGGGCAACGGCCTCGGCGGCAAACCGGTCATTCCAGGACGTGAATTCGACTGTCCAAAAGTTGCGCACCACCGGATCAACGACATAGCCCATAACTTCTTTCCGGAAGTCCTTGTCCGTCAAAATGCGCGTAATGTCGAGCATGGTGGCTTCGGGGTATTCGAGTAGTGCCAACAGGCTGTAGCGCAAGATGTATTCCAGGCGGGGGCCCCACGATTCGAACATCCGCTTGAGGACACCGATTAATTCCGAAACGGTGTGCGTCCGCAGCTTGGGGTCGGATACCTCCATTGGATTGAAGGCAATCGGGAATTCGGTGTCAGCCGGGTTGAAGTAAATCACGTCCTGGGCCCGCGACGCCGGGATACGCTTGAGGATGCTGAGCGCGTAGTCGCCGTGCGGGTCGATGACCGCGAAGCCGTAGGTGCTGTTAATTTCGGATATGGTCAGCAGTTCCAGGAGACCCGATTTACCCACCCCGGTCTGGCCGAGGATATACAAGTGCCGCCCCCTGTCCGACCTGGGCAAGCCGAAAGCCGTGTTATGCCCCCGGAAGGTAGCAGCCGCGATCGGACTGACCACATCTTGGTTAGTTTCGGTAACGACCGGCAGGTTGGCCGGCGGCTCGGCCGTTTGGCTGAGCGCCCACAAAATATATGGGGTTTCGACGTTGGTGTGCGGCAAGTGGTAGAGCGTGGCTACTTCTTCAATATTCAGTATGGAAGGATGGCTGCTGAGCGTCCGCTTGTGGTAGTGCGACACTGCCGCCGGGTCTTCGCTCAAGCGCGCTTGCTCAAAGCCATTCAAATATGTCGTGTTGAACTGCTTATAGCTAGCTACGATGGACTGCAGGCGCAATTTTGCTTGCTGCTGCGGCGCATTGCCTTTATAAACAATCCGCAAATTGGCCTCAAACGCTAGCTTATGGCTTTTATCCTCCGCTCCGCTTGCCCTGGCTTGCTCGTACTCAGCCAGCTTGGCACCACCCTCGGAACCTTTGTGGTCCGGCGGCGCCCAGAGCGCCGTCAGTAGCGTTCCCGGGCCGGACCGGGAACCACCGCCCCGCAGACCGCTGATATAACGTTCGCTTTTGCGGTGCCAGTTGTTGGAGGCTGGCTGCAGCACTAATTGGATCCAGGCTTCTTCGCCTTCTTCAAACTTTGCCAAAGTAGCGGTGATGGCCGCCAAGGGGTCCACCTCGAAACTCTGGAATGTCTTGATAGGCAGGGCGTCATTGTTGACAAGCTTCATGTCGGCCACCAAAAAACTGGCCGGCTGCAGTTGGTCCAGCAAAGAATAGTCTTCCACCTCGGAAATCTGCACCGTGGGATACTGGGCGTATATCTGTTCTTCGACGAAACTTTTCAAATACCGGGGCACGCACACGTAAAAGCCGATGCGTTTTTTTAAGACGGCGATTTCGAAGCTAATCCGAACCCTCCGGGGAGCCGAAAAGCGCTTTTTCGCTGGCAACGTTAACAAGCCGTGGAGCGAGGCAAACATCTGCTCGGCGGCCAGCTCTTTTTTATCGTTCGTCCGCGGCACCTGCAGCAGCAGGACCACGTGGCTTTCATCAGGATGCTCTTGGTCTCGTTGCGCCATACCCTTTTCCGATTAAGCCGGCCGCTGCCGACTGTTTACATTCGTAAACTGCTTGTGTATTTTATAGTACCACAATCTGTAGCTTAGAGCCGACGGATGACCTCTGTAAAGGTCTTATACTTTATAATAAGAAGCATGCCCGCATACAAAGTCCGCCAGCAGACGCTTAGAAAAGTCCCCGAAATCACGGCTATCTTTTGGGTGGCTAAGATACTGACGACGGCGATGGGCGAGGCCACCTCGGACTTCTTCGTATTCAAAATTAATCCGTACGCCGCGGTAATCCTGGGCGGCGTAGCCCTCGTTGCAGCCCTTACGCTGCAACTTAGAGCGCGCCGGTATGTGCCGTGGATCTATTGGTTGACGGTAGCTATGGTGGCCGTCTTCGGCACGATGGCCGCGGACGTCTTGCACATCCAGTTCCATGTCCCATATGTAGCCTCCACCACATTTTTTGCCGTGGTCTTGGCATTGGTGTTTGTAACCTGGCAGCGGAGCGAAAAGACTCTATCCATCCATAGCATCAATACCCAGCGCCGCGAACTGTTCTACTGGGCGACCGTGCTGGCTACTTTTGCCCTTGGCACGGCGACCGGCGACCTGACGGCCACGACCGTCGGTCTGGGTTACTTTTCTTCCGGTTGGCTGTTCGCTGGCCTGATTGCCCTGCCGGCCTTGGCTTACTGGCTATTTAACCTCAATGAAATCGTCGCTTTCTGGCTGGCCTACATATTGACCCGGCCGCTTGGCGCATCCTTCGCCGACTGGGCAGGAAAAGCCCATAGCGTCGGCGGACTCGGCAAAGGCGACGGACACGTCAGCGTATTCTTGACCCTATTGATTATCATTTGCGTAGCTTATATGACGTCGAGCCATAGGGAAATGAAACGCGAACGCACGGCGCCATAGGCAAAAATCAAACCCGCAGCCATTTTATAACCGTTTTATCTATGCTTTTTATTTTCATTTTGCTAAGCCCGAAAGGCTATAGACATGACAACAGCCGGCCTAGCCGGGCTGGGCATAGCCGTTGGCGGCACTTGGACAAGGGTTTGCTTGTTGCGCTCCAGCCGCCTCTAGGGCAAACCAGCCATCTTTGTGCCTGGTGGCGCCGGTGCTGTCGTTATAGAATTCCAGACCATACTGGGCATTATTGCTGGTACCGCTTATATAGCCATAAATCATAACAGCGTTTACATAGCCGGTGCTGCGGGCCCAGCTTACGAAATTATAGACGTTGTCGCACTGATCGAGGCCAGGATAAGCATTAGCGGCGGAATCGGCTTCCGGCCATTGTAAACTATCACCGTCGTCATTGAGGGTAGTAGCTGTTGGGCCAGCATCATCAGTCGGCCAGCCGACTTCAGTGATATAGACAGGCTCACCGGTAAGACTATGGGCGTCGGTTACTAAGTATCGCTGACCGGCTGCAGATTGGGCGAAACAAGCCGCGATAGTACCACAACTGGCGGTGTCCATATCGGTACCACCGTAAGGATGCACGATGACGCCATCTACGTATTGGCTCATACTAGAGCTCCACCATTCGTCGCCCCAGCCAACATCGGCGCCATTGCTTGGTGTGCCGCCGCCAACTGACGCCAGAATCTTTGGCGAGTTTGACCCGTAGGCGTTATGGAATAAGGTGTAGGTACTTTTAACGAGACTGGCGTAGGCAGTCGCATTTTGCTGGGCGCCCGCATTAGCTCCCCAGAACCAAGATCCAGGCGGCTCGTTCAGAACCTCTATGGCCGGGCATTCGGCACTGGAGGTGCCGCAATACTCCTTGTACCACGCCAGGGCGTTAGCTGCCCAACTGTTAGAATCCGTACCAGTATCGAGTGCACTGACGCCGCCCGTATTATCGTATCCGCCGCTTGTTTCGTAAGGACCACTGAAGTCCAGGATGACTTTGGCGCCGTCATGAGCAAGCTGGACAATATCACCGCCCGCCGGACAGTCGGTGTATTCAGTGCCGCTAACAGGATAGGCTATCGCAACCGGGTCCGGACAGTTCGATTGGTCGATGCGGACATATTTGACGGCACTGGCGACATCGTCATCGCCAGGATTCCCGGTGTTCCAACCGCCAGCGTTCATGCCGACCATCATGTTGCTGCCACCACCACTCGTTGTGGTACCGTTAAACGCTACACAGCTGCCATCAGTAGAACCAGAGCATGAGGTTTGTTTGGCAGCCCCGTTGGCCGGAGTGCCGCTAGCGGCAGTAATACTGGCGTAGGGCGTAGCGGCGTGGGAGTTAGTTAATAGATAGGTGCCTATGACGGCTACTAGGAGGACTATGAGTAAGCCGCTCATACGTTGTAAGGTTTTGGGACGATCGAAAAAATATGTTTTCATCATAGCCTAAGCTGTTTATGTTTTGGGACGCTCTACAGCCGTCACTGCACCACTACACTGCCCTTGAAGGTGTAAGGGTTGAGCTGGTCGTGATAGGTAAAGGTGCCTGTCTTGGCGAAGGTAAAGCTGTACTGGTCGCCGTTTTGGAGAGCCTCTCTGGCGTTGAAACCGCTCAGGCCGGTATCAGTTGGGTACGGATCGCTCGCCACCCAATGGGGTTGTGTATCGTTGTCCGTCCAAGTTACGGTCGTACCCGGTGAGACCTTGATGGTCGCTGGGCTGAAACCCGCTTCCGTAATACTCACCACTGCCAGGCTTTTAACAGTCTCGGTCCGGGTCGCTGCCGGCGCCTTGGCCGATTTATGGGCCGGTAGCAGTGCAACCACGATGACGGCTATGACAACGAGTAGTACTATCATGGTTGGCCACCGAACCGTCCAGTGCTGTCTTCGGGGATCGGGTTGAACGGGCTGCGGCTGAGATACTTGTGCCTGCTGGTTTTCCGGTGATGATTCGGGTGACGGCATATTTATATATCTCCCTATCCTTGTGGTTTGAGCGACGCGTTAAAAGTTGTAGTACCTGGAGACGTAAGGATGGTATCGTGTTGGCTGAGGTAGCCCCCCTGGTTGTAGGGATTGAAAATAGTAATGTAGTTTTCATTGGGGGTAAGGTTAGCCAGGACGTATTTGCCGGCTGAGTTGGTAAGGACAGTTTCCTCTTGGCTGCTACCAGACACGTAGGCTTCAACCCACACATCGGCAATGGTCTGATCCCTGTCGGCACCAGTAACACCACCGGCTATGGTAGCCGTCTGTGATTGGGCCGGGGTGGTTGCACTGGCCGTAGCTGAAGCCAAGGACTTATTACCGCTGGCGTCAACGGCTACTACGTAGTAGCCGTAGGTCGTACTAGCGTTAAGGCCGGTATCACCGAAGCTGGTAGTCGTAACGGTCGTTAACTGGGTTCCATTACGATAGATGATGTAATCTGCCACTCCAACGTTATCGGTACTGGCTGTCCAGCTGAGGTTGATCTGTGAGGCGCTGATAGCCGTAGCCGTCAGTTTAGTTGGCTGAGTCGGTGGTGTGGTGTCAGAAGGGCTAGGTGTGGTGACCTTGGCCGCAACAGAAACCGGCGAAACGTTACCGGCCGCGTCAAAGGCTTCGATTTCATAGCTGTAAGTAGTGTTGGCCGTAACAGTTGTGTCGGTATAAGTTGTAGTAGAGCCGTTGACCTGGCCGAGAGTAGTAAACCCGCCGCTAGCCACACTGCGCAGGATATAGTAACCAGTCACGCCGACATTATCCGTACTGGCAGTCCAGCTGAGACCGACCTGCGTAGCGCTTTTGGCCGTAGCTGTGACTCCGGTTGGTTTGCTGGGAGGCTGGGTATCGGCATTCTGGACCGTCACGTTGATCTGACTGTTGCCAACATTGCCGGCCGCGTCATAGGCCGCAGCCCTGAGTATATGGCTACCATTAGCCACTTTGGTCGTATCCCAGGTGTAGCTATATGGCGAAGCGGTAACTGAGCTAGCCAGTACCCCGTCAACGTAGAACTGGACCTTCGTAACGCCGACATTATCTGAGGCCGTAGCGGTCACGGCTACCGTGCCTTTCACAGTCTGGTTGTTGGTCGGATTGGTGAGATTGACAGTCGGCGGGGTAGTGTCACCGTTCTTCACCGTCACCGTCACCGAACTGGATGTGGTCTTCAGGCCATTGCTATCCGTGGCAATGGCGGTAATGGTATGTGTACCGTTGCTGACACTACTAGTGTTCCAGCTATAGCTGTAGGGAGCAGTGGTGTCGGCAGTGCCAACGTTTGTACCGTCAACTTGGAATTGGACACTGGTGATGGTGGCGCCGGTGGTAGTGGCTGCAGCCGTGGCGCTTAGGGTGGTGGTGCCGCTCACGGTGCCACCGCTGGTGGGTGCGGTGACGGAGACGGTGGGTGCGGTGTTGGTTGTGGTGGTGCAGTTGCCGCCGGTACCGGTCGGAACGCAAGTGCTGTCATTCAAAAATTCAACATTATCAACTTTTACACCACTATGCGTACCGGTCACCACAAGGGTTTGGTTACCAGCAGCAAGCGTTGGTGGGGTAAGGCCGGATGTCACATTGACCCAGACCCAGGCGGGTGTGGTGGAAGTATAGGCTGTTGGAAAGGCACTGCCGGGCACGGCATAGCAGTTGGTGCCGGTGGCATTGTTCAGGTTGAGGAGGAGTGGTGAAGTGGATGATACTGCAGATACTTCGGCACGGACCCATATATTATAGGTGTCACCTGCGCCTGTGGCTGGAATCACTACAGGGTTAGGGGGAGTGTCTGCGGCAGAGAAGGTGACGGTGCCATAGGTTGTACCGGTTGGGGTGCAGGCAGCTAGGGAGGCTGCGGCCGAGCCTCTGCTACCATGTGCGAGCATACCTCCCATTAGTAAGCCGGTGATTGCCACCGTGAGTATGAGAACCAGCTTAAAGCTTGAAGGTTTTTGCATTAAGTACCGGCTTTGCTTGTTTTCAGTATTTAGTTTTGGTCTGTATTTGCTTGCTAGTAACCTTGACGTAACGCTTCTACTTATAAAATATAACCTCATGGCCTACGTTGTCAACCTAGATTGGCAAACAGAACAAGAAGACGCCAAAGCGTCCAATATTTCCCACTTGGTGCGACTGAATGGTCCTAGCAACTGTAATCCGTTTGGTGCAGGGCTTGTGATTGATAGGCGTACCAGCCAGGTTCTAGAGTACCGGGACCAGATGGCTGATCAGGCCCTTGAATCAAATCATAGCCGCCGGTTCCAGAGCCCTGCTGTGAGAAGATCCATAGTCCAGCTTCCCAGCTATTATTTCTCAGATCGTCAAAGTATTGGTTAATCGCCTTGCATTGTCCCACAGTACCCACGAGGCTGGTTTCTTGCCCGACCTCCGTGACGTAAATCGGTAGTGCCGGCCATGATGCATGGGTCAGATCCAGATTGCTTGGGTATGAAAAGTTTCCACTGGTGCTACAAGGGTTATTAGCGCACACTCCAATGCTTGGGATATCCCCATAGGGGTGCAGGGTTACGCCACCGACACCGGGATCGCTAGCGAGGTCAGGTACAGCAGCCTGCATGGCTTGCGGCCAATTGCCGCTGTCACCCTCAGTATCAGTGGTGTAATACGGTTCCGAGTCAAACAGCACTTTCACACGACCACTAGTTGCATTATTAACTGCTTGGCCTACCAGCTTGACCATTTGGGCGTAGTCACCAGGGTCGAAGCATTCATTATATATTGTGCCATTGACGGTTATAGTGTCATAGACGCAGCTCCACGGACCATTACCACTAGGCTCAAGAGGATTATAGGCTTCATTGCCAAGCTCCATAAATTGTGAACCCAAATCTGTACGTCCCTGCCAAAAAGTACCACCTTGGCCGTAATTGTAAGCGGTATAGACAGCGGCCTGGACCCAGCCCAGCTGGTCCGTGCAAGTCCCGGTGTAGGTAGGCGAACTGCATGAACTGAGACATGTGCTGTAGA
>Ga0302325_10023495_pt1 | contig 12846 bp, 11 predicted proteins | sample Palsa_T0_2_FD_201948 | JGI IMG/M metagenome (GOLD analysis project Ga0302325, IMG submission 201948) | Peat permafrost microbial communities from Stordalen Mire near Abisko, Sweden - Palsa_T0_2 | ecosystem: Environmental > Terrestrial > Soil > Palsa > Peat permafrost | place: Sweden: Abisko... | reverse complement strand
CTTCGAGCTTGATCCGTAGCTGGCGAATGAAAGTGCGGAGGTACTCAAGCTCGCTTCCGTGTTCTGCGCCCCACACGCCTTGCAGCAACCGCGCGTGAGTAATGGGAAGGCCGGCGTTCGCCATCAAATAGTGAAGCAGGTCGAACTCTTTGGGCGTCAGGTGCACGACTTGATTCGATTTCTTGACCGTGCGTCGTGCCGGATCCAAATCGATCTTGCCGATGGAAATAATCCCACCGGTGTTCTGACCCAGCAGTCGGGCCCGGCGCACGGCGCTGCGCAGTCTGGCAATTAGCTCGCTGATATGGAACGGCTTTGTAATGTAATCGTCGGCGCCCGCCTCAAGCGCCTGCACCTTGTCGTCTTGCGAATCCCGCACGCTCAACACCAATACCGAAAGGCCTGGAGCGATTCGGCGGATCTCCGTGCAAGCCTCAAACCCACCCATGCCGGGCATGTTCAAATCCAGGAGCACGACTTCAAACTTCTTGCGCCGCAACAAGCCCAATGCATCTTCGGCATTGGCAACTTCATCGGTCGTGAAGCCAAAGGCGGTCAGAGTCGTTTTCAGCACCTGTCGAATCGACGATTCGTCATCGATGATCAGAATATGTCCGGCGGGGTCGGTCAAATTAAAAAGAGCATAAATCGAACGACATAAAAAAGGCATAAAGGCCAACGGCCTCAAAAGGGCTTCTCCAGGTCCAGAGAGCAGGTTTTCTCGAAATCCCGTTATATGATCCTTTTAGGCGCTACCCCTTAGCAGCATTAGAGCAATCAAAATTTTCGATTTGGCTTGCAGGTCGGCGGCTGCTTACAATTTCAGATAGTAATCCTTTATGTTGGATTAGTGCGTCTTCATTCCTTACTTCGTCGGTAATCGGCACCCTGTTGAGTGTCAAAACGCGATTCCTCGTTTTGCAGTTTAGGACTAACCTTCAGGAGGCACGAGATGGCAGAGAACGAGCAAGCAGAAATGAAACCGACGCTGGGTCTCACTGGCTTGACCATGAATGCGATGGCGCTCATTGCGCCAGGCGCCTTCCTGTGGCTGACTTTTGTGGCACAGGGTACGGCCGGCGCAACGGCGCCCAGCATGTGGCTCGGAATCGTTTTGGCCTTACTGCTGTGCCTGGCGACGGCGGTCTGCTATGCGGAAATGGCGAAGCTTTATCCGGGCACGGGCAGTTCCTATTTCTTCGCGGAACAATCGTTCCTGAATCACGAAAAGGCTTGGCGCTACGCGCGCATCTCGAAGTTCATTGTGGGCTGGGGCTCTCATCTCTATTATTGGGTCTACCCGGGCGTGATGGTGGCCGTGATGGGTGAATTGGTCGGCTACTTGACCGGAACGCTGTGGCCGAACTTTATGAGCGCTTCGAATCCAGGGCCGGCCTTCATGGCGCTGATTGTGATTATTTTCTCTTTCGCCATCGCCTGGATCGCGCACCGCGGGATCAACGGATCCACCGCCATCAACATTGCCATCAACGTCATACAGATCTCGGCGCTGCTCGTCTTTTCGGTGATGGCCTTGGGCTACCGGATGAATCACCCGGCCGGCAGTGTGGCTTATCAGTTCGACTCCTCCTCCGGCGAAGCCTACACCTATGAGTTCGCGACCAAGACGGATGGGAAAACCGAGACCGTTGTGAGAGATGCCAATGGCGTTCCGCAACCGAAGCTCGACGCAGCCGGCAAACCGGTGCCCTACCACATCAGCTATCCGGAGAAGGACGCCAGTGGCAACTTCCTTACGCACCCGACCGCAGGCTCCGTGGTTAGCGTTCACAATTTGAGCTGGGTGTTCATTCAGGCGACGGTTGCGATTTTAATTCTGGTGGGTTTTGAATCGGTGACGGCGATGGGGGCTGAGGCGAGAAACGCTAAGCGCGACGTTCCGATAGCGGTGATCACTTCACTTTTAGTGCAGGGGGCGTTCTGTTATTTGATTGAGTATTTTGCCGCCGAATACTTCTTGAATAGCGGCTACCCGATGACGTCAGCCACCGGGTCGGCGGCGCCTATAGGCGACATGATGATCATGATCGGCGATGCAATTTTCGGGCAAGGCAATGGCCGCACTTTTATGTTGATCGAGGCGTTTACGGTTTTTCTAGCGATCATTGGTACCACCCTTTCTTGTATGAACACAGGCGCGCGCGTGACTTACGCTATGGGCAAAGATTCCGAACTGCCCGACCACTTTGGCGCGTTGCACGGCGCGAACCTCACCCCGCATCGCGCCATTTGGACACTGGCCATCATCTCCGCCGCGATTGGGATCGTTGGCGTATCCGTGCCCTTTGGCGACGGCGGCGCTCTTTCCGATGCAACCATTGCAGCCCTGCCGCACGGGTTCTGGTCGAGCTTCGGCTACATGAGCCATGACAAGATGGCGGCTTTGCCTCAGACCGTTCTGCTGGTCACGCTCACCTCAAACTTCGGCACGTTCCTGCTGTATGCGTTGAGCTGCTTCATCTGTGTGGTGGCGTACCACAAGCACCCGAAGTTCAATGCGTTGAAGCACCTGGTGATTCCGGTGTTCGGCTTGCTCGCGAATCTAATCTGCATGGCGTTCTATCTGATTGGCCCGTTCATCGGCATCGGCACCAAGATGGAGCCGCTGCTGGCGCTGGGTATCGCGGGCGTATGGGCGATCTACGGCGGCATCTACTTCTTGCGCAGCAGCAAGGGAACAGGGCGTACCACTCTGCTCCCCGACGAAGCAAAGGCAGCCGGGACTTAAATAAAAGGGCAGCAGCGCCCGCATGTTAGAAATTGAGTTCGCGCAATTATCCGACCCGGGAGGAGTGCGCGAACACAACGAAGACTTCATCGGCTATGCCGGTGCGGACGGCTGGCTCTTTGCTTTGGCCGATGGAGTGGGCGGTCACGATCGTGGCGAAGTAGCGTCGCGGTTGGCGGTCGAATCGATACTTGACGGCTTTCGCAAGTCGAACCGCGACGAATCGCTGAACGCGCTTCTGCCGCGATTAGTGCAGGCGGCCAATTCGAAAGTGTTTGAGACAGCTATGACGGTGACGCCCGGCGGCAGCAGCATGGCGACAACCATAGTGGCGTGCGCGCTTCGCTATGATAGGGCGATTGTGTCTCATGCCGGCGACTCCCGCTGCTATCTGGTACGCCAAGGGTACGCGGCGGCGATTACGAGAGATCACACGTTTTCCAACGAGCAGCTCAAGATGGGCGTGGTGACAGCGGGCGAGGCCGGCAGATCGCAAATCGCGCATGTCCTGAGCCGTGCGCTGGGCAGCCACATGTTTCTGAGTGTCGATACCAGCGAACAGCAGATCTTCGCTGGAGACGTTTTGCTGCTCTGTTCCGATGGTTTGCACAACTCGGTCGCTAGCGAAGACATCGGCCGTATCGCGGGGCACGGCGCGCCGCTGGATGGTGCCGCGGGTGCTCTGGTGGAACTTGCCAAAGAGCGCGACGGCAGCGATAATATTAGCGTTCAACTCATTCGTGTTCGCGCAGTGGAGCGCGTCGGGATGTACCGCGGAAGGCACTATAAGCTTGACCAAAGCTCATAAGTCACGGCGAATCTCTTGCACCCAGGCGATCAGCTAGATCATTTCCATATCGATTCTCTGGTGGCTCGCAGCGGCATGGCTTCCATCTACCGGGCCACGGACACGCGTAGCGGGACGCCCGTGGCTGTCAAGATTCCTCACCCGGAAGTGGAGAGCGAGCCGGTGTTCTTTGAGCGCTTCCAGCGCGAGCAGGATATCGGAACGAAGCTCGATCATCCGGCGGTGATGAAAGTGTTGACCGTGCCCGACCGCTCGCAGGTCTACATGGTGATGGAGTGGGTAGAAGGGCGACTGCTGCGCTCCATTCTCAAGGAAGAGAAGAAGCTTAGTCAGGAACGAGCCACGCGCATCACGATTAGCCTTTGCGAAGCGCTCGAATACATCCATAGCCAGGGCGTGGTGCATCGGGATCTCAAGCCCGAAAACATTATGGTCGCGCCCGACGACAGCATCAAGCTGATCGATTTCGGCATCGCCGGCCAGCAAGGCGCGCGCCGCCTCACGTTTGCCAAGCTATCGAATTTGATGGGCACGCCCGATTACATTTCGCCGGAACAGGTGAAAGGGAAGCGCGGGGACGGGCGCAGCGACATCTACGCCGCCGGCGTAATGCTCTATGAGATGCTCACCGGCGAAGTGCCGTTCAAAGGCCCGAATCCCTTCGCGATCATGAACGACCGCTTATTGAATTATCCGGTTCCGCCGCGCGAACTGAATCCGGAGATCACGCCGCAATTGCAGGAGATCATCTATCGCGCCATTGAGCGCGATCCTTCAAACCGCTATGCGCGGGCGAGAGACTTTGCTTCCGATCTCGAGCATCAGGATCAAGTCGGGGTTTCGGAAGACCGCTTGGAGCTGCACACCTGGCAGCACAGGCGCTCGCCGCTTTATAAGAAGGTTCTCTTCTATGGGCTGCTGGCGCTGATTCCGGTGGCCGTTTTCGCGTTACTTCTTTATGTTGCAAAGCATGCTTAGGCATTCCGTTGAAAGACCGCTTGGAATTGGCGCTGTCGTGTACCGCTCCTTCACAGTCGCGGCTCGGTCGGTGCGGTGTCGCCGGGTTTTCATTGTCAGTGGTGGGCCGCGGGCGCTATGAGCCGGACTGTGGCGCTACTCATCCTTTTTGCCGCGGCGGTTCTTGAGGCCGGCGGCGATGCCATTGTGCGCGCGGGGCTTCACAATTCGCGCCTCGTCTCCCGCCTTTTGATCTATCTCGTAGGCGGGTGCGTGTTGTTTGCCTATGGCTGGGTGGTGAATGCGCCTCCTTGGGATTTCGGCAAACTGTTGGGCATCTATGTAGTATTCTTCTTCGTGGTCGCCCAGCTGATTTCTTTCTTTGCGTTCGGGCAAAAGCCCAGCGCCACTCTGCTGCTCGGCGGTTTGCTGATTGTGGCCGGAGGTTTGGTGATCGGCTTAGCGAGGAGCTAACGGCGCATCAAGTCCTCCCGCTGAATGACGAACTCGGGATAAGCTCCCGCGCCGAGCTCGAAGAGATCGAGGCCTTGGCGCTCGCCGCTCGGAGACACGCGGTAGGGGACGAAGCGATTCATCAATAGATTTAAGCCGTAGCTGACGGGCAGAACGATTCCGATGAGTGTGGCGACTCCCAGCAGTTGCGGCAGGAAGGCGGCGTTGCCGAAGATGCTGAGCGCCATGATTCCCCAGATGCCCGCGACGGCGTGTACTGAAATGGCACCGGTGGGATCGTCTACTTTCATGCGCAACTCGATAATCTCAATGGCGAAGACGATGGCTCCTCCCGCCACGAATCCGATGAGAATCGCGGCGGCGGGCTTCACATAGGGCGCTGCCGCGCTCATCGTTACCAAGCCGGCGACCCAGCCGTTGGCGGTGAGCGAGGCATCGGGTTTTCCAAAGCGCACACGCGTGCCCACGAAGGCGGCTATGGCGGCGGCGGCCGCGGCCAGAACAGTATTGATGGCCGCGAGGACGGATACGGCGGCCGTGCCGTTGGCCGAAGAGCCAGCGGTCCAGCCGAACCAGCCAACGAGCGCGAGGAGGCAGCCGAATAGCACAAACGCGGCACTGTGTCCGGGCATCGCCGTTGGAATGCCTTCGGGCGTAAACTTGCCGTGGCGGGGACCGAGAATCCAGGCGATGCACAGCGCATTCGCTCCTCCCAAGATTTGAATGCTAGCTGCGCCGCCGCCGTCGATAAAGCCGAGTTGATTGAGCCACCCGAACTGTGCCCAGAAAAGGAATAGTGGATATATGATGGCGGCTAACAATGCGGTTGAAGCGCAGACAGCAGCGATGCGCCAACGCTCCGCTCCACCTGCTACTGAGATGAGTGAGGCAAATCCGACGGAGAAGAGTTGCAGCAAGAGGGTAAGTGGTTGAGAGTCGATGCTGAGGGCAAAGAGGCGGCCATTGCCGATCAGATTCCAATCTCTTCCGGCGAGATGAATGGCGTGCCCAGAGCCGCTGGCAAGGCTGAAACCGATGGCGGTGCAGACCAAAACTGCGACACAGAATGCGCATAAGGAGGCGAGCAGAATATGGGCGGTGCTGCGCGAGCGAGTGAGTCCGGCGTTTAAGATTGTCAATCCCGCGAGGGCGAGAGGGATGAGGAGGATGAGTGGCAAACGAGATTCAGGTGTCACTTTGGCGCCTCCGTTGAATAGGGCAGGCTGACCAGGGGGGTCAGCCGCAGACCAGGGGGTCTGCCCCACAAGAGGTGTTTCAGCATCATTGGTGGTGGGCACTCCTCTTAGGGAGGTGTTCGCGGGCGACGAAGACGAACCCTGCTATTTCGATGGCGAAGCCGGCGAGGCAGAAGACTGTCTGTGCCGGGGGTGTGTGAAGTAAGACGACGGCGGAGACAGCGATGAAAAAGCCGGCCGGCATAAGGAGGAATCCCGCGAGTTTCATTAGTCTACCAAGCCGTTCTTCATAGCAAAGCGCACCAGTTCTCCGGCACTATGCAAGTTGAGCTTCTCCATGATTTTCCCGCGATGGGAATCGACGGTATAGACGCTCAGGTTTAGGCGCGTGGCGATCTCCTTGTTGGTCTTGCCTTCGGCGATCAGTAAGAGCACTTCGCGCTCGCGGGCGGAGAGCAGACCGACCGGGTCGTTCAAGTCCTTCGCCTTGTCGTTCAAGGCGCTCGAAACCGCCGGGCTGATATAGCCATCGCCGTTGGCAACGGAACGAATGGCGCTCAGCAGTTCGGTGTCGATGGCATCTTTGAGAATGTAGCCGCGCGCGCCGGCGCGTAGAATTTCGCGGACATAGACCGCTTCTTTGTGCATGCTCAAGACCAGAATGCGGATGCGGGGATTGGCGGCCACCATTTTCCGAGTGGCTTCCATGCCGTTGAGTTCCGGCATTTGCACGTCCAGCAAGACGATATCGGGCCGCAGCTTGGCGGCGAGTTCTACGGCTTCGCGGCCGTTTGCGGCTTCGCCGACCACTTGCAGATCGGCGTGGGCGGAAAGAATGAGTTTGAGGCCTTGACGGACGATGGTATGGTCGTCGGCGAGGAGGATGGTTATGGTTGAGCCGGGCATGTGACCTCGACTTTCGTTCCTTCACCCAGTGCGGACTCGACGCTTAAGCGGCCGCCGCAAGCGTGGGCGCGCGTTTCCATGCCCGCGATGCCTAAACCGCCGCTGTTGAGAGTTTGTTTATGACCTTTGCGCCGAGCGGTTTCCATCCCTTTGCCATTGTCTCGAATGCTCAGACTCACCGTGCCGTTTTGGCGCGCTAAATCCACTTGCACCTCGCTGGCATGGGCGTGCCGAGCTACGTTGGTGAGCGCTTCCTGAGCGATGCGGAACAGATTCGTCTCGGCTTGGTCGGGCAAGCGCTCGTTCGCCAGAGTACTTTGATAGCTCATCGCAATTCCGGTGCGCTGGGAGAAACTTTCGGTCAATGATCGGAGCGCGGCATCGAGGCCAAAATCGTCGAGCATAGTGGGCCGGAGCAATTGCGACATCTCTCGCACGTCGTTGATGGCTTGATCGACCAGATGCATGCAATCGTTTACGCGCACGGGGTCGTTTTGGGTGCGCAGTGCGGAGAGATTGGCCTTGACCGCGGTTAAGGCTTGCCCGAGCTCGTCATGCAGCTCATGCGAAAAACGGCGCGCGGTGTTCTCCTGGGTTTCGAGAAATTGAAACTGCAAGCGGGTGAGCGCAGACGCTTGCTGCTCCAAGCGGCGAAACAGGACGGCGGAGGCGTTGACGGCCCAGACTGCGCAAGCCAGCCAGAGCGCGACGCAGCCGGCGAAGGTCCACATGGTCCAATGCAAGAGGCTGTGGCCTTCTTCATAGACGCTTTCGCGCAGGAGCTCGCCTTGTTCATAGGCAGCTTCGAGCGAGGTAGTCATTTGCTGGCGGCTTTGCGCGAGTTGATCGAGAATTTCCTCGCGGCGAACATAGTCCTTTTTGCGCGCCAACTGCAGCCAGCGCTCGTTCAGATCGTGTTGCTTTTGTTCGATGGCTTCGATGGCCTGTTTAGCGGCGGTTTCACGTTCGGTGAATTGCGCGGCGCGCCCATCGATCTGGCGGACGGTTCGCCAGGCGACGAAGACAGCCGACAGCAGCAGCACGGCGGAGAACAATATGCCGGCCACGACGACGCGCTGCCACTGGGCTCTGATCTTGATTTCCTTTCGATGCATCATGACGATTCTTTCATTAAGATCGTTAGTCGAGAATCACCGATCGACGCGATGGCGCACGAGCGCGATTCCGGGCAAAGTAGAGATGTGGGCGGGGAGAAAAATAAAAGCCGCCACAAAGAGGAGAAAATAAAATGAAAAAATTGTTTGCGATTACCATGTTGTCTGCCGTTGCGATGTTGGCGGCTCCGGCTGCTCCGAAGGCTCAGAACACCACTGCGCCGGCGGCTACGGCTCCTGCCAAGAAGACGACCAAGAAGCCTGCGAAGAAAGTTAAACCTGCTGTGAAGCCGGCGGCTGCGCCAACGGCCACCCCCAGCAAGTAACGTCTTCGCAAAACCGTTAACGACTGCGCTCATGAGGCCCGCGTTCTCCGTTGAGAGAATGCGGGCCGTTTGCTTTTTGGTGGGTGAAATGAGCATTTCTTCCCGTGGGAACTGGGGGCGGTTGGCGGCGAATTTTTGGCTCTCTATAAAAATAAGTGGTGGGACGCGACAGAAACCCCTTCTTCCGGCGAACTTCGGCGGGGGTTTTTGACGCGAGTGTTGCCGGCGGAATTTTCGGTTGGCTGAGGTGATTTTTTTTCGCCTATTAAAGTAAGGGGGGAGAGACGAAAAAATTCCCTTGCTTTGCGGGGATGGCGCGGAAGACTTTGGGGTGCGGATTGGTTGCCGAAAGATGGTTCATGAGTATAGATTCCTTTCGTGAAGGCGCGGAACGCCGTCACGCCCTCAGGTCAGAATTCGCGCAAACCGAAAAATGAATTTGTATGGGGCAAGATGCTGAAAAGAAGGCAAATAAAAAATCGCAAACTTTTGTGATCGTGGGTTGTTAAGAATTGTTCATGCGAGGCCGGACTGCGGAAGGGATCCCGAATCTGGGCCATGTTCGGCGCTCGGCTCTTTACCGATTTGCGGCTCTTCCGGCCCCGCCGACATTCGTACCGAGGAATTGGCGACGACCGCGATGTAGGCGCGGACCATGTGGACCATTCTGAAAGAATATTTCAGCAGGCTTCCCAACGCGCTGCGTGAGCGGGAACTGCCAGACGGAACAAGCTCATGGAATGCGTGTACACGCCGCACTCGCTCCGCGCCACGGCGGCCAGGTTCTTGTCCCGTCCCAAACCGTGCCAGATGCATCCGCTATCATTACAACCGAGCGAACTTGGAGCGCGCCTTGCGATCCAAAAGGGAAGCGAAAGGAGCGAGTATCGAGCCTGCTGGGATAACTTGGGTCTGTGCCGTTGCATATTGGCCCAATTGCAGGGTCGACCTAAAGTCCATTGGTTAGGGATCAAGATGGCGGCAGAGAAATAAAAGCGACAGCTGCCTGGGAGCACTCAGCCAGCTACCGCCAGTTTTTGACTGATCTCAAACTTCGCATTCGGGCTGCGCAAACCCGCGCGGCCTTCGCCGTCAGTCGGGAGTTGGTGTCTCTGTACTGGTCCATCGGTCGGGATATTCTCTCCCGGCAGCAAGCCGAGGGCTGGGGAGCGAAGATTATTGACCGCCTCGCCCATGACCTGCAAAACGAGTTTCCCGGAACGGAGGGGTTCAGCCCGCGCAACCTGAAATACATGCGCAGCTTGGCCGAGGCCTGGCCGGAGCCTGAAATAGTGCCACAGCTTGTGGCACTTTTACCGTGGGGCCATCAGCGGGTGCTGCTCGACAGAATCAAGGACCGCCCAACACGAGAGTGGTAACTACGGGGTGCTATGGAATATGGCTGGAGCCGAAATGTCCTGGTCCATCAAATAGAGAGCCGCGCCCATGAGCGGCAGGGAAAGGCTCTCACCAATTTCTCGCGCACGCTGCCCCCTGGGGACTCAGACCTGGCTGAACAAATTCTGAAAGACCCGTACAATTTCGATTTCCTGACACTCACAACGAGCGCCAGGGAAAGGGAACTCGAACGCGGCCTCCTGCTTCATCTTCGCGACCTATTGCTGGAACTTGGCCGTGGCTTTGCTTTCGTCGGCAGTCAGGTCCCCTTAACGGTGGACGAGCAGACTTTCTATCTCGATTTGTTGTTCTACCATATCCGCCTGCACTGCTATTTCATCATTGAACTAAAAGTTGGTGCCTTTAAACCGGAATATGCTGGGAAACTGAGCTTCTACCTGTCAGCAGTCGACGGCATAATGCGGACGCCGGTGGACGGGCCGAGCGTCGGCGTTCTCCTCTGCGAAAGCCGGAGCGGTCCTATCGTTGAATACGCGTTACAGAGTGTTGTTCAGCCCATGGGCGTCTCAACCTATCGCGTGACCCGCGAACTGCCCGAAGCGATTCAAGCGGAAGTGCCGTCCATTGAGGATCTGGAAGGCGTAGTTGAGAAGCTACGTTCTGAATTGGATGAGGTTCGCGAAACGCACCAAACGGAAACATGAGATTGCGGTTGGTTTCCTGAAGAATTGTGGCGCTTTGGCCAAAGAAGACGAAACAGCCAAAAGTATACGCTAAGCGGGAATTCGTGGACCCTGGAACACGGGCCGCCTTCATCCACTCCCGTACTTTCCCACAGTCTCGCGATTGTTGAAACACATCGAGCCGCCAAAGGCCGTCACGGCCCTGAGCGCGTTCGAACGGGTACTGGAAGACCTTTACCGACAGCGGCCGTTTGGCGCTGACTATTCCGAACTGTGATTCAGCGTTGCCGGATGCTGTGGGTTTTGGCCATTGCTCTAGAATTGAATTACTGTGGGTCTGCCCCGCCTTGGGAAGCTGCTTCAGGACCGCTAAATTCGTTCTCCAACTCCTCAATTGTGGGCAGGGCGCCTTTCAGCTTTTCAGGCAAAGCGGCAGCTAGCTGGTATTCCGACACCCCAATCGGTTTCGAGACGCCTCGCAGCGCATACTCGGCCACCACCTTGTCTCGCGTTTTGCAAAGGATGAGGCCGATGCTGGGCTGATCGTCGGAATGCCTCAGCAGCTCGTTGACGGCACCCCCAACACGGAATCGGCGATGCTCGCGCGTATCCTGCAGGACGGCGAACAGGAATTGACGCTAGATGCCGCCCGCTATTGGCTTTCGGTGAAGTTGCCGCCCAGCGATCAAAATCGTGTGGATGAATTGTCCGCGAAGGCAAGGGCCGGGTCGCTAACCGAGGTTGAGACCCAGGAATTGGACAATTATCTGCACATCGGGTTTCTGCTGGGCACGATGCAAGCGAAGGCTCGCCGACTGATTCCAACGGAGTCGGCTTTAACCCCCCAGTGAATCGGACTTGGCTCAGCCCGTTCGAGAGCGAGCGGGCGAGCGTTGCGACTACTGCCGTATTTCGCAATCGGCGCCACCGTTCCGGTTTCAGATCGACCAAATCATCGCCGAACAGCACGGAGGAGAAACCGTCTTAGGAAATCTCGCTTAAGCATGCCCTCACTGCAATCGCTATAGCTATAAAGGTCCGAACATCGCCGGCCTTGACTCACAATCTGGTCAACTCGTCCGTTTATTTCATCCGCGCGGACTGATGACTGGATCGAGCACTTTCGATATGTGGAAGCGGTCGTTGTGGGGAAGACGCCGGTCGGCCGCGCTACGGTCCAGTTGCTCGCGATGAATGTGGACGAGCCACTGCGATTCAGGATGACACTTCTTCAGGCGGGAGTGCCTCTTGCGGTGCGACAAATGGACGCGCCGTCGCGACCAAACTGCGTCAATATAGGAATGTTTGGGGGTGGCCAGGAGGTCACTCGGAGGCGGCTCGAAAGCCGCCTCGCTGCCAAGAATGGCCGCCCTACGAGCGCCGGTGCGCGGTCAGGCGCTCGCCGGCGTGGCCTAGATGCGGCGCCAGAAGGAGTATGAGAGCCCCCAGAGCACGCTGGTGCCCGCTGCCCAGCCCCACGACTCTGGGCCATCGCCGACCGCGAAGTGGGCGATGAGCGCCGAGGCGAGGGTGATGGCGAAGCCGGCGTAGGCCCATTCCTTGAGCCGATCGGGAGCAGGGAGGAGGAGCACGAGAATCCCCGCCAGTTTGAGCCACGAAAGCTCGACGCGGAAGTAGGCGGGGAAGCCGAGGTGGGTGAAGGCCCCGGCCACCTGGGGCAGGCGCAATTGCGCGTAGGCGGTGAAGCTCATCTGCAGGCAGAAAAGGGCGGTGACGGTCCAATAGACGATCGTCTTAGCTTTTGGGGTGGTCTTGGCGGCGACGAGGGCTGGCTCTTGCAGGTTCGATTCCATGGGTTTCTTCCTCCTTCAACTTTTCGGGGCGTTGGGCGGCCAATTGGGAGCCTCAACGCCGAACTGCTTGGCGTACTCAACGTTCAATCGCCGCCAGTCGCCGAACTTCAGCGCGTCACCAGCAACGAGGCGGCCAATGGGAATTCCGCTGAGAAGGCGATCGAGAACATCGAAACAAATGTGCCACCCGGCGGCACCCATTGAGATGAAGCGGCGATTGATGTTGTGCCACAGCGTCAGGCGTGTGCCGCCAGCAATGGCTTCGAGTTCCCAGCGGACATCGGCACCACCCCAGTTGTACTCAAGCACCTTGGGAGCCTCGGCTCGTGTTACTGTTGTCTCGGTAACGTGCGGGGTGGGCGCTCCCACGGTGGTGAGCTTCACCGAGGTTCCCACGATACCCAAGCTCCCGTCGGCGTCGAAGGGAGCCCACTCGCGCAGATGCGCCGGGTCGGTTAA
>Ga0302325_10023494_pt1 | contig 12846 bp, 11 predicted proteins | sample Palsa_T0_2_FD_201948 | JGI IMG/M metagenome (GOLD analysis project Ga0302325, IMG submission 201948) | Peat permafrost microbial communities from Stordalen Mire near Abisko, Sweden - Palsa_T0_2 | ecosystem: Environmental > Terrestrial > Soil > Palsa > Peat permafrost | place: Sweden: Abisko... | reverse complement strand
CGATCGCCCGGCTGCTGCACTCGCTCCAGTTCGGCCAAGTGGAGGTCATGGCAGACGAGGACGGCGATCCTCGGGCCATCTGCGCTCGCTGGCCCTGAACTGGGCGAGAATTCGGTCTTTGGGCGTGTCTGAGGTCGCTGTAGCGCCGTTTCACACGCCCGAAAACCCCAGACACGCCCAGTTGCGCTTTCAACCACCAGGGGGTCGCCTCGCGCCCATAGGCTGCGGCCATGACCTCCCCAGTGGCGGAGATCGCGGTGATCGGCGGCTCCGGCTTTTACGCCTTCCTCGACGACACGCGCCAACTGCCCGTGCACACGCCCTATGGCCCGCCCTCGGCGCCGGTGACCATCGCAACGGTGGGCGACCGCAGCGTTGCCTTCCTGCCCCGCCACGGCTTGGCCCATGAGTACCCGCCCCACCGGGTGAACTACCGGGCCAATCTGTGGGCTCTGCACAGCCTCGGGGTGAAGCGGGTGATCGCCCCGTGCGCCGTCGGATCACTCCAGCCGGGCATCGCCCCGGGCCAGTTCGTGATCCTCGACCAGCTGGTCGACCGGACCTGGGGCCGGCCCGACACGTACTTCGACGGACCGGTGGTGGGCCACGTCAGCTTCGCCGACCCGTACTGCCCCGAGCTGGCCCGAGTCATGGCGGCGGCCCAGCTGGCCGTCCCCGGGCTGGCCGACCTGACGATGCACCAGGGGGGGACCGTCGTGGTCATCCAAGGTCCCCGTTTCTCCACCCGAGCCGAGTCCAACTGGTACCGATCGGCGGGCTGGGAGGTCATCAACATGACCCAGTACCCCGAAGCCTTCCTGGCCCGGGAGTTGGGCATGTGTTACTGCGGCTTGGCCCTGGTGACCGACTACGACACCGGCCTGGAGGGCGTGGCGGGCATCGCGCCGGTCACCATGGAGCAGGTGTTCGCCATCATGGCCGCCAACGTGGCCCGGACCCGGGAGCTGCTGCTCGCCGCTATTCCCACCGTCTCGGCCGACCCCGGGTGCACCTGCCGAGCGGCCCTGGAGTCCGGCCCGCTCGGGAAGTAAAGGAAGCTAGACCAGCGTGAGGATGATAAAGAACACCCCGGCGGCGATGCAGTAGATGCCGAAGGGAGTGAGCGTCCGGGTCTTGAAGTAGCGGGTCAGGAACCGCGCCGACCCGTACGACGCCACCGCCGCCACCACGCTTCCCGCCAGTACCTGGCCCCGAATCCCGTTGCCCAGGTGCCCGAACAGTTCCGGCAGCTTGTACAGCCCCGCCGCCAGGATGACCGGGGTGGCCAGCAGGAAAGCGAACTTAACGGCATCTTCGTGGTCCAGCCCTCGCAACAAACCGGCCACCATGGTCACGCCCGACCGGCTGAAGCCGGCCAGCAGCGCCAGGACCTGGCCCAGGCCGATGACCCCGGCTTCGGGAAAGGCCAGCGTGTCGAGCCGCCTGCCCCCCTCCGGTGTCACACCCTGCCGGGCTGCCAGGGCCCGGACCTGGGAGCGGCTACGCAGGCGTTCGCCCCCTAGCAGCACGAACCCGTTCAAGGTGAGAAAGATGGCCGCGGCCAAGGGCTTGCTGAACAGGTCCTGCAGCGGCGTGGCCAACAGCACGCCCACGATCCCGGCCGGGATGGTGGCGACGATGATGAGCCACGCCAAGCGCTCCTCGGACGTCTCGATCTTGCGGGTGCGCAGGGTGCGGAAGAACGCCCCGATGATCCTGACCCAGTCCTTCCAGTAGAACACCAGCAGGGCGAGGGCCGAGGCGCAGTGCAGGCCCACGACGAACACCAGGTAGAAGGAATTCCGCTGCGACTGGGCCTTGACCAGGTCGTGCCACCCGAACAGGGTCGGCAACAACACCGTGTGGCCCAAGCTGGAGATCGGGAACAGCTCCGTCACCCCTTGGATCAGGCCGAGGACAATGGCTCGGAAAAAGGTCAGCGGGTGGACAGCGGCGAGCAGCACGGTGAGAGTCGCTTTCTCGGCGGCGGGCGTTCGCGGATCTTGGATGGTGCCAGTCCGGGGGGTGGGGCGAAGTTAGCGGACTTGTGTGGGACCGCCGGAAGGTGGCGTTCAGCCGTTGACCACCGGCTGACCGGCCTTGCAGGCCACCGGGTCCCACGGCGTGAGCTGGTCGGTGGAGGAGCTGACGGGTTGGTCGCCCGGGGTGGGAACCATGGTCGTGGTGGTCGTTGCCGCCACCGACCCGAGCGGGGTGGTGGGCGAGGTGGTCGGTGCCGCCGTGGTGCTGCCCACCTGGACCGCGGTTCCGGTGTCCAGATCGATGGTGCCCGCCGGAACCTTGGGGTCGGACTGCATCATCACCGAGCCCTCCAGCGACTGAACCACCGTCTCCGCCTCGGCCAAGCCGGTCGCCCCGGGGTTGTAATGCACCATGGTCTCGACGGCGTCGGCGGGAACGGTGCCCTCGCCGGCATCGGTGGCGTCGAACCCGAGGGCGTTGAGGCTGGCCACGGTGTTAGCCGCCTCATGCGCCACATTGGAGATGTTCTGCACCTGGACGGTGAACGACGACGGACTGGCCTTGACGATCGATGAGCCCTGCCATTGAGCGATGACCTGGCTGTCGACCGGCTCGACCGGAAAGTCCACCTGCCCGTAGGCGCCGCCCAGGAAGTGGTACTGGACGTCGGGCACCACGCTGATGGGCAGCGTCATCTCGTGGATGGCGGACACGTTGATACTGCGGAAGCGCTTGACCAGCGGAAGCAGGTCGTTTTTCAGGCCCGGATCGATGGTGACCTGGTTGATCAGGGCGGCCAGGACGTCGTTCAACTTGGCCGGGCTGGTGGTCACGCCCTTGGAGGTCACCGACGCCGCCAGCACATTGAGGAACGTGTGGTCGCGTTGGATCCGGGCCAGGTCCGACTCTTGTTCCTGGGGCCAGCTGTGGGGATCCGAGACGTTGTCCCCGGTGGTGTAGTACTGGAGGTGGCGGGCCCGGACCAGCGCCAGGGCGGTCGCTCCGCTGAGGTGCAGGCAACCAGTCTGGTAGGTCCGCAGCGTCGATTCGGCGTCGAACAGCAGGGTCGGGAAGTACATGTTGATCCCGCCCAGGGCGTTGACCGTCTGCTGGAACCCGTCGAAGTTGATTTCGACGTAGTTGGTGATGGGGATGCCCAGGTCGTTCTGGATGGTGGTGATCAGCTGCGCCGCGCCATCGGTGTACTGGTAGTTGGAACCGTTCAGGGCGCTGTCGATCTTGCCCACGTCGCCCGAGATGTTGGTCGGAGGCAGCGGCACGAACATGTCCCGGGGGATGCTGAGCAGCGATGCCGAGCCGGTGTTCGGATCGAGGTGCAGGATCATGGTGACGTCGCTGTGAGCCCCGCCCGCGTCGTCCGCCGTCCCGAACTTGGCCGCCTCCGAGGGGCTCAAACCAACCCGGCTGTTGTCCCCCACCAGCAAGATGTTGAGCGGGCTTTGGCTGCCACTACTGCTGGCCGGCGCGCGGTCGAACGGAAGACCGTTGATCAGCCTGATCTGGCCCAGGCGCAATTGGGCGTAGCCGTACACCGATCCGACGGTGACCAGGCAGAACAGCGTGAACACGTTGATCGAGACCAGTATCCGGCGAGGCCAGCGCCGCACGGGTATGGCGCGCCGGATGTTTTTTCGATGCCGGGAGGGCTGCCCCCTCATGGCCGGCGGGTGATTCGTTTGTGTCAGAGATGGGCATCGTAGCCAAGGGGTGACGACGGTTCGGGTCACTCGGGCTCGCCCATTCGCCTTGATCCCTCAGCGTGGACCAGCCAGTTCAGCCTCGGCCAGGCCGCACGACGGGTCCGCGCCGGGCTGGAAGTCGACGCCGGAGCCGAGCGGCAGCGGGCCGTCGGGACCCAAGATGCCCGCCTCGACCTGGACGGTGGCCCAGTCCACCCACTCGATGAGGTCGTCGTAGTAGCGCCGGCCGTATTCGATGGTCAGCCGTCCCGCCCGACGGCAGGGCGACGCGCCCCAGTCGACCGCCCCGATAGCCGCCACCATCTCGTCGCGCCGGCGCACATACTCCGCCCGATCCCGGGCCAACTGCGCCACCGCCTCGTCAACGGGAAGCGTCCACAGACAGAAGGCGCGCAGCATCGCCTCCGACCGCACCCGGTAGTCGGGCGTGGTCTCTCGCAACCAGGACCGCAGCGTGTCCAACCCGTCCGGCGTGGCCTCGTACACCTTGCGGCCGCGGGGCCCGCCACTGGTCTGGGCGATCAGACCGTCGGCTACCAACTTGGCCAGCTCGGGATAGATCTGGCTGTGCTGGGCGGGCCACACGTTGGCCAGCGAGATGCTGAACGTGCGCGTCAGGTCGTACCCGCTCATCGGCTCGTTGGCCAGGAGGTCGAGAAGGGCGTAGCGCAGTGCCATGCCTCCATGGTGACATGTTGGTCTTGACATGTCAACGATCCTGGTGTTCACTACGACATGTAGTATCCGACATGTTGAGGAGGACAAGACCTGATGCGCAATCCGACGACGGAACAGATCCACTCCCGGCGCTGGGCCACACTCGCCGTGCTGTGCCTCTCGCTGGTGATCGTGGTGGTGGACAACACCATCGTCAACGTCGCCCTGCCGACCCTGGTGCGCAAGCTGCACGCCTCCACCGCCTCGTTGCAATGGGTGGTCGACGCCTACACCCTGGCTCTGGCCGGCCTCCTCCTGACATTGGGCAGCCTGGGCGACCGAATCGGCCGCCAACGTACGCTGGCCGCCGGCCTGGCCACATTCGGGGTCGGATCCGCCCTGGCTGCAGTTTCGGGATCGACGGCCCAGCTCATCGCCTGCCGGGTCTTGATGGGCGTGGGCGCGGCTGCCATCCTGCCCGCCACCCTGTCGATCCTCACCAATGTCTTCACCGACCCAGGCGAGCGAGCCCGAGCCATCGCCCTGTGGGCCGGCGTGTCCGGACTGGGCGTGGCCATCGGCCCGCCGCTGGGCGGCTACCTGCTCGAGCACTTCAGCTGGGGGTCGATCTTCCTGGTCAACATCCCCATCGTGCTCATAGCCCTGGTCGCCGGTCGCTTCGTCATCCCGCCCTCGGCCGACCAGCACCCGGCCAAGCTCGACCCCCTCGGCGCCCTGTTGTCCGTGGCCGGCCTGGTGGCACTGGTCTACGCCATAATCGAGGCGCCCAACAACGGCTGGTTGAGCGTGTCCACCATCGGCGTCGGCGCCCTCGGCGTCGCCGTCATCGGGGGCTGGATCGCGTGGGAGCTGCGCAGTTCGCATCCCATGGTCAACCTGCAGATCTTCCGCAACCGCCGTTTCAGCGCGGCCAGCTTCGCCATCACCATGATCTTCCTGGCCCTGTTCGGCTGGTTGTTCCTGCTGACCCAGCAGCTGCAGTTCGTGCTCGGATACAACACGCTGCAGGCCGGGGTCCGGGCCCTTCCCTTCGCCCTGGCCATCGGGGTGGCATCGCCCCTGGCCGCTCGCCTGGCCGCCCGCTTCGGGACGCGGGTCATCGTGGCCGTGGGGCTCGGCGGCATGGCGGTGGGGCTGGGGATGGCGGCCACCTCTACCGTGCACACCGGCTACCCGTTCCTGCTGGTGGCCAGTGTGATCGTGGGCACCAGCATGGGCCTGGCCATGGCCCCGGCCACCGAGTCGATCATGGGCTCATTGCCCCCCGCCCAGGCCGGGGTGGGCTCGGCGGTGAACGACACCACCCGTGAGCTGGGCGGCGCGGTGGGCGTGGCCATCATGGGTTCGGTGGCCGCCTCGGTCTTCGCCAGCCAGCTTAAGGGCGCCCTCATTCATGTGCCCGCGGCCTACGCCGCCCAGGCCCGAGCCTCGGTGGGCGCAGCGGTCACGGTGGGGAGACTGGCGCCTCCGGCCGTCGGCCACGCCCTCATCGCGGCGGCCGACCACGCCTTCATTGCGGGCGCCGACCGGGCAGTCTTCATCGCCGTGGGCGCCGCCGTGCTGGGCTCGATCGCCGCCGCGGTTTTCCTGCCGGCCCGAGCCGTTGAGGCGGCGGCGCCAGCGGTAGCCGAAGAGCCCGTGGCGGTCGTCGCGGCGGTGTGATCAAGGGGGGGGTGGCGCGATAATTAGTGTGTACACACTAATTATCGCGCTACCCCCTATTCAGACAGGCTGAAGGGCGCCACGACGTCGGCCACGCCGACGGGGCACGCGACGCCGGTGCCGCCCAGGCCGCAATACCCGCCCGGGTTCTGCGCCAGGTACTGCTGGTGGTAGTCCTCGGCGTAATAGAACGGCCCGGCCTGGGCGATCTCGGTGGTGATGGTCCGGTGCCCGGCCGCCGTGAGCGCCGCCTGGAACGCGTCGCGCGACGCCAGCGCGGCATCTCGCTGCGCCGGGGTCGTCCAGTAGATGGCCGAGCGGTACTGCGTCCCGCTGTCGTTGCCCTGGCGCATGCCCTGGGTCGGGTCGTGGTTCTCCCAGAACAGCTTCAACATGGCCGAGTAACTGGTCACCTTGGGGTCGAATACCACCAGCACAGCTTCGGTGTGGCCCGTCTGGCCGCTGCATACCTCGCGGTAGCTCGGGTTGGGGGTGAACCCGCCGGCGTAGCCCACGGCGGTGGTGTACACCCCGGGCGCCTGCCAGAACTTGCGCTCGGCGCCCCAGAAGCAACCCATCCCGAAGATGGCCTGCTCCATGCCGTCAGGGAAGGGTGGCCGTAGCGGGTGGCCATTGACGAAGTGGGCCGAGGGCACGGGTGTGGCGGAGGCGCGACCGGCCAGGGCCCGATCGGCGCTCACCATCTCACTCTTGTGACTACTGAAAATCCCCATGCCCACGAGCGTACGGCGATATTTGCTTAAGGGGTCCTAAACGCCGCTCATGCTGACATCGCCGATGGCCAGCGTGAGCCCGGCGGCCGACGAGGGCAGCCGCTCCAGGTCGTTGCCGATGGCCACCACATCCAGCAACATGCGCTGGATGGTCGAGGCGATGGTGAACTCCCGCACCGGCTCTGTCAGCTGGCCATCGGCGAACAACATCCCCTCGGCCCCGACCGAGAAGTCGCCGCTCACCGGGTTGACGCCGGAATGGACCCCCGACACCGACTGCACCAGTAGTCCGCTGCCCACCGAGGCCAGGATCTCCTGGGCCGACTGGGTCCCTGGCACGAGCGAGATGGCCCGAGCCCCCACGCCGGGGCCGCTCTTGAACCCGGCCCGAACTGCCGAACCGGTCGAGGCGCGCCCGGCTCGCCGTCCCGCGTAGGTGTTGTACAGGAAACCCTGGAGCACGCCGCCCGCGATCAGCACGTTGCGTCGGCACGCCAGCCCCTCGGCGTCGATGCGGGCCGCCCCGAACGCCTCGGGATCGGTTGGGTCGTCGATCAGCACGAAGTCGGGCACGGAGACCGCCTCGCCCACCCGCTGGGCAAACAACGACCGGCCCTTGAGCACCGCCTCGCCGTCCAGGGTGCCCGACACGATGGCCAGCAGCGTGGCCGTGATCCGCGGCTCCAGCACCACCGTGACACGGGCCGAGGGTGGCTTGCGGGCGCCCAACAGGCGGGTGGCGCGCTCGACCGCGTCGGCCGACGCCTTCTCCAGCGAGATGTCCGAGGGTGACCGCCCGACCGAGTACCCAGCCCCGGTCTGGGTGTCGGAACCCTCCCCGGCGATGGCATAGGCGGACACGTAGCAGCTGGTGCGCCGGGACGACCCCACGATGCCGGTGCTGGTGGCCACGGCCGACTCGCTGGCCGAGTCGCCCCAGTACGAGGACTCGACCTGGCGAATGCGAGAATCGCCGGCCCGCACCAGGCGCTCCAACTCCAACGCCGCATCGACCTTGCGATCAGGGGGGAAAAGGGCCAGCTCGTCGCGCCACAGGTCGAGCTCCGCCGGTTGCACGCCGTCCGGGTAAGCCAAGCCCAGGTGGTCGTCGGGCGTGCCAAAGCCGGCATTGTCCCGCGCCTCGGCCAACGTCTCGGCCACCACCTCGTCGTCCAGCGACCCGGCGTAGGCGAATCCCTGGCGATGGCCGTCGATAACCCGGATCCCCACCCCGGCCGACTCGGCCACCGAGAGCGACTCGATGCCGCCCTCGAACACCTTGACCTCGGTTGACTTGCCCCGGGCCACGTACGCCTCGACCTGCTCGCCCTCCCGGGCCCACCCCGCCACCCGGGTGGCAATGTCCAGCAACTCGGTCATCGGACCTTGGCCTCTCGCACGCTGCGGCCGGCTTTAAGGAGCCAAGTTGCGGTCCCAGCAGCAAGTTGGCTCCTTAAACCGGAGCGGTCACCCCGCGATTCGCCGTTATAAGGAGCCAAGTTGCGGTCCCAGCAGCAAGTTGGCTCCTTAAACCGGAGCACGGCCGCTGTCGCCGTCATGCCGCGGTCCCGCCCACGGTGAGGGACCGGACGCGCAGCGTGGGGACGCCGTCGCCCACCGGGACGCCCTGGCCGTCCTTGCCGCACGTGCCGGGCGAGCCCATGGCGAAATCGTTGCCCACCACGTCGATGTTGCGCAGTACGTCGGGGCCGCTGCCGATCAGGTTGGCGTCGCGCAGGGGGTCGGTGATGTGACCGTCCTCGATCAGGTACGCCTCGGTCATGCCGAACACGAAGTCGCCGGTGGCGGTGTTGACCTGGCCGCCCCCCAACTGGGCTACGTACACGCCATGGGGCGTCTGGCGGACGATCTCGTCGGGGTCCTCGGTCCCAGCCAACACGTAGGTGTTGGTCATGCGGACCATGGGCAGGTGCTGGTAGCTCTGGCGGCGGCCGTTGCCGCTGGAATCGCGTCCCTCCTTGCGGGCCCGCAGCCAGTCCCACATGTAGTCGGTCAGCACCCCGTCCTGGATGAGAACGTTGCGCCCGGCCGGATGCCCCTCGTCGTCGATGCGGATGGCGCCCCATTCCGGGCCCATAGTGCCGTCGTCCACCAGGGTGACGAGCTCGCTGGCCACCTGCTCGCCCCGCTTGCCTCGGAACACCGAGGCGTCTCGACCGACCAGATCCGCCTCCAGCCCGTGCCCGCACGCCTCGTGGAACAACACCCCGCCGCTCCCCCGCTTGATGACCACGGGCACGGCGCCGCTGGGCGCGGGCCGAGCGGCCAGCTTGTGCAACGCCCGCGAGGCGGCCTGGCGGGCCAGTTCCTCCACGTCGTAGCGGTCGAACAGCTCCCAGCCGACCGTTGCCCCGACCGACTCGCGCCCGGTCTGGAGGCCACCGTCGCCTACCGCCACACAACTGATGGAGAAACGCGTCTTGACCTGGTCGTCGCTGGCCAGCACGCCGTCGCTGTTGGCCACCAGAATCTGGCGGCGCCCGTCGGCATACACCGCGCTGACCTGGCGGATGGCCCCGCCGGCCGAGCGGGCCACCTCGTCGGCCCGGCGCAGCAGGTCAACCTTGCTGGCCTTGGGCACGGTCTCGGGCAGGATGGCCACGGCGTTGGGAGCAGGTGCCTGGACCCGGGACAAGGCGATGGTCTTGACCCCACCCCCGCCCCCCCGGGCGGCCGCGGCGGCCGCTTCGGCGGCCGAACGCAGCCCCGATTCCGACAGATCAGCGGTGTGGGCGAAGCCAGTCGTCTCGCCGAACACGACCCGGATGCCCGCCCCCCGCTCACGCCCCGAGGTCAGTTCCTCCACTCGGCCGTCGTCCAAGCGGGCCACACCGTTGCGCCGGTCCTCCGCGAACACCTCGGCGAAGTCGCCTCCGGTGCGCAAGGCATCGGCCAGAACCCGCTGCAAAACTGCCTCGTCGATCACCGTGCTCCCTTCCCTGGACCACCACGGGGCGGCCCTCTGTCGAGGTTAGAGGGTCGCGACCGGTTACAGACCAGCCAGGAAGCCCGACACGACGGCCCACCACTCCTCGGGCAACTCGAACTGGGGGCAGTGCCCGGCCAGGCCGATGACCGAGAAGTCGGCATCGGGGATGGCACCAGCCAGTTCGCCGCATTGCTGCAGGAACGTCTCGTCGAATGAGCCCACGATGACCATCGTGGGCACGGCCAGCTTTTCCAGGTCCGACAGCCGGTCCGGCTGGCTCAGCATCTCAGCCGACAGCGCCACCCACATGTCGTCGGACGAGGCCAGCAGTTTGTTGTCGCAGAACTCGCCGTAGTCGGGCCGGCGGGCCAGCAGGCGGCGATGGGCCTGGGTGTCGAGCGGGCCGGGCCCGAAATCCTTCTGCGCCTCCAGCAGGGCCGCCGTGCCGCCCGCCCGGACCACTTCGCGGCCCAGGCTGACCAGCTCCGCTTCGATCCCGTCGGGACGCTTGTGCGACGTGCCCATGAGGATCAGCCCGGCCAGTCTCTCCGGCGATTCGATGGCGTACAGCTGGGCCACCATCCCGCCCATGGAGTGGCCGAACAGCACGAAGCGATCCCATCCCAGGTGGTCGATGACCGCTTGGAGATCCTGCTTGAAGATATTCAGGGAGTAGTACTCCTCACCCCGGGGATGGGCGCTGGCGCCATGCCCCCGCAGGTCGAATGTGACGGCGTGCCATCCCGCCGCGGCAAAGATGTCCAGCCACTCGCTGAAGTCCTCCTTGGCCCCGCCGAAACCGTGCAGCAGCAGCAGGTGCTTGGGCGACCCGGCACCGGCCTCGGCGATCGACAGCTCCAGCCCTCCAATATCGGTTCGCCTGGTCTCCACGGACTCCTCCTCAGGAATTCAGGTCTGGGGCACGGTAACCGGCGTGAGCGGTACACCGAAGCTGAGGAAGTACACATCGGTGCCGATGGTCTCGCCGTCGTCCCGGGTGGGCGGGGTTTCGGTCTTGAAGTCGGGGGCCACAAAGTTGGCCGCCACCTCGATCTGGCGGATGCGGTACTGGCTGTCGACCCACACCTCGATGGTGAACGGCTTGGTTCGCCCTTCCAACAGCGCCTTGATCGCCGCCTGGCGGGACGCCGGCGTCATGGAGATCGCCTGCGACGGGCTGATGGTGAGGGTGTAGCCGATGGTGGAGGCCCCGTCGGACTCCCCACCCCCATCGGACAGAATGTGGGTCGTCCCTCGCACCAGATCGATGTCGGCCCACGGATCCGAGCTGGGAAAGTCCTCGTCGCTCCCATCGGCCACCACGTTGGGGTCGTACAGCGACGAGAGGGGAAGGGGACCGGGCATCTGCATGTACGCGGCGTGGGCCGACGACTGGATGTAGCCCGTGTCGCCGACGATCAGCACCTTGGCGGTCGTCGGGTCTGTCTTGGTGGACACCGACAGCTGGCCGGTATGGGTGGCCAGGTCGATGACGCCGGTGGCGTCGGCGTGGGGCGACGAAATGATGATCTTGACCGTGCCCGAGGCCAGCGTGATGTCGGGGGCGGAGGCAATTATCGCCTGGGGGGAGCCCAGCGGCCCGGCGGTGGAGGCATTGCCGCAGCCGACCAAGCCCACGAGCGCGCCGCCCAGGGCGCCGATGAGAAGTATTCGCCCGCCGGTTGAAGTCCGGCCTGTAGAAGTCACTGGGGCACTAACCTAAACAGATCGACTGGTTGAGGAAGATGCGAGCGCACCGCCGTTTTTGGGCCGTCTTCCGGGTCGTGGCCACGGTCGCAATGTTCGCGTTCCTGCTCACTCGAGTCGACGTGAACACAATTCTGCCCGATTGGGATCTGAGCACCATCGGCTGGCTCGTCTTCGCGTTGGTCGTCACGTTGGTCGGGATCCTCCTGGCGTCGGTGCGGTGGCAGCGAGTCATGTTTGCCCTCGAACTGCGCTCGCGCATGTCGCGCCTGGTGACGACATACCTAGCCGGGCTGTTCATCAGCAACTTCCTTCCCAGCACCATCGCCGGTGACGCCCTTCGTGTCAGCCGCATCTCATCGGACACCGGTGAGGCTCCGCGAACCTTTGCGTCCGTGGTGCTGGAGCGGTTGACCGGCTGGATCGTGCTCCCCGTCCTCAGCCTGCTGGCCCTTTTGATCAACCCGTCGCTCTTGCACCTGCCCGGCGGGGCGACCCCCATCCGGGTGGCCCTCATCGTGTCGGTGGCGACGCTCGGCCTCCTGGGCATGGTCCTGGCCGCGGCCGGGCACCCCCGCCTGGGTGGCCGGCTGACCAGCCAGGCCGGTTGGAAACGGTTCACGGGCGCCATCTTCCTGGGCATAGACAGGTTCCGCCAGCGCCCCAAGGTGGCGGCCCAGGCGGTGGCGGCGGGCGTCGCGTATCAGTTGGCCGTGATTTCCGCCGCCTTCGCCGCCGGCCACGCCCTGGGGCTCGGGGTGGGCTGGACCGCCTTCATGGCCTTCATGCCCATCGTTGCCATCGTGCAGACCCTCCCCTTCCCCACCATCGGCGGCCTGGGCCTGCGAGAAGGGGCGCTGGCGTTGTTCCTTCACCCGCTCGGTGTCAGCCAGAGCCACGCCATCGCCCTGGGGCTGATGGTGTACGGCATCAACCTGACGGTCAGCCTGCTGGGAGCGCCGTCGTTCGCTGTTGGCCGGCGCCAGCCGGCGGGCGCCGCCACCATCTGAGCGTGGCCACCAGTACACGGGGGGAGCCCTCGCCCGCCCCGTCGCTCCCGCACCGGCTGCATTGGTGGCGGGAGGCCATCTATTGCGTGGTGTTCTACGCCGCCTACAGCGCGGTGCGAGACGTCCGAGGCGACCGGCCGGTCTCGGTGGTGCAGGCCTTCACCAACGCCAAGCGGATCATCCGCCTGGAGCGCCTCTTCGGCCTGTTCCAGGAGCGACGCATCCAGGGGTGGTTCTTGCATTCCCACCTCGTGATCAAGTTCCTGGACGACTTCTACGGCTCGGCCCATTTCGTCATCACCTTCGCCGTGCTGGTGTACCTGTTCCGACGCCAGCCCGAGCGCTATCCCCAATGGCGCAACACGTTGGCCATCACCACCGGCCTGGCCCTCATCGGGTTC
>Ga0302325_10023493_pt1 | contig 12846 bp, 12 predicted proteins | sample Palsa_T0_2_FD_201948 | JGI IMG/M metagenome (GOLD analysis project Ga0302325, IMG submission 201948) | Peat permafrost microbial communities from Stordalen Mire near Abisko, Sweden - Palsa_T0_2 | ecosystem: Environmental > Terrestrial > Soil > Palsa > Peat permafrost | place: Sweden: Abisko... | reverse complement strand
GTAGCAGCCGCAACGTGCCCAATCAGCACCGATGTCGCGGAACAGGCCAGCCCGGCAATGGAGTGGTGCTCCGCCAGCCAGTAGCGCCGGTATCCCCAGCCCTCCACATGCCGCGCCAGGTCGACTGACCGGGCGATCGCGCTCCCGGCGGGCTCGCCTGGCCGCATGCCGACAAGATCCAATACCGAAACACCGAGTCCTTTACTCATGCCGTCTTGGATGATCCAGCGCCCCATGCCGACTCAAGCGATGCCTCACTGCATAAGCTTGCGTGAAAGGTAGGTATATTCCTCGGCCCAGGTCCTGGCCGCCTCCTTGAGGTCGGCTCCCGCAGCGTGGCCGCCTTCAATGATTTCATCGTAGAAGAAGGGCTCATGGAACTCCTCCATACGGGCGGCAAACTTGCGCGCGTGTACCGGGCCAACCCGGTCATCCTTGGTGGTGGTAAAGATGAGAGGCTGAGGATAATTCACGTTCGGCTTAAGCTGGTTGTAGGGTGAAATCGAGGCCAGGAACGCCCGCTGCTCGGGCACAGAAACGGAACCATATTCGCCTGTCCAGGATGCACCCGCGGCAATCTTCTCGAAGCGCAGCATGTCCAGCAGCGGCACCTGGATCACGACGGCATTCCACATCGCGGGATGCTGAGTCATCTCCACGCCCATCAGCAGGCCGCCGTTGGAACCGCCTTCAATCCCGAGCCTGCGTGGAGAAGTGATCTTGCGAGCGACGAGGTCTTTACCTACCCCGGCGAAGTCATCGTAGATGCGTTGCCGATGGGTCTTTAACCCGGCTTCATGCCACGCCGGGCCAAACTCACCTCCTCCGCGAATGTTGGCCAGAACATAAACGCCACCCCGCTCCAGCCAGAGCTTGCCGACAATACCCGAGTAACCGGGCGTCATCGAGATCTGGAAGCCTCCATAGGCTGTCAACAGGGTTGGGTTCTCGCCGTTGTACTTGAGATCCTTGCGCCTGACCACGAAATAAGGGATCTTTGTTCCGTCTCGCGAGGTTGCCTCTATTTGCTCAACCACAAGATTGCTTGCGTCAAACTGCGGGGGCAGGGTCTTGGCTGGTTTCAAGGAGCCGGCGTCCGCGTCCCCGAGCCACAAGGACGACGGATCCAGAAAGCCCGTGAGCTCGAGGAAGAACTGGTCGTCTGATTTGTTCGTGGTAACGATTTCGACTGTCCGATTTTCAGGTACCTCGAGTTTTTTTCGCGTCCACTCTCCAGCCGATCCAACAGAATAGACATAGGCGCGTCCCTGCACATGTTCGAGAGTGGTGAGCAGTAAACGGTTCTTGGTGATTGCAACCTGCTGGGCAAACTCCTGGCCTGTGGGTGCAAACACCACTTTGGGTTCCGGGTGATCCGGTTGTTTTTCCAGCGCCTTCAGATCAAACGTGACGACCGATCCCTTGGCAAGGATAAGATCTGCTCCCTGCGGCTTCCAGTCTTCATTGATGGTCACGATCAGACGTCCAGCCAACAAACCGTCGATATGCACCTTGGGCGGCAGCGCGAGCTTGCGGACGCCGGCGGGCGTCAACAAGGAGAGCTCGTCTTCGAAAAAGCTTACCGCTCGATCGAAGACCACCGCATGGTTTCCCTGACCGTCATGCAGCGCCTCGGCCCCTACCCGGACATCCGTATTGCCGCCGCGGTAGATCTCTTTCGCCTGCTCCAGCGGTTGCCCACGTTTCACAAGCTTAACCACGAATGGATAGCCTGACGTGGTCATCGTGCCCGCTCCCCAGTCGCGTGCTACCGCCAACGTATCCTTGTCCACCCAGGCGACATCTTGCTTGGAGTGCGGCAATAGAAAGCCATCCGCTACGAACTTCTCCGCCTTGAGGTCGAACTCCCGCATGGTTTGAGCGTCCTCGCCTCCCGCGGAGAGTGCAACCAGGCAATACCTGTCTCCCGGATACAGGCAGACCAGGCCTTCCTCCACCCATTTCTGGTTGTCTTGTTTCCCCAGGGCGTCGTAGTCCAGCACGGTGTGCCAGTTTGGTTGCGCCGTCAGGTAGTCTTCGAGCGAGGTGCGGCGCAGAATACCCTGCACGTGTTGCGCATCCTGCCACGTGTTGTAAACCTCACCTTCGCGGAACTGCGGCGTTGGCAGCCGGTCAGGCGACTCAAGCACTTTCAACGCCATCGCGTAGAGGCCGGCAAATTGAGGATCGCCTTGCAATACCTTGGCGGAGCGTTCGTCCTCTTCTTTTACCCAGGCCATCGATCGTGGGCTGGATACATCTTCCAGCCACTGATATTTATCCTGCTGCTCTGAGGTTCGGGTATCTGCGCGCATCCACACTGCTGCCCACGCGGTTGACATGATCAACAATGACGATAGTCGTACACCGAGCCCTATGCCGCGGTGTTTCATCCGCCTCCCCCTGAACTACTTACCCATAATGCTATATCTTCAACCAGCTTCAGAGTTGTTGCAGTGCATCGGGAAATTCAAAATTCGATCCTTCCCTGGAAGGCGATCATGCGGGGTGAAGTGTCTCCTCCCAGACCCACACCAAGCAGCCCGGTAGGCGGTGAAGTCACACTTTGCAGCGTTCCGAATCTTGCAATGGGCGAGCCGGGCACGCCTGCCTGCACCGTGTTGGGCAGCGCAAAGTTCGGATGATTGAACGCATTGAACATCTGGCCATCGATCCGGAGTTTGATTCCCTCTCGGATGGGAAAGGTCTTGGTGATGTAGATGTCCGAATACGTAAAGTGCGGCCCACGCACCGAGTTCCGGCCTGAGTTACCGAACTGGCAGACCGTTGGATTATCGTTCTGCGCGCCGAGTATGCCGGTATAGCATGCCCCGGTCGTCGGATCGACCATGGAAATAAAGGCGTCGGGGTTGAGCCACTGTTTCGTTCCGTTTACGGTTACGCCAGGATAGGGAGTCTTACGGTAGAGCGGCACTCCGGGAACCCTGTTCGCATATTCCGGCGCTGCGAACTGGATGGTCTGCACTGGGTTGGACGCCTGAAAGATGCCATTGCCGTTCGCACTATATTGCTGGCTGAGCACGCTGAAGGGCAATCCGGAGTGCAGGAACGCCGTCTCCGAAAAAGACCATCCTGCGAAGACCTGACGCAGCATTGGATTGCCGGAGTGAAACGGCGCTTGATACATCCCGAATGCGGAGATATTATGCCGCACATCGTAGTCGCAACCGGCATACTGCCGCCTCAACTCTCCCGGTAACGGCGATTCCAAACCTTGGGTGGAGAAGGCGAGCAAGCCTCCATTCGATACTTCGTCCAGGCAGTGGCTGAGAGTGTAGTTGCCGCGCAGAGTCAGGCCGCCCCATTGCTGCGTATAGGCCGTCTGCAATCCGTTGTAGATGCTGTTTGCGCCGGTCTGGAACTCGGTGATGGTCCCAAATCGCCGATCGAGCGGTTGCCGGTACGGAAAAGGCGCAAAGCATCCATTGCAGACGTTCTGGTAGCCGTTGAACTGGACCTGGTAGGTTTCATGCAGCCCCCGAGTACCCACATAGTCGGCGCGCAGGTTGCCGCGCGATCCGATCTGCTGCTCGATGCCCAGGTTGTACTGGTAGTAGTACGGGGTCTTGAGGGTCCCGGTGGGGAAGGTATTCAGGCTGACGGCCAGCGGACAGGTCGCTTCACCCGGCTGGATGCCCTGGCAGGGCGCGCCGCCGGAGCGGAAGATTGTCTGAAACGAATTGTTGGCGCTGACCGCTGCGTCAACGGCGCTTCCTGGAACGCCGGGCGCCACTCCCAATCCGCCTACCTCGCCGCCAATACCACCTGTGAAAGTGGGATCATTGGGGGCATTCATCAGACCGCTGTCGGCGATCTGCTGGGGGATGATGTCGTTGAAGACGCCGAATCCTGTATGGACTGCGGTATGCGGGTGAATCTGGTATGCAATAGAAGCGCGCGGCTGGTAGACGAAGAGCGGCGTTGCTGCAAAGAGGTTATGAACATTGCCCAGGACAACCTGATTCAGAGGCTGATTGGTTTGATGCGAGGCGTCCAGGAAAGAACCGGCCAAGCGCGACAGGAGAGCTTGCGGACTGGAGACGTTGGTATTCCAGGTCACGCGCATGCCGTAGGTAACGGTTGCCCTGGGAGACGGCTTGTACGTGTCCATCGCGTAGTATTCAAGATTCCCCACCGCCGCTCTTTCTTTGAGAGAGACAGGAAAGTTCTGGACCGCGGTAAATGCGGCGCCGTAAGTGAACTCCGCAAGGGTGTTGTAGGTGACCGTCGGCACAATGCCCTCCCCGAGGTCGTAGTCGCTGGTATCGACCCGGCGGGTATTGATGCCGAAGTGCAGGGTGTGCTTTCCGTGGGTCCAGGTGAGGTTGTCGTTGATCTGCCACTGCGTGACCTTGCGTCCCTGCGGAAAAGTATTGTTCAAGCCGCCAATCTGGGTGAACGGCACGCTGTCGCTGCCCGAGGCGAGCACGATCGGATATGTTTCAAGCACGTGTGAGTAGTTGTTCGGCTCGAAGATGCTGGAATACCAGCTTGCGCCAGGATTGAATTGGTTAACCAGGGCTGGGCTGAAGAGATGTGTGTAGCCCACGACAAGGGTGCGCTGCGGCTGGGGCGAAAAGGCGTTGAAGATGGAGTTGATCGGGTCGGTCCATTCCGCCTGCAGGCCTGAGTCCTGCTGGAAGCGATACCAGATGCTGTCTTTGGCGTTGATCGTCTGATCGATCTTCACCACGATGAGGTTCTCGGTGTCGCTGTTGTTCAGAGACCGCTGTTGCTGGGTCGCGCAGCCGGCATCCAGCGGGCAGGCTGTAATCGCCACCGGCGATCCGCCGGGGGCCGGCAGCAGAGAGAACATATTTTTATAGAAGGGGATCTCCGCAGGTTGGGCCGGAAGGTTCGTGCCCGTGACCGGATCGTATCCACCTGTGGCAAGTTGCCCCAGCACATACTGTTGATAGGCGGGCGTGGGCAAGGTTGTTGCTGTAACCAGCGGAAGGGCGATGCGAATGCCCTCATAGTGGGCAAAGACAAAGAGCTTGTCCTTGCGCATCGGCCCTCCCACACTGACACCGAATTCATTCACCACGGAACGCGGCTTACGGGCAATATTGCCCGGCGTGTCGTTCGCATGAAGGAAGAAGTCCTGCGCATTGAACAGCGAGCCGTTCCAGATCTCGAACACGTCGCCGTGAAATAAGTTCGTGCCCGACTTGGTGAAGTAGTTGACCTGTGAGGCGCCATACCGGCCCTGGTCGACGGAAAAAGAACTGGTATTAACGGTTGCTTCCTGTACCGCATCGAGTCCAACGACAAGATTTGTAGAGAGACCGACGTTCAGGCCCAGCCAGGGATCGTTCGAGTCGTAGCCATCGAGGATATAGCCGTTGGAGGTTGCCGGCAGGCCGTTGAACTCGACGTTGCCATAGCCGCCGGCCGCCTTGGCATCGCTCGATGAGCCGGCTGTGTTCATTAACGCTCCCTGCGAGAACTGCGCCAGATAGGTCAGGTCCTGGCCGGGGTTAGGAAGGCTTCTGATGGCCTGAGCATCGATGGTTGTCGTGGTGTTCGGATTATCCAGGCTCACCAGTCCGGATTGCGCGGTGACTTTGATGGTCTGCGAAGTCGCCGCCGGAGACAAAGTGAAATTCACCGTCGCGGTCTGGCCCACAGAAACAGCCGTGGGTTGCGACCGCCCGGTATCGAACCCCGCCGCATGAACTTCGATCACGTAGGTGCCGGGGTTTACCTGGGAGAAGAGGAAGCGTCCTTCGGGGTTGGTCTGGATGGCGCGGACCGCACCGGTGTTCACCTCGTCCGCCTTCACCTCGGCGCCTGCGACTACTGCGCCGCTCTTGTCCAGCACGCAGCCTGCGAGAGCGCTGCTGGTCCCGCTCTGCGCTGTCATCTTGTTAACCATAGTTAACATCAGCAAAAAAATTGCGGCCATCCTTGAGATTCTGCGTGGCGTCATTTTGCTGGGGCTCCGTCCGGTTGGCGCGAGGCTTCGCCTTATTTAGGCGCACCTAACTATTAGGTACGCCTAAAATAGAACTATGTCAAACTGCGAGTTGGAAAATTTAGTCGTGGCCATGCACCGTCGACCCAACCCGAACAGCGAATCTGTCGACAACTACCTCAAGGCGATCCTGGCTCTGGGCGGACCTGAGGAGAACCGGGTTGCCAGCAATACCCTGGCGCGCGCCTTGGGCGTGGCCCCTGCTTCAGTAACGAATATGTTGCAAAAACTGGCTGGGGGCTCGCCTCCTCTCGTGGAATACGAGCGGCATCGCGGCGTTCTGCTCTCCGCGGCGGGGAAGAAGCGAGCGCTCGAAATCGTGCGTCACCACCGGCTGATCGAGGCATTTCTCTACGAGGTGCTCGATTATCCAATCGAAGAAGTACATGAAGAGGCCGAGCGTTTGGAGCATTTCATCTCCGAGCGATTTGAAGAACGTATCGCCGCCAAGCTTGGCCACCCGAAGATCGATCCCCACGGGCATTGCATACCCGCCCTCGACGGTGCAATGCCGAAACAGAATTCAATGCAGCTTACCGATGTCATGGACGAGGGAATCTACATTGTGGACAGCGTGTCGGACCGCGATGCGCGTATCTTGCGGCTGCTCAGGGACAACGGCATTGCCCGCGGTGTCAAACTTCGCGTACGGGAGAGGCCCTCCTTTGCAAGCTACCCTGTGTCGATCGGGCGTTCTTCCCGGGTACTGAACCTTACCCAGGATGCCGCCGAATCCATCAGGGTTTGCGCCGTCGGCTAGTAGGCCAGTTGAAATAAAGCCCGATTTCCGGCAAGACTTTGCAAATCGAACCTCCATTCTCTCAGGGGCCGAAAAACGAAGTGGTTAACGTGTACACATTTGTGTATTATCTCAAGAAGCGGCCTGACGCGTGGAACTAGAATTCGAGTGGGACGAAGAGAAAGCCAGAGCCAACCTCGCCCAACAGCGTCTCGTTCCTGACGGCTGCCGAAATCTTTGCCAACGAGATTATGGAGCGAATCGACGACCGGGAAGACTACGGAGAGATTCGCTTTATTGCTCTCGGCAGGGTCGACACAGAGGTGTATCGGGTTGTGTTCACCTGGCGGGGCGAAAACCTCATCCGCATCATCAGTGCCCAGAAAGCGAGCAGGGATGAAAGAGAAATCTACCATCACGCGACACTCCCTTAGCCGGGTCAGAGCCATGCGCGCACGGGGCGAGGACAAAACCAGCCCGGATGCGCCCGAAGCCGAGTCTCTCGGTGCGGACTTCTGGAGGAGCGCCCGCGTCGTCATGCCGGTTGGGAAAACTTCCGTTCATCTTCGCCTCGACAGTGATGTGGTGGAGTGGTTCAAGGCCACAGGAAAAGGACACCTTACACGCATGAACGCGGTTCTCAAGGCATACGTTGAGGCCCAGAAACACTGAACGTGCCCACGCAACAAAAGTGCTGGACCGGTCAGAGGCGCTGGTTCTCGATCAAACTCCCGTTCCTTGAGTAAAGGCAACTTTGCGGTTGCATGTTTCCCCTTCCTGCTCTACCATCCCCGGTAAGATATGCAACCCGGAGGTTGCGTGTATGGAAAATCAAATAAAGAAGCAGATTGAGATCGCGGCGCCGGTGTCGCGGGTCTGGCGGGCGCTGACGGATTCCCGCCAGTTTGGCGAATGGTTTTTGGTGAAGATGGATGGGCCCTTTGTAGCGGGGCAGCCAGTGGGCGGCCAGATAACTCATCCTGGATATGAGCACGTGCGCATGGAGATTGTGGTGAAAGCGATCGAACCGGAGACGCTGTTCTCCTATACCTGGCATCCGTACTCGATTGACCCAAAGGTGGATTATTCCAAGGAGGAATCGACGCTGGTGGAGTTTCGCCTGGAGGCGACTGCGGGAGGTACATTGCTGACGGTTACTGAGAGCGGCTTCGACAAGATCCCGGCGGCAAGACGGGCGGAGGCGTTCCGGATGAACGACGGCGGATGGGCGCAGCAGGTGAAGAATATTCAGGCCTATGTCGGGAAAACGTCCTAGCAGCGCGCGGGCCAAGGCAGCGGTATTTCGAGCGCTGGGGGACGAGACCCGGCTATCGCTGCTGGCCAAGCTCTCCAGCGGCAAACGTTTTTCGATTGCTGAGCTGACCGAGGGGACAAAGCTAACCCGGCAGGCAGTAACCAAACATCTGCGCGTGCTGGAACGCGTGCGCATAGCGCATGGCACGCGCGAGGGGCGGGAGAGTCTGTTTGCGTTCGACCCGCAGCCGGTGATTGAGATGAAAGAGTATCTGGAGAACGTCTCCAAACAGTGGGGCGTGGCGTTGGCAAGACTGAAGAAGTTTGTGGAAAGCGATCAGGGATGAGCAGAAAAAAAGGAGGCCTATGGCGAACAGCTTTGGCACAGATATTTTGATCCAGGCGGAAGATCCGCGGAAGGCTGCATCCTTCTATGTCGACTATCTGGGATGCAAGATTACGGAAGAGGCGCCGGAGATGGTCAGTCTTCACGGAAAGCACATCAACTTCTTTATCGAGCGTGGCCCGGCAATGGGACCGGTGTTTGAAGTCACGGTTCCCAGTGTCGAGGAGGCCAAGCTACGGTTGGTGAAACAGGGTTGCAAAATCGTCAAGGATGAGCCGGACTTTCCCCGGTGCTATGTTCAGGATCCGTTCGGATTGATTTATAACTTGACAGCTAGTTGATCGCTAATCCTCAGCGGAAAGCCATCTTTCGCACGCAATCCCGCACCGTTGCCCAGGCACCGCTTTGCGGATCGACTACATCAAAATGATCTGCGGAAGGGATCAAGTTGAGGGTCACAGTATCGCCCAGGCGCCGCGCCATCTCGGCCCATCGCATGGGCAGCTCAGGCGGGATCTGATCGTCTACTGTCCCCTGGATCAAAATCTGGGGCACGTGGAACGGCAACAAATCTCCCGGGTTGCCGGCCTTGTAGCGGTCCGGCAGTTCCTTCGGAGAGCCGCCCATCAGCGCGTAGACTTCATGCTTGTCGTGCGCATAGGTGAAATATCCCGACAGATCGATGGTCAACCGCAGATCGACTGCGCCCGCAAGGGCGATCGTCCCCAGCAGCGCAGCCTTAGGCCGGGGTTGATAGATCTCGCTGTTGGCCTGGACGTGATGCCTGCCCGCAACCCAGAACGCCAGATGGCCGCCGGCCGAATGGCCCATGGCGATCACGCGCGACATATCCAAGGGATAGCTCCGGGCCAGTGTGGCCGCGTAGTCAAACCCCGCGGCCGCATCCTGGAAGGTCGCCGGCCAGCCTCCGCCCGTCTCGCCCACGCGCCGGTATTCGACGGACCAGGTTGCGATCCCATCCTTCTTCAGCGCGGCGCATAGGTGACCGGCATAGCCTAGGTCGTACTCCGACTTCCACCAGCCTCCGTGAAAGAAGACAACCAGCGGCAGCAGCCCAGAGCCTTGCGGCTGCGGGAGCCAAAGATCGCCGAACTGAAACGGCCCTGAGCCGTAGGGAATGCGATGATCCGCGGACGGTATGGGCCGAGAGAGGATGTCCATTTTGGCGTCGGAATAGATGATTGTAGAGTATTAACAGGGGTCCCTATGGCTGCATACGGAAGCGAGCTGTCGCGGCTGGTGGACGAGCTGAATCGCTCGACCGCCGCAGCCCGAACCGGCGAAGGCGCGTCGATCGATCGATTGCTGGCGCTTGCCGTCCAACGCGGCGCATCTGACGTTATCCTGGTGGCCGGGTCGGGTGTCGCGCTACGCGTCAAGGGCTCGCTTACGCAGCCGGGCGGCAAGCCGTTGTCAGCGGAAGAGCTTCGCAGCCTGCTCCTGCCGCTGCTCACCGCGCGGCAGGCGGAGGAATTAGAGACCAACAAGTCGCTCGATTTTTGTTTCGTGCGCGGCTCCATCGGGCGGTTTCGGGCCAACTTTCACTTTCAGCGCGGGACCCTGGCGGCCAGCATTCGTCTGCTGCCTGCGCAGATTCCCTCGCTCGAGTCGCTGCACCTGCCCCTCGGGCTGGCACAATTAGCCGAACGACGGCAAGGTTTGGTACTGCTCACCGGTCCTACCGGTTGTGGCAAGACCTCGACCCTGGCTGCCTTGCTCGACCTGATCAACGCCCGCCGCCGCGATCACATCATCACCATCGAAGACCCGGTCGAGTACCAGCATGCCAACCGCGGCTCGATTGTGGAGCAGATCGAGGTCGGTCATGACACGCCTTCCTTTGCATCGGCAGTGCGTTCCGTATTGCGCCAGGATCCCGACGTCATTCTGGTGGGCGAGATGCGCGATAGCGAAACCATGTCGGCAGCGTTGACCGCGGCCGAAACAGGGCACCTGGTGCTGTCTTCCCTGCACACCAACGACACCTCTCAGACCATCTCCCGCATCCTCGACATCTTTCCCGCGGGACATCAGTCACAGATACGGCAACAATTATCCCTGGCGCTGCTGGCCATCGTCACCCAGCAACTTGTGCCGGCTCTCGATAACGCGAACCGCTACCCGGCGGTCGAAATTCTGATGGCTACCAATGCCATCCGCAATCTCATCCGAACGGCGCAGGATCACCAGATTCGCTCTCATATCTCGACCGGGCGCTCCGAGGGCATGATGACCATGGAGCAATCGTTGGCCGAGCTGGTGAGCGCCGGGCGCATTGCGCGGGATACGGCTTTCTCACACTGCTACAACACGCATGAATTGCGGCAATACCTGAACGAGTCGCCAAGCCAATCCTGACGAACGAAAGGTGGGTTTGATGTTCGTTCCAAAGCCTATTGGATTTGTGAGCAGCCCTTATCAAACCAGCAAAGAGATTCCGAAAGGCCTGCATGCCAAGCACGAGGCGGACGGGATGCTCAGGATTCTGCCGGAATTCGAGATCGGGCTCACCGACATCGAGGGTTTTTCCCATCTCTTTGTGATCTGGCAGTTCGACCGGCATCCGGACTTCGAATTGATCGGCCCACCGCCTTTCGACGATAGGCCGCACGGAGTGTTTGCCACTCGATCTCCTCGCCGGCCCAACCCCATTGGGCTTACTGTGGTTGAGCTGCTTCGCCGCGAGAACCAGCTACTGCACGTGCGAGGGGTCGACATGTTGGATGGATCGCCCATCCTGGACATCAAGCCCTACCTGTCGAGCATCCCGTCAGAGAACCTCCGCCGAGGCTGGCTGGCCGAAGCGGAGGCGCGATCATAGCAGTTTCGCAAATGGTGGAAACCGAAGCGATTAGTATTTTCGCGGTTTTCTCTCAAGGAAAACCGCACCTCGCGATCTTTACCAGGCCACGTATTTGCGAAACTGCTCAAAAGTGATCACCTGGCAGCTGTCTCCTGGGGTTTCTGGCTGATCACCGTGCTATCCACCCAGGCAGTCTTGCCCCGCAGCCATGCGGGATCTTTGAACTCCCATGCCACGCGTGGTTGGACTGGGTCTGCGTGCACCGTGCCGCTTGCGATGTGCGTCTTGTGTCCGGCGGTGACGTCAAATTTGGATTGCCCGGTGGCCGTCGTGCCCGGGGCAAACGCGATCGTCAGGCCCTGGCTGCTGTCCTGGCTGGCGTCCGCGACCGCATAGTGCATCTTGTCGATGGACCAGGCGCCGTTGCTCCAGGTTGCTTCAATGGTGATCGCTCGTCCCGGCAGATGATCGTCACTGGCCCGTACGGTCGCATGATCACTAGCAAGAGCCTGTACGCGCAGGCTACACCCCAGGCCGTCGGGCGACTTCAACTTCCATTCCGCGCCGGCAGCCAGAATCTTCGGCGCGCTGATCGTGGTCCATTGCTGCCCGGCGCCGGCAAAGACAGCAATCTCCACGTCCTCAGAGAGCGCGCCATGGTAAGCGACAAAGTAGGGCGGCTGGCTGATCTCGGTCCACACATCGGCGGTGCTGACGGTGTTTCCGATCTTCAGCGCTGTGCCTTCCCCAGCAACCGCCGAGCGCGTGCGATACATAAGCACCGGCGGGTCGATGCTTGCGGGCGAGCTGCCGCCCCCGCGCTCGCTGATGTCAGAGCCTTGCACGAACTGCCATGAAACAGGCTCGCCCGCGTGATCGACAAAACGCAACAGGTAGGTGGCGCCTGTGCCCGCGCTGGCTGGGCGGTCGAGCTGCATTTGTGTTAGGTAAGCATCCGCGCCCGAGCGCTTATCAATGTCCACCATTTGTTGCTGGTTTGCGTAGTGCACGCGCTTGTGGGTCGCACGCTCGGTAAGCACAGCTTCGTAGAGTGGCGTCGCGCCGCTAGCCGGGTCGACGTAAAGTTCAATCATCGTATAGGGCAGCTCCGGGCCGATCCATTGCACGAATTGTTCTGGCCAGTGGCGGTAGACGATCTGCTCGGGAGCGATCGGGGGCGGAAGCTCCGCGGTCTGCGCGTAGCACGAGAATGCGGCGCCAAGAAGAAGAGAAGCGGTCACTGCTTTGAACATGGTGTCTCCTTTTAAAAGGTGTAGCGGATGCCGAACTCCACTCGCCGCGCAGCTTCCGCGGCCAGTGGCTGGGTGAACGTAGGCGAGCCGACGACGTTGCCGACTGTGGTCACATTGGTGTGGTTGAGAAGGTTGGCCGAGCGGGCGTTCAGGGTGAGGCTCTTTTGCCGGTCGGCCGAGAGCCCATGGCCATGCAGTTCAAAGGTGCGGCTCAGGTTGCTATCCAGGTGAATGAGCGTGGGCATGGTCCCCGCGTTTCGTCCCAGGGTGCCGTTGATGCTGGTCGCATTCAGCAGGCCGAAGGGTGTCTGGTAGGTGCCGGTAACTTGCTCCGTGATCAGAGAGGGCCGGTCATTGAAGACCCCGTCGCCGTTGTTATCCGTGCCGGTGACGACGTTATAAGGTTCACCGGAAGAAGCATCAAATTGGCTG
>Ga0302325_10023491_pt1 | contig 12847 bp, 6 predicted proteins | sample Palsa_T0_2_FD_201948 | JGI IMG/M metagenome (GOLD analysis project Ga0302325, IMG submission 201948) | Peat permafrost microbial communities from Stordalen Mire near Abisko, Sweden - Palsa_T0_2 | ecosystem: Environmental > Terrestrial > Soil > Palsa > Peat permafrost | place: Sweden: Abisko... | reverse complement strand
GAAGAGAAACGCGACCGTTCCCGCCGCGGCCGCGCCCAGGATCACTAGGACAGCCCCGATCCACAGCAGCCATTTGGACAAGCGGGACAAGCGTCGCTTCGTCTGTGGCGGACCTACCGTCTCAGATCGTTCTCCGTTTCCGGCCCCGTTCCCAGCACTGTCCATTGTTCCGCCCCCGATCCCCGTCGCCCGCGCAGCAAAACACTCCCATAGACGCACTTCGCGCCCGAATGGCTGCCTGCACGTTCTTAACAGGCAGGCAAGCGGTCTGGGAGTCAGACCTGTACGAGATTTGTCTTCAGATGATTCACCAGGACGGTCTGGAACTTAGCCAGCCAGGTTGGATGCGCAGGCCACGCCGGCGCTGTCACCAGCTTCCCATCCGCCACGGCGTCGCTTACCTCAATTGCGGCGTAACGGCCGCCTGCGAGAATCACCTCCGGCGAACAGGCCGGGTAGCAGCTCACCTCTTTCCCGCGAACCACTCCGGCCGCGGCAAGAATCTGCGCCGCGTGGCATATCGCCGCAATCGGCTTGTCCGCTTTGGCAAAGTAGCGGACGATATCGAGCACCTTTTCATTAAGACGCAGATACTCCGGTGCGCGTCCTCCGGGAATCACCAGACCGTCGTAATCCTCGGCTTTTATCTCGTCAAATGTGGCATTCAGCACGAAGTTGTGTCCCGGCTTCTCCGAATAGGTCTGATCTCCCTCGAAATCATGAATCGCCGTGCGCACCGACTGACCCGATTTCTTGTTCGGGCACACCGCATGCACCGTGTGGCCCACCATCTGGAGCGCCTGAAAAGGCACCATTACTTCGTAATCCTCAACAAAATCCCCAACAATCATTAATAATTTGGCCGTCGCCATCGTCTTATCTCCTCAACAAAATGATAGTCCCTCAGCCGATGGGGAGGGGTGTGCCGCAATGCACAGGTCCCGCCCCGGAAGGATGAAAACGCTTTCACCTTGTGGCCGCTCATGATAGCCTCCCTTCGATGCCGGAAGCGGCAGATTGCGGAGACCTATCGGTGAAGCAACTCAACAGGCGAGCATTCCTTGGCAGCACAACAGCAGCTATCGCAGCTGCGGCCAGCCCCATCGGCCTATCTGCGGCAAGTGCAAACTCAGCGGGTAGGGAAGACGGCTTCCTCGGCCTCCTTCGCTATCCAGACCGCGCCGCAGCCTATGCCGAAGGCTCCCCGGACCGCATCGAACTTTCGCGGGAGGCTGGGGTCTGGCACGCCTCGGGTCACGGTCACGATCTGGAACTCCGCACCGAACTGGCCCCGGAAGCGCTCAACCTCAAAGTCTCCGCACCTGCGATTCCGCTGACCCGCATTCATCTTCGCTGGAGCCTCACGGTCGCTGCCAACATGCTTGTTCTCGGCGATGCCTGGGAGCGCAGTTACGGCGACCTCGCCTGGCGCGGGATCGTCCCTGAGCGCCCGCTTCCGTGGTACTTTGCCACTTGCCAGGAGGGCGTTACCCATTGCTATGGGGTGAAGACAGGCGCATCCGCCTTCTGCTTCTGGCAAGTGGATGCCGAGGGTGTCTCGTTATGGCTCGACCTCAGCAACGGCGGCAGCGGCGTCCTGCTCGGTCAGAGAGAGCTGCTTGCCGCCACGGTAGTGAGTTATCAGGGGCGGTCCGGCGAGCAGGCCCAGGCATCCATCGCCGCTCTGTGCCACAAGATGTGCCCCGCACCCCGGCTCCCAACGGGACCGATCTATGGCACCAACGACTGGTATTACGCTTACGGTAAGAATTCGGCCGAGGGCATCCTTCGCGATACCGACCTCATCGTTGCGCTTGCCCCCAAGGGCGGTTTGCGGCCCTTTTCGGTAGTGGACGGGGGCTGGGCTGGCAGCGGAGGCGGTTCTGACATCGTCGTGCCCAATTCCAAATTCCCCGATATGCCCGGACTTGCGACAGAGATTCGCCGACGCGGCGCGCGCCCCGGCATCTGGATTCGGCCCACCCTGGCTCCCAAAGCGACAAAACCGGAACTACTGCTGCCCGGAAGCCGGTTTCATTCCTCCAACAGCTCAGGCAACGATCCGGTCTATGACCCCACGATCCCGGAAGCGCTCCAGGCCATGATCGCGAAAGTCACCCAAGTCGCCGCCTGGAAGTACGAACTCGTCAAGCATGACTACTCCACCTTCGACCTCTTCGGCCAATGGGGATCCCAGATGGGCCCAGAGCCGACTCGTCCCGGCTGGGCCTTCCACGACCGCAGCCGCACCAATGCGGAAATCGTTCTGAGCCTGTATCAGTCGATTCGAGTCGCAGCCGGTCCTGAGACGATCCTCCTCGGGTGCAACACCGTCGGCCATCTCGCCGCTGGTCTTTTCGAACTCCAGCGCACGGGCGACGACACCAGCGGCCAGCACTGGGAGCGCACCCGCCGCATGGGCGTAAACACGCTCGCCTATCGCCTGCCTCAGAACCGCACATTCTTCACTATCGACGCGGACTGCGTCGGCATCACCCACGCCATCCCCTGGGAACTCAACCGCCAATGGCTTGACCTGATTGCTCGAAGCGGCTCCGCACTGTTTCTTTCGCCAAGCCCGGACGCAGTAGGCCCGCAGCAAAAAGCGGATATCGCCGAAGCTTTCGCCATCGCCGCCGCAGGCAACACCACCGGCCATCCAGTCGACTGGTTCAATAGCACCACGCCCAGCCAGTGGCAATTCGAGACGGGCCATTCACCCAAGCCGTCGGAGAAGCGATACAACTGGTGCGGACAGGACGGCTGCGATCCGTACCCCATTTAGCGCAGGACAGAGAGCCGAAAGCAGAGTCTCCTCAGGGCAATTGCAGGAATGTGCAACACCTGGAAAAAGATCATCCCAAACCCATACATGCCCATTCCATTTCCAGCGTCTCGCCCCATTGCGCGGAATTGCCCCTGGCCGACGCATACTGGAGGTGGAGTTCTCGGCACCGGCACTCCTCCGCCGCATTCCTGGGTGTCCTCTGTTTCATTGCGGATTGGCATCCATTTGCAGTCAAAATTGCAGTAGAAAGTGCACAAAACCCCGGCTTATCGCCCCAAAAAATGCTCGTAAGTAACACATTCAGATAAGGATACGCCTGAAAAGGTAGTACCCCCCCCTTTTGCGTGTTACTCCTTTTATTCGCCTTAACGGGCTGCGGAAAGACTCGGTTCGGAGGGAGGCTGGGGTTTTTAACCCCAGCATAAAGCCAACAGAATCAGCGGGGCTTTATCCCGGAAGGGACGCTTTCCTTCGACTTCATCAAAATTTCAGAGTTTTTCCGCAGCCTGTTTAGGCCGTCAAGGTCGCGTTTTCCGTTCATGCAATTGCCTTAAGAGTCTCCTGCATTGGCACCCGCAAAATCGGGTCGCGGTGTCTAAACAATCAGGCACGCCGATATTCAGATCGCCCGGCGCACCTGCCTGCAACTGACACTCTTCCCCCGCGCGGTATAGGCTGATAGGCAGAAGTATGCGCAAATACTGCATCCCCGCTCTGTTTTTTCTCGGCCCGGCCCTACTGGGCGCCAGCTCAGTCGTCGCCGTCCAAATGCCCACGAGCATCGCGCAGCCGCCCAAGCCAGCCGCCCGGGCCGGCAGCAAGCCGGTGTCTAAAACCGCAGACAAGCCTGCGTCGAAACCGGATGCTCCGCTCCTGCCCGCGTCGTTCTCGGGCTGGGATTCTGCTTCCGCAACTCAACCAACCCCGAAACCCGTGATAGACCCGGCTTTAGCTGACAGCGCCAGCGCCGTCGCGCTCAAGGAGTATGGCTTCACCGACGCTTTGCTGCGCGACTACAGCCGCGACGGCGAGACGCTCAAGATCAAGGCGCTGCGTTTCACCGACGCCAGCGGCGCATACGGCGCATACTCCTATTACCGCCAATCGGGATGGCCCAGGGAAGAGATCGGCACCGGCGCCGCCTCGGATCACAACAGAGTCCTCTTCTGGATCGGCAACGTCGTTATCGACTCGCAGTTCTCGCGCATCTCCGCCATGTCCGGCTCTGAGCTGCGCGAACTGGCCGCAACCATTCCCGTACCGGCAGGCAACAAGTCTCTGGCGCCACCGATCCTGGCGAGCCTGCCACCAAAGGAGATGGACGGCCAGACCACCCACTATGCGTTGGGCCCGGCGGGTTACGCAGGCTCCGGCGGCGTGCTGCCACCTGAACTCGTCGGCTTCGATCGCGGCGCAGAAACCGCCACTGCGACGTACACGCTCCGCTCCGGCGCAGCAGTGCTGACCATTATCGATTACCCGACGCCCCAGATGGCCGCAGCGCAGGAACAGGGGATCGCCGCCTATCTCAAGGCGGGGAATACGCCGCAGCATCCCTTTACAAAGCCGTTGCAGGACTCAAACCCCGCCGCGATTGAGGTCCGCCGCGTCGGCCCGCTGGTCGCTGTCGTCAGCGGAGACGCAATCACCGACGAAGCCCACAAGCTGCTCACAAGCGTCCACTACGAAGCGGATATGTCGGCCATCCCCGGCCAGCCGAACAACGAGATCCAGAAGACGGCACAATTGCTGGTGGCCATCATCACCCTGGTTGTCGTTATGTTCGTCGCCGCGCTCCTGCTGGCGATCTTTCTGGGGGGCGGTCGCGCGCTCTACCGTTACCTTCGCGGCAAACCTATCTCGTCCGTTTACGACGAGGAGTTCATCCGAATCGACCTGAGCGAGTGACCGAGCCGGGAGCGAATTCAGGAGATTTCTGTGGAAAACCAGTACGAAACCCCAGCAAATCAGGCGCTAACAGGGCAGAATATAGAAAGCCAAAGGCGAATACAAGGGGAAGAGTTTGCCCCGGCTCCGGTGAAATGAGGAATTGTAAGTAAATGATATACAAGTACTTATTTCGCGGCGGATTTTGCCTTGACACCGCCGCCACCCGCACCTACTATGCACCCAGAAAGTTCTGATGGCCTTGCCTCCGTTGGAACTATTCTCCCTGAGGAAATGGCCGCCTGAAATTAGGGCGGCCATTTCCATTTTTGCGACCGTAAAATTGGAGATCCTCTACTGTGACCGAACCTTGCAAGGTCTTTCATAGCCGCACGCTCTCCAGTGCCAAGCGTGTCCGGATCACGCCCTGCTCCGATCGCCTGCGCAAAGCCTCAAAATCGGCACGGTATTTCGCGCTTTATTCGCTCCATGCTGCAATGGCTTTACGCCCGCAATCCATCCTTGTAAAATCACACAGGAGAGTGCCGACGTAGCTCAGTTGGTAGAGCAACTGATTCGTAATCAGTAGGTCACCGGTTCAACTCCGGTCGTCGGCTCCATTATTTCTATAATTTAGAGAAGCTTTGATCGCTCGGCCAACTCATTATCCGTCACCACGACTTGGAGCTTAATTACCTTATCTTGAGCAAGATAGGTGTATGTTTGTAGCTTTGCGGGAGTTCCACAATTCTCCCGCATTCGACCTTCACCTGTCTCGGGCCCGCTGTTTCCGCGGTTAGCGGTTAAAGGACCTAGGAATCGCCGGCCTACATCTGGGCAGGCGCAGCAGGGCTGAAGTTGCGCTCCCGCTGTCGGTTATGCTGACCCTCATTTTGCACCTGAATCAGGGACAAAATTCAAAGTGATTCCCTTGCCTTCGCTCAAGGTGAAGATCCGATTCGTTGAGGGAAGATTGAGGACTTCCGTCTTGCCGTCGGGCCAATGGATTTCCACTCGCGGAAGAGCGTTGGACTGGCCCAGGCCGAAGTGAACGCGCGGGTCATTGGAGGAGAGATAGCTGCCTCCGCTGAGGACATCGCGTCGCTGGCGAGTGGTGCCGCTGGTCAGATACACGGTCGATCCTACGGCGTCGCTAGGGCTGCCGGGACCTCCTACAAGCTTAAGCTCTACCCAGTGATTCCGGTCAGGATTGACGTTGCGCAGGAAGGTGGGGGGACGGTCGACGTTGTTGATGACGACATCAATTTTGCCGTCATTGAAAAGGTCGCCGAAAGCGGCTCCGCGACCCACGCTAACTTCGGCCAATCCTGTGCCTTCGACGGCGGGGACGAGTTCGAATTTGCCGTTCTTAAGGTTGTGAAAAAGGAGTGGACGCTGAGCATAGGTTGTTCCCCATTCGGGGTGTTGGTCTACGCTGGGGTAAACGTGGCCATTGACGATGAGCAGGTCTTGCCATCCATCGTTGTCGAAGTCTAGAAAGCCATCGCCAAAACCGACGAAGGGGATGGTGGAGGCGGCGATGTCCGTTTCGTAGCTGACGTCCGTGAAAGTGCCGGTGCCGTCGTTTTGGTATAGGACGTCGTTATCGTCGGAGAATGCGGTGTTGAGGATGGCCAGATGGCCATTGTTTTCATAGTCGCCGGCTGCAATTCCCATGTTGGCTTTTTCGCGGCCTTCGGCATCGAGGGCGTATCCGCTGAGATAGCTGCGGTCGTCGAAGGAACCGTTGCCCTTGTTGATGTAGAGGTAGTTGGGCGTGGAGTCATTGGCAACGAGCAGGTCGAGCTTGCCGTCATTGTTGACGTCTGCGAAAAGAGCGCCTAGCCCGTAGTAGCGGGCAGGATCGCTGACGCCGAGTTTCTCGCTGACATCGATAAAGGTGCCGTCTCCGTTGTTGTGGAAGAGGTGGTCGCCCTCGCCTTGGAGGCCGCGGGGGCCACACATCACGGGCGCTCCATGATAACTGCAAGAGGCGCCGCTTACATGAGCTGAGCCAGCGACGGGAGGCTGGTGGGCGTCGTAATGGAGATAGCCGGCGACGAAGAGGTCGAGGCGGCCGTCGCCGTCATAGTCGCCAAAGGTGGCGCCAGTGGACCAGGTATCGAGAGCTACCCCAGCCTTCTCTGCTACATCGGTGAAGGTGCCGTCGTGGTTGTTGTGATAGAGGCGGTTCTTACCGTAATTGGTGACGTAGATGTCGGGCCAGCCGTCGTTGTCGTAGTCTGCTACAACCGCTCCGTAGCCCCAGCGGTCGTTTGTGACTCCAGCCTTGGCAGCCACGTTGGTGAAGGTGCCGTCGTGATTGTTGTGGAAGAGGGCGGCTTGCGGCGAAGGCTCTTTACCATCGAGCGCTTTGTACGTCGATCCATTGACGAGATAGATGTCGAGCCAGCCGTCGTTGTCGTAGTCGATAAGTGCTACGCCGGCTCCCTTGGCGTCGAGGATGAAGCGCTTCTCGGGCGTGCCGGCGGTGTGGTGCCATGTTGCGAGGCCGGCTTTCCTGGCTATGTTCATGAAGACGATGGGGCCTGTCTTGACCTGGCCGCCGGCTGTGATGACGCGGTGTGCCGAGTCATAGACTGGCTTGGCGGCAGATCCAGAAGCGATGCCTCCGGAGTCTCCTGCAGGATGCTGCGCGCTCTGGGTGGGCACGGATTGGCCTTGCGCGGACGACGCAGCCAGAGAAAAGATAAGCAGGATACTCGACGGAAGCAAGGACATAGGTTGCAAGGAGGGTACTCTTCCGTTCTGGGAAAACGCACGGCTTCTGTGCAGTGCTCTCTTCAACACAGACGAATCGCCGAACCTTGGAACCGTAGTTCGATTAGTGAGACGACAGTTCGTAGAGAATCGAGGCATGGGGAGCCAGAGTTACTTCGACGGACGCGGGCTTGCTCGTGGTCTTGTGGGTCCAGAGTTCGTGGACAGAGGCTGGAGTGGACGCGATACCGAGTTGGCTCCAGGTGAGATGGATTGGAGAAGGTGTGTCAGAGAGATTGAAGATGGCCAGGTATTCGCCGCCGGATTGCGCTCTTGCGGTCCATGCGCGAATGTCGCCGTCTTTGTAGACGATCTTGTTGTCGGTGCTGTACTGATTCACGGCGAGCACGTTCGCGTTGGTCAGCAGGGAGCGTGTGAATGGATCGAGGGTTGGCAGGTCGCCGCCCATCATAAGCGGAGAGCGAAAGATGGACCATAGCGTCATGAGCGTGGTCTGTTCATCATGGGTCAGTTGGGAGAGGCGGTCGTCCCCTCGTTCGGCACGTATGCCGATGTGTCCGAGAGGCAGCATGTCGGCATCAGGCCAGTGGCCGGGGACGACGAGCGGTGCCCAGGATTCGGCTTTGAAATACATCGCCTTCAGAGACTTCCAGTTATCCCAGAGATCGTCTTCAATTCGCCACATCTGGGCGTTGGCACGGAGATGCTCGACTTCCTCTAGCGGCGCTGCGCCGGGAGAAAGGCTGAGAACGATGGGACGGCCGGACTTGACGATTGCCTTGTGAAGACCTGCGATTTCAGCCTTGTGGTAGGGCCTCGACATATCGTCGGCCTTGATGAAATCGACACCCCAGGCGGCATATTGTTTGACGATCGAGTCGTAGTAAGCCTGCGCTCCGGGCTTGCTCATATCGACGCCATACATGTCGGTGTTCCATTCACAGAGGCTCGTCTTGTCGGCAACGTCGGATGCGTGAAAGGTCGTCCCGAGAATGGGCGTATTCTGCGCAACAGCCTGGCGAGGTATGCCGCGCAGAATATGGATTCCAAACTTGAGGCCTTTGCTATGAACGTAATCGGCGATGGCCTTGAAGCCCTGGCCATTGACAGCGGAAGGGAAGCGATTCGCGGCGGGGACAAGGCGGCCATTGCTATCCATGGAAAGCTCGGCGTTGGGGCGATAGCCGTGGGCCTGGGCGTTGGGCTCGTACCACTGAATGTCGATGACGATGTATTGCCATCCATAGGGCTTGAGCACGGAGGCCATTGCGTCTGTGTTGGCCTTCACTTCACTTTCTTTGATCGTTGTGCCGTAGGAATCCCAACTGTTCCAGCCCATGGGCGGGGTGGGGGCGAGTTGCTGTGCGTTTCCTTGAACCGGGATCATCGCGCAACTGATCAGAAAGGTGGTGAGAAGATAGCGAGACATGGCTGGCAAACTCCGGAGCGAAGGTTAGAGAAAGGCGCTGAGCCGAGTCGAGAATACGTTGTCCTTCACGGGCGAATCGAGTTTTTCAGAGAACCCGAGAAGGCTTTCCATAAAACGCAACACTATAGAAACTGTTAAAACCGGTTGTCAATTCAGGCGCATCGGGTTCCTCGAAACTGGCGGCAAGATGGCGAGCCTGACCCTGGCTGGGCGCCTCTTTCGTGCGGATTGAGGCGGACAGCACGCAACGGCGTTTTATCCGGTGAGGGAGCCCGTTTGTGAGGAGGCCGGGAGGAGATGTAGTATCGCTTGCCAGATTGTCGTTGGAATTGAAACAGCATTCAGAGAGTGACGGAATGGGAGAGATGCATGTCTGTGATTGACCGAAGATCCTTTTTGCAGGGAACGGCTTTACTGGCGGCTGGAACACTTACATCGAGGCTGCCGGCTTATGGAGCAGACGCAACTCCGGCCATTGGGGAGCAGCGCCAGGAGAGCGTCGATCTGCCGCAGCCAGTTTTCGAGGCCTTCGAGTGGACGACCGGAGACCTGGTGTTTTCGTTTGAGTTTCTGGAGAAGAAACTTCGTTCGAGGACGATGCTTCCAACAGGAGTTCCGGCTCCTGAGAAGGTTCCCCACCCGACGGCTACTTCCGGGATAGAGACTTCTCTACACTGCACTGGCGAGGATCCGGACGATCATCATGGACTGAAGCTAACCGGAGGGAGCCCGGGAGCGCGGCTGATCTATCTGGGAAAGAGGGAGATTTCTTCGCCTTTGGGTAAACGTTTTACCATCTACCACGAAGACCCTGTGCTCGGATTGAAGGTGGAATCCATCTATGAAACATTCGGGAATCTGCCAGTAGTACGTCGTAGTACACGAGTGACGAACACTGGAAAACAAAGCGTAGGGATCGAGTATCTGAGCTCAGCGATGCTCTATAACCTGGCTTCGCCGCGACGGTTCGAGCAGGACCTTCGTATCCATTTTGCACATAATACCTGGCAGGCGGAGGCGCAGTGGAGGGCCGTGAAGCCGTCGCAGGCGGGCTTCATCGACAATGGCAACTTTACTGTTTCGCCGGCGTCGTTTGACAGCGTCGGCACGTGGTCGACACAACGATATCTGCCGATGGGGATCGTGGAAAACACGGCACTGGGAGTCGCCTGGTTCTGGCAAATCGAACACAACGGCACCTGGCATTGGGAGATGGCGAATACGCAGGACAAGGCAGTCTACGTCTATATCGGCGGCCCGGATGAACTGCACGGGCACGCATGGAAGAATCTCAAGCCTGGTGAGTCCTACACGACTGTGCCGGCGGCGGTGGGATGTGTTCGGGGCGGGTTCGAGCAGGCCGTTGAAGCGCTGACCAAGTACCGGCGGGCGGCATGTCTGAGGCCGCGCAAGGATACCGAGCAGCTTCCGGTGATTTTCAACGACTACATGAATTGCCTGGAGGGCGATCCGACGACGGCCAAGGAGTTGCCGCTGATCGATGCGGCTGCGGCGGCGGGGTGCGAGTACTTCGTTATTGATGCCGGGTGGTATGCGGAGTTGAGCGAGAACTGGTGGGGGTCCGTCGGCGCATGGCAACCATCCAAGACGCGCTGGTCCGGAGGGTTGCAGGAGGTGCTGGATCGAATCCGCGCCAAAGGCATGGTGCCGGGATTGTGGCTGGAGCCGGAGGTGATCGGCATTCACTCTCCGCTGAAAGACAAGCCGGATGCCTGGTTTTTTCAGCGGCACGGCAAGCGGGTCATAGACCATACGCGCTACTTGCTGGATCTGCGGAACCCGGAGGTTCGGGCGTATTTGAGTGCGGTGGTGGATCGATTGGTAGGTGACTACAAGGTTGGTTATATCAAGATGGATTACAACGTGGACGGACTCGAGGGAACGGAATACATGGCGGACAGCCCAGGGCAGGGTCTGTTGGAACACAACCGCGCGCTGTTGAGTTGGCTGGATGAGGTGCTAGCTAAATATCCGGACCTGACGATCGAGAACTGTGGCAGCGGCGGCGGCAGGATGGAATACGCCATGTTGTCCCACCTGCAGCTGCAATCGTCAAGCGATCAGGAAGATTATCGGCTCTATCCTTCGATTGCGGTTGGAGAGTCGGCTGCCGTTTTGCCTGAACAACTGGCGATCTGGTCGTATCCGCTGGCGAATGCCGACGCCGATGCTGCCTCGTTCAACATGGTGAGTGCGATGATGTTCCGCATTCATCAGAGTGGGAACCTGGGGAATTTGAAGCCGGAGGCGTTCGACCAGGTGAAGAAAGGCTTGCAAATTTATAAGGAGCAGATTCGGCGAAATACGCGGTCCGCGGTGCCCTACTACCCGCTTGGATTGCCGGACATCACGGATCCTGTCTCCCCGATTTCTTTAGGAATGCGGTCGGCCGCCAGCGACTACTGTGCGGTTTGGCGTTTACGCGGCGAGGGTCGAGTTCACCTGCCCAAAACTACCGCGAAGATGAAGGTTCTTTACCCAATCGATTTAGGAGTTCGGGTCGAAGCTACGGCAGAAGGACTGGATGTGATCTTTCCGCGGGAGACGATGGCCTGCATTCTTACGGTGTAAGTTTGGAGCGCTGGAGGGATCGGCTGTGCGAATTATGGATGCGGGAAAAAGACCTTGACAAGTTCTTTGTGGCTGCCTAAGATTCGTGGCCAATGCAGAGAAGGCGAATGGGTAAACGCTTTCCCGACGGCAGTAAATGCCGGACAGATCAGAGTTCTGTAGCACGAAGGGAGTCTACGCTTGCCCCAAACGGTCTTATCCGCTTCCAGACATCAATCCCAATGAATCAAGCAACATCCTTCAAGCCAGTTTGTAACGGCTGATCCGTATCGACTCAGAACAAAGGAACGATGGAAGGAGGCACGCAAACGAAAGCGACGTAACCGTTCGATTTGTCTAGGAGATAACCATGAAGAGGTTCGCGACGCGCATACCACTGGTTCTCGCGATGTTGGCGTTCTTGATCTTGCTTTATAGCTCCGTTCCACTCCGTGCTGTTGGACCGACAGGAAAGATAGTCGGGACGGTAACCGATCCCTCGGGAGCTCAGATTGCTGGAGCCAAAGTGACGATCACCAACGAGGGCACGAATGAGGCCCGCACCGGGATCTCGGATAACGAGGGAAACTTCACCTTTCCAATTTTGCCGGTTGGTAACTATTCGATAAAGGTCGAAGCTGCCGGGTTTGAGGGCTACCTCCAGAGTGGGATCGTTCTTCAAGTTGACCAGAACATTACGGTAAACGCTCAACTGAAGGTCGGAGCGAACACGACAGTGGTGCAGGTAACAGGCGACACCGGGCAGGACGTGAACCTGGTGGACGCGACAATCAGCCAAGTGATCGATCAGCAGCGGGTTGAGGATTTGCCGCTAAACGGCCGGGATACTTTGCAGTTGCAATTCATCATGCCGGGAGTTTCCTACGATAACGACAATGTTTCGCACGGACAGGGCCAGCATGAGGGTGTAGTGGTAAACGGGAACCGCCCCGGATCGAACTACTACCTGCTGGATGGCGTGGACATGACAGATTCTTACCTGTCTACGGCCCCGGTATTTCCGGCGCCCGACGCGCTGCAGGAATTCGATATCCAGACCAGTAACTTTACAGCGCAGTATGGCCGTAGTTCTGGCGGCTTGATTAATGCGGCCACACGCGCGGGAACGAATACTTTTCACGGTGGCGTTTTTGAATTTTTCCGCAACACTGTGCTGGATTCTCACAATTACTTCGACGTTGCGGGAGAGGCCAAGCCAGCTTTGAAACTAAACCAATTTGGAGGGTATCTGGGAGGACCGATTCTGAAGGGAAAGACTTTCTTCTTCGGCTACTACCAGGGTACGCGGCAACGTAGGGACGAGTCGATTGTGATTTCCCAGGTGCTGACCGCCCTCGAAAACCCAAACCTGACCACAGACGGAAGTGCTCTTTTCCCGGCGGGGTCCGTCTATGATCCTCTGACTGGAA
>Ga0302325_10023490_pt1 | contig 12847 bp, 11 predicted proteins | sample Palsa_T0_2_FD_201948 | JGI IMG/M metagenome (GOLD analysis project Ga0302325, IMG submission 201948) | Peat permafrost microbial communities from Stordalen Mire near Abisko, Sweden - Palsa_T0_2 | ecosystem: Environmental > Terrestrial > Soil > Palsa > Peat permafrost | place: Sweden: Abisko... | reverse complement strand
ATCTGGCACGACCCTAACGATGAACCCGATGCACCCTCTCCATTCGACTTCGGCTTTGAAACTGTTAACGACATCGCCACTATGAAACGTATCTCTCCCATCCTGTCTCCCCTTACCCAACCCTTTGTGCCCTCTTGCGCCACTCGTGCTGGTCTAATTCTAGAAATGATATACGACGAAGTCGTCCGTTTCAGACACCTCGTCCGCAACCAAGAACTTCCCGCCCCAATGGACATCACCACCCCCGCCGCCACGACCACCACGACAACAACAACAACCCAGTCCGGTCTCCAGAGAAGTAACTCTATCTCTCAAAACACGGGCGGTCTCCCCGGCGCTAAGGGCGCCCAGGAGGCGGCGCAAAGTTATGAAAAGCCGCCTAGACCGCAGGAAACACAGGTCTATGAGGATGGGGGAGATGAGATGGGCGATGTGGAGCGCGAATTGGCGACTGGTCTTGATGGACATTAAGCACGTTTGTTGTTGATGGATGTGGATGTGGATGGGAAATAACAGATCGGGATGGAGAGATTATGGAGAGACAGAAGATGGATTGTTGCTAATTTTGTATTTATAGAGGATTTTGTTGTTGGTTGGTTGGTTGGTTGGTTGGTAGGATGGTTGGTATACATTGAATGTTATGACGGAATTCCCATCCACTCTTCTTCTTCCTCCAGTGCGGTCTCCTCCTCTTCAACATTTGGCTTCTCGGGATCCTTCTCTTCTGCTCCGTTTTCATCATCCCCATCTTCATCCTCCTTGATAGCCCATTCGCTAGTGATATCCCATCTCCCACCCCAAGCAGCCCGACTGACATACTTAACAAACTTCAAAACACCCTTATCCCTCAACACCAAACTAAACTTATTCCAACAAGCATCACTACTAAGTAATACTCCATCATCGCCCTCCTCCGCAGCCTTATACACCGCCGGATCAGCATCCTCCTCCGCACTCGGCGCAAGATACACCTCATACCCGCCAAACTCACCCGTAGTCCACCCGGTCTCCTTAGCACTAAACACCGCTTTCGCAGAAATACCCACCGCCTTAGGCGGTTTCGGACGTAATGACGAGGGCGTCAAGTTGAGCGTCGCCTCCAGTTGGGGAGCCAGCGAAGTATGTTCCGTGGCCAAAGTATAGTCCCTCCCCTTGCGAAAGTGTCTTGCCAAATGGCGTTCAGAAGTGATTTCCAGACCCGTGGCATGGTAAATCCACTTGCGAAATGCAGGATGAGTGAACAAGTCGATTATATTATGCGGCTGCAAGGCGTGATTGTAGCGAAAGCGCTGTTTGTGAGGCGGGCCAGCGACTTGCCAGTCTTCGTCCGTGGGGGAGGAATCCTGTTTCGATAAATGCGAGTGTAGCGATTTGGCGATGGCGGGGGTAAGGAAGTCGGGGAGTTCGAGGATTGACTCCTCTGTCATGGCCTCGTGCATTTGTTCGACTACGTCGGGTGTCAAGTAGACTTCGTTGATCCATTTCGATAGGAATGCGAGATCGTCTTCGGTGAAGTCGTAGTCTTCTGTTGTAGGGAGAGGACGGAACGACCACATTTTATCTTCTTTGATGGAGGTTAGTTGTTCGAGTGAACTTAGTGCTTTTGATTCGGTTTCGGTGTCGGGGGGTGAATACCCTGGTTCTCCCTCTTGGGGGATGTGGAACCAGCCTGAGATGGCGAGACGGGGGTGTTCGGAGGTATATACCTCCTCGACATCATGGAACGATTGTCCCGGTTGCACAGCTACCATTAACGACCATTCACATAGAGGAAAGGAAGGGGACGGATACCAAACATGCTCATCTGATTCCATTGAGGAGGAATAGTCAGACAAGGTTCATTCTCAGGAACGCCCTCCACAGCCTTATACAACCTCAATCCACCGCCCCAACTATCCTTCCACCCTCCCTCTACGTCCCCCTTCACAAGATACAAAATAAAACTAACACATCTAGTCCCAATAACATCATCATGAGTCAATAAATGTCCCCCCTTCTCATACGAATTGATACTCATATCGGTCTTGATCCCACTTAACCCTTTCATACCCGTGACGGCACATAAAAAGTCACGGAACGTTTGCGAGTAGAGTGCGTTGCGAAGTTTCAGTAAGGATGGCAGGGAAGAGAGTTCTGAGGAGGGCAGACCGGACAGGTTCGCTAGGTCGCCGGTTTGTGAGACGGAGTAGATGTCGGTTTGTTTGGGCGTGAAGTGTAGGTGCGTTAGGATTTCGTCGCGGACTGAGTTGAGGAGTGCAGGATTGATGAGATTGGGGATGACGATGTGTTTGTAGCTGAGGTTAGTTTGGAGGGAGGGGAAATGTACGGTTCAGAGGTGGAATATGAGTCTGCCATTGCAGTACGTTTGGGACCCGGAAGGAGACGGTCGTGTTCGGAGAAAAGGTTCGTGAGGTCTTCTTTGGAATCCGAAGGCCCATTGTCCTTCTTTGAAGGAGTTCCCGAACCGTGCGACTTCTTCTGTTTCTTTGGGGTTGGCACTTTCGCTTCTTTCGTGTCCGTAGTCACGACACCGTTGCTATTTTCAACTACCGCCTCCACATCCTCCAACATTCCATTCGTCCCATCCTTTCCACTGACCATATGACCATTAACTTTCTTCCTCGGCGACTTCTCCGACTTCTCCCCGGCAGTGGAACCATTGACCGCTCCCTTCGCAGAAGACCCCTTGCCGCCCTCAGCTCCATTCCGTTGATCTCGCTTCGGCGACTTCCCTTTACTCCCCGGACTCGGGAATTGACCATTTTTGGCCTTCTTGGGAGATCGGCCGGGTGAGACAGTCGAACTGACTTCTTCATGACTTCGTTTCTTGTCTTTGGCCATTTTACGCAGGTCAGCGAGAACAGCTCCTGATGGTTCAAAAAAATTCGAGATTTTCCGGGAGACTTCAAGTAAAGCCCAAGAGTTGAGGGGAGAGCCCGGCAATATTCAATATCCAATCAGAGGGCTGCCCTGAATCTAAGTTGCGCCTCCAATTTCTGAGACGAAAGGGGTCCCCTTGATACTACATAATATGTATTGTTGTTCGACTCATATTTCCGCTGGTGGGAAGATGCCGCTAATAGTTTTCCGAAATTATACATAATTGAAAAGATTAAAGTTATTGCGATGCAGGCCTCGTGCCCCTAGAGATCATTTATCTGACTCACCTGAACCAAGGAACGCGTCCGTCGGACACGTCGTTCAAGTGACTCATTGTGAGGCCGAGAGTTTCTCCCCTCTGGCAATCCCTAAGCTATATAGTAGTACTACCTTAGTTCTAATACTTATCAACACTCTCAAGACGTCTGCAAACCCATGAAGCGATCATTAATGCAACTCACTCCTCGTATTGAATATTAAAAGGTCATGATCTCCGAACCCTCTTTGTTTGTGTACTCCCTTTGGTTTAATGAAGATATCTTTCCTTGGTAATAGCGTTTTTGAAACGCAGTGTTGCAACCATAACATGCATGGACTGAGAACCTCCTTTGGCATTTTTATTCCTTCGTATCTTATGATCAGAGTCCTAATATCCTAGAACCCCACCCACCAAAACGACGCCACCAGGAGTTCTCACCCATCAACAGCGAAAGAAGAGGCAATGCACAAATATTTAAAAAAGATATATATATAAGTCATGTATTGACAACTAACTAACCCAGCCCTTCAACAGACAAGTCAAACTATGTAGAAACACTCCCTCCCCGCATCCCAACAAACCATACAAACAACTAAAAAAAGACGACGACACCACAACGGACCTTCATACAATCAAATTCACAACTAGCAACACGAAAAAACATCTACATTCCAATAAAACCGCGTTCACAACATCCCCTTAAAACGCACCAACTTCACATGTAACCCCCCGCAACAGTATTTGTATTCGGAATACCACCAGCGCGCGTATCCAGGGGCCGGGGGTCTATGCACCGGCATTCCAAGCCAGGCCTACGACTGTAGCAATTCCCCCAATGACTCCTGCAAGGGAGTACTTCCCTACCGTCTTGGCTACACCGATCCATCCCGCGCCCTGCTCATCATGTCCCGTTTTCCGTCTCTTGGACGCTTGTTCTTGTTGTTGTTCTTCGCTCTGCGGCGCAGGCAGGAACAATTCCTGTTGCGGGAGGTCGGAATCGACTAGTGTGGTATCTAGCGGAGGAAATCCAGGGGGCGTTTGCGAGAAGAGAGTCTCGTTGAGGGGGAGAATACTCTGGCGTAGGGGCGCGATAGGACGTGTCCAAACGATATCTGAGAGCAAGAAATGGGAGTTGTTGTTGTTGAAGAGCGAGGGGAAGGGAGGAGGGGGCGTGGAGTGCGTGGTTGAGCTGCGTTCTTGTTGTTGTTGGTCTTCGCCGGTGTTGGGATGCGGACGTTTGCGGCTCGGGAGGTGTTCTGGAGTTATAGGCGGGGTCTGAGTTTGAGGTTGTTGTTGCGATGGTTCTGGGACGGAGGCAGGAGATTCAGTGAGAGATACCGTGATTGGGATCGTTGGGGTAAGGATCTCAGGGATTGGGTCCGCGGGCGCTGCTGCTGGTACTTGCGTCTCTGGGATCTGAGTTTCCGGCACCATCGTGATCTCACTTTCCACGACCGTCGCAATCTCGACCCCCTTCGAGTGACCCACCTCCTTCTTCACCTCCTTCTCTTCCTCATGCACCTCCTCCTCGACCATCGACTCATCCTCATAATTAGACTCAAATTCAACTTCAAGAAGCGAGTCATCATCCTCATAATACTCCTCCACATCCACATCCTCCTCCTCCTCCTCATAATCATCATCTACCTCCCCCTCCTCCAAGTCTTCGTCAGAAAACACTTGTCGTTCATAGTCCTCATCTTCCTCTTGTTCGCTGGATTCTTCACTATAGTCCGAGTCGTCGTCCGTGCTGAGGACGTCCAGGCCCGAGGCGTTGAGGAAGGATTTGACGTAATTCCAGGTATCTGTTGTTTGTTCTTTGCGCTGTTGTTTGTCCGTCTCGTGCTATTGTTAGTCAGGCGCGGGGAAGGGGGAGAGGGGGGAGGGAGGGAGGGAGGGTACCTGAGACGGGGAATGGTCGGGGATAAAAGAAGGCACAGTGGGAAGAGAAGGTTCAGGAACTTGACTGCTGCTTGGAGGATTTGCATTGTTTTCAGTTTTGAGCGACGCAGGTTCTTGGGCATTGTAGCTTAACCCTGCAGGCCTCCATTCATTATATTCATGATGCTGTTCATATGAGTCATCGGAATAATAACTACGCTCCTCGTCGTCGTCGTCGTCATCGTCATTGTTATCGTCGAACAAACTAAGTTTTGGCTGGTAGAGCTCAAGAGGACTGTGCTCGCGAATTGGCTCGGATGCTACAGTCCAGGGATTCAGATCCCCCATCCAGAGATTTTTGGAAGTAGCGGCGGCAGCGGCATCGTGACTTACTACAACGGGGGGCAGAACATTCCCCCCGGACGAAAGACTCCTCTGATTAGCCTGTTCGGCAATCCCTTCCACTGGATAATGCGGCCCGGGGGTCTCAGTGCGTGCCAACCACTCCGCAGACGGATTACCAAAAGGTCTCCAAAAACCCGTCGTCGTCGTGCGACTAGCGGCTTCATCGGCCTCGTCATCCTCGTCGTCATCATCAGGAGCATGGAACGAGTTCGTTGCAACTTTACTTGTATTCGGATGGGCGGGGTCGTGGAGGTCGCGTTGAGAGGTGCTGCCGGGGGGGATAAAAGGAGGCGCGCCGTGCATTGCCAGGATCCCGACTTCGAGTTCCGTGGGGAGATGTTCTGCCTGTGCGACGGTGGAGGTGGTTTCCAGGGGACAGCCCAGGCGGATGTGGTCGGTGTTGGAGAGCTTGTGCGGTTGTTCGGGGGTGAGCTTTGTGCCGTTTACGAAGGTTCCGTGGGTCGAGTTTTTGTCCACCACGTATATCTATTTAGCATTAGTCACTTGTTCTGATACTGAGGTGTTGTCGGTGCCATGAACAAGGACATGGGATGGGGGATGGGGAAGACTGGGACAGGGTTACCTCGCCGAAGCGGTTCTCCAGCAGCGCATGACAGCGACTGATGATGGGATTGTCAAAGTATCCATTCGTCGACTTGGCGATAAACTCTGTCTTGTGGTTCTTGCTCAGACGGCCTAAGGTGGTAGTCTCGCCCGGATGAAGACTGATGAGTCGTCTGCTGAGCAAACCGGGTCCTCCACCGTGGAGGACACGCAGAGTCACCAAGTACGGCACTATCCCGTCATCAGCTATTATCCCCTGATACGGAAGGGAAGGGAAGGAATGGGAAGGGGTACATGGCTCGCTTGGGTCCGTGGGCGACATGCTGGACTGTGCAGACTGGTTGAGTATCTATCTAGGATGAGTATGAGGACGGAGAAGCGAATGAGGCGCAGACATCAGCAAGGGTAGTAGGGTAGGGAGGGGTCCACGTAAGTCAGCGTCTCACGTAGATCCAAAACGGCACATGCAACCATCCAAAACCCCTCGCTGTCAGGGAAACAGAAAACATACCTTATCCCGTTCGCTCACAGCACACAGAGGCCCGTGTCAATTGCGAGTCTTGTCAGTAAGAGCCGTTGCACAGTGCTCTGCGGTGTGTGAGTGATCCGACGAGAGAGCTAGTATGTAGCTGCGTGTGGAGCGGACTGCGGAACAGTTGACGACCCGACCCGTGCTGAAACGGGGGTCCACGATTTCGTAAGGGCGCTTTTAGCTGCTAGACACCGGCGAGCGACATGCTATAGGCCGCCTCAGGGCCACTGATAAGGCCATCGCGTAAGCCACTCCACTTTAGCTACAGCCAATCACATGCACGGGGCGAGTCAGCCTGCAAAGCTGCTGCTGTGCTGTGCATATGCGCCCTTCGTTGCGTGAATGACCATATGACTTAGGAGTGGGCATTATAGCGATGCAGGCTGGAGTCAGAGCTATTTATAACTGGTACCCGCTAATTCGGAGCTGTTTATTTGACGCTCATGGGAGATACTTGCAGTGTTTGGGTAAGATTTTGATGGCATACCAAGAGAGAAGCTTTTCAATAAGACGACGGTCGTCGTTACTCCGCATGAACTTGGCATAGGTAGATATTACCGTGATGAGATCCGATCGTGAAACTGTTCGGCTCCAAGGCTCCGTCTTGGTGAGATGGCCTCGGAATTCCCCACGCCTTTGAATAAACCCACATTTCCCCAAGCCCATTTTCCTCCTTTCTGCGAATTCCCACAATTTTTCATTTTCGGCGACAGCAAGATCAAACACTTCGCACTTACCGCCCTCGACCCATTCCCTCTCATGCTCCTCTCCCCATGACAACAACCACCTCCCCCTCCACCACAATAACCGACGACCCATCCCCCTCATCCCTTGACCCCCTCCCGGAGGACACCGTCCGAAAGACCTCCTCGGACCTGCGTACCGTCGGGGGCGTCATTCTCCCTTCGAAGACATGGGTCCCCTTTGTCGCTGGGGCCATTGGCGGGATGTCTGGGGCGGTATTGACTGCGCCGCTGGATGTTGTCAAAACGAGGCTGCAGAGCGATTTTTATAAGGAGCGGTTGCAGGCGGCGAAGGCGGTTGGGACGGCGAGGAGTCGGTTTGGTGTATGGAGACATCTTTCTGAGACGGGCGTGATATTGAGGTACGACCCTAGGGAACGTCTTGTTTGATGTTGATGTGTCTTTGGAGGGAGGGAGTTGTGCTGACTCTAGGGATGTTTATCGATTTGAGGGATTGAGAGCATTGTTCAAGGGTCTTGGTCCAACGTTATCTGGAGTTGTTCCAGCACGGTATCCTCCCCTTCCTTGTCCTTATGTCTCGTGTCACACCGTCTAATCCATATCCCAGAGCTATTAGTATTTACACCTACTCCAACACCAAACGCCTCCTAGAACACAACATCCCCACCCTGAGCATAACACAAGCCTCCTTCCTCTCCGCCATCCTCGCCGGCATCGTCACCTCCACCGCCACAAACCCCATCTGGGTCGTCAAAACGCGTCTCCAGCTCGACAAATCCTCCGCATCCCTATCCTCCACAACCACCTCTGGCTCCCCGCGGCGGTATAAAAACTCGCTGCACTGTGTCCTGCAGATATGGCGCCAGGAGGGGCTCAGGGGGTTCTCGCGCGGGTTGAGTGCAAGTTACCTTGGTGTCAGCGAGAGTACGTTACAGTGGGTCATGTATGAGCGGTTGAAGCGCGCTTTTAGAACCGAGGAGAAGAAAGGGAGTACGAACAAGAGGGGATATAAGGAGAAATTGGGGGAGGCTTTGGGGGCGGGGTTTTTTGCCAAGTTGATTGCTACGGTGGTTACTTATCCTCATGAGGTATGTACTCCGGGACCTTCCTTCCCTGATCTCGCCTGTTGTCCAATTACTTCCGTCCCATATGGTGGTGTTTGCTTGTTTGTTGGTTACTTTGCATGTTTCTGGGGGACTCACGCTGATGATAGGTCGCGAGGACACGATTACGACAGGCCCCATCCTTGACAGGCGACCAAAAACGGAAATACAACGGCCTTATCCGGTGTTTCGTAACTGTCCTTCGAGAAGAAGGTATCGCGGGCTTATACGGGGGATTAACCCCCCATCTGATGAAATCTGTGCCCGCTGCGATGGTCTACTTCACGGTTTACGAGGGCATGCTCGGATGGGCTGGAATAGCCACTTAATCGTCTCTACCAGTATGCATCATAATACTACGCATAATAATCCAATACACAATACTATCAAGAGGTATGGAGTGGGAAGAAAGACAGGAGAGAGATATGGGAGATAAGAAGTGATGAGATTTTTGGCTTGGTTTCGCTTGGCTGGGGGGGTACTAGACGGTTCATGTTCGGTAGAGACAGGACGAAAGGGAGGAAAAGTAGATTACGATACCAAGGAATATATGATCTCCACTACAAAAGATCGAGATACACCCCTATTTCTGCATATACTTTCCTTCCTTCTTATTCCCAAAACCAAAATAACTGATCAGATCCACTGGCTCTCATCTCATCTGACCAGCCTGCTTTCACAAAAACACCCCATCTCAACCAAAACACTACAAAAGACCGAGTTGACAAGCAAAATAAGAGATCTCCTTTCTAAATATGCTTACTTCACACACACACACAATCACAGCAAAACTACAATGTCTTCTCCATAAATTGACATTGATTTTTCGGTCTCGGTAAAACGGGATTACCATCCTCCGCCGCCGCCGCCGCCACCGGTCGTGTCTTCTACGGCGGAACTATCGGCCCAGGTCGGGAGGGTTTCGTATTGAGTCGTGACATGATTTCCTGTCATCAATTCCGCTACGCTAAAGCACGGAGACAGGTCGTGAGGCGGGACGGGAGTAAGGGGGGTGGAGTAAGGGGGAGGGTTGGGGGGAGGTACCGGAAAGAGTATCGCGCTCGGTACGACGATCTTGGCCTCCTTGGAATTGATTTCCGTTCATGCGCGGCGCAGGACACTCACGAGACATATGATCTGACCTCAGCCCTGTCCCCAAAACAAAACGACCCCCGAAATGACAGACACCAAGACACATGTACGCGGAGTGAACAGGGAAGCGGTGGATGTGGGATGGGAAATAGGGAGGGAGTACCGGGAGATTTGCAATTGTAGCAGACGCGCCCGGTATCGGTGCGAGGTTCGGGACAATCACGAACGAAATGTCCCATCTGGAAACAATTCCTGCATTCCACGTTTTTGGGATTGCGTGGTTCCTATTGTCAATACTCTATTGCAAATCATTAGATGACGATCCGCACTAAGCAGAGGGATGTGTTTCTCGCAACAAGAGAGGAACGGTAAAGAGAGTAATTGCAAGGCAGAAAGAAGGACACCCTAACAGAGCCTAGGGGAGGAGTGTTGGGAACAGAATGGGGGAATACAGGACATTCGCGAGACTGATGACCAGGTTTCTCGCAATTGCGACATTTCTTATTGGGACAATCACGGACATAATGGCCCATCTCCTGACACTCCTTACACTGCACCTTCTCCAAATTCGGCGGTTCCTAAAGAAATAAGTTTTATGTCCACATCAAGCCGGGGAAGCAAAAGACACGGGGACGGCGGGTGCAACTTGTGAGAACGGGGATGAGCGGGCGGTTGGCGGGAAAAGGAGTAAGGGGCCATACAGGACACTCACTGCGCTTGTGACCTTCTCCATCACAATTGGAGCACAAGAATTTCGGTTTATCCGGACAGTCGGACTTTCTGTGGCCGGTTTGGTTGCAATTGTGGCAAGTCATCAAGTCTGGATTGGTGGGATTCTGACATTCTTTGGAGTGATGTCCTTCCTCACTATACAATTACCATCATCTGACCAAGCCGAGAAAAACGGCTTTCAAAAAGGACATGAGTATAGAAAAGTCCAGAGTAAGGGGAGGGGGGATCGAGGGATAGAGTGGAGTTACCCGCAGTTTCGACAGGTCATTGGACCTCTGTCGGGACAGTCGCGAGACATATGCCCAACTTGTCTATACATTAGAAAATTCAAGAGACATCAATATGAGATTGCGCTGCGGAGTCTTTGAAAGTACGCCAGATAGGGAGAGAAACGAAGAGGAAAGTACTCGCAGTTGCGACAGGTCATGTCTCCCCCTCCACTCATCTCCTTGCGCTCCTGGGGACAATCACGCATCCTATGACCCTCTTCCCCACAATTGATACAAGACACAATCGGCGTCACGCGGGTGAATTCTAAAAGTCAACTCCGTCCAAAATGACCGGGAAGTGGGAGGCAAGTTGGGTACCTTCAGGCGCATCGGGACATTCGCTTTTGCCGTGTCCCTTTGTGTTGCAATTGAAACAGACGGGGATGAGATCTTCGACAAGGAACCCCACATCGGCGAGACGTTCCATATTTTCTTCTGTCGTGGTTGCGACTTGTCCTTTGGTCGCACTAACGTCAGCAAGCTCATTCAAGATGCGGTGATTGGCTTGAGATGAAGAGAAACAGGCGCATACCGAGTACGACGATTCTTGGGACCGAGCTGGAATGAAACGAGATACTTCATTCCTGTTTCACCTTGCAAATTACGAATGGTTTTCTGTTGTGGGATCTCTTTTTCCTGCCCGTCAGAACACGACTAAAAGCTCCAAAGCGAAGTAGAAGCGGTAATGGAAAAGAAGAGATACTGGGAAAAGAGGATGAAATTAGGGAGCGGTGTGGGATGTGACCATTGCAATAAGATAGACGTCAAAATGACTTTCGCGGAACTTCTTTTCGAGGTCCACAAACGTCAAATGCTTGTTGTTTCGTACGTATTCGAGAAAGAACACCTTGAAATCATCCAGATCTTTTTCCTGGTTTGCGGAAAGGAGGGCAGCCCAAGCTTCATCTGAAGTCATTGTGGGTTCTGGATCTGGTTCTATCATCAGATGAGTCGCAATCGCTTGCGCGCAATTCGCCTTTATAATCCATCTGTCAAAGAAACCAACAAGGGGCATGAAGGGGAAGTATGGTAAGTGTTCAGATGTAAGAGAAAGGGTCAAAAGGAAGGGGAGGGGACCATATTCACGGGGTTTTCGAACAGAGGGACGCCCCTGTCCTCTTGGCTCTCGCTCAATGTCCATCGCGGCGAATGCCATACCGAGTTCCTGAGATTGCAACTCCCCCGCAATAGCAGCGTCGTGTTCGAAGGATGCGCTTTGCCAAGAATCCTCCGCAGCAGCAGGAGTATCATCCCATGCGCCAGACATATCTGCTTGAGACCGGTGCAGATGGGTATGTGGTGGCGTGGTAGACAGAGTATTGGGATCGAGGCGAAGGGGTTGTGTGTTTGCGTTCCAGGTAGTGATATCTGTGTAATATGCGTCTGGAGAAATGTTCATCAATTTTGGGATGAGAATACGTTGACGGTGGAGGGAAGATGAGCAAAAAAACTCAAAGCCAGTCTGGCGGTAAAATGAATGTTTATTCCGGTCACGGGGAAGATCTTATGTACTCATGGAAACCAATTTGGATGAGATGGGGGATTTACCATGATGATCGATCTTCGCTCCTTTGTCTCTCATCCACAGTGACTCATTTTGCTGATAAACTGCGTGTCTCTGTGCTCTTTTGTCCCTGTACTCTCCCACTAACCGCCAGGCAACGGCAAGAAAACTCCTCCTTTCAATATTTATATCCAAACTTGTAGTTTGCTGAAGAAACATCTCACAGCCTCCCAGAAGTTGGAAGCTTTCACTTCAACGCAGCGAAAGGTAATACTCTATTTACGCGGCTGAAACTTAGTCAACACCACAACCTGCTTCAACGTATTGTGTCAACTTCGACCAGATGTCAAGTCAAGGCTCTAAATCGGGCCTAGGTTTGGAGATCAAAGACAATATTGAGATGTCAGCCAGCGAAGATTTGATCCTGTCACGCTTCGACGGAACCCCGGTCCTCAACCGACCAGTCATCGGGCAATATACGTATGACTCTTTTGAAGATGTTATATCCCAAATCAAACGTATCTCCGAAAAAATTGGAGGCGGATTACAAAGGGACTTTGACGACTATATTGAAGTAAGGGGGTTCTATCTTTCCCAAGGGGATTTGCACACTGCTACATGCATTGAGAATGTGATCAAGAACCACGTGGGAATTAGAAGACTTGTGGAGGATTACCCAGATCTGACGGAAACGCGAGCTGGACAATTTGCTCGTTTTCATGAAGGAAGATTACTTGGCTGGAGGGGAGATGAGAATGATGTTATTACCTTGCCTGGTATAATTGGTTATGAGCTGTAAGATATCAATGAGATTTTAAAAGTCATAGCCTTTTCGCTTTGTCTCTCTGCTTCGGAATGCTTGGTAGCGATCTGTGGCAGTGGTTCCCTTCGATCGAGCCGCAAGCGGGTTTGGCCTTTTTCG
>Ga0302325_10023489_pt1 | contig 12847 bp, 13 predicted proteins | sample Palsa_T0_2_FD_201948 | JGI IMG/M metagenome (GOLD analysis project Ga0302325, IMG submission 201948) | Peat permafrost microbial communities from Stordalen Mire near Abisko, Sweden - Palsa_T0_2 | ecosystem: Environmental > Terrestrial > Soil > Palsa > Peat permafrost | place: Sweden: Abisko... | reverse complement strand
ATGGCGAGCACCGGCTCCCGGTCGCGGCCGCGGTGGCTTTGGCGATCGCCTTGCAGTTGGTCTTGCCCAAGCACCTCGCAATCCGTCCCACGTGGCTGCTGCCCTCACTCGAAGGGCTTCTCCTGGTGGGGCTCATCGTGGCCAACCCGAGACGGATCAACCGGACCTCGACGACGCTGCGGGCCGCGAGCGTCTCGCTCATCGCCCTCATCTCGCTCGCCAATGCCTGGTCGTCCGCCGAGCTCGCCCCGCCTGACTGGACCCCCAACTTCATCGACTACCTCTACGTGTCGTTCACCAATGCCGCCGCTTTCAGCCCCACCGACACCATGCCGCTATCACGGTGGGCAAAAATGCTCATGCTGCTCCAGTCGGCCGTGGCCCTATTGACTGTCGCATTCGTGGTCGCCCGCGCCGTCAACATCCTCAAGTAGCGAAGTTCCTACAGCTATTGAAGCTCAGGGTTGGGCCCGCACCGACTCGAGCGTGAAACGCTCGGCAACAGGGCAACGCTTCGCCCCCAAGCTCGTCGCCGAGTTGGTCGTCCACAGCGAGACTCTCTGCCGCCAGTCGGTCGCGGTCGGTCTGCAGGTCTTGGGAGGCACCCCGAGACTCGGCCAGGGCTAGGCGGCGGCGGCGAGCTCTGGCCATGCCGCCCAGGAGCATTTTCACTCCGAGTAGCCCGACCGCGCCGGTGATGAGCGCGGCGAGGAACAGGGACCTCGGATTTGATTTCAGAGACATGAGGGTCGTCGACGCTGAGCGCCGTTTTGAGATGGTGCGGCTACTGGACTTGGCGCTGGCCTACGACGGGCCGTTCGCCGTTAGCCACGGGCCCCTGGGTGCTGACGACGGTCGCGACGGGCGCCTGGGTGCTGACGACGGTCGTGCGCCGACCAACCGCGTTGTGGCGGAATCCGCCCCAGCTGGCCCAGTACAGGATGGACAGGATGGCGCCGATGATACCGATGATGATCAGGATCACGCCGGTGGTGCGGACGTTGAAGCCGTGGCCTTGGACGGTCACGGCGAAGCGCATGATTGCGCCGACCGCGATCAACAGCATGCTTACGACGATTCCCATGGTGCTCTCTTCTTTCTGGTGGTGCGGGCCGCGAGACGCGGCCTCGCGGCGGTTCCACTGACGTTCAACGGAGCCGGCCTGCAAGACGCCTGTGGCGTCCTCATGAACGCGACAGTCTCGGCCAGATCGGCGGACGAGGTGCCGCTACGGTGTGCTTGGCTGTCGTGTTTTGGACTGTCGGGGCGATCTGGCGGTGCGGGAAAAGGGCGCGTCCACACCGCGAGCCGGGTAACCGTAAGACTCACTGCAGCCTCCCTGATCGGCAAACGCAGACGCTGAATGCGCTACCAGGGTCCGGAGCAACGCTCCCGGAGGGTGCCGAAGCTGACGGCAGAATCCAACACGGTACGGGCGATCACCCCCGTGTCAAACCGGCATGCTACACCGAACACGCCCTCACAACGATGCGCCGCCTGCTCGGGCCGGGTCGTGTCCTCACCGGAATCCGCGCTCCCCGGGCCCGACTACCGATGGGCCACGCAGCGTCACGCAGTCGTCGCTGACTCGACCCGCCGCGACCAGCAGCTGCCCGACCGTCGGCACGCACCAGATCCGAGCGCCGCTGATTTGGGGATAGCCACTAGCCGGTCTTGGCCGCTGATTTGGGGATAGCCACTAGCCGGTCTTGGCCGCTGATTTGGAGACCGGCGGGCGGCGTCAGCCTCAGGTTCCCTACCCAGCAGTCCGCCTGAGGAAGCCTGCGATCGGATAGTTGAACAGGTCGTTGCGATCGCCGGCCACCATGTGCCCGGTGCCGGCGACGTTGAGAAATGACGGAGGGCTCGACCGACCAAAAGGTCATGATCTGGACGAGCAACATTGGTCGTCCTGCGCCGAATGCTCACCAATGATTGGAGTCACGCGCCGATCAATCGAAAAGTCCGTCGCGCCCTCGCGAGCTGTAAGCTGACCCGCAGTGGCCGGTACAACGATCCCGACAACGCACCGTGACCTGCTCGAAGCCCCGATCCCGGTGGCGTTGGCCACCATCGGACCGACCGGTCACCCCCAAGTCACCGCGATCTGGGTGATCCTCGACGGCGACACGGTGGTCACCTCCCTCACCGAGGCCCGCCAGAAGCTGAAGAACCTCCGGGCCTGTCCCCAGGCGACCCTGTTCGTGATCGACCCGGGGAACCCCTACCGGACGCTCGAGGTCCGCGCCGACGTCACGATCGAGCCCGATCCCGAGCTCTCCACGCTGGTGCGGGTCCTCGACGCGTACAACACCGATCTGGCGTCCTTCGCCGGCCCAACCGAGGACCGGGTGGCGGTCACGCTGCGCCCGACCCGCGTCGTGGCCCAGGGCTGATCCTCGCCACGCGGCGCTCAGGTGGTGGCGGCGGCTGTCGCGTGGGTGCTGATGAGCTCGACCATCCGGTCCCAGTACTGAGGGGGGTAGTCGTGGCCCATTCCTTCGACGATCTCGAGGCGTGCACGCGGGATGGCTGCGGCCGTAGCGCGGCCGTCGTCGAGGGGGACGAGACGGTCGGCGTCGCCGTGCACGACCAACGTCGGAACGCTCAACCTGCCGAGCGCTTGGACCCGCGACGGTGATGTGCCGACGGCCATTGCCTGTCGAGCTCTGCCCTCCGGATCCCAGCAACGGTCGTAGGCGGCGTGAGCGTCGGCGGTGATGCGCGCCACGTCGTAGCAGGCGGGACTACCCCAGGCGCGCAGCCCCGCAAGGTGCCGTTCGGCCGCCTCGTCGCGAGTCCTGGCAGCCGGAGCTGTGAAGGCCGCGGTCACGTCGGGGGCACGCTCACCCTGGATTGCGCCCGGCGCCGACATGACCGAGGTCATCGACAGCACCCGCTCCGGGTGCCGGATCGCCATGGCTTGGACGATCATGCCGCCCATCGACCAGCCGGCGATGTGGGCGCTGGGTGCACCGACGGCATCGAGCACCGCGAATCCGTCGTCAGCCATGTCGTCAACGGTGTACCGGGGACCGCCCTTCAGGTGGCTCGACAGCCCAACGTCGCGGTTGTCGAACCGGACGACGCGAAAGCCCTGGGCGGCGAAACGTTCGCAGAACTCGACCTTGAAGTTGATGCACTGACTCCCGAGCCCGTTGACCAGCAACAGGGCCGGATGAGCGTCGGCACCGAAAGTTTCGTAGTAGAGCGACACGTCGCCGTTTGAGGTGCTGGCCATGGTACGTCTTACCACTCACTCCCTCGAAGTGCTGCGCTCGTCTCGCTGGACCCGGGCTCGGTGGCCACGGCACAGCACGATCGCGGCCCTGGCTGGGACGCGATGACTATTGCTCAGCTCGCGCCTGCCAGCCAGCGACCAGGCGGGCAAGGCTTCCAGCTCGGTTGTTCGATCCGTGCGCACTCGGAAGAAGCTACCGTCGGCCTCCTTGGTATATGTAGTCCGGATGAGCGCTTTGCGCACTTTTTTGAGTAGTCGCTACTCATGCCAGCACGGGAGCCCCCAGGGATGATGAAACCCGTTGGCCGAGTGGCTGACCAGCAATCACTCCACGGGAGGATCCATGATCAACTTCAAGACGAGGCGGGGCATGCGTGGCCTGGCCCTATCAAGCTTCACTGGCGCCGCCATGGCGGCCGGGATGCTCGTAGCGCCGGGCATAGCCCATGCCGACACTCAAGCGTCCCATTTCATCTGGACGGCAACCAGTTCGAACACCTCGGGCAACGCGACTCTGATCAACAACCTTGCCACCGACGGCGAACCTGGGGCCCTGTTGTTCGTGACCCCCAATTTCGATCCGGGCGGGGTGAACGGCGGCTACGACAACTCGCCGATCGGCGTCTATTATGACTCGTCCGCCGGTACGTCCGGTGAGTGGGGCGTCTTCAACGAAAACAGCACCACTATGCCTGCAGGCACTTCGTTCAACGTGTTCGTAGTCCCAGCAGCCACATCTGACGCTTTCACAGTCACCGCGTCCGGGTCGAACAGCGGCGGTGACGGCGTTCTCGTCGACAGCACCGCCACCAACAACACTCCCGACGCCGTCCTGCAGGCAACCCAGGTATACAACGGCGCCTACAACGACAACGTCGCTGGAGTGTATTACGACTCGCCGGAGTGGGGCGTGTTCAACGAGGGCAATGCCACGATGGTGGTCGGAACCAAGTACAACGTGCTGGTCGGTCCTGCCGATGGCGGCAAGACGAAGACACTCGACGGCACCAAGACCAACATTGCGGCCGCCGGCGGTGGTGCGGTCAGCCTCAATGGGACCAGCGCTACGGCGGGGGATTCCAACGCGTTCATCTTGGATACCCCGATCTGGAATCCGAAGGGTGTCTGCGGCTGTGTCTACGACACCAGCCAGACCGGCGTGTCCTACTTCCCATCGCAATGGAACGTATTCAACCAATCCGCGGACACGATGCTGCCAAAGACAGACTTCAACCTCATGTACTGGAACAGCTGATCAGTTCATCTACCAGCGTCTGGTGGGCCCACGCCGGTTCGGCGTGGGCCCACCCGCGCTCCGACACACGAATGACTAGCCGTCGAATCTATTCAAGGCTGCATCGTCCAAGGGCCGATCCCGCCGATATGTACTGGAGTGATGTGCAGCACGAAGCCGTCAGGTGGGTCGTCCATCGGCGGGAAGCGCACATCGGGCCCGAGGTAGATGTGCGCGAGTTGTTGCAACAGCGCGGGAGCTCCGCCTTTGGTCACCCGGGCGACCCCGTTGATTACCAGGTATTCGGCTAGCCCGCGCGAATCGATTCCGCCGGTTTCCATCGAGAGCGTCACCCGTGGGTCGCGTTCCACGTTACGCAACTTCTTCCTCAAGGCGAGGTGGCCCGACACGATCTCGTCACCGTCCAGCCCGACCCAGACAATGGTCACCTGCGGGCCGCCATCTTCGTTCAGCGTTACCAAATGTGCGAGGTGACCAACCTCGAGAGCAGAGCGGGCCTGCGGGGTAAGAATCGGCACTGCGGTTCTCCCTCCTCGAGAAGGACCTCATGGGTGGTCCGACAGGATCACCTGACTGTAGGGTGCGAGGCCTTCACCCGGGAACTACCAGCCGTCACTACCAGCCGTCACTGCCAGCTGCCACGCCCCGATCCCACACGGCGGTGCGATCGTCGCGCCAATCGGGTACAAGATCGCACACCTCTACCAAACCCCTTCGGAGACTGGCGAAGAAGGGCCGCGACATCGGACGAGCGAACCGGCCCGGAGGTTCCGGCCATAATTCGGAGCGTGGGGATTCCCAGCGGCTTGGTGACCTTGCTGTTTACCGATATCGAGGGATCCACCCGCCTTTGGGAGGAGCACCCGTCGGAGATGGCAGAGGCCCTGGCCCGGCACGATCACGTGCTTCGCTCGGCGATCGAGCAGCGGCGAGGCTTCGTCTTCAAGACGGTCGGCGACGCCTTCTGCGCTGCCTTCGGAGACGTTGATGACGCCTTGCTGGCAGCCGCGGAGGCGCAGCGAGCGCTCGACACCGAACCGTGGCCTGAGGTCGCGCAGATTCGGGTGCGGATAGGGCTGCACACCGGTCGCTGTTACGAGCGGAACGACGATTTCTTCGGACCCACCGTCAACCGCACAGCACGGCTGCAGCACGTTGCACACGGCGGGCAGATCGTTTGTTCTGAGGCAACGGCCCAGCTCGCAGAGCGGGCAGGCGGCGAGGGACTTCGATTCGTGTACCTCGGTGAGCACCGACTGAAGGACCTCGGCCAACCGGAGCGAGTGCACCAGGTGGGTGACGGCGTCCTTCGTACCGATTTTCCGCCTCTGCGTTCGCTCAGCAACCCAGAGCTGATGAACAACCTTCCGGCCCAGGTCACGAACCTTATCGGCCGAACCGAAGAGGTCGAGCAGGCACGGGAGCTCTTGCGGGGCTGCCGGCTGCTGTCGATGACGGGTGCGGGGGGTGTCGGCAAAACGCGGCTCGCCCTTCAGGTTGCGGCTGAGATGCTCGACGGCACCGGTGACGGAGTCTGGCTTGTGGAGCTGGCACCCGTCACCGATCCGGACCTCGTGGCGTCCGCAGTGGCTGCCGCGGTGCACGTGCCGGAGGAGCCCGGGTGGCCGGTGCTCGACACTCTCGCCGGACGGCTTCGCGACAAGAAGCTCCTCATCGTCCTCGACAACTGCGAGCACGTAGTGGACGCGGCTGCAAAGGTGGTCGACGTTCTCCTTCGCAGATGTCCTGAGCTCTCCGTGCTGTGCACGAGCCGGGAGCCGCTCGGAATCGTAGGCGAGAAGATCTACCGGGTGCCGTCGCTCCCGGTGCCGGCCGAGGGATCCGTGTCGGTAGATGCGATCGCCGGCTGTGACGCCGTGCAATTGCTGGTCGAAAGGGCGGTCGCCCATCGGCGGGGCTTTGCTCTCGACGCGGGGAATGCGCTGCCTGTGGCATCGATCTGTCGACGTCTCGACGGAGTACCTCTGGCCATCGAGTTGGCTGGCGCTCGACTACGGACGATGTCGATCGACGAACTCGAGAGGCGCCTCGATGACCGATTCCGATTGCTCACCGGCGGGGACCGGGTCGCGATGCCGCGTCACCGCACGCTTCGGGCGCTCATCGACTGGTCGTATGACCTGCTGTCCTCCTACGAGCAGGGGGCGCTGAGGCGGCTGTCTGTGTTCGTCGGCGGATGGACCATCGACGCCGCGGAGGTCGTCGCAGGGTATCCGCGAGATGATCCGACATCGGTTCTCGATTGCTTGCTGTCTCTCGTCGACAAGAGCCTTGTTCAGATGCACGAGATCGACGGTCAGAACCGCTACTACCTCCTCGAATCGGTGCGGCAGTACGGAGACGAGCGCATGCGCGCCATCGGGGAGCCCGAAGCTGGAGTCATTCGCGACACCCACGCAGGGTTCTATCTCAATTGGGCCGAGGACCACCGACAACAGTTGATCGGCCCAGAGCAAGAGACGTGGTCCAAGCGCTTCGACGTCGAGTACCCAAACCTCGCGGCCGCGGTCAGCCACTTCCTGGGCGGCGGTTCGAATCCCGAGCAGGCGCTCCGTCTGACGACGGCTCTATCGCGATATTGGACTACCCGTGGCCAGTGGAACGAAGGTGCCCGGACCTCGACTGCGGCCATCGAACGCACAGCCGGCCACGACTTGAGCCCCGAGAGGGTAGCTGCGTTGGTGTCTCTCTCGGAACTGAAGGGCCGACAGGGTGACTACCGCACAATGCTGGACCTGGCGACCGAATCCCTCGACGGAGCGCGCCGCCTCGCATTGCCGGAGATGATCGTGCACTCTGTCTCGAACATCAGCGTCGCTCAAAGACACCTGGGTGACCTGGAAGCATCCTTGACTGTGGCGACCGAAGCGGTCGACGCGGCGCGCAGGCACGGCGACCTCCAACTGCTCGCACAGGCACTCAGCAACCTTGGGGGCTCCCACGACGCCCTCGGTGACCTGGCGTCAGCTAGAAGGGCGGATACTGAGGCCCTCGCCCTCTACACGAGGCACAACGACCGTCGTGGCGTGGCCGTCACCCATGGCAACCTCGCCTACTACGAGCAGAGCGAGGGCAATCTTGGCGCCGCCGAAGAGCATCTGGTGTCCGTCTTGGAGGAAGCGACGGCTCTCGGCGAGACCTCGCTCATCGCGAACGCCAAGCTGAACCTCGGATACCTGGGCCTTCAAGCAGATGAACCGGTCAACGCTCTACAACACTTCGTAGAAGTGCTCGACGAGGCCCAGCGCACGGATGCTCGGATGGACCTCGCGTACGCCGTGCTGGGCCTAGCCATCTGCGCTTCCGCATCGGGAAACGACGAAGCCAGTGCACGGCTTCATGGCGCGGGGGAGCCGGCTGTTCGGAGATCTCGGAGTCACCCCAGTCCGGTACGAATCCTCACTTCGAGACGCCGACCAGTCCCGCCTGAAGGGCAGCCTCGGCCTGGCTGCTTTCGACGCCGCCTATTCTGCCGGCCAAGGCCTCAGCAATCAGGAGATCACCGACCTCGCGCTCCACGCGACGCCGTGAGCACCTGTTTGGGGAGCGCGCTCGCACCCAGCCGGGGTCGGGGCGGTTAGGGACCCCCGCTAGATCTAGGGATAACCCTAGATCTTGTTAGATCTCCAAGGATCGACAACCACTCCAGACTCAGATCATCGACCGAGCCACGGCTTCGCCTCGCAGGAGAGCAAGATCCCAGCTCGCCCGATGTGGGACCTTCGACTCTTTGCCGGCCCGACCGGACGCTCGCGGCTACTTCAGTCGCCCCTGGCCGTCGCTTGCCGGCCTGTCACGCCCACGGAGCCACCAGTTCGGCGCCCCGCCGGGCTCGTCTTCTGAGCTGCCTCGCTGGCCGAAGAGACACCTCGTTTGCGAGCGCTCCCGGCGGGGTGTCGTGGCCGGGTAGCAAGGGCGCCTACGGAGGTCGACTGTGGGCTACGACGTTGCTGCGATCCGCAATCAGTTCCCGGCGCTAGCCGAAGGTCACCTACGACTTCTCCCGCACCGTAGCCAAAGGGTGGTCCGCCGGCGACGAGGTCGTGGTGAGCCGTCTCGACCACGACGCCAACATCCGGCCGTGGCTGCAGGCGGCCGGGGCCGTCGGAGCCACCGTCCGCTCGATCGACTTCGATCGACAGACCACGGAGCTGACCCCGGCCGATGTGGCCCGGGTGGTGTCGTCGCGCACCCGCCTGGTGGCGGTAACCGCAGGCTCCAACCTGCTCGGCACCCGCCCCGACATGGCCCAGATCGCCGCATTGGTGCACGACGCCGGGGCCCTGTTGTATGTCGACGGGGTCCATCTCACCCCGCACGCGCCGATCGACGTGGCCGCGCTGGGCGCCGACTTCTACGTGTGCTCGCCGTACAAGTTTCTTGGCCCGCATTGCGGCGTGCTCGCCGCCGCGCCGGAGCTGCTCGAGACGCTACATCCCGACAAGCTGCTCCCCTCGACCGACAATGTGCCTGAGCGATTCGAACTGGGGACGCTGCCCTACGAGCTGCTAGCGGGCACGACCGCCGCGGTCGATTTCCTGGCCGGACTCTCCCCCGGTCAGGAACCGTCCCGTCGGGACCAGGTGGTGGCCAGCATGACCGTCATCGAGGCTTACGAGGACGAGGTTCGTGACCAGGTGGAGGCACGCCTGTACGCCCTCGAGCGGGTCACGCTTCACGGGCATGCCGCCCAGCGCACCCCGACCCTACTGTTCTCCATCACAGGCGTCACCCCCGCGGCAGTGACCGCCGCGCTCGCCGACGAGGGGATCAACGCCCCCTCCGGAAACTTCTACGCTCTCGAGCCATCCCGGTGGTTGGGTCTCGATGACGGCGGCGCCGTCCGGATCGGCATCGCCCCCTACACCGACCAGTCCGACGTCGACCGGCTCATCGCAGGCGTCGAGCAGCTCGCCACCGCGTAGCGCCCCTCCGTCCACCCCGGCCCCGGCCGCTCCATACAAACCTTCGCTTGTCCGTAACCGTCGGCGTCGCCGTCCGCCCTCGTAACCTTGCTCAATGTGACGGATACTACGAACGGGCCAACGATCAGATGTCGAGTCTGTCCTCCTGACCTGGGCCGAAAGTGATCCCGAACCTACTCACACCGACGACGTGAACGCCTCGGGAGCCTCATAGCCCAAACCCCCATGACGACCACTCCATCATCTGATACTCAGCCGGCGCGAAGTGAGCCAAGGCGAGCGACTGCCGACGGGCGTTGATGGCGGCGAACCACGACTGCGCGGTGGCTGCGGGCGATTGAACCGGGATTGTCGGCAGGTGCTTCGTGCTCCACGAAAGAGACACGCAGCCAGCGAGCAAAATCGCCAGCGGCACTAACTAACCGGCGCTCCGGCATCCTCGTACTCCGATGTTCGGACGTACTCCTCGTTCCGTTCGTGGTGCTCCCACGTCACCCGAACGTGGGCAGCTCCGGAAGCCGCCCTCCGCGCGTACAACGCATGCCTTCAGAGGATCTTCCCGTCAGCCACGCCAAAGCTGCGGCGAGGGAGCCGCGCACGACGGGGAGATCCCCACTCTTGACACAGCCGACGCCTCCGGGACTGTCGTCAAGCTCAAGAGCAAAGTGAGCGCCCTTGCGGTCGTAGCGTTCGACGAAGTCGACGAGCAGCCGACCCGCCAGAAGCACGGGCACGTCGGCGAACGAGTAAACGAGATCGAGGTCGACGTGGTGGATTTCAACCTCGGTGAGTCGAAGCTCGACGATTCGTTCGGCACTAACGAGGGGTGGATTTGGCCCACCGGAGGTGAAGGCCACCTCGTTTGGCCAACAGCTCTCAGGGAATGAGTGAGCCTCGACAAGGAAGCGTCGCGAGGCCTCGACGGCATCGGCCAGGACGACCTCAGCGGGGCGCGTTACCCCGGCCATGATGTCGGCCTCTCGTGCGCCAGGGGAGGGATACATTCGTAGTGGCTCGCCCGTTCGGGCGCTGAGCAGCAGGTTCCGCAGTCCGTCCGCGTTCCTGGAGAGGTGAACCAGCACGTGAGCTCGACTCCAACCGGGAAGCTGAGACGGCTGAGCAAGGTCCTCAGGTCGCATCTGCTCGACCGACGCGGTAAGCCGTTCCGTGGACTCGGTCAACCAGTTCAGCGCTCCACACAAAGAGCACAGGCTAGCTAACAGGGCGACCCGGGCTCGTCGCATGCCCGTGAACACAAGAAGCCCTCCCATCCTCCGTCGAGTAGCTGCCGGCAATCCCGAGGGCGCCCCGTCGCTAGTCGCCTGAGCCGCCCATACCAAGCTGATATACGGGTGCGGTTACCCGTGGCGAGACCGAATCCCCTGCTGCTCAGGACGGATCAATCAGCGCCCTCGACATGGGGGCTCTAATCCGGCGCGCCCAGATCAGCCAGGACGAACCGAAGGCGAGGGCGCCCACGACGCAACAGACGATCGCAGCGATGAGATACGTACCCGGCGAGTAGTCCTGGACGATCCCTGCGTCAGTCCTGCAGTCGAAGGTTACGTCGATCGGCATCTCTTGACTCTACGACGACACACATTGGTTCGGACGGGGTCAGGTTAGGTGGTCCCGCGCGTCTCCCGGACGGTCGCCTCTGATATCGACGCGCCTCGACGCGTAGCGCGCCGCCAAGCGCCGGATCAGCACTCAGTATTGGATGTCGAGGGCGTAACGGAGGGCTTGGTCGAGCCTGATTCGGGTTTCGAGGCTGAGCTGGCCGACGCGTTCTTGGTCGAGAAACGTGGTGGGAATCGTTATTAGGTTGTCGCAGCTGATGACGCTGGGATCGGGAAGGCCTTCGGCGGGCCCTATTTCAACCTCCGAGCGGATACCACGGATCGTTCGAGTGATCGGCGCGCAGGTGATGGCGCTGAGCACCTCGATGGCGGCGTCACGGGTGAGGACGCAGACGGGCCGCCGCCCGGTCGGCGGTCCCAGGTCGGCCCAGATGATGTCGCCGCGTTCTACCACTCGGGGACGGTCAGTGAAGCCAGTCGCGAGGCGGCGGAGACAATGGCCGGATCCTGCGGCAGCCGCCGGTAGGACCCCTGAAGGGCTTGGTCAGCCTCGGCGAGCTCGGCGGCTTCGAGGACTGCAGCGGCACCGCGACGGAGTAGGTCCGAGCGATTAGTTCCTTGCTGCTCGGCGAGTCGGTCCAAACGGTCAACGAGGTCATCGTCGAGTTGAACAAGCACTTCTTTCCGTCCCACGACCATATGGTACATCATATGGTCAATCGTTCGGACGACAGCGAACGGGAGGTTCGGGCTTGGCTCGGTTTCCCCACTAGAAGGAGGAACACCAGTGACAATATCGCTACGACCATTGAGCTTCCGGGAGCCCAGTACGTCGTGGATCCGGCGGAACTGGCAGCTGTTGCGTTTCTGGCCCGCTACAGCGGCCGAACGCTCGACGCTTACCGCCATGATCTGCGCAACCTGTTCCAGTGGACGGCGGACCACGGCCTGCCCGTGCTCGAAGCCAGCCGTGCCCACCTTGAGATGTACCGCTCGTCGATGGAGGAGCGGGGGTTGCCGCCTCAACAATAGACCGGCGTCTCTCCACCGCCTGCGCCGCGCCGATCCCGGGGGCGCTGTAACCGGCATTACCGGACAGCGACAGCCGTCGTAACACCTGGTGGAGTGCGGACGACACCCCGTTGATCCGATGCGGCTACGTTCGCGGAATGGCACCGGTGCTGCCGGCGACGCGCCGTCGCCAGCACGTCTACGATGACAGCCAGCGGTGGGAGCGATTCACTCCGCGTCCGGACGACATCTTCATCACGACTCCGCCGAAGTCGGGGACGACATGGATGCAGGGCATCGTGGCTTCGCTGTTGTGGCCCCACGGCGACGCGCCTGCTCCCGCTTTCGACCTGAGCCCCTGGCTGGACGCCCGGATTGTTCCGTTGGACGACATGATCGCGAGGGTCGACGCGATCCCGCACCGACGGTTCATCAAGACGCACAGTCCAGCCGACTGCACGCCGATCTTCACTGAGTGCCGCTACCTCGCCGACTATCGAGACGGACGCGACGCGCTCGTCTCATTTGCAAAGATGCGGCCGGAAGTGATAGAGGCCCTCAACGCCATCGCAGCCCGGGACGGCGTCGCACCATGGCCAACGGTGTGGGATGGCGACATGGACCAACTGTTCGACGAATGGGTCGACTGGGGGACGCCCATGGAACACCTGGCCTCGTGGTGGCCGAATCGCCACGAGCCGTTCGTGCTGCTCGTCCACTACGCCGACCTCATCCGCGACCTCGGCGGCGAGATGCGGCGCATCGCCGGCTTTCTCGACGTCGACATCCCCACTGCGCTCTGGAGCGAGGTCGT
>Ga0302325_10023486_pt1 | contig 12848 bp, 8 predicted proteins | sample Palsa_T0_2_FD_201948 | JGI IMG/M metagenome (GOLD analysis project Ga0302325, IMG submission 201948) | Peat permafrost microbial communities from Stordalen Mire near Abisko, Sweden - Palsa_T0_2 | ecosystem: Environmental > Terrestrial > Soil > Palsa > Peat permafrost | place: Sweden: Abisko... | reverse complement strand
TTTCGGCGGCAACCCCGATGTGCCGATGGCCTGGGGCGTCAGCAGCTATCACCGCCTGTATAACCTGGTCTGGTTCAACAACGGCTACCACGCCGAGCACCACTACCGCCCGCGCTGTCATTGGACCAACATGAAGCAACTCAAGTCGCAAATCTGCGAAGAGCAGCAGCGCGTCGGCGTTCGGGTGATCAAACCGCCCCACGCATTCGGCTTCCTCGACAAGGACCTGTGCGATGAGCCCCTGGTTCCCGTCTCCGCCATTCGATTGGAGACGCAGAAGATAGAAGCTCCCGCCGGGCCCCAGGCGCTGGTCGAAGTCGGATCCGATGCGCTGGGGGGATGAGCGGCATCCGAAGTCGATCTGGTGCCCGATTGCAAAGTTTATTCCTCTTCGCGCGGAGAATGCGCGCGTTCTGGCCCCCTCTCCCGGTACTCCGGGAGAGGGTTGGGGTGAGGCTGATTTGGAATTTCGGTGTCGCTCGTACTCGAAATCACCCTCACCCCTGCCCTCTCCCGGAGTACCGGGAGAGGGAGTAGGTCGATCGCTCCATCTGAGCTTTCTCCACGCGAAGAGGGACAACTTTGGATGATCAACCGTCTTGTCAACTCCGCGCGACCAGCGCGATGCCGACGCAGACCAACACCAACCCAACCCACGCGCGCGCCGGCAGCCGCTCCCTCAAAACCAGCCACGCGGCAATCGCGATCATGGCGGGATTGAGCCCCTCGAACGGAAAGAGTTTGCTCAGGTCCCAACGTCGCATCAGGCCGAGCCAGAGAAAAAACCAGAGCGTCAGGCAGGCGATTGCCAGCGTGAAGTTGCGAATCCGTGCGGAAAGCGCTGTCGGCTGCACGGTGGTCGGCTCGGTCACCGCATGCTTCAACAAAAGCTGGCCGCCAACGATCAGCAACTGGCAGACGATGCAGATGGCAATCGCGGCAGCGCTCAAAGCTTGGCCTCCACTTTCGCCACCGACCCCACCAGCAGCGAAAGCCCACAGACAACCAGCGCGATGCCGCACCAGCGGGTCGGGTTGATCACTTCATGCAGAAACGCCCAGGATCCGACCGGGATCAGCACGTGCGCCACGTTGATCAGTGCATATGCGATTCCCAGCGGTACCGATCGGAGAACGTAAATCCAACTCAAGAAACTCACGATGTAGCACGCGATGCCGGCCCAGGTCCAGAGGGACATCAGCGCAGCGATTCCGAGCCATCCGGCGAGAACTGCCGGACGCGAGGCGGTGGCGTTGGCGCCGGCCTTCATGAGAATCTCCGATGCCGTCACGGTCATTGCTCCAAACCCAATCTGCACGTAAGGGTTGAGGAACCATCGCACCAGGAGCGGCGCGCCCGACGTGGCCGGCGGCGGGGGAGCAATGGCGGTCATGCCGCGCCCCAAAGTTCAGCATAATTAGGAAATTCCCGAAGGACTTTCTCACTGCGCGTCGGCTCCAGCAGCGGCAGAACGCGCTTGAGCACCATGTTCGCAATCCCCATCGTGTGGCGGACATACAAATCCAACGGCAGCAATTCGCTCTTGAGATGCAGCTTCGGATCGTAATTCAATGCCGTGCTGATGTACCAGCGATACCCGTTCTGGATGCCCCAACTCACGATGTCGCGGAACGTGTAGAAATACAGATGCAGGTCGAGCGCGACCGCGTAATCCATGCCGATGTATTCGTCGTAGATGCAGTCGTCATGCAGCAGCAGCACGCTGAATGCGATTGCCCGCCCCTGGTTCCGCCAGACGAAAAACTTCGCCTTGTCTGGCATCTCGCGGCCAAGGCGCACGAGAAATTCCTTCGTCAGCTTCTCGAAATGAAGGTTCGAGCGATCGTATACCTGTTGATACAGCGGCAGCAACTCATCGACCATCGGCGAAATATCGTCCAGAATCGTTAAATCGATTTTTCCACCCTGCTCGGCGTCGCGGAACTTCCGCCGCAGGTTCTTTCGCGTGTTCTTGCTCAGGGCGGTGTTGAGGTAATGCTCGAAATCGTTGTAAGCGATATTGAGCCGCGTCATCGGCATGCTCGGCACGCGGGCATATCCGGCGGCAGAAAAGCAGGCGAGCTGTTGTCGATAGCGGGAAGGAAACTCCTTCATCACGATCATCGCCGCCCGCGCGCGTTTGGCGTAGATCAGCAGCCCGTCGCGCAATGTCTGGGCGACGCGGGCGCCCTGCGCCTCATCGGTCTGATCCAGATGTCCCTCCCCGGCGGTACAGCCGATCATCAGTGTCCGCGCCTTGAGAAACCGCGGCAACACTTTGCGGCAAGCGGCGAGCGTCTTCTGAATGCCCGCTCCGGCGCCTTCCACGAGATCCTGATCGAGCAGGAAAAACGGCTGAATCGCCTCGATCTCGCCGGCCTGGTTCTCGATGACAAAATAGCCGTATTCGAAACTCTGGCGGATGGTCTCTTCGACGATTGTATAGAACCGATAATTCTTGCGAACGCGGGGAAACGCGCGGAGCCATGCCGGATCGCTCTTCAGCTCCGCCAGCGAAGCGATGCGCAATGCGCCGTGCGGCGTAATGATTCTCTCGGCGCGGGGCGATGCCGGCGCAACCGTATCCGGTTGGGAAGCCGCGACATTGACGGATGTGGAGGTTGAAGCCGGCATACTACGTCGTCAATGTCACTTGCATCAGTCCGTGTTCAGGCGACGCTTGTCAGCCGGCGATATCGCGCCAGCGCCGTCAAGGGGAAATAGAGCCGGTACAGATGATACTTCAAGTAGAAAACCTTCGGGAAACCAGTGCCGGTGTAATGGTGTTCTTCCCACGATCCCTCCGCGGTCTGGTGCTCGACCAGCCAATGGATCGCCTTCTCCACGGCGGGGTCGTCGGCGCCGAAGACAGCCATCAATCCCATCGCACCCCAGGCAGTTTGAGAAGGCGTGCTGGCGCCTTTGCCTTTAAGGGAAACGTCGTCGTAACTCCCGCAGCTCTCTCCCCAGCTTCCGTCCGGCTTTTGCACGCTTCGCAGCCAATTGGCGGCCTGGCATACGAAATCGGCATCCATGTTCTGTCCGATCGCCCGCAGGCCAACCAGCACCTGCCAGGTGCCGTAGACGTAGTTAACGCCCCAGCGGCCCCACCACGATCCATCCGCGTCCTGACGGGAGCGGATGAATGCAATGGCACGCCCGACGGCCGGGTGGTCGAAAGGCACGCCGCAGTGCCCGAGACTTTCAAGCACGCGTCCCGTGATATCCGGGCAACTGGGATCCTGCATCGCATTGTGATCGGCAAACGGAATCTTCTCGAGGATCGGACGGTCCCGGGTTCGATCGAATGCAGCCCATCCGCCGTCATCGTTCTGCATCGCCAGCAGCCATTTCACACCGCGATCCACCGCTTCCTCGGCCGTCGTTCCCCCGGCGCGGCGAAGGGCCATGGTGACCATCGCGGTATCGTCAACATCCGGATAGTGCGGATTCTCAAATTCGAAGAACCATCCCGACGGCTCCACGCCCGGGCAGTTCTTCTGCCAGTCGGATGCGACCCGGCATTCCTTTTCCATCAGCCACTGCGTTGCCCGCAGCGCCGCATCCGCGTCCACCGACAGCTCTGCCTCGGCCAATCCATGCAGCGCAAGTCCCGTATCCCACACGGGTGAGAGACACGGCTGAATCCGAATCGTGTTTCCCTCGCGGATGAAAAAGTCGCGCAGATGTGCGTGCGCCTTCTGCACCCGCGGATGGTCGTCGGAATATCCCAGCGCGCGGAAGACGATCAGGATGTAAACCATCGGCGGAAAAATCGCGCCCAGCCCTTCCGAATCGTCCAGATGTTCCAGCAGCCAGCGCTCCGCTTCGGCCATCGCATGCCTGCGCAGCAGCTCGACCGGGCCGCGCTCGTACATTTTCAAAAGTTGATCGACCCGCAGAAACAAATCGTGCCAATTCGTGGGCATCCCCTTTGTCGAGCCTACTCGATTGGCCGCGGCATGATCGATATACAGCTCGCTGATTCCCTGCTCTGCTCGAAGCTTCCGCACCGGACGCAGCGTTGTCACCAGCGCTAATGGCAAAATCATCGTGCGCGTCCACGCCGAGACGTGATACAGGTTGAAGTAAAACCACTTCGGCAGCAGAACGATTTCCGGCGGGATGCTCGGACAGGCGTCGTAACTGATCTGCCCCAGTGCTGCGAAGTAAAATTTCGTGAAGCTGTTGCACCCCTCAGCGCCCCCGAGCCGGAGGATCAGCTCGCGCGCCTTCCGCATGTGCTCGGCTTGGGGATCATCCCCCATGAGTTTCAAAGCGAAGTACGCCTTTACGGTTCCCGACAAGTCCGCCGGACCTTCCGGAAAGAGCGACCATCCGCCATCCGCCTGCTGCAAGCCGCGAAGGTAGTTGGCAATCAGCGACAGATCCGGATCGCTCTCCTGACTGAGAATGAATCGGAGCAGCAGATATTCTGATTCGAGAATGCTGTCGCCCTGGAGCTCGCCGACCCAGAATCCTTTGGCGTGCTGTTTGCCCAAAAGCGCCGCCTGAGCGCGACGAAGCGCAAAATCCACCCCCGCGCGCGACGGGAGTGAGATATTGACCGGTTTGCCGTGCAAACCAGCCACCATGGAAAGACCAGACGAGGCAATCACGAATCCCTCTCTTCTCCAGCGTAGTTGCGGTGTCGAGAATGCTGATAAACAGCGTGCGATATTGCGTTTACAGTTGAATAGCGACCGGCCGTTGGCGCGGAATCGGCACCCCGCGGGTCCGGAAGAATTACCACGTCTCAACCCTGACGGCAAGCACCGTCTTTCGTGACATTATCGAACGTTCGGTTAGAACCCATGAATACACTTGGGTTTTAACCTGCCGTTCTGTCGATATAATCGCGCGGGCACCAATTTGCGGGTAACCAAGGGCAGCTGAATGCAAGACGATTTTATCGGATGGCTGAAGAGTCAGACAGAGAGAAGGTACGACCTTCACATCGAGCATATCAATCCGATATTTGTCAAGATGCTTCGCGCAATCGGATTTGATAAGGGATACGTGCGCGGTCAGGGATCGTACCTCTGGGACGAAGATGGGAATCGCTATCTTGACTTGCTGACCGGCTGGGGCGTTTTCGCGCTGGGACGGAATCATCCGAAAATTCGCAAGGTTCTGCAGCAGGTGCTCGAGGCGGATCTGCCGAATCTGGTCCGCATGGACAGCGGCCTGCTCGCGGGGCTCGTCGCTGAAAAACTGACCGACCACACCTCCGATTCTCTCTCCCGCGTCTTCTTCACCAACAGCGGAACCGAAACGGTTGAGACCGCGATTAAGTTCTCCCGTGCCGTCACCGGCCGCCGCGACATCATTTATTGCGACAACGCATTTCACGGCCTGACCACCGGCTCCCTCGCCCTCAATGGCGCCGACTTTTTCCGCGAACGTTTTGGCGAATTATTGCCGGGTACGGTTCGCATTCCATTCAATGATGTCCCCGCGTTGGAGAGAGCGCTGGCGTCCAAGGGGGCGGCGGCGTTTGTCCTTGAGCCGATTCAGGGCAAGACCTGTGAAGTGGTAAACGACGGATATCTCGCCGATGCCCAGCGCCTCTGCCGGAAAAATGGGACACTGCTCGTGGTCGACGAAGTGCAGTCGGGGCTGGGCCGCAGCGGCAAGTGGTTCTGCTACCAGCATTGGCCGGACGTTGAACCGGATATTCTCTGCGTCTCCAAGGCGCTGTCGGGCGGATTCGTGCCGGTCGGTGCGGTGGTCACGCGCCCGCGCATCATGGACAGCGTCTTCAACTCGATGGAACGCTGCGTCGTTCATTCCAATACGTTTGGGCAAAATGACCTGGCGATGGCCGCGGCACTCGCGACGCTGCAGGTCATGGAGGAAGAGAAGCTCGTCGAACACGCCGCGGCCATGGGCGAATATGCCATCCGCCGGCTGCGCGAAGTGTCGGCCGACTGTCCGTTTGTTTGCGCCATTCGCGGCAAAGGGCTCATGTTCGGCATCGACTTCGCACGCCCCAGCGGGTCCATGCGGCTGAAAATTGCCTGGGACATGCTGCATCAACTCAACTTCGGCGTCTTCGGGCAGATGATCATCATCCCGCTCCTCGAGAAGCACCGCATCCTGACGCAGGTCGCGGGATATCACACCGAAGTCATCAAATTCCTCCCGCCGATCAATATCTCCAAAGAGGATATCGATTACTTCCTGGCCGCCATGGAAGAGGTACTGGCCGAAGCGCAGCGCGTGCCGGGAACCGCCTGGAACACTGTCATGGGTCTGGCGAAGCGGACGGTCCTGGCGTGACATTGCGGTCCGCGAGCCGCGGGGTGCGCAGAACCCTGCTGCGCGGCATCCTCGCCGGCGTGGCACGCCCCCGGCTAACCCTTGCCGGCGCGGCTCTGATTGTAATCGCCTGTTCACTGCTCGCTTTTTTCTGTCTGCACGTCTCGGCCGAGGAGAACGAGCTGTTTTCCCACAAGGTCGAATTCTTTCGCAACTGGCTCGACTTCAACAAGCTCTTCCCGGAGAACGAAGCGACCTACGTCGTCGCCGAGCCAAAAGACAAGTCAATCGTTCCTCCGACGGCGCGATGGACCGCACTTGCCGATGCTATTGCCGCCAAGCTGCGAACGATTCCCGATGCGGTGCAAAGCGTCGACGAGCGAATTCCGCTCGATCAGCTTGGAAAGCAGGGAATTCTCTTCGAAGATCCCGCGAGCCTGCGCCAGGAGATTGACGAGGCGCGCGGCCTGGCACAACTCGCCCGCCTCTGGGGAGAATCCAACCCGGTTCTTGGTCTTCTCGGGCCCAATCCGACGTCCCGGTTTCTTGCCGGAGCCCGACTGGCCGGAAATTCCGACGAACAGGTGCAGTTCACGAAAGTGGTTGCCGACGGGTGGAACGCCGCGCTCGCTGCACCGAACGAGCCGTTGGCGCTCGGCAATCAGGTTCCCGATCTGCGAGCGCTTGGGCCGAGCGATCCTGAGACGCTCGGCTACTACTACGTGCCGGATCAGACCGACGTCTCCCGCAACCTGCTGCTGATCAAGGTTTTTGAGCGCGAAGACTTCTCGGCCGTCACCGCCGGAGAGGACGTCGTTTCCAAAATTCGCCGGGCGGTTGCGGAAGCGGCTCGCGCCTATCCCGAGTTTTCCGTCGGGCTCACCGGCCGGCCCGTACTCGATGCCGACGAAGACGAGATCACCGATCGCGATTCCAGGCGTTCCGAAATTGTCGCCCTGATCGCCGTCTTCATCGGTCTGGTCGTGATGCTTCGCTCCGTCTGGCTCGCCTTCGCCGCCGAGCTGGCTTTGGCAGTCGGGCTCGGCTGGACATTCGGCTACGCCACGATTTCCGTCGGCCGGCTCAATCTCCTCTCCACCGTCTTCATTATCGCCCTGATCGGCATCGGCATGGATTACCTGGTGCAACTCCTCACACGCTACCGGCAGGAGGCGGCCCGCCATGCGCAGCCGGCGGTGATCTGGATTGCCGTCTTCCATTACGTCGGGCCGCCGGTCACCACCGCTTGCCTCGGCGCAGCCGCGGCGTTTTTCGTTTCCGTCTTCACCGATTTCCGCGGTGCTGCCGAGTTGGGAATCATCGCCGGTGGCGGACTGCTCCTCTGCCTTCTCTCCGGTTACACGGTGCTGCCGGCGCTGCTCACCATTTTCCCCGCGCGCGTCAATGCAGCCGCAGCGGCCCGCATCGATCCGGATCTTGCGCCATCGCCACTGTCCCGCTGGCGGCTGCTCTTGCCCCTCAGTTGGCTTGCGCTGCTCTGCATCGCCATTCCGCTCGCGTTTCGCACCGAGTTCAATCCGAATCTGATCGACCTGCAAGCGCCCAATCTGCCGTCGGTGCAGCTGGTGAAGAAGATCCAAACCTGGTCAGCCGTCGTGCTCTCCAAAGACCTCAACGTGCTTCGGGAGGCGCGGCGCGCACTGGCCGGTGCGAGCACGGTCGCCAGCACGGACAGCGTTCTCAACGCCGACGACGATTATGCGATGCTGCAGGCCGCCGCCGGTGATCTCAACGTGCAATGGACCGCCCCCGATCCGGTGCGCGCCGACGATCTGCCGCAGATCGCCGACCGCGCCACGGCGCTGGCCGGCACGATCGAAGCCGGGAAGAGTTCCCAAACAGAGCGGCAGGCCGCGGCCAAATCGCTGCGCCATTTTGCCGAGCGACTCCGCACCGCGCCCGACGCTGCCGCCATCGCCGCGCGGCTCTCGGCGTGGCAGGTGGCGTTTGTCGCGGAGCTGCGCTCGCTGCTCTCCCAGTTGCAGCCGCCGCCGCTGGATTTGGCCAAAGTACCCGCCCAGCTCCGCAGCCATTACGTCAGCGACAACGGCGTCTATGCCCTCTACGTGAATCCGGCGGGAGATTTATGGAAGCAGCCGGAGCTCGAAGCATTTATGACCGAAGTCGAATCCCGCACCGCAACCATCCCCGAGAAGCCGATCGTTACGGGAATTGCCTCCGACATCTACCATTCCACCGCGTCGATCGAGCATTCGTTCTACAGCGCAACCGCCTACGCCCTGGGCATCATTTTCCTGCTCGTGCTTTTAGACTTGCGCCGCCTCGATCAGACGCTCCTGGCTGTCAGCGTTCTGGCGCTCGGTCTGCCGATGCTTGTCGGCCTGATGGGACTCTTTCACGTCCCCTGGAACTTCGCCAATTTCTTCGGCCTGCCGATTTTGATCGGCGCCGGACATGAGTACGGCGTCTTCATGGTGCACCGCTACCGCGAAGCCTGCCACGATCCCCGCCGCGCCTGGCGCTGGTGGGACTCCAGCGATCGCGCCCTCTTCCTCTGCGCCTATGTCACCAGCAGCAGCTTCGGCTTCTTCTGGCTGTTCGCCCATCACCTGGGCCTGCGCAGCCTCGGCTGGGTGATGGCCGTCGGCACGGTATGTATTTACCTCGCCGCCGTGATCGTCGTCCGCCCCATTCTCCGCTGGCGGCTGGATAAGCATATTTGCGGATAAGGGAAATCTCTCGGAGAGGTTGCGGACTCTTTGTCCTGGTACTCCGGGACGGAGCAGGCGAATCTGCATTTTGTGGTCTCGGCGCATCCGGCCCCAGGGTGCAAGCACCCTGGGCGTTCACCGTTCACTCGCAGCAGAAAAGTCATGGTACGCCCTCCCCAACGCCCAGGGTGCTTGCACCCTGGGGGGCTCCTCCCAACCGCCCTCTCACACCTCTTGCGCCGCCTGCCGTTTCGGCTTTGGTTGCCGCGGATTCAACACCCGATCCAAATTCCGCATCGCCTGCCGCAGACGATGCTCGTTCTCGACCAGCGCGATCCGCACAAACCCCTCGCCGTTTTCACCAAACGCCCGGCCGGGCGAAAGGGAAACCTCCGCTTCGTCCATCATCCGCAGGCAGAATTCGATCGTTCCCTGACCCTTGAGATGTTCCGGCTTGATCTTCGCCCAGACGAACATGCTGGCCCGCGGCTTCTCATACGTCCAGCCGAGTTTGTCGAGTCCGTGGCAGACTTCGTCGCGGCGCTCCTGGTAAATCGCCGCCTGATCTTCGGGAGTGGTGGGGCACTCGCGCATGGCGATGATGCTGGCGATCTGCAGCGGAGCGAAGATGCCGTAGTCGTAGTAACCTTTGATCGTCGCCAGGGCCTTGACCATCTCGGCGTTGCCCGAACAGAAGCCGACGCGCCAGCCGGCCATGTTGTAGCTCTTGCTCATCGTCGTGAATTCGACGCCGATCTCCTTGGCGCCCGGCGCCGCCAGAAAGCTCGGGGCCTTGTAGCCGTCGAAGCAGACTTCGCCGTAGGCGAAGTCGCTGATGATCATGATCCCGTGCCGGCGACACATGGATATTGCCCGCTCCCAGAAACCGGCATCGATCGTCATTGAAGTTGGATTGTGCGGATAGTTGAGGATCAGCAGCTTCGGCGTCGGATACAGCCCCTCGATCATCATCTCGATGCGATCGAGAAACGCCTGATCGTTTCCCAGCGGAACGCGGATCACGTTCGCGCCGGCCATGGCCACGGCATAGATGTGAATCGGAAACGCCGGATCGGGAACGATCGCGGTGTCCCCCGGCCCCAGCAGCGCCAGGCAGAGATGGCTGAATCCTTCCTTGCTGCCGATGGTGGCGATCACTTCCGTTTCCGGGTCGAGCTCGACGCCGTATTTGTGCTTGTACTTGATCGCCACTTCCCGGCGCAGCCCCGCGACGCCGTTGCTCACCGAGTAGCGATGGTTGCGCGGATCCTGCGCCGCCTCGGCCAGCTTGTCGACTACGCACTTGGGCGTGGGGTCGGTCGGATTGCCCATGCCCAGGTCGATGATGTCGATCCCGGCCACGCGCTTCTCGTACTTCATCTTGTTGATCCGCCCGAAGAGATATGGCGGAAGACGGGAGATGCGCGGAGAAATTTCGATCTTGAATGGTTCTTGGGTCATGGGAATACTCGTGCGGTGTAACGCGGTTGAATGATACGATCAGGAACCGGGATCAGTGCAACCAGTTTTCGCCCGCCGGCGAGTTTACTGTCCTCCGGCGGGCTGCGTAGCCGGCGCTGGCGCGGTGGCGGGCGCAGTGGTGGTGGTGCGGCGTTGCCGGTCAAGATCTTCCCGAATCCGCTCCCGGTCCTTCTCCCGCGATTCGCGATCCGTCACGCGCTGATCGAACTGCTTGCTGAGCACCGGATCGTCGATCAGCAATCCGTTCAGCACCCGCCGGGCCAAATCCTCGCGCAGCGATTTCACCGCCGCCTTCACCGCCGCATCAAAAAGCTGACGCCGAACCGCATCATGCACGGTCGCAAATTTAACGGCGCGCGGCGAAAAGCAGTTCTCCATCTTGATCAGATAAAACGATCCGTTGGTCTCCACCGGATCCGACACCTCACCGGGCTTCAAATCGAATGCAACCTCCTTGAAATTCTTCGGATACCCCGGCGCCTGCCGGCTGAATCGCGGCAGTTCGCCGCCCATCTCCGCCGACAGGCGATCGTGGCTCATATCACGCGCGACGTCCTCGAACTTGTCGCCGCGCGCCAGCCGCCGCTGCGCTTCGGCAACCTCCGACTGGTTGGCCAGCTGGATGCAGCGAACCAGCGCGGTCTCCCCGTAGATCTGATTGAACGCGTTTTGAATCGACGATTCGTTGATCGAATGGTTCACCGCCGGCTCGGCGATCTTCCGCAGATACGTGTTGATCCGCAGGATCATGTCGAATTCCGCCGGACTGATGTGCTGCTGCGTGAGAAACTGATCCAGCAACTGGCTCTGCTCGCGGGCCAACTCGGCGCGCAGGCGCGTGGCCTCGGCAGTGTCGCCTTTCGCGTCCGCCTGGTCGATCTGCGCCTGCAATTGATCCGACGCGTCTTTGAACATCCCGCTGAGCGTCATGTCGCGCTCGGCCTTGAAATCCGCGTCGGTGACGGTAATTCCCGCCTTCGTGGCGTCCTCGCGCGCCTGCTGCACCTGCAGCAGATTCACCAGCACCGTCAGCCCGTGCGATTCGATCAAGGGCCCCATCAGCTGCCCGAGCGTGAACGGCTCGCCGTTCAGATGCGCCACCGGCCGATCCAGCGGATTGGCCGCCGCCGGCGGTGCCACAACGCTTGGAGCGGGTTTTGCAACCGTCGGCGCTGCCACCACGGGCGCATTTTCATGCGGCGCCGCATCCGGCGCGCAACCGGCCACAAGAATTCCCGCCAGGCAACAACCGCTCAACACTCGTTTCAACCTGCAACTCCTGCTCGTTTCCATGGGAATCGATCGCGGCGGCAAGTATCAGAGTGTGCCGGGAGAGTGTCAAGGAACTGCCGCGCGCAAGTGGTGCAGACAACGACACCGAGGAACCGATGGTGCAAGCACCGATCGGCGTTCGGAAAGTTTCCTATCACGTTGCCGCTGGACCCAACGCCCAGGGTGCTTGCACCCTGGGGGCCGCCCCGGGCGCACGACCACCGTTCAGACCGGGAAGAAACGCAATTCCCGCCAACTACTTCGCGACCATTTCCGGCACGCGCTCGTTGGAACTTCCGCTCGACTCGCCGGCGCTGGATTTTGTCTCCACGATCCGCATTCCGTAGAAACTGCGATAGACGAAGAACGCTCCGATCGCGAAGAACAACGCGGCCAGAAAGAAACGCAAGGGCGTCGATTCGCCGTTGGCATCTTTTAACGTGATCGCCAGCTCCACGGCAAGAAGCCCGAAGAGCGTTGCGAACTTGATGATCGGGTTCATCGCGACAGAGCTGGTATCCTTGAACGGGTCGCCGACGGTGTCGCCGACGACGCACGCGTCGTGCAGCGCTGTCCCTTTGGCACGCAGCTCGGTCTCGACAATCTTCTTGGCGTTGTCCCAGGCGCCGCCGGCGTTGGCCATGAAAACGGCCTGGAACAAGCCGCTGATCGCGATGCCGATGAGATAACCGATGAAGAGGTATTCGTCGGCGAACGCCGCCGCCAGCGTGAGGAAGAAGATCGTCAGGAAGATGTTGAACATTCCCGCCTGCGCGTAGCGCGTGCAGATGGCGACGACGCGTTTGCTGTCTTCGGTGCTGGCCCTGTGTGCGCCTTCGAGCTTCATGTTCTGCTTGATGAATTCGACGGCTCGATAAGCGCCGGTGATCACCGCCTGCATGCTCGCGCCGCTGAACCAATAGATGACGGAAACGCCCGCGATGATGCCGAGCAGGAACGGGGCGTGGAGCACGGAGAGTTTGTCCAGATTCTGCGTGAGACCGTTCGTGAGCAGCATGATGATGGAGAAGGTCAGTGTTGTCGCGCCGACCACCGCCGTGCCGATCAGGACGGGTTTTGCGGTGGCCTTGAACGTATTGCCGGCCCCGTCATTCTCCTCCAGCAATAGCTTGGCATGTT
>Ga0302325_10023484_pt1 | contig 12848 bp, 7 predicted proteins | sample Palsa_T0_2_FD_201948 | JGI IMG/M metagenome (GOLD analysis project Ga0302325, IMG submission 201948) | Peat permafrost microbial communities from Stordalen Mire near Abisko, Sweden - Palsa_T0_2 | ecosystem: Environmental > Terrestrial > Soil > Palsa > Peat permafrost | place: Sweden: Abisko... | reverse complement strand
GCCGGGGCGGACGTTCGCGGTGTTCACGGCGGAGCCCCATCCGGTCGGCACGCCGCAGCCGACGAGCACGGCCTTCTCCAGGGGCAGGTCGTCGTCGACCTTGACGGCTGAGGTCTGGCTGATCACGCCGTACTGGCTGAAGGTCCCGATCATGCACATCGCGCCGTACTGGCCGCGGGGCCCGGTAATCGGGAATCGATCGCCGGGAAGGTAGCCCTCGAGGATGGTGGCGCCCATATCGCAGATGGACTGACGGCCGGTGGCGCAGTAGCGGCACACACCGCAGTTCGGGATGAAGGAGCACACCACGTGATCGCCGGGAGCCACCCGGGTCACGCCCGCCCCGACCTCCTCGATGATGCCCGCACCCTCATGGCCGAGCACCATCGGAAGCCGCGCCGGAAGATCTCCGTGAGCGATGTGAATGTCGGAGTGGCACAGGCCCGCGTGGGTGTAACGGATGAGAACCTCACCCTCCCGCGGCCCGTCCAGGTCAAGCTCTTCGATCTCGATGCGCTTGCCCGGCTCGTAGACGACGGCGGCCCTTGTCTTCATTGACGCTCCTTCGGTTCGGCTGATAGTCCTCAGTCTGCCCCGAGCCTAGCCAGTTAAATGTTTAAATTCGGACGGTCCCTAGGGTCTCGCCTGGGGGTGCCGGATGTCATGCGGGGGCTCGTAGAACGTCGTGTCCCTGAGCTGCTCATGGCAGGCCTCACAAGAAACCCACACGTGACCCATGCCCCGGCCATGCTCGGCACGTTCCCTGGCCGGCGCGCAGATACAGGGTTTCCAGCTGACGCGCGCCATTCCAGGCCACAGCCGGTGACCGAACGGACAGCACTCTGGCTTGTGTTCGAAAATAGAAACTGACACAGGATGATCATGTCACAGGGACTGGCTCGCGGCGGGCTGCGGTCTGGGCGGCCAAGGCGCGAGCTTAACGAAGGGACTGGGCGCTTGAACGGACTGCGGCGGTGATCGCCTCCGGTTCTGCCCTGACCACTGCCCCCGCGACCAGTACGGTCGGGGTTGCGCCGACTCCCGCGGCGCTCGCGCGCGCGGTGACGTACGGCGGCCAGTCCAGGTAGGGCGCCTCGGACAAACAGGTGTCGAACGCGGCCTCGGTGAGCCCGGCGGCACGGCCGAGGGCGGCGAGTTCAGCGTCGCTCAGCCCTGGCCCGCCCTCGGGCGGCTGATGGACGAAGAGCGCATGCGCGTACTCGAGAAACCGGCCTTGGTCGGCAGCGCAGCCCGATGACGCGGCCGCACGAGTCGAGTAGTTCGTGGTCGAGGCCTCGTCGAGGAAGTTCATCGGATGGTAGACCAGGCTGGCCAGCTGATTGGCGACCAGGCCAGCCAGCGCCGACTCCGCGGCCAGCTCGAATCGCCGGCAGAACGGGCACAGGAAATCGATGAAGACATCTACCCGGACCGGGCCCGCCCCGACGACGATCCCGTCGCCTTCGGGTGTCGCTCCGGCTGGAACACGGTCTGGGACTTTCGGGGACGTCATGGCACCTCCGGTACGGCCGGCCTTTACCACATCATCGTACGAACCCTCGTCACGCGGCCCGGGGTGCGGAGATATCCGGGGCATCGAGCAGTTCCCTGAGATACTTGCCGGTGTAACTCGCCTCGACCTCGGCGACCTGCTCGGGAGGGCCGGCGGCGAGTACCGAGCCGCCGCGCGAGCCGCCTTCCGGGCCGAGGTCGATGACCCAGTCGGCGGTCTTGATCACGTCCAGGTTGTGCTCGATCACGATGACCGTGTTGCCGCCCTCGACCAGCCGGGTCAGCACGCCGAGCAGCTTACGGATGTCCTCGAAGTGCAGGCCGGTGGTCGGCTCGTCCAGCACGTAGATGGTCCGGCCGGTGGCCCGGCGCTGCAGTTCTGAGGCCAGCTTGACGCGCTGCGCCTCGCCGCCGGACAAGGTGGGCGCGGGCTGGCCCAGCCGGACGTAGCCCAGGCCCACGTCCACCAGCGTCTTGAGGTGCCGGTGGATCGCGGGCACCGGCGCGAAGAACCCGGCCGCCTCCTCGACCGGCATGTCCAGCACCTCGGCGATCGTCTTGCCCTTGTAGTGCACCTGCAGGGTGTCGGTGTTGTACCGGGCCCCGTGGCAGACCTCGCACGGCACGTACACGTCGGGCAGGAACTGCATCTCGATCTTGATCGTGCCGTCACCGGCGCAGGCCTCGCACCGGCCGCCCTTGACGTTGAAGGAGAACCGGCCCGGCTGGTAGCCGCGGACCTTCGCCTCGGGGGTCTGCGCGAACAGCCTGCGGATGTGGTCGAACACCCCGGTGTAGGTAGCGGGGTTGGACCTCGGAGTCGCGCCGATCGGCTCCTGGTCCACGCGCACCACCTTGTCCAGGTACTGCAGGCCGGTGACGGCGGTGTGCTTGCCTGGCACGGACGTGGCACCGTTGAGCTCCCGGGCCAGGGCGCGGTAGAGGATGTCGTTGACCAGCGTGGACTTGCCGGATCCGGACACGCCCGTGACGGCGACGAACAAGCCGAGCGGGAACGCTACGTCCACGTTCCGCAGGTTGTTCGCGCTCGCTCCCTGGACTACGACCTCCCGGCCCGGCGAACGCTCCCGGCGGACGGCCGGCACTTCGATGGACTTGCGGCCGGCCAGGTAAGCGCCGGTCAGCGACTCGCGGCTGGCCAGCAGGTCCTCCAGCGGGCCGGACACCACGATGTTGCCGCCGTCCTGCCCGGCCTGCGGGCCGATGTCGACGACCCAGTCGGCGGCCCGGATGGTGTCCTCGTCATGCTCGACGACGATCAGCGTGTTGCCTAGGTCCCGCAGCCGGGTCAGCGTCTCAAGCAGCCGGTGGTTGTCCCGCTGGTGCAGCCCGATCGACGGCTCGTCCAGCACGTACAGCACGCCGGCCAGCCCCGAGCCGATCTGGGAAGCGAGCCGGATCCGCTGCGCCTCGCCGCCGGCCAGGGTCGCCGAGGCCCGGTTCAGCGACAGGTAGTCCAGGCCCATATCCAGCAGGAATTCCAGCCGCGAGATCATCTCGGCCAAGATCGGGCCGGAAATCTTGTCCGCTGCCCCGGACAGGTTCAGCTCGCCCAGGCACTCGGCGAGCTCGCCGAGGGGCAGCGCGCAGAAGTCGGCGATGGACCTGCCATCCACCTGCACGGCGCGGGCGATGGGGTTGAGCCGCGTCCCCTGGCAAGCCGGGCACGGTACCTCCCGCATCAACCCGGCCCACCTGGTCTCGTTCTGCGCCTCGGCTCGCTTTCGCTCGATGTAAGGAATCGCGCCCTCGAAGCGGGCGTCGTAGGAGCGCAGCCTGCCGTTCCTGGTCGTGTACTGGACATGCACGGGCTCGTCATGCCCGTACAGCAGGGCTTGCCGGGCGGGCGCGGGCAGCTTCGACCACGGCGTACCGACGGTGAAACCGAGGGTGCGGCCGAGCGCTTCGATGAGCCGGGCGAAGTAGTCGCTGACGTGGCCGCCGCTCCACACCGTGATGGCGCCCTCTTGGAGGGACTTGGACTCGTCCGGCACGATCAGCTCCGGGTCGACTTCCATCCGGCTGCCCAGGCCGGCGCAGTCCGGGCACGCGCCTGACGGCGAGTTGAACGAGAACGAACGGGGTTCCAGCTCGTCAAAGGACAGGTCGTCATACAGGCAGGCCAGATGCTCGGAGAACATCCGCTCCCGCTGCGGGTCGCTCTCCGGCAGGTCCGTGAAGTCCAGGATGACCACGCCGCCCGACAGCGAGAGCGCGGTCTCCACCGAGTCGGTGAGCCGACCCCGCGCCGACGGCTTGACCTGCAGCCGGTCCACGACGACCTCGATATCGTGCTTGGCGTTCTTCTTAGGCAGGTCACCGGTGATCTCTGACTCCAGCCGGATCACGGTCCCGTCGACCCTGGCCCGCGAGTAGCCCTTGGCGGCCAGGCCGCGCAGCAGTTCGGCGCAGGACCCCTTACGGCCGCGGACGACCGGCGCCAGCACCTGGAACCTGGTGCCCTCGGCCAACTCCAGCACCTGGTCGACGATCTGCTGCGGACTCTGCCGGGCGACGGGCAGACCGCAGACCGGGCAGTGCGGCTGGCCGACCCGGGCGAACAGCAGCCGCAAGTAGTCATACACCTCGGTAACCGTGCCCACCGTGGAACGCGGGTTCCGGCTGGCCGCCTTCTGGTCGATCGACACCGCCGGCGACAGCCCGTCGATGAAGTCCACGTCCGGCCGGTCCAGCTGGCCCAGGAACTGCCGGGCGTACGCCGAGAGCGACTCGACGTACCGACGCTGGCCCTCGGCGAAGATCGTGTCGAAGGCCAGGCTCGACTTCCCCGACCCGGATAGGCCGGTGAAGACGATCATCGCGTCCCTCGGCAGTTCCAGCGAGACATTCTTCAGGTTGTGCTCGCGCGCGCCACGGATAACAAGACGATCAGCCAACAGTGCTCAGCACTCCAAAGGGATGTTGCCGCTTCCAAGCGGGGGCCTGCCCAAGACAAGGCCGCAAATACTGCCTCGCGTAACAAAAGCGGGCCACCCTGGATTCCGTCAGGGGACGGCAGGCGGCAGACGGCGAGCGGCAGGCGGCGAGCGGCAGGCGGCGGGGAGGATCAACCGCGTGAGGTTATTCTCATCGGCATGCCGACATTGGCCGTTATAGGCGCGGGCCCGAAGGGGATCGCGATCGCCGCCAAGGCGCGTGCCCTGGCGGCCGCGGGCCTCGGCGCACCGCGGGTAGTTCTCATCGACCGCAGTGCCGTCGCCGGGAATTGGATCGGGCGTCAGGGCTATACCAATGGCCTGCTGCCCCTGGGCACGCCCGCGGAGAAGGACATCGGCTTCCCGTACGCCGACAGCTGGGGCGCGGCCTCGTCTGCCGTCACCACGGCGATGGCGGACTACAGCTGGCAGCGGCATCTGATCGCGCATGGCACGTATGCCGACTGGGTCGATCGCGGCCGCTTGCGGCCGACTCACCGGCAGTGGAGTTCCTACCTGCGTGAAGTCGCCGACAAGGCGGAGGCCGAGATCATTGCCGGCGAGGCCGTCGGCCTTGAGGCCGACGACGAGCGGTGGCGGCTTTCGCTCGAGACGGGGCAGACGATCTGGGCGGACGGCGTCGTGTTCACCGGCCCGGGCCCACCGATCAGCGTGGCCGGCCAGCCGCAGCAGCACCCTCGGGTGTTCGATGGGCGCAGCTACTGGCTGGCCGAGCCCGCGCTCAAAGCCCAGGTGGCTCAGAGCGTGTGCGTGATCGGCAGCGGCGAGACAGCGGCCTCGGTGGTCATCAACCTCCTGACGAAGTCGCACAAGCGCTCGACGATCGATGTCCTGACCAGCCGCGGAGTTCTCTACTCGCGCGGGGAGAGCTATGAGGAAAACCGCTACTACTCCGATCCCGGCGAGTGGCAGGCACTGGCCGAGTCGCATCGGCGCGAATTCCTTGAGCGCACCGACCGCGGCGTCTTCTCCCAGCAGGCCGAGGCGGTCCTGTCCGCCTCGCACGGCTTTCGCATCCTCGCCGGGCGGGCCGTGGCGATGGAGGCTGGTAAGCAGCAGGTTGTCGTCACGATCGAATACGGCAGCGAACGCGACCGGGTCGCCTACGACCTGGTCGTCGTCGCGATCGGCTTCGATACTCACTGGTTTTCCAGGCTGCTCGGCGCCGAGGCCCGCCGCCGGCTCCAGCACGGGCTCGGCGGGGCCGAACTCGAACGGCGGATCGAGCTTGATCTGTCGGTGGCTGGCCTGAGCCCACCGATTCACCTGCCGCTGGCCGCCGGGCTCGCTCAGGGGCCGGGCTTCCCCAACCTGAGCTGCCTGGGTCTGTTGAGCGACCGGATCCTGCGGCGCTACGTCGGCGTGTTTGCGCCAGGGCGCCTCGCCTCGCAAAGGAGGGACCTTGTCCGCGACGCCTGAGCAGGCATGGGAAGAGGACGACTGCGTCCGCCGCACGGTGGTCATCCCCGTCGTCTGGCCGAGCGGCTCGCCGCCCGGGCCGACCAGCGTGGTCTGTCCGTCAGCGACCTGCTGGCCGAATACGCAGAGATGGGCCTGCGACGCGACGAACCAGACGACTGAGCGCGGGTTTCGCGCTTCTGTCGTGGTCAAAAGCTGGCTGTATGAGCAGGTGGGCAGCGGTTACAAAGAAGCGGAGGGCCCACTTGACTTCAGAGGACCCTCCGCTTGCTGTTCTAATCGACAGTTATCTTGAGCAGAACGCTACGGCACTATGCTTGCGCCGTCGCTACCTGCCGAAACTATCGAATTCCCCGTTTCGTGCGCCTCCGAGAAATGCATGCCATTCGTCCGATGTGAATCGGAGAACCGGTCCCTCGGAATCTCTGCTATTGCGGACGCCGATCTCGCCGTCGGGTAGGCTCGCCACCTCAACGCAGTTACCGTTGGCGAAACTTAGCGAGCTCTTAACCCAGTAAGTACCGGAACCCAGTTTTTCGAGCATAGGTTTATCCACGTTACTACCTCGCTGATTTGGGGTTATTTTCCGACATGTGGCGCTACGGAATGTATCTGTAGAATAACTCAACGTAGCGGCCCAATTCTTAGACTAGCAGACCCACTGGCCCCCTGGATCCCTCTTGCCTCAACTAGCCCGACCGTTTTGACGAGTATTCGTGTCAAGCTTCCTGGCGGCCGGGACGTCTGAGAACGGCGACGCCGACTCGAACACCGCCGCCGACTATCGAGGTGGCCCGGCCGGCCGAGGACAGCTTCCGCCTGCGCTAGGACGGCGGCTGGCCTACTCGGGCGGGTTCACCATCACCCGGCGCATCCAGGACGCCATCGGCAAGATCCCTCGGCGGCGTGGACTCCCGGCTACGACGTCGGGGACAGCGAGGGCCGGAGCCGACGGACAAGATGGGCCTTCCAGAGTCGGTAGTTTCAGCGGCGCATCAGGCGTCCCAGAAGCAGCCCGAGAGCGGCAGCGACGGCGCACGGTACGAAGGCGCTAATCGGAGCGCCGAGGTGATTACGCCTGGCTATCAGCCGGGGTTCTTCTTTTCGCGACCGCGTTACTTCTTCTGGCGTTACAGCCGGAGGGGTTTTAATTGCGCTCCTGTACTCTTCATCTACGATGCGCAGGAATTGCAAAATACGCCCTTCATTGGACGAAAGACGTCCATCTCCTGCGCTCTCCCAGTATTCACGCGCGGGATTTCCGTTGAAGAGTTCCCTAACGGCCAGCCTAACGGACTTCGCCGACATCTCGTTCAAAAGAAATTGATCTTCCCAGAATGACAGCCACATATGCGCAAAAAGGTGCCTGCGAAGGACTCGATGATCTGCCGGAATCGCCATACCCCAAGGCGCTCCAGAGGCCCACATAAGGTCAGGATCTTCAAGCTCCATACGAATAAGCTCGAATTGAAACGTTCGTATAGCTTGAGATCTTGCGGCGCGGACATCTCTTGCCTGATATAGTAGTGAAATCACAACTCCACCAAGCGCTAGAGCTGTGATCAGCGCAGAAACCGCATCATAGGTTTGGCCTATATTTGCTAGATTGGACCAGTCTAGCCCGAATGAGGTCGCCAGCACACGCAACGCGAAGGGTGAAAGAACTATTAGCGCCAGAAATGCGATTGCAGCGATTATGGTTCCCATTATCACTAGCAATCGGTGGGGAGTTAGCCTTGATCGCACCGCCTGCCCCTTGAATCTAGAATTTACTTCTTAGAGATTTGAGCCGTCTCACCATAGTAGGACCGACATGATGATCGGTCCACATTCGGGCGACCACTAGCCCTCGTCACTCGCTTTGATCTGGCTGAGAAATGCGTCGTCGATGCCGTCACGGACCTCCCAGCAGGTCCGTAGCTGATACAGCGGTTCAACGGGACGAGACAATGCTCGATCACCTGGCGATACACGCGTGCATAATCGACCGAGGTCGAGTGTATTTGTTCGCCACTAGGGACCGGTACATGCGACCACTTGGGGCTGCCGCCAAGAGGCCATCACCGCAGCAATGAGGGAACGAAAACGACCTGCATCAGCTATGCATAGCGCGCCGATGAGCACCTGACCAGTACGACTCTGCTGTTTCGAGTATGAGTTCCCTCGAGACCGCCGGGTCGAGTGACGCTTCTGCGAGCATCTGAAATGCGATCCGGTGCAAGTACGTCTCCCTCTCCCCCTCCAAGGTGAAGCCGCTCCTCAGGTGTTCAGTGCTCACCACATCTTGCAGCATCGCATCATTATCTTCCCCGAAACCGAATATAACAAAGGACTCCCCAAAGACCACGTGCTGTGTGTCAAGGGGGAGAATCCGCAATGTCAGATTTGGCCGGTCAGCCTCTCGCGCAAGGCGCTGAAGCTGCTCATACATTACCGAATCATCACCAATCCGGCGCTTCAAGACCGATTCGTCGAGCACTACCGATAGCTGAAGCTCTTCGCGACTCAGCACCTGCTGACGTCGCATGCGGACCCTGACCAATCGTCCGATCATACCCGGTGCGATGGGCTCGACCCGGCTGTAGCTGCTGATTATATGCTTGGCATAAGCTTCTGTTTGCAGCAGGCCAGCTACCACATCAACGTGCCATACGGCGATGGAGGTTGCCTCATGCTCGAGGCCGATGAATTGCTGATAGTCCTCAGAAAGGGTGTCGGCGAACTCTTCCCACCATCCCTTCTGAGCCGCGTCCTCGGCGAGCGCGAGAAGGAGGGTACGGCGGGGCCCGGTGATCTCGTAGTAGTCGAGCAGTCTCTCGACTTCCCGTGGCCGTAGGCCGGTCCTGGCCCGCTCGTACCTGCTGATCTTGGAGGGCGACCACTTCAGCGCCGCGGCGACCGTGTCTCCGTTCTTCCCCTTGCTCTCTCTGATCCCCCGCAGCTCAGCGGCAAGACGGCGCCGCCGCACCGTGGGACTTCCTGGCGCGATCATCGGGCGTCGCTCCTCCTCGGTGCCGCGCGGGCGGACTAGGACGGTCACGCAGTTTTCACGGAAACTGATTGTGAAACCCTTAGTACACCGTACACTCGCCCATCGCAACAACCCTCAGCCCTCACCCGAGCGAACGAAACCGTGCTATCTCGCCTCCAATACCTGGTTGGACGCATACCGCCTGGTGGCACGGACCGGGACGTAAAAACGACAGCGCCGGCGAATGCCCTGGCCATATGCGGTCACGGCCCTCTGGGGCGGCCGGACGAACTCGGAAACAGCGATCTCGCCACCCGCAGGCCCGGACCGGCCGGCCGCTGATGCGGTCCCGCAACCGGGTCGGCCTCGCGGCATCTTGGCGCGGTCGATTCATGAACTGGACCGTGATACGCCGCGTCCCACTGGTCTTGATGGTACTACCGTGGGAAATGCCTAGCGATGCGACTGATGTAGAGCTATATGGCGAAAGCGACTGTGGTAAATAAATGTGCTTGGAGTTGCTGGTCCGGCCGGAGCCCACGTGGGCTCCGGCCGGAAGTTACGCTTAATGCCACAGCTTGCCGCCCGGCGATAATTACACCGCCGGCTCGCCGTTATTCGGCAAATCGGCAGCAGGCCGTTAGTTGTGCGCCAGGCTAGTTCACCCGTGATACATAACGTCGGCCTTCATGTACGAGGAGGGCGCCGCCAGGACCTGGACGGTGACCGTCGGCGCAGCCGCCACTTGGGCCGCCGAGCCAACTAGAATTGACCCGGCCGCGCTGAGTGCTAGGATAGCGGGAATGATGATGGTTCGCCTTATGGTCATGATTCCTCCATGGCGTCTACGGAGGTCAGCGGCCTATTACATGGCTTCGGCGGCACACGAGGCACATCTGAGCTACCTGAAGTAATAACCGGTTCTAGCTATTACATGACCTAGCGTAAATCCCTGACTACACTTTTTCAAATACTAAATATTGCATTATGCTTTCGCGCAATATTCCACGTTCTCATGCTGGAAATTGTTAATTATCTTTGCAATGCAAGGATCTGTGCAATTTGCACTGCACGACACAGAGAACCACGACGATATTGCCATGAGAAAGTGTTCGATGCCGAATTAATGTACGAAAATAGTCCGCTTGTTCAGTAAATATTCTGGTAGTAAGGTTTGTCCCATGCCCCCGGGGACATCGGCCGACACGCTGGTCGGCCGCGACAGTGAGATGGCGACGCTAACCGGGCTCATAAGAGAGGTTGCTCGGGGCCGCGGTAGTCCGGTGCTCATCGAGGGGGAGCCGGGCATCGGCAAGTCCGCGCTGATGCGGGCGGCGGTGGCGAAGGCACCGGAGACCGGCTGCCAGGTGTTCTGGGGGGCCGGCGACGAGCTAGGCCAGGCGCTGCCACTGCTGCCGTTCCTCGACGGGTTGCGGGTACGCGAGGCCTCGGCGAATCCCCGGCGGACCGCTATCGTCCGGCTCTTGCGCGGCGAGGTCGCCGCCGACCGAGGCGCGGACGTGCCCGCGGTGCTGGCGGAGCAGTTGCTGGCCCTGGTCACGGAGCAGTGTGCGGCGCGGCCGACCATCCTGGTAGTTGACGACCTGCAGTGGGCCGATCAGGCCAGCGTGACCTTGTGGGGACGGCTGGCGCGGTCGGCTCGGCAGGTACCACTGCTGCTGGTCGGGCTGATGCGTCCGGCGCCCCAACGGGATGACCTGCTGGCTCTGCGGCGCGTGGTGGACGACGCCGCACGGCTCCAGCTCGCCGAGCTCACCGACGCGGCGGTGGCCGAGCTCGTAGCGACCCTGGCCGGCGGCACGCCCGACGGAAACCTGCTGCGGCTCGCCGATGGGGCAGCAGGTAACCCGCTCTACCTCACCGAGCTGGTCGCCGCGCTGACCCGCAGCTCCAGTCTGGCCATCACGGAGGCGGGAGCCGCCGAGCTGGCCAGCGGTTCCGCACCAGGCTCCCTGTCGGCGGCCATAGCGGACCGCCTTGACTTCGTCACCGGCCCGGTGCGCGAGGTATTGCGGGCGGCGGCCCTGCTCGGCATGGATTTCGCGGTCCCTGATCTGGCGATCGTGCTGGGCCGCGGCGTGGTGGACCTAGTCCCGGCGGTAGACGAGGCATGTGCCGTCGGTGTGCTGGCCGAGTCCGGCCACGGTCTGGGGTTCCGGCATCCGCTGATCCGGGCGGCGCTGTACGACGAGATGCCGGCGCCGGTGCGCGCCGCCTGGCACCGCGATGCCGGGCGAGCCCTCGCGAAGGCGGGCGCGCCGCCGGACCGGGTGGCCCGGCAGATGCTGCGGGCCGTTGGCGAACCTGGCGACCAGGCCGAGCCGGTGGATGAGTGGATGCTCGACTGGCTGGCCCGGACCACGGACCCGCTGGTCGGCCAGGCACCCGGGGTCGCGGCCGAACTCCTGACGCGAGCCGTCGCCAGTTCCCCGGCCGGCTCGGCCCGGCACGGCTGGCTGGCCAGCCGACTCGCCGACGCCCTCTACCGTATCGGGGACAGGGCACAGGCCGAGCAGGTGGCGGACCGCGCGCTTGAGCATGCCACCGAGCCCGATCTCCTCGTGGACCTGCACTGGACGCTGGCGCAGTGCCGCATGCTGGCAGGTGAGTCCATGGAGTCGCTGGCCACGCTGGACCGGGCGCTGGCCTCCCCCGGGCTTTCGGCCCGGCACCGGGCCAGGCTGCTGGTGCTCGCCGCGCGGACGCACTGCAATCTCGGCGCGGTCGAGAAGGCAGGTCAGGTCGCAACCGGCGCCCTGGCGGCGGCGTCGGAGGCGGGCGACAACTGGGCCATGGGCTGGGCGCTGCACGTGCTGACGATCGTGACCACGGTGCAGGGGCATGCGACCGACGCGCTGCCGCTGTTCGACCGGGCGCTGACCGTGACCCAGTCTGATCCGGCGCTGACCGATCTGCGGCTGCTGCTGCAGATCAACAAGGCGGTGGCGCTAAGCTACCTCGACCAGTACGAGCAAGCCTTCGCCGCGGCCCGGCAGGCACGGCACCTCGCGGACCAGGTCGGCACGACGAGGCGGCTGGCGCAGGCGCATGGTGCCCTGAACCTGCTGCTCTTCGAAACGGGGCAATGGGACGAGGCGCTGGCCGAGGTAGAGATCCTGCCTGAGAACCTGAAGGAACCCGTCGCAGCCTGCTGTGAACTCGGCATCGCCGCCGTGATCTGCTTCCATCGCGGCGAGATCGACGCGGCGCGCCGTCACCTCGCTGCTGCCGTACCGCACGCCGACTGGATCGGCCACCGGCCCATTGGCCCGTTGGCACTCGCCCGCAGCCTGGACTGCGAGCATGACGGCGCGCTACCTGAGGCGCTGGCCGCACTGACAGATGCCTTCGACGGCAATACAGAAGAGGTCGAAGAGATAGAGGACCTGCTGGCCGACGGCGTCCGCCTGGCCGCCGAGACCGGCGATCTGGGCACCGCGCAGTCCCTCGCCGGCCAGGCCGCCGCGCTCGCCGCCGGATCAGAGATCCCGCACCGGCAGGCGAACGCGCTCTTTTGCCGCGGTTTGCTGGACCACGATGGTCCCCGGCTGCTCGCGGCCGCGGAGCGTTATGACGAAGCCGGCCGGCCGCTGCTGAGTGCGCAGGCGCTGGAGGCGGCCGCTGAGCACTTCGTCGATTCCGGCGACCGCGGCCAGGCACGGGACGCGTTCACCCGGGCCGTGGAGGTCTACACCTCCCTCGGTGCGGCCGCGGACGTGGCCCGGGTCCAGGCTACCTTCCGCGCCCACGGCATCCGGCGCGGGTCGCACGCCAAGCACCGGCGGGCGCAGAGCGGCTGGGACAGCCTCACGGCCACCGAGATCAAGATCGCCGCATTCGTGCAAGAGGGATTGTCCAACCCGGAGATCGCCGCCCGGCTGATGCTATCCCGGCGGACCGTCGCGACCCACGTCTCCCACATCCTGAAGAAGCTCGACGTTCATTCG
>Ga0302325_10023482_pt1 | contig 12849 bp, 17 predicted proteins | sample Palsa_T0_2_FD_201948 | JGI IMG/M metagenome (GOLD analysis project Ga0302325, IMG submission 201948) | Peat permafrost microbial communities from Stordalen Mire near Abisko, Sweden - Palsa_T0_2 | ecosystem: Environmental > Terrestrial > Soil > Palsa > Peat permafrost | place: Sweden: Abisko... | reverse complement strand
TCTCTAAAAGTCTTCACAGCAAGTTCCCTATCCACCTCATTCAATCCCCGATACCCCGGCCTTACATACTTCATCCTGCCCACATCTCCCAGAAACGCCGCCACGGCAGGATATATCTTCTTCCACCGTCCCTTCATGGCAATGATATAGAACCGCGAGATGATTTCCGCGTTCCTCGAAGTAGAGAAATTATACAACGAGTCCATATATTCGATATACTCTGCGGATAACGGGTGAGATAAGTCATCCAATGATTCAAGGAAGACACCTTTTGTCAGATACCATATCGAGGGAAAGGAAATGGGAAGTACAAATTTGTCCTGCAAACCAGCCTTTCAGATCAGATTGTTTGAAATCGAGATCTTCAGGACGAGAGCTTTTTGAAGCGGCGCGAGTCCAGCGGTCGGCCAAGTCGTATGCTGGGGTTGCTAATGTCATGTCGAATTTGGGCGTTACGGGCGGCATGCCACGACCGTATAACCATTCATTCCAATCTATGCTATCCAGCTTCTTCTCCATTTCTTTGCCATGTTTGTCGGTGAACCAGGTATATAGGAAAGATTTGAAGTCGGCACTGGTCAAGGATTTGAATCGGAAGTGACTGAAATAGGCTGGAATGAAGGGCTCGAAGATCTCTGCTCCGCCGACTCGAGATTGGATCTCATATAGTAAATTGAATCCTTTCTCCTATTTATTAGATTTTGTTTGGGTGGGTGTACGTAAGGAATACTGCTGAATGCATCATCTGGGTCCTTTCCATCTAGTTTCGTGACCAATTGAGTAAATCCATCTTCATCTTTCCCAAATTGATCAACAGAATCCTTTAGTGCCTTCCAGCCCAAAATTGCACTAAACTCCCCAAACTCATTCCCATGCATCCGTCCAGTAATCTTCCTCTCCAAGAACACCGTCCATCCTACATCTCAATACACACACGACAAGGGAGAGTACCTTCATTCAACCAAAAATCCTCCCAAGTCGCATTAGTAACTAAATTTCCACTCCAAGAATGACTCGCTTCATGCGCAACAACGTCAACGTTGCTCCTATCCCCGGCAATCAAAGTTGGCGTCACGGTGGTCAGATTAGGATTCTCCATGCCTCCGTAGGGGAATGATTTCGGCAGCACGAGAACGTCGTAGGTCGACCATTCATAGGGGATAACGAGCTTTTCGGCAATGGAAATGAAGGATTCGGTATCGGCTGCAAATTCGTATTGACAGGCATCGAGGAAAGAGGGCTCCGTATAAAGTGTGCTACGAGGACCAATGGGAGCGTCAGCGATGTCTATTATCAGTACAAGGACTCAGAGGGGAAGACCTCCTGCTGCGAGTGTGATGAGGTAACTTGGAATAGGGACAGGTTGAACGGATGAGTACGTCGTTGTTCCATCGCCATTGTGCTGTGAGGAAACTTGACGACCAGAAGTCAGAACTCGCAATGTCGATTTTATTTTAGCGGAATAAGTTGCTTTAACGGAGGGGGTATCCTGACATGGCAACATTGATCGCGCATGAATCGCTTGACACTGCGAGAACCTGAACGGATCAGCTCAGCGCAACGAGGACACAAACATAAACGGATACTTGCCACCAAAAGTCTGTTCAGGATTCAGCCACTGGACAGCCGTACACGCATCGGTAGTCTCATATTCAACAGAGACTTCCGTCGTTTCCTTCTCCTTCAACTGATTCGAGAAATGGATCGTCAACGCTGAGCCATACGGCTCCTTTCGATCCCCAAGGGTATACTTCAAGGCACCCTTTGGGGAGGTGACATTGGTGATTTTGAGAAACGAGGTATCGAAGACGACATGGTCGATCGTCTCTGTTGCAAGAAGCGAGTGTTTTGCTGTGCCGGCAATGGTTCCTGGCGTGGATGGCGTTGTGGGAAACGTTATTGTTAAATCGAGGTCGATGTTCGTCGTACGGATTGCCCGGTAATTTGACAACGTGCACACGTCTACATAGATGTTAGCTGTAACAAAGGCATTATAGACATACCGGTAGAACGAGTTATGTCTGCGACCATGGCCGATGAGTGTGCTTCTTGTGTTGAGTAATTGAGTGAACCGGTTTGAAACTTGGGGAACGTTGATCGGCCCAATCGAGTCACGTATGGGATGAACCGCATCATGGTCAGTACAGCGTTTCGCACCGCAATCCGCTAGCTGTGGAAAAGGATTTTCACACACGAGTCTCAACCAGCAATGGAGGGCAAGGATGGAATAAATGAATTAATACTGATCTACGGCATAAATATCAGTGGATCGAGCAACACCGCCATCGACGCATTTACACTCCTTTGAGCTTTCTCCCTCTGCTGCCATCCATACCAAAAAAATCCAGAGAGCTACAATTTGCAAGTCTCCCGGATGGCACGAATGCACGAGTTCCAGCAGGCACGATTGTTCATGATTAATACCATTCGGTTGTCCAGTTCAACTTCTGTATGTATTCTTTTCGCTTAATAAGTAGTGCAATCTTTTCTCTTGTATGAACATTTGCCAGACTTTAAAGTGAACATTCTGTTAACTGCAAGAAACGCGATGGCCCTCGCAGACTCGAAAATCCAGGTCAGCATAGTCAGGACATCCATGACCCGAGCTCACAGCTACCTGTTCAGTCGTTCGAGGCTTCTCAGAATTCAACTCTTACTATTTCTTGCGGATAAAGGAAAATCCACATATCTGTCGATTCTTTCAGAAAATAATATCAGCGTGCTGCTTTGCTGCTCACATCCTGAGATGATTTGTCAAATTCGCTTTACACATGTTGTGGGACATCATGTGATGTCACCCCTGATTTCCTCCCGGCGATCTTAGATCTACCCCAGTCCGTCCACGCGTAGAGTGCTTGCTCATCCGGCAAATGGCATCGCCTCCATCCCCAGGTCCTCACCGCCTTGTCGTCGGCCTCTTCGTCCTTGTTGTCCTGCTGATGGGACTCTTCCTCTATGATATAGCTGTCTGCCTCACTAGTCCTGTATGACGCCATTCCCCCCTTTGTTGACGCAGATTTTTCTGTTCAAACCGCGATGGTCGTACGATATCAACTCCGTTCTGGCAGAATACATCTGGTTACCTCTTCAGTACCTTTTTCTTGTATCTCCATCTCAATTGCACGAGTCGTTGACAGAAGAATCTTCGGAGCGCCGATATTGCCTTTTCGGGCGATTATGATGAAATCCCCCGTCAAGAGAATGCATTCATCATCAGCAATCATCGCTCCTGGACTGACTTTTATACTATTCATACCCTGGCTCAGAGGAAAAGTATGCTTGGACGCTGTCGATATTTTGCAAAGAGCAGTCTTCGCTATATTCCTTTCTTTGGGTTGACCCCCTTGTGGACATGTTGACGGTAGATGGGCGCTGCAGTTGATTGGGATGATATTGGTGAAAAGGAATTGGGCTACGGATCGTCTTGAATTAGAGAAGACATTCGCTTCTATGAAGGAGAGGAAGTGGCCTGTTTGTATGCATCTCCTTAGGATAGCACTAATGAAGGGCTTACAATGTTCGTTGAAGGAACCCGTTTAAAACCAAAAACACTCGCTGAAGTATATTCTCACCCTATCTATATTGATGGTAGTCCCAAGAGTTCTCGAGGAAGACAGGCCGGCCTGTCCTCAAGAATGTTCTGGTACCTCGTCAGAAAGGCTTTGTCGCTGCCGTGACGGCTCTTCGAGGAAGTCACGTCCGTCATATCTACGGTCGTCGTTCTCTTAGAAATGCTGATAGAAGATTTCACGATCGCCTATCATCCTAGGGACATGCCTCCGCCGAACTTGCTTCAGGTATTCTGTCTACCTCGAATCAGTCCTTTCTACAAAATTCACGTCCATGTCCGCAGATATGATATCACTGATGTACAACATCCTTGCGGGGCGGCTGACTCTAGTTACCGGAGGATGAAGAGGGATTAAGCCAGTGGCTTATGGATCGCTGGGTGGGGAAAGATAAATTGCTTGAAACACTGTGAGGGTGAGGTGAAGAGGCAAAGATAGAATTGCTGCTGGGAGACTTTGCGATTAGTTCATGGCGCCGCTTTTATACCTATCCGGAGTTAATATTGATTTCTATGATAGCCCACCTTTGGATACGATCGCAGCACAGAAACTTAATCTTACCACTGGCTTCATCTGGTACATTCCGTTCGGAAATGGATATACTTATAAATACTTGATTTACTATATCGACCTTTAAATACCTTTCCTTTGATATCGTCCCTTTACCCAAGATTGATCGTGTATTACGCACAAACGATAAGACCATAACCAAATCTACATTCTTCGACAGTTTTCCTGTCCGAACTAATATATCGACCGCACGGACTCATCCTCACCAGTAAGACGAGTTATTTGGTTTGCTTGGACTCCAGGATACTCCTGAACTTCATTACGACGCCCTGACTCCAACCTCCTCATAGCCAAAAGATAATCGACACTGACCTTCTTTGATCGATCATGTCTTGTCCCGGGACCGCTGGACTCTGGGGTGCCCGGTCGAGAACTGCCTAGTCGAACACTTCCCGGTCTCCCGGGGTCTGAGAGTATAGCAACACCGCTCTCTGTTCTGCTATGAACTAGGGAGTGTGAATTGACAGAACCACCATTCCCCGTTCCCTTGTAACTTCGAGACCGGTGAGGTTTTCCGGATTTTACTTTCAGATCTATCCAGTCTTTGCTCGGAGTGTGGAGATGAATCTGGTATTCGGATCGACGGGAAGACCCTGACGAGGACCGGTTATGCCCGCCCTTGGAAATCATGCGCTTGAAATTCCGTCGGAAAATTTGGGCCCATTCGGGAAAGAAGGAGGTACGGAGAAACAGGACGGATACCCAAAACCAAGAAGTCTGAAAGTCAATATGTCGGAAATGTGGAAACATACGGAGATGGCAAATTCTGCCACGAGAAGCAGCTTTTGGTTGGGAATGAACGTCGTCTTGTCGACGCATTGAGATGCATCCCCTTTAGCCGCCAGCTATCCTAGTCAGATGGAGATAAGGGGAAAATACCAAGCATATAACCCAGTTTACGACAGCCGGATCTGGTGTTTTGCCAGGTACCAAGCCATTTTGCATGGCCAGATACTTGGTGGCCAAGATAAAATAAGCTACTGAGAACAATGTTCCCGTCCAGATCAACGCAAAGCATTGAACCCAAGCCCGCCATTGTAAACGAAATACCTACCGTCAGCGGGAAAATCTCCAAGGATGCACTTGTCTGATTCTTCTCAGCGCTTTGCGGTATGGATATCGAGTGCTTCCGTGGGAAACAGTTGAGAATGGCAGGCTCTCGTTGGTCGGAGGAGGCGGTTCCTGGAGCGACCGCAGATAGATATTGATGCAGTAGCCAAAAGTAAGGACTTGTACCACTAACGAACAACCAATCTCACATATGAGGGGGATGATGAGAAGATCGATCACCCAGTCGACTTCAATGGAACAATGATTTGAGATTGTATAAGTGATTTCAGATACGGCAAAGACCATTCCAAGGAAGATCGCTGGCACGGCCCAACCGATGATGTTAAGGGTTATGACCGGGAGCTGACTGACTTGAACGTTCCAGCAGATTTGACAATGGAGATAGATGGTCCGACATACCACTATGTGTGAGCAACGGACGGAACCGAGAATACCAAGCATAGCGAGAGCATGTCCCATGAATACATGTAAAGAGCCTTGAATTCCGCAGATGGGGTTGGAACGGTAATTTGCGGGGGTAATAGCATTGGCGCACTGAAGACTATTCAAATCGTGCAGCGGGAATACGAAACAAAACTACTATTTTAGTGTATCTCATTGGAGGGGTACATTTATAAACAGGGCCGCTACGATAATAGAGATTCCCAATGAGCTCCGATATGTAACGTCTTTAGGGAGAAAGATGAATGACTAGTATAAACGACGAAGTACGCTGAGGATGATACTAATAAGGCAAATGAGCCCATTGCAATGCCGATAACATTGATGATGTCGTTGACATGAAGATCTCGCAGGCTCGATTCCTCAAGCACCCACGCTTGAAGTGGACAAGGTAGACAACACTGAGCTCCCGGTACCTGACCTGGCAAAGGGATCGTCGCACATAGTCGACCACCAGTATACCCCTGCGTCGAAGGGTACCATGATGCATCGAGAAACGGTGGCGGACACGTTAAATTGGCCATTCTTGACGATGAGGATAGGAGGTTTGTCGAATCGTGAAAGCCAGCTTTCGCAGAGCGCGGACCGATAAATGGCCTAGCTCTTCCGCTTGCAGGCCTCAGAGGATGAGTAAACGACGCAACAATCCAGTACCGCGAGTCGCGTTGAGGAAACAAGGTTCGTGAACTCCCGAGTATTTGAAGATAGCGAAACGTCTGATGTTTGATGCTCGACGTTTGATGAACCGAAATAACGTCCAGGGGGAAGATAAGAATATACGGCAACGATGGAAAAAAACACTGTTGCTCAGCCGAGACCAACGATCAACTCATGTCTCAAAGTCCACGAAACGGGGAAGTATTCTCGTTCCTCCGAATACAATAGTTCCCGAACTGTCTTCCTTCACTCTCGCTGTCTTACGCTGGCAGCTGCACGTGTCGTGACATCGCCTGACATCGCCGTATATTGGATGGTATTGTAGCTTTCGTGGCTTGTAACCTTGTAAGCTTAGACTCTACCAAGTTTTTGAATTGTGGAATGGGCCTGAGTGTCGTTATCAGCAGCACTGCAAGTTGGGGAAGCGGTCCTGGCGCCCCTGACTCGATAATAATTGCGTGCTGTTGCTTGGGCCTCGAGCACAAAATTCCCACCCGCCTTGATGAAAAACATGCCCTTGGTGCCTATGCAGGGCGCTGACCGGAGATTCATTGCTCTCAGGATCGATAAAGTGCCTTTTACGAATATTTTGACCCTGTCGACAAGTGAAACTCTCGATCCGTGCCTTGTTTTTCCAACCGTCATCAAACCTTGCAATTTCCCAAAATAGAGTTTTGGTATCTCTTTGTGTCTAGAGGTTATACGGCGCTGAGCGGACAATTTGTTTTTCGGGGCGTGTGATCCATTGAAACAATTGCCCCGAAGCTAATTTCGGCTCCTCGCTAAGGCATGATGACGAAAGCTTGCTGTAATGAAACGGTCAAAGCGCGGAACGCTTGAGAAGTTTTAACCTTCAAATCGCGATTGTAACGGAAGCGGATACCGTTGTCACACTCAAACGTACGTGACGGGCCGCTCAAATACCGTGGAAAGATAGCACTTTGAAATAGCATAAAATTTTCCCATTGGTAAACAGTATCGTGGAAATAAATATGCCTCTCTATTCTGACGAAACCGGGTCCATCAGAACTGTCTCTATCACCGCTATCGATTAAAAGGGGCATGAGCGTCGGGATGGAGCGATTTCTGCATATGCAGTTGCCCCGGTTAAAAAGTAGGCCTCGTAATTTGAAATTGCAATTTAGACAAACTTTTTGTTTGAAACCCATTACGGGCGCCGACTTCATGGCCACTTCAAGGTCGTCTGGCGGCTAAGCAAGCGGGGCTGGGGATTGACCTGTCGCATATTCTCCGTTATTATTATCGGCGGACTTGGCTTGCGCGGTTGGATGTCGAATTGAGGTCCTACTAGATCCTGTTTGTTTAGGGAAGGCTGAGAATGAGAGAAGAGCGTGTCATCCGCCTCACTCTTGGCTCGCTAACTCCCGCCATCGGGGAGCACGGAATAGACCATTCTCGGAACGCTGTACTGTTGGCCCTCGATTGGTAAGGATGTTTGTTTCAATGCATCCTTGGGAGCTTCAACCTCCCGATTGCGATGGGATGGGCCAAGCATGTCCTGCAGCCATATGCGTCAAACGTTCTGATATCCATGGTCTGCACGATTGATGTACGTCTCGGTACGAATGTAGACGGCATGTATGATGATTGATCGATGATTTCGTTTGCAATTGTTTACATTTGCGCGCCGTTGGGTCCCAGCAGCCGCCGATCTCCACCGGAAGGATGCATCAGTATTTCGCCACTGACATCGTCTAGCCGCAGATCTTCGATGCCCGTCTTCCGCAAGCACCGAACGCAACACTCGTCGTCTGACAGCCGATCTCTCTCTTCTCGGGCATTGCCATATCAACGACACTCATCAACCGACACTTGATTTTGACGATCCCGCATCATTCATCGCTCAGTGGAGGCCTCCCGTGTCAAGGCTGAGCACCGTTCGCTGTGCGACGTCGATCATGGCTCCTTCAGGGACCGTCCTTGAAAAGCAGCTCGTGATCTGGGCTGCTGGAGTCGCTGCTGCCGCCGCCCTCGGATACGTTGTGCTCGGGAGCTATCTACCAAGCTTCACGTGGAACAAGAAAATGGATGAGACCGTGCCGGGACTGTATAATCGGTATGGGAACGACTGTTTTGCCAATTGCGTGATACAGGTACGTCCTCCGTTACTGGGGCTTATTTTCAGAGTTTGGCTGGGATACCGTCCTTTCGAGAGTACTTGAAGAACCGTGTTCAGAGGGCCAAGGGCAAGGACCTGAAGCTGGATAGATCATTGCTAGAGCTGCTCAGGAGTACGCGCCGGGATTTTCGTGGCTAAACGTAGTACTCAATGTCACCGCACGCAAAGCAAAAACAAGCTCCATCGAAAGAGTTATTTTCGCCCTGGAGGAGCTATACAACTCGAGGATCAATCGAAATCAGCAGGACTCCCAGGAGTTTCTCCACCTCATCCATGAAGCACTAGACCTGGAAGACAAGAACCTCAAAAAACTACATTCGTCCCCAGAGACTTTACAAATTCCGGCAAATCCTTTTGAAGGAGAACTATCCTCCCAGATACAGTGCCAGCGATGCAGATTTCTAACACCGTGGAAGAAAGAGCCCTTCACGGAACTAAGTGTATGCGTTCCATCAATGGTGCCCGACCTCACGATGAAGGCTAATGGAAGTGGAGGTGTTCTCTCCCCGAATGTCTATCATCGCTCATAACCACCGACTCCATCCCAGATTACGCATGTCCGCTTTGTACCATCGAAAATACACTCCTCGCCCTCGAATTGATACCTACAAAACCTGCTTCACTACTTCAGGCCACCTCTCGCCTGCGACAGCTCTCCACTCAACTCAAAAAGTCTTCCGAACCCGTTAATCTTGATATCGACGCGATCAACCTTCCGGCGGCCGTTGAATGGAAACACGTGAAAACACCAGCCACAAAACGAACAGTTATATCTCGGGCCCCACAGGTGCTCGCTGTCCATTTAGTGCGGAGTATGTATGAGAGAGGCTCCGGTGCGGGACGGAATGGCTGTGAAGTTACTTTTGAGGAAGATATCGTAATTTCCGTTGACGGTGAGGAAATTGAGCGACGGAGATATGAAGATGCAGTGGAAGACGAGGCGGATTTTTCTTCGCGGTATAGACTAATGAGCGTGATAACGCATAAAGGCTGGCATGATGGCGGGCACTACATTTGTTATCGACGGAGAAAACGAGAAAGGAAGCAGAGGAGATCTCACGAAGCGGGAAAAGGAAAAGTTGTCGGTGCTATGGAAGAGCAAGAGAAGGGAGTAAATCATTCTGTGGATGATGTGGGAGATAGTGATGATGGTCTAGAGGGAGTGGAGAAGGAGGTTGTTGGGCTGGGATTGGAAGATACGGGGGTTGAGCAAGTTGATTCGGGGGTTGAGCAAGTTGATTCACGGACAAAATGGTGGGAAATATCAGATGAGGTCGTGAATGGTGTTTCTAAGGATGATGTCCTGTCTAAACGAAAAGGGGTGTATATCCTCTTCTATGAGAAGAGACCCAGAGGTGTACAGAAAAGTAATTTAGAAAATGGCAATTAATGTAGCTTTGTTAGAGAACATCCTTTCTGTCGCCCACTCACGATGAGCTGATTGATTGATTGATCGACGGCGAGTTTGGCTTCCACCTATGCAGATTTCTTAATCTAGAAGTGATGAAGCGGTCAGTATGGCGGAGATGAAATTAGCTGGTACCTCGTGGTTCTCAGAATCTCTGGTAAGACGTCTTGGGGGCACCAATGTAAGGGAGGCCGGCAGATAAAGAAGATATGATGATGAATAGATTGATTTGATGATCAAGAGCTGCGAGCTAAGAACTAGGATGACCAGTCACGTACCGTGACAATAAGCTACGTTTATTTCTTTCCCTTTGCAGACTCCTCCTCAGCCTTTTGCTTCGCCCTCTTCTCTCGTGTACCCACAAGACGAGCATCGCTGCGGGCCTTGCGCAATCGTACATATTGACTTCCTTCCTTCTCTGATGCCTCGATTTTGCGTTCAGTGACGGCGGGGACAGCGGCGGGGAGCGCAAGCGGGACGAGTATATTGGATTGCGTGTTGGAGAGATCTGGTTTCTGCCAATTAGCCATCATACCAAAGGGGGTATACATCAACGGCCATTTTCTTCTCGCCCTTCTTGCCACGAGTCTTGCGAGGGAACACAATCAGTTTCTCCTTGTACTCCTTCAACCTCTGGACATTCAATTCTAGGCTCTCCTCGCTCAGATTGCGTCTCCTGTGGTCCACGGCAATGCCCAATTTCCTGGCCTTGTTGACGTGGAAGCCCGCCTTCTTGAGCTCCTCAAAAGTGAATCCTCGGCCCTCGCGGATCTTGATGTTGTATCGCAGGCCGGGGCAGCGGATCGCGGGGCGCAAGAGCGTCGTCGGCTGCGGAGCAAGAGACGCAGCACGCTTTGCACGGGCTTGACGACGGCGTTGTTTGCGTGCTGGCTGGTCGAACCAGGTTCGCACCCGGCGTTGCCAATCCTGCTGTCAGCGCCGCATAAAGACAAGACGTGCGAGGATCACAGGGAGCAGGGAAGCATCACAGGGAGCAGGGAAGCAGTAGTACCTTTCGGAAATGGTTGTTGGGGAGTTGCTGGTTCCCGTTTAAAGTCATGACTGGATGGAATCAGACTTGGCGAGATGTGTGTGGCGATCTCGTCGTTCAATAAAATTTAGTGGTCACAAACCTTTGCCCTAGACCCAAACCCTCAATAATCTGCGGACACACCCGAGTCCTGGATGATGGATCCCAAGCCCGGAAATTTGGGCATCGCAGATCCTTGCAAACAACGATGGCTAAGACTGAGGTCGACACACTAACACTGAAGATCGTGCTCTCGTAGCTACAACCTTGGAAGAGAGACTAATTGCAGAGGAGGTCTAGAGCTTCTATTCGCGAACAAACGGAATTTCAAGTTCTCTCTTCCAGCCAAGTTCTCTGATCCGCCTCAACCGTCAAACATCAACTTCCTCATCAAACAATTATGTGAGCGAGAAATGAAAGACAAACGGAGGGAACTGTTCATCAAGGATGACACTGTGTATTCTCCACTTTTCTCTGTATTCGAGAGAGAGAGGCTGATAGATCGTAGGCGGCCGGGGGTACTTGTGCTGGTGAATGAAGCCGATTGGGAACTGGAGGGCGAGGGAGAGTATGTTCTTGAAGACGGCGATGAGATTGCCTTTATCAGTACACTGCATGGAGGGTGACAGGGATATGAAAATTTGTTTGGAGCGTTAGTTGGACATGGCTTTCATAGGAGAGGCGGATTCTCCGGCGTCAACTCAGGGATACAAGAATAATCACAGAAGATAATGCTTTGTCGCTACCTTATCTATCTCGATCTCTTTCTATTTGCAATCCTGTTCTTCCTAGGTGTAACCAAAGTCCCGTTCTCCTTTACCTCTCGCAAATTACACAACTCTACCTCTAGGCTTCCTCCCAGTCCAGCAAGGAAATCGATCCAATTCTCCTGGGTTTCGCTCAATCTATCTCCCGGACCCTTCACCTCACTGAATAAACATCTCTTCTCACTGTTCGAGTATCTCCATAAACATAAATCTGGAATCCCGCCCGTACGATGCCCATACTCCTCAGAAAATATCTTACAAATCTGACTCAAATTGGATGCTCCAATGCACTATCGTAAGCGTGTAAAATGAAACGGGACTACCTCGATGATTTCAAGTAGATCTTCAATTGCGTATGCCCAGCTTAAGCCCACACACCATGTTTCTCGTCCCTTTTCTCTTTCGTGGGTACGTCGTAAGATATCGGGGCTATGACCGTTTTCAATCTCAGCTAGGCGGGCATTGATCTCACTCCTTCTCGAAGGGAAAAAGGCATCAGTCGCCAGATCGAGTGGGGCAGTCTGATACGGGGTTTCAAAAACCCCGGGTAGCGGAAGAAACAGAATGTCCCAAAATAACAATGCAAACTATCTTTAAGCGTCAATAGAAACGGGATATACAATTGTTGTGATAATCCCGTTTTCAGAATGAAATCCTTTCCATCCTTGATCTTCGTATTGCTCAAGACACAGTTCTTCCACGGAGACCTCTTTTGCAGCGTCCCGTGTGCTCCGCCATGCACTTTTCTTTCCAATATCTCTCTCATCAGTTCGTATTCCAGTAAATTCCCTGACGGTCGGTGGTCGTAGCGCAACGTGAGCAAAAGTATGTTGCTGAGCTTTTGGAATACCAACACCCCGTTCAATCCGGAGAAGTCGTTTCTGTAACCACGGGTGGAAAATGACGTGCGTATCGGGATCTTGTAAAGCGAGTTCACATGTTTCTAAAGATTTTTTGAGCCATTTTTTTCTGACTTGCGGATTCGACATTGAAGTATCAGTTTGCCACATGTACCGTTCTTCGATCAGAGCTCTTCGTTCCCACCATTCTCCTCTTCGACCGCGGCGAAAGAGCTTTTGATCTAGCAATTCTGAAAGGACCTCCCATTCTCTTTCATAATCATGGAAGCGAGAGAGGACATACGCACCTTTGAACACAAGGCGAGTGTATACCCAACCTATGTTCAGATGGTTTGG
>Ga0302325_10023479_pt1 | contig 12850 bp, 10 predicted proteins | sample Palsa_T0_2_FD_201948 | JGI IMG/M metagenome (GOLD analysis project Ga0302325, IMG submission 201948) | Peat permafrost microbial communities from Stordalen Mire near Abisko, Sweden - Palsa_T0_2 | ecosystem: Environmental > Terrestrial > Soil > Palsa > Peat permafrost | place: Sweden: Abisko... | reverse complement strand
TCCGTATACTTAGACTATACTTTATAGAGCAAATCTACATTAATATCTATACTACATATGACCTATATTCAAAAAGATATCGCCCAAAAGTCTATTTGAAACATCCTAGCAGGTGCATAGTGGGTCCGATATTCTTCACGCACTCTTTCACCAGCAAAAGTAACCTTAGAGCTAGTTTCGAGTGACGCAAGATTGATCGAAGGCCGGAGCTGAGATACTTGAGAGTCTGAGAGAACTATGAGTCTATGTTTGAGTATGACGCAACAGCCGAAGAAATCGGAGCATATGCGGTGACTGTGCAAGCAGCAGCAGTTCCACCACTTCCACCTGTGGCTACTGGAACTGGTAATGTTGAAAACACCGCTGTTAAAGCTGCAGTTGTGCTTTCGCGGTTGTCGTGGTGGTTTTAGTTGTGGTGGTGCTCGTCTTTAACGTAGTTGCCTATGTTACTAATATTAAAAGCTATCAAAATTGAATACTGTTGAAATATAAGTGGACCTGCAGTGTTTTTTGTCTAGACGTGGTCAGTGAAGATGATTCTTCTAGAAATTGAAGCACTGACAACACTGGCAGTCGCGAAACAACTGCATCGGTTATAGATCTTAGTCGGCTCATCGGAATAAGCGGTTGCCCGGGCCCGGTAATTCGGTTGTAGTATCTGTCTAGGTGTATGTCGCAGAGAATGCCTGACCGGATCTAATCAACAGGCTGGCACACTTGTCTGTTGCAGAATTTAATGCCAAGGGAACAACGATACTAAAGATGACGAGAAACTTCATAGCCGCTATTGCGTGAACAAATTCCGAGGAGAGGCTTGAGATAATCTAATAATCAGAAGATGATGATATTGATGAGGGAGACAGGATTGGGATAGTCTAAACTATCACGACTAATATACTCTTGCCTCACCCATGGTAAGATGATAACGGATGAACTAACCAACACGAAAGAAATTATGATTTTGTGACATCCTACTCAGATGGATATGCATAGAAAAAGGCTAAAGAGGTCAAAGTCAAGCCCCCAAATCCTCGGGAGCTTGGCAATCATCACCTGACGAGCGAGAAAGATCACTTCCCTGACCTCCTCTGCGTCATTAGAACAACGGAGGACTTGTGTCAAGCACACAGGACGCGTGGCCCATCCTTGTATCTCGTTCCGTTAACCATGCCCCTCCGATCTTTTTCAAAAGCGGGAAGGATCGGAAAAACTGCATCTCGACGACAGGAAGAAATGTGGTTAGAGGTGGAAAAATAGAATCTTGCAGCTGAATAGCTACGATACGTGGATAGAAAATAATCTCTGAAGACAAGCTTTCAGACAAGCTTTCTGTGCAACACGGGGTGCCTGTTGCGGGTCGGTGTGGGATAGGGGGTGGCGGGATATAACTTCTCTTATAAAATGTGCTGTTCAGCTTCCACATTTCTAAATGCGGAACGTTGTCTGCAACAATACGCCCTTAAACTGATACTGACCAACTAGCATTCTATTTACAATGGAGAGCTCTGTCTGATTGCAATATGCTTCACTAGCGTTGACAAGTGGTGGTCCCTAAAACGCCAGTCATGCCAAAGCACAACTGCGAGTTACACCTATAATTTAGCGACTCAATTACTAATTTTTAGGCATAATTGCTTCATGGGCGGTTGAATGACAAAACCAAGAGAGACTGCTTCTGAAGCTGCCTCAATAATACATGATATAAAATATAAAATAAAATATTGCATAAAAAACCTCATTTGCAGCCAAGAAGACCAGCCATGACTTGCTCCACCTCTTTCCCGACGGAATTGAACCTCGCGATTGCCAACTCAACACATTTCCTCTTCGCAACAGCACTGCCTTCTTCTTTCATAACTCGGTCCTTGTATATGAACATGGAAGGCAAACGGATGTTGAGCTTCGTTTCAGTTAGCTGTCTTGCTGGTGTTATTTTGTTATTATTGAAACGTACCTGAGTGAACAAGGAAGCCTGTCCAATCCCACACTCCTCTGCCACAAACCGGAGTCTTCCCAAAGCCCATTTACGCTGCTCATCGGTTGTGTGATCAGATATGCTAACTATAAACAGCGGCCACAAAATGAAAAGGGCAAGGGAACTCTTTCCCTCCAGTGCCTCTTTATCAAACGCCGGAGTTCGGTTCTGGGTCATAGCGTGAGGAAGTCTTCCGAGGAACATAGGAACACTAGCGATAATATCCTCGATCAAATTCTTCGATATTTGAGCTGTTGATATAAATTCAGGGGTGATGTGATAATCCTGCTGAGGGTGTAGCCAAGCGCCAGCGCGCACAATGCCAGCAGCAAGCAGTATTCGATTCGCCCGCATCATATTCCACGCAGTTGCAATTGAGATGTCCATATATTCATCCAATCTCCCAGGAAATAAGGGACTGTGTTCGAGCTGATCGCAATCGATATGGTCTATCCATGCAACTGAGGAAAACCTCCAAGTGGGATGCAACGAGCTTTCCCAGTCCTTGAACTTCAGCTCTACATCTTGGCACATAGTGACAATTTCTAGAATCTTGTCAGTATCTGTTAGGTTGACAGCTGCTTCAGACAGTACGTCGTTTGCTTTGGCGTGTAGTGTGGCGGTTTCGAGGTTCAATCTTGCACACTGACAAGGTATGCCGTCTCTAGTGCCCATTTGCATCCACCAGCCGACACCCAGAGGTGGGGGAGTAGAAGAAACAAAGCAATTAATAACCTGATAAATTTGTAAGTATATGCTGAAAAAAAGAAATATCACCAGAGAACTAACTAATTGTGAACGAGCCATGACATGGAGGGTGTGTCCAAGCGGGGAAAGACGTTTTGTTTGTGCTCGCATTTTAACCAGCATTGCAGCTCCATCGGCATGAGAAGACCAGCCAACCAGTTGTGTAGCTGTTCCAGTAAGTACCTGTCAATTTAATCAGCTCCACAGCTTGACCAGAGTTGCAGATTATACCTCAAAAAGCCCTAAAATGATAATTGTTGCAAGCGTTTCGTCCTCAAGTGCACGCTCAGGGTGGCGCAACGCCTCATTGATTTGTTGCAATGCCTTCGCATACTGCTTTGCAGCCTTTGCAAGGAGAGGCTTGACTCTTCGTCGATTCGCAAACAATGCCAAAGATACAGCCATGACGGCCTTAGGTAATGAAGCCGGTGGTGACTCAAGTGACTTGACATCCTTCATTGCGGGCACTACAAAGTCCATGTAGCTGCGAGAATTTCCTTTGCACGGCATCAGAACGAAGTTCTTGATGAAATAACAAAGGGCTTCCTCTTCGATCGATGATGTTGACAGTCGGTACGACGGAGGAGAAACTACAATGGTTTCGGGAGACGAAGTGGAACGATAGGTAATCTGGGTGATCGATTTGGAAGGGCTCGTCCTGTAGAGAGTTCCGCCATTTGATTCAAATACATCGTTCTCGGTATTCAAGCTCCCCTTCCCACCCAGTCTTCGCAGGAAAAGCTGGTTTCTGTATCCTGTGCATTGACGTTTGGACTTTTGACATCGAAAACATGTTGGCTTCTGCTCATCACACTGCACATAGTTGATCAGTCTTTGAACTTGAATATGACAGCGAGAATTTTTAAAAACCTTTATACGTCGTGCTCTGCATGTCCCGCAACCTTGCGATGGCCTCCCTGTGTTGACCATTTTAGAACGAGCTAAATGAATAGAACAGAATTCTGTCGAAACCTGGCAACTGGCGGAACCTCTAGTGAATATATAGGATCCATAAAGTCAATCTGTGAAGATCGAACGTTGAAAATCGTGGAGTATCAGGAACATGTGAAGGCAAACGAGATCCACAGCTTCGGATAGCGGGCAGGACACGAAACGTTAGTTGAGTTGACCAATACGGAACCGCAATAGACGCCGGACAATCGGCCCTGCTAAATTTTGTTCGTGCTAGCACGAATCAGACGTCGATATTTTTGAAACTCCTCGCAAAGGGGTCAATTCTCAACTATTCACATTAATAGTCAGCCTGTGTGTCGCGACTATTACTTTGAGACAAGCAGGGGTTCCCACAGCTGCTGCTCGGCATGCCATCGATGTGGATTCGGTATCGGACCAAGTGGAGAGGGAAATGTTTTGCGGATGACACATGCTATTTCTCAACGCATTGCAGCATTCTGGCAGTCACTTGGTGGGGAATTAAAACACCCGGTGATGACAAACATGGTTTTGGATCGACCTCAAGAAGGCTGAAATTGATCCTCAGAGACTGCGGGATGCGGGGAAAGAAAAAGGTGTGAAGTTGACGAGGGTAGACTTGTGACAGATAAGTGAGGAAGCGGTCAAAAGGCTGGAGGATGCATTGGCCACAGCGATGCGGTGTTGAGGGGAGGGTTATCATTGGTGAATGGCGATGATGTTGTGGGACACTGGTTCTGCGTTGAAGATTCCCAGATATAGATCATTGATTCCCCCAAAGAAGTGCCTGCTAACCGCAAGAGTATATTGGAGGAAAAACTCCGCAGAGCTTAAAAAATAATATGAGCTTCAAAAGCGGTCTTCAGTCTGTGACCACTAGTTCGTATTCGACGTTGTAACAGTTCACCGATCATTTTAAGTAAGTTTGGCGACCCTGACGGTCCACTCTCTTCTTACACAAGACGTCAGCAATATCTCACTAAATGCAATTTCTTGATTTCAAATAACTTTTGGATTTGAACCGCGCCTCAGAACTTCCCTATTGATGCCCGATCCTCCCTTCATCCGAGTTCTGAGTTGAAATCTGGGACGGCGGAAAGACTCATTCCTTCGGAGGACCATGCTTTGCTCTCGCAACTAGTGCTCGGTCAGCAATTTTCAATATACATCTGAGAATACTCACAGCCAATCGTCATCTCATCCAGATTCCAAACTGAAACCCACGCCTTCAAGAACGACGTCCCGAGAAAGATCAATCCTTCGTCCTCCTCATACCCAATTCCAAAGGCGCTCATGCAGTAAAGTTTACCTGACTCATCAGAATCGATCTGTTCAAACGTATAATCGTAAGCCGTCAAAACAAATTTCTGTCCAGCCAGAACGATGGTGATATCTGGCATCTCAGAACGCTTCTTGCAATCAACCCAGGCAAAAGGACACCAGAATTCTGCGTCCAGAATCTTATTGATTTCATGTGCTACGCTGGCTGGAATTATAATGAATGGGTACTCAGTGTCGATCACGGCAACGGTAGAGTTCTTGAATTGGAGATCAATGACAGACCCATCTCCGAGAGATAGAGATTGCGCTTCAACTTTCCATTTGTCACCTTTAATCCACGTTTCCGGAGTTCCAGCAGGTTGTGGGGTCGGGAGGTTTGTGGTGGGAATAGTGATGAACTCTCCCTCGTAAAATTCCTCATCAACAAGCCCACCAAGAACTAACTGACCTGGATTGTCTGTCTCACCACGTGATAATAGCATGGAAAACACGTTCTCATCTAGAAGGGTTTGGCTGATGAGTTGGGCAATAGGCGACATGAAGTTGCGTGGGTTGCTGGCGTTGAATGGGCCTAAGGGGAGAACGGTGTCGAATTGGTTACAAAACATGCAAGATTCCTTTTCTGTGATAGTTGCTTCCTCAAATAGCATATTTTTGATAACCAAATCAGAGAGCTGTAGGTCGTCCTGAGAGAGGAACCCCGAGGTGTTCTGACCTATCGGCTGCGAGCCGATCAAAGTACCATTTGGTTGGTAGGTTGCAGATTTTGAAGAATCGTATTGATGCTCTGTCGGGGCTGCCCCGGGGTTATCATGTATGATAGATGGAATGACCAAGTCGGAGCTTCCGAGATCCACAACAGCATTGAAAAGCTGCGGAGGGTTTCCAACGTGGAAGCTGGTTACATGAAAAAAGTTTTGTCCTCCCTGATGTTTGTTGATCGAATGTTAACTGATCAATTTAATGAATACAAACTTAGAGGCAAGCTTACAGCGGAGACTAGAATTGGGAGGTGATCCGATGTTTGATGATCCGGAGCATCCTCAAGAGGGCGCTGTGACTGGCCCAGTCCCCACGTCGGCCGATAGAGAGAGCGGAGATTCGAGGCCCGAAACACTTGAATCAGTGGGAGAGAAATTTTCATAGTTGCGACTCATGCCCACGTTGAGTTGGAGGCGAAGAAGGACGAGCGTGATGAGGTGATGATTTGATGTGTTCATTTCGATACAGTAAAACGGCAGCCTGGAACCTGGTGAAGAAGGCTGCTACGCCGCGCGGGGTAACCTCGTCATGAAGCGCCACAGTACCATGCTCGCTAAAGACCCCTGTTAGGGGGCTGGGAGAATTCACCCTGGGGGATTTATAGGATCTTGCTCTGGGAATCGTTCAGAGCTTTCCATAGGCGCTGAAACGCATGGTTCTAATAAACAATGAGATTTCTCACTTCTCTGAAACAACTGCATAAGCTTGATATTGGAAATTAAATACGAAAAGGAGTTATTAAAGATGGGTTCTTATCAGTATTTCGACACCGTTCTAACCCTATCTCGGTCTTGAATAAGGAACTTAGATGACGCATGCCCAAAATCGTAACCCGGAAGACTTCAGAAGATGATTCCTGATGTACATCATGAGACAGAATACAAAATAAACAGCATCGCACGCTAAGAAAATGACAAGGTGAATAACAAAGTAGCCTGGACAATCAGGGAGAACCAAAATATCTGGCATGAGACGGCAGACAAGGAAGTAGTTGTGGAGCTATAATGGAACATAACAATTAGATTTTTGTTGTCTAGGTTTATAGTGAAACAACAATTATATACACTCCTTGACGCGTTAATGAAGGGTCACATGTCGGGGCAGTCTCAAAAGCCGATATATGGAGCAACACTCTCCAACTTCTCTGCAGTCTTCGTGAGCTCACGTTCCGGATTGGATTGGGAGATGATGCCAGCCCCAGCTTGAATCCAATCCCTGATGGAATCCTGGAATACTGTGCGAAGGCACAATTTTGCTTCGAAGAAATCTTCTCTACTATCAATGAGCAAACCGCTCCCAAATAGAGCTCTCTTGGTCGTGTTTCAAGGCATTCAATGGCGTTCGGGGCTAGATTCTTGGGGATGCCGGCTGCCGTGATGGAGGGAAACAAGACATTGAAGGCAGTCTAAACATGTGCCTTTGACGAGAGATGTCCAAGCACGCTAGAAGTAAGATGCTGCATAATTGCTCTTTCCTTGACAGCTGTCTTCACCTGAACTCGGTGTCAGTATTGCTTATTTAGAATCTATAAGAAAATAAATTCGAGAATATACATACGCTAATGACATGCCCCACAATATCTTTTCCACATTCAGCAGTACCTGCTTCAACTGCTCTTTTTCATCCTTTGTTCCAACGCATTTTCCAGTGCCAGCCAGTGATTGCGTAATCTGCCAGACTCAGCAAAATTTGAAGATGGGATAAAGTCTCGTCATTAGCACGTGAAACAGCTCGCAAGATGTTCAAAGTACGCACTGCGACGCCATGATGGGTAGCAGTCATAAGTTCGGGGCTGAAGCCAGTTGCTTGAAAACCTCCGTGATTCAGTGTGAAGATCTATGGCCCGCGAAACAATAACCTTAGTGTATTCTCCAGCTCCGATCTCTGAAATTGTGCTGGAGACAAGGATCTTGTATTCCTCTTCGTGGCGCTGCGTGTTGACTGGTCGAGTATTTTTGGCAGGAAAGGTCGTCGTGAATGCGCTTTTGAGGGACATGCAAACTTCGCTCAATCGTTTGCTCGTCATGTCCCTAGACAATGATTTATTCGGGTCCTAATGTGATTTCGGTGATTGGTACCATAATGCAGAAGGTCGGCCACTTTCTTAGAAGATAGAACTGCCCTCCGGCGTGAGCGCCGTAGTTGAATCTGACTTAGCTGAAAATTTTGCCGTGATGCTGCTCTGAGTGTTCTGGGACGAAGTTTCGTACAACATTAGTCAAAGATCCATTGACTCGAAACACCTCTTTCTTCCCCTGTCTGTGGATGAAGGCGGTCTCCCCCTTGGGGTCGACACTTAGAGAAGCATAACTTGCAGTCCGAGGTGCCAGGTGTCTCCACGCTCGTATGCGAAGTGGTCGCGGCTGTTGTATCTGGTGAGTAAACTGACAGTGCTCTCAAAGCGGTCCTTGGATGCTGGTAAAACCATCGCGAGACTTGGTAAGTTGGTACAAATTGTGTCTGCGTATCTTTGAAAGCATGTCGAAGGTTTAGTAATTGAGTTCCTTGAAAGTTAAGTATGGTTGTTGGATATTTTAAGAAAGGATTTCTGGAAAGCGAAAATAGTTGGTAATAAGTTTTGATCCAGCGTTGGAAGAAAGGTCGGTGTCTGCGAGTCTGGAGACCGAAGCACAAGAAGTATCATTCAGATATATACTCTGCTTCGAACTCATCCTTCGAAGTAAAAACCCAATACTTCATTTATGAGAGAGACCCAAGAGAGCCTTCGATGTCATTGCCTCGGGCGAGGACAGTCCCGAATTGCACATGAAAATAGGATCCAGGGAAGATGGCATAGTTTATCTTGGATTCACATCCAGGTCTACACCTTTGAGATTATCAAGATGGATCGAGCAAGCCTTCGGTATCATTGTCACGGAGAAGCAGAGTCCTGGAAACACGTATAAATGTAATTTCAGACCAAGCGTATATGGCATGAGTGTGTTTTACTTCTGGCTGCAGGTTCCACAGGTTATGAGGCTAGGAATGTTGGAAACAACATAAAAGGCAATGGCACGACGATAGACTCTCAAAAGAAAAATTGTATAATCAAGAATTTTGGAACTAGCATCGAAATAGGGAATATTTGGAAAGGAGAGGAAGCAAGACCTCATGTGATCACAATTTTTCTGACCCAACCCCTCATCCCCAGCACGAATCCTCCAAGCCAAAAGTCCCCACTTTCATCTCGGTGAGGGGGCACGAGGAAGCACTGTATAGTTTTCCGCGGAAGACCAGGAATGGGATAATCTATAACTGGATTCCAATCATAGTGCTGGGGTGGAAACAAGAATGGACGCACCGTAGCGAAATTAATTGAATAGGTTCTATTTTGTGGAGTGAGCATTTTTTACGGGAATGAGTTCTTGCGAATACAATAGCAAAAGAACTGAAAATCAATATGATCAATGGACTTCTTATTGCCTCCCTCTACTCTGTGACAGGTTCACCCTTCATCTGGGTATTCTTGAGCAAATGCCCAGTAAATTCGTTTGGATCAAACCCTTTACTTGACACTCGTCAGAATTATCTGGTAGCCATGCATTTCAGATAGAACAATTTGACAATTTGTCTAGCAAAATCAAGACCCATCCATGTAGCCTAAATTATTTCGGCAAGAGTGGAAACGGTGGAAAACGTGCCTTGGATATAGCTAATTGCCTACAGAGCCATGATACTAGTGATGGTCTATGATCCATCTCTATAATACCGCAAAACGCCACGGCGCGCCTTCAAACACCCATAGCCTTGACGGCTGCGACGCGTTGAAGCGCGCCAATCGAGAGTGCCTTTTATACAACTGCTTTTTGCATGCCCGTGGCCTCGTCACCCAATATTGTCACACCCTTTCTCTTCTTCAACACATTCTCGATGAATGCTTCGCCAGCCTTGTACGAACTTCGTACTAATGGCCCACTGGCACAATATAAGAACCCCATATCTAATGCCCTCTGACGCCATAGTTCAAATGTCTCCGGGGTGATGTATTCCTCAACTTTCATGTGTCGCTTCGTAGGACGCATGTATTGACCAAATGTCACCACGTCCACGTTGACCTCGCGGAGGTCTACCAAGAAGTTAGTTATGGTCTTCGCTGAAAGACTGGGAAACATACCTCTCAGTGTCTGCCACAGCTGTTCCTCCGTCTCACCAAGTCCTAGCATAATACTCGTCTTCGTAATCAAGCTTGGGACACTCTTCTTTGCCGCCTCTAACACAGCCAAACTTTGTCTATACTTTGCCCGTCTATCTCTAACGAACGGAGTTAATTCTTCAACTGTCTCCATATTATGTGCATAGACGTCGAGCCCGCTCTTCGCTACTATGGCAACCATCTCTAAGTCCCCAGCACAATCGCCAGTCAAAGCTTCGACTAGCATTTCTGGCTTCTTCTGCTTGATTTTCATGATCGTCTCGGTGAAATGTCTTGCGCCCCCATCTACCAAATCATCACGATCGACAGACGTCAACACTACATATCCTAGCCCCCATCTAGACAGTGCTTCCGCCGTATGCTCTGGCTCGTGGGGATCTAGTGGTGGTGGAGCCTTGGAAGTTTTGACACTGCAGAATCTGCATCCCCGCGTACAAGTATCGCCCATCAACATAATTGTAGCCGTCGCAGCACTCTTGTCACTTCCACCCCAACAATCCGAGATGTTCGGACACCGCGCCTCTTCGCACACAGTATGCAAATTCAACCCCCGCAGATCTTTTTTGATCTTCTTGTAGTTCGAATTGTCCGGAATAGGTGTCTTCAGCCATTCAGGGAGTCGTGTGATCTGCTTCTTCTTCCCTGGCGGACCAACCATTGCAGTGCGTAGTTCGAGAGCATCTTCGGGCATCAAGGGCTTATCTGGAAGCCCGACAAATTCTGAGAATGAGGGAACAGCATTGAGCTTGTCCTTGAAGTATGTTGGACGTCGTTTGGGAACTGGTTCTGGTGTTGAAGCTTCTGTGGCAAACGTGCGGGAGGAAGATGAGGCGGAGATAAAGGAACGTGAGACATGTCGTAAAGGAGGAGCATTCAGGCACCTGAATCGTGTCGCCGTCGCTGCCATTCTGTATATTTGAAGCCTCAATTCTTAGAGTTGAGGATTTCCGGGCGTTCAACAATATTCACAGATTGCAAATCCAGGAATCCGAGAGGTAAGAAAATATCCCGCGCTGATCCGTGTTTTGCCGACGAGCACGTGATGGACTGTTACCTGAACCTTAATCTCACCCTCATTCAAAATCTTCATGAAATCAATAGTAAACTATGTATACTCTGCTTTATGTTCTACGAAATCACAAGTGCATTAGACTTTTAGATTTCATTGTTTATGATGCTGCTATTTCAAAGATAGTGCAGGGCTTATTCGTTATGTCGTCCTCCCTGACCGACCGATCATCATCGCTCCCTATTTTTCCTTTATATTCCCCCGAAACCTCTATACGCTATGAAATCCCCGACTAAACTGTAGTAGAAAGTTAGACATGAAGTATGGTCTAGTAAATCACCGTTCTTACCATCCATTCAGGCTTACTTCCGCTTCTTGCAAGGCGAGACAACATCGGCCCAAGATCTATACCCCTCATCAAGTTTCTTCTTCTTGCACTCCACGAAGAACTTTTCAAACTTCATTTTGGAGATTTAATCATTCACCATTGCTTGCCGTCTCTCTGCTCGCTTCTTTCTCCAAGCTAGCTTCATATCCGCATCAGCAATCTTTCCCATCGCTCAGACATTTTTTTTTTCTATCTCCGGATGGATGACATATCTGCAGAAGGCTGCGAATGCCTCAACCTGGTGCGGGGTTATGTTCTTCTTATTCTTTATGAATACCAAACATGGCCCAAATGGCGCATCTTAACGTTGAAGATTTGCTGTTCCCCAAATGTTTCCATCGTCGTTGATCCCAAAGTTGAGAAGAAGGAAGCACGGGTTTCAGTCCTCTTTTGCTTCGAAGTCAAGATTTTCAGCCTTTTTAGCCCAAGATGGATCGAGAGCGTATCTTGACAAACGCAATTGGATTCCAAGTGTGAGATGCTGGATATGACGGTTTCTTTGGTAGATGCTGGATCGCCACGCTCTAATCTCCTATAACCGCGCTTGGCCTATTTATCCATATCTAGTTTGCAGATGATCATGACACCTATGGCACCCTTGATCGCACCGAACTTTGGATCGGAGTATTTGTATTTTAGGTTAAGTTCCTCCTCCCTCTTTCTTTTTAGCAAAATCTGCATCGATGACCGCACCGATATCAGCCACGGTGATATCTTCGTACTCTAGCGACTTCTTGTCATCGCTATGGCTTTGTCTCAGGACGAGTATGGGACCTCACCATTAGTACTGCTCCTTTTGCCATTCATTAGTTTAGTCAAGCACGTATTAACTCTCAATTCATCGTCGAAATAACTGTCTGGCGCCTAGAATTGAACGATATGATTTTCGTGTGGGGTGCAGATGTTCTTGGGGGCTTCAGTGAGTAGTGGGTTATCAGGCCTCTCTAAAGTGACGTTGCGCTTAGCCCTCCTGTCAATTTTGATCTATAGAAAACTAGAGTCTCTAGACCTTTCGGGAAGGAGGATTGCGAGCTTGAGCGATGGTTTGTGATTCGCCTTTTTGAATTTCACGAATTCCTGGCAGAATAGGTCATGCACCGCTTCATTCTGATTTTTGCGGGTGAACAAGCAGTATGGTGAAAACTTGCACAGGCCACATCTCAGTGATGATAGCTTGTCGCATGTTGGGTTGTTGGCGCATAGCAATGTCACCGTAACTGGAGGGTGGTTGTCGGTGAGATTGGAGGGAGGCGAACAATTGATACTAGAAGGTAAGCTATCTGAACCTGTGGTGTTGGACGAAGCTGGAGCCTCTGTTTTAAGAGATGGATGGCTGATGATGATGTTAGAGTAAGGCGAACTATCTATGATGAGAGGTGGTAAATCTAAGTTTGTCGTGTTGGAGGAGGGGGAAGTCTCGAAAGTCGAAGGTGGATCATCGCAGGTTGGTACGTCCGTGCAAGGTGAACTCTCCGGCGTGAATGGTAACTTGTCGTATTTCGGCATGGTTTCAGAAGGCATAGCCTCTATCGTGAGAACTTGGTATTGATGGAATATTGTGAGAGCCATGCGATCAAAAGATGGAGTAGTTCTAGACCAACG
>Ga0302325_10023478_pt1 | contig 12850 bp, 17 predicted proteins | sample Palsa_T0_2_FD_201948 | JGI IMG/M metagenome (GOLD analysis project Ga0302325, IMG submission 201948) | Peat permafrost microbial communities from Stordalen Mire near Abisko, Sweden - Palsa_T0_2 | ecosystem: Environmental > Terrestrial > Soil > Palsa > Peat permafrost | place: Sweden: Abisko... | reverse complement strand
CGGATTTTTCGATTTTTTAGAAGGAGTCGTCGACGCTAGTATAGTTGTAAGAGAGGAGGCTATTACCGGAGTGCTTGCAATTTTAATAGTTAATCCCCGAGCTTGTAGGGTAAGAGAAGGAGCTAGTAGCACTAGATCTAATTGCCTTAACCGTCTTCTTTCTTTTCGATGCCTATTAGGGCGTTTGGGGACGTTAGGGGGTGGTTTCGACGCGTCGAATGCTAAGAGTGAGAAAGTTAAAGGCTTACGCGCCCGTTTGCTAGAAAGAAGAGGAGATGGCGGCTTGCCTCTCACGCGGCGCGAGGATCGAGCAGGAGGCATTTGCCCTAAGCTTGGTATGAAGTTTCAAGAGGTTTGACAAAGTGGTGGTTGAGTAATTAAGAAGTGACGATTTTCTAATCTCGCTGGAAGCACGATTTTGAGGGTTCACGCGTCACTCGCTTAAAATGCGATTTTGACGACTGTTTAGCATGTCGCTGTAATTAACCGAACTCCCGCACAAAAGCACGCTAAAACACAACTCACCGTCAACACCAAAAACATGGCTAGAATCGACAAATCAGCTCGAGTTACGGCCGCAGTAAAGGCATTTCGAAGAGGAGAGTTTAGCGATTACAATAGTGCAGCTGACGCCAAAGGATGCTCGCGTTCCGCTGTTTCTCGACGCGTCAAAGGCCTCACAAAGACGCGCTAGCAGGCCAACTCCTTTTGGCATTAATGTTTAACTATTAAGCAAGAGGAAGTTCTAATCGAGCGAATTAATTACCTTTCCGATCGGGCTATGCTGCCGACTAGTCATATCGTCAAGAATCTTGTAGAAGAGATTAGGGGAAAGCGTGTAAGAAAGAACTAAGTAGGCTAGTTTGTGAAGCGCTACAGCATCAGGCTAAAGAGCCTTTACCTCCGCAATATCGACAGTCTATGTGCCGGCGCAAAGTATACTCTAATGTTTTAACTCTTCTTTAGCGTTATTAGTGATTTTTTAATCTTATTTCGCGTATATACTAATTTAGATCCTCGCTAATGTGTGTTTGCCCCCTTAGCTTGCGATAGTTATTAAGAAGTACAAGATTACAGCCGAGAATATATATAATTTTGACGAAAAGGGGTTTATAATCGGCTTTAAACGTTCCTTGAAGAGAATTATTATAGCAGCTGCTCTAAGTTCTAAGCAAGTTACAAAAGCAAGGCAAGACGGAAGTCGCGAGTTTATTAGTTGCTTGGCTTGTATTTTTGCGATCGGACAATAGATATTACTAGCTTTGATATATAAAGGCGAATCGGGGCATTTAATAAGCACATGGGTGGACGACGTAACGACGGAATCGAAGGCACATTTTACAGTTTCACATAACAGATAGTCAAATAATGCGATTAGGCTAACTTGGCTAAAGATAGTCTTTAAACGTTATACCAAGCTAAAGCGTACGATACAAAAGCGTCTTCTTATCGTAGATAGACACTCAAGTCACGTTAATATAGCGTTTATTGACTAGGCTAATTAGCACGGCATTATTCTCTTGATTTTACCTCCTTATACAACTTACCGTCTACAACCGCTTAATGTCGGGCTATTTTAACCTTTGTCGATGTACTATTTAGTTGAGATTAACAATTTATTAGATTTATTACTAGGGATAATTAGAATGACGAAAGGGCTCTTTTGGAAGTACTTTAAACCGGCGTTCGATTAAGCTTTTACTAAGGAGAATATATAATTAGCTTTCTGCAAGTCAAGCATCTAGCTAACTAATAGAAGCGCGATTATCAAGATAATTACTTGTCTTACACTTGCGCTAAAGGTATAAGATTAAGAACTACGTACGCTAAAGGATTTAAAAGCAATTCGTCGATTTTAGCTTGCGTACGACCGAGAGCCGACTGCAAATAAAGTCAAGAAGCTATTTGCTACTACTTTACATCTCTTTGCGCAAGTGTCTTGCCTGCAACACTAAAACGAAGGGCTTTTCAAAGCGATCGAACTCTAAAAGAAGAAGGGTCGACAAGGAGTTCGTCTAAATCTTTGTGGCAAACTAAATAAGGGAATTATCGACTACTACTCTCCGGCGAAGGTGGTCAAGGCAAAGGAGTATTAGGAGTAGAAGGAAGCACTAAAAGCGGCCGAAGATAAGGCAAAATTGGAAAGAAAGATTTAGAGGGCCGCAAATGCCCTTAAAAATAAACAAGATAAAGAGAGGAAAGCGAAGGCGAAGGCTGAAAAGGAGGCGAAAGCAGCTAGGGAGCAGATGGCTAAGGAGCTAGCTGCGGCGGTTAAGAAGGCACTACAGGAGGAGCAGAATTCTACTGCTCTTAAGGCAAAAAAGGCTGCTCCGACCGTGTCTAAGCAACTAAAACTAGCCCCTAAAGTAAAGGCACTAGTAAAGCTATCCTCAAGACGTTCGGTAGTTGTGCTAGCCCCCTCGGTAGTCGATGTGGTAGTAGAAGCGCGCAGAATAGCCACGCGGACAATTACTCGGCCCGCACGCTTTACATAGATATTTTAATTGAACAAATATTTACTTCTCAATTAATTACAGCTATTACTTTAGTTTTATCGTGATTTATAAGGTGGTTGTTAAATGCTAATTTTTTGAAAAAGTGCAGATTCTCGTCGGCTCACGTGCTTTTGTGCGGGAGTTCGGTTACTTCCCCAAGTATTTCTGGAAAGGGAAAGAATTAGACGAAAATAGCCACTTTCCAAGTTTGCTTGACTCCTTCAACTGCTGCAAAGAGCATGTTTCAGATTCGACGACGTGCAACAAATCTTGGGATATTGTTTGCTGTTCATGGAGGTGGACAGCATTCTCTGTGCTTCCGCTGTTGGTAGGCGTGAGTTAATACGTGTAAGAACAACGAGATAAACGAGCATATCAAGCTTATTAAAGAGAGGAGAAAGGCTGTGATTATTATTTGGGGACTAGTTTGATGATGTATAGTAGTTCGGAACGAATCAATCCTGGCGCGCTTTTCGTTTTCAAAGAAGGCAGACCTATTTTTCTCAATTCAAGTCACGAAGATAGACCGCCTTGAGCGTCTCTAAAAGACCAATATTTTAATGGAAAGAAAATCAGCTGGTACAGCAGGTCTTAACTCTCTCTCACTGGAACAAAATTTCCTTCGCATCAACAAGTTCTCCATCCGGGACGTAAGAAATACCCGACTTCCGTGTAACAAAAACCCAGCCCGGTGGGGCGCCACATGAATTTATGAATCATGAATAATTCGTATTCAATTCATAATTCATGACGACTTTAGCCCAAGATTATTAATTATCGACATTGTGAGAGGAGCGAGGTTTTAGGGGCATTTTTTAGGGGGGAGCGCTTACTCGTCAGGGGCAGTAAGTGCCTAATGGAGCGCGGATTTTTAATATTTGTAAGCCTAAAAAATGTGCCTTGATTTATGAATTATTCATGAATTATTCACAATGCAAGGGCAATGAATATGAATTGAATTATGAATCACTTGGTGCGTTATGAATTGAAAGACTCGAATATCACTTGGTCGATTCATTTATTCATTGTGGAGACCTAAACCTTGCAACCCACCCTTTATTTTCACAACCAAACCATCACAACCTCCCTTCCTCCCTTCCTCCTCGATAACTTCACAAATCACCTCCCCAACCGTTTTCTCAAAACACTCTTCCTCTTCTTTCCATCGATCAAAATTCCTCCCCCCAATCCCTTACCCGAACACTCGGGACCACTCTTCGGGTACGGGCAGTCCATGACGATCCAGACCCTCCACAATTTCAGCCTCAACACGTGATATCGACGCCACCCATGTCTCTCTTCCAACCACAAAGTCAGAAATCAGCCCGCAATGGAAATTACGAGTATACATATGTTGGTACTCATCACTCTACCTATGATATCTTGCATGAATCATACTCCAATGTATTGTAGAGAGATCTGGTGGCGTAAGGGTACCAGGTTCTTGGGTACTGGGTTCCGGGTGAGACATAGAATGGAACGGAATAGCATGATTTCGAGTCGTTAGGGGAGAGCGGATCCAGCGAGCCGGAATGCGATGTGCAACAAGGTTTGGAAAATTAAAGAAGGAAAATGGAAGGGTTGAAAGCTTTATTGGAGCCGGTTTACGAGGGGGCCGATTAGTGATGATGATTGTGGGGCGATTGAAAGACAGAGTAACATTTAGAGAGAGCTGGCGGTGAAGGGGATGTGTAATTGGAATTCGAAGGGAGGGATTCGTCGAGTTTGGTTTAGTGGTCACTAGTTGGTGTGTATTGTTGGCTTTCAGGGGGGAAGGGGGATCTCCGACAGAGAGGTGTCCGGAGATGTTGTTTACAATCGAGACTCGGTCACTCGGCCCCACCCCAAGCATACGACATGCAACAAACAACTTCAGAAATAATTGATGAGAAGTGATTGGGGCTGTTCTAAAGCAGGTTATGTGGAAGAGGATGATGAAAAGGAGCCACATCGTCCACTTCTACATGACAAGAGATTTCGGTACTAGAGTACAAAGCTGCGATTTGCAACAAACCTCCCTCTAGCTCTTGACCACTTCTCATGATTGGAGCTGGTTCCTGATGTTGTGCAAAAGTAACGTCTCTGACCGCTTTTCTCCAGTTGAAAAAATCGAGGAGAAACCCGATAAAAGAGAAGCCACACCGAACGGGTTCTAGAAGAAGGCACACTCGGTACCGGAGTTGATGAGTGCGATTTGCAACAAAGGGCGACGGGAAGCAGGGAAGAGAGTGATGCTATTCGAGCTGTGCTTGTTGTATTGATGCGGGGAAAGGGGAGGTGGAGAGGGTGATTCACAGGGCGGCCACGAAGTGGAAATCAGGTAGGAAGCAGGGTTACGTGTGTGGACAACAGATGTGAATACTTTCACCTGCTGATGATACTTGTTACTAACTCATGAGATCACATTTGCGGGTGGAAAGCAGAGTGTAGACTTGAATGAATTGACCAAGATCAAGCCATAAATGACACATGTGCCACAGGTATGCCACTCGAACAGAAGTCTATTTGACTGGCTCATCCGTTAACCACCGACTTCTCAACTTCCCATCCTTCCCAAGTTGGAGGATCAAATCCATTCGGTCTGCTAGCCCGGTCAAAGCCCACTCGCAGACCCTTTATGGTGACAGGGCTTCTGCACCAGGATATCTCTTCATTAAACCCTTTACTGAACGCCGTTTGCATCAAATGCTTATCAAAAAGCTCTGGATGAACCCTCTTCATGCTCCGCAGTGCTCTCCCGCCTACTTCGTCCACGCTATCAGCATGCCTTAGATCAAAGAATGCTGGATCATGCTCTTTTCGAATCTTCTCCTGCACATCATCCCCATAAAGTCCCAGCCCTAGCAGAAAGATATCATACTGACACAAACTCGTCTTGCCTACCCAGCTTCCGCCCTCTGTGGCCCTTCTTAAAAGCCCCGTAAGGGCAGCAATAGCTCCCATACATCCTGTTCCATAGTCGGACATTGGAAAAGGAGGCACTACAGGTTCGTTCAGACCCATGAATTTTCCTTGCGCCCAAGCGACCCCAGTCACACAATCAGCAATTTGTTGCCAGCCTGGTCGACTAGCCCATTCTCCTTCATACCCAAAGCAATCCTCACACACATAGACTATTCCCTTCCCTCGGCCTTTAACAAGATCGACAATTTGTTGAGGACCATATCCTAACTTTTCAAGACTTCCGGGTCGGTAGCCGTCAAGTATGACGTCTGTGGTCCGTAAAAGCTGTTCGAATATTTGGCGTCCATCTTGGGTTTTGAGATCCAAATCGCAGGTGTGTTTTCCAGTACCGCCATCTACTTGAAAGAATGGAACATCTGAGAGATTCGGGGAAGTGACCTTGATAACCTGCGCTCCGTATTCTGCAAGTGTTCGGCCGATAGCCGGGCCAGCAATAATGCGGCAAAGTTCCAGGACCCGTATGCCAGAAAGGACTTGCGGCTTTGATGATGGGGTGGGCGGAAAAGTAGGCGGAGGAAACGTGGCTGGTGGGGAAGAATCATGGAGCTCGGTAATCTGCCAAGGTGGCAGTAACAAAAGCGTTCGGCCCTGACCAAAAAAAAATATAAGTTTCTGCTCAGTCAACTTGTGAGACATCACAAATGTACTTACATGGTTCGTTCTTTTAAAGTCCTCCCATTTTAATGCGGTGACACCGGCCTGTCGCTCTCTCGCATTCATGGTCTCTAATTCGGCAGCCGTGAACTGTCTCACATGGCTTTCGATCGTGTCGATACATTCTCGGTAATCTGTGAGATCGGGTCGATACGGCTCCAAGCCAATCATTCGCAGCGTCGTCGACGCCTCCAGCGAGCCATGGATGTGGAAGTATTCCCCGGGGTTCTTGGTCTCATATAGATTAGCAGATAATCGCCGATATTGAATAGACTGTGCATGAAGCAAATCGGTATCTATCAAAATACTGTTAGCCGAGGTGAGTTGTTCACCCTGGTTGCTACTTGTAGTTAACTACCTTTCAATTTCGATTTTACTTTGGGATCTTGTTTTCCTAAGCCTCCAATGGTTGCAATGTATGTGGAAAACAAGAATGTCGCTGTTCGTTCGAGGTCGATTTCAATTCTTCTTTTCTGCTCATTGTGGGGAAATCGAAGGTCAGCAAGAGCTGCAACCACACTTGCTTCCACCGACTTCAAGGCGACCAGTGCCTCGGTTTCCTTAAACGGGCAAGGGAAGTATATCTGAGTCCCATCCGTTGCGGTCGTCAAAGTGACATTCTCAAGGTGGTGCAAGCTGCTTGGCGGGAGTTGATCTGCAGCAAGCTTTCGCAGGACCTCGGTGGCTTTCCGGGCGCCATCTAGGACAGAGTATTCGCTGTTTACACGAACGCCATTGGTTTGCACCATTTTGTCCAAGATGTCCAGAAAAAAAGCATTTCCGAAGGCTGTGGTCCGATTCTGTTATGTATGTCTGAGATTGAGAAGGGGGGGCCCGAGGCCGACTAGGGGAAGTTACTGTTAGTGTAGGCCCGCCAATGATAGCATCGTTCGGACGGCATCCGCTGCAGCTGGAGCTCGTCATTTCGAGGGCCGACGATGTCCATAAAAGCTTCGAAGGCAGACCTGATAGCAGAGCTTCTCATGGGCACTACCCGACGAAGGCGTCACCTCCCGCTTCATGACCAAGGAAAGCTTGGAGGTGGACGGGGTCGTGACGGCGAAGCCTGCAGCGTCGAGCTCCATGAACCCAGAACTACAGTAGCCTACTACTGTATTGTAGGAGCACAAGGTGGGGTAGCTCCAAGCCGAATCTGGAGCCGGAGGGACAGACTGTTCTGAGTGGTCACAGCGGTGCAACGTCGTGGTCTGCATACGCCTACTCCGGAGAATACAACGCTGATCAATGGGAGATCACTGAAATGAGGATGATATCTGCCCTTCACAGGGTTGGCAACGCCCGGATTTCCCGGACGGGCGAGTTGAGAGTGGCACAGAGGGTTCCGCTTCTTCAAGGACCCTGAAAAACGGCTACATGTATTTTATCCCACCAGAGCTGTGTTTGCGGATTCAAGAACGCAAACGAGCAACTCGAACGCGGGGCAGTGGTGCCTCATCCGACCCGATCGATTATGTATGATACAGTATTGCAGCCAGGGAGTTGGTGATTGCTGGGCAAGACAGCAGGTTTTCTGTGAGGTAATCATGTCGCACTGACAGACAGAGCAAACGTGCACCATTTGCACAGTCTGCACATGTGGGCTGATGGGACTGATGGGGTTTTTGGCCCTCAATAGCAGCAGGGAAGACGCCTGTACCTACGACCAAGGGGACTTTCCCGCCGACTCTGTGAGTGAGTGCGCGGTGCTTGCTCTGCAAAAATGATCAACACTTGTGCGACGTGGGCACGGTGGCAAAGTCAGAGGCAAAGGCAAAGGCAGAGAAAGCTAGAGCCAGAGCCAGAGCTCAACTTATCTACGGAGGTACAAGCTGCAGAGCGGCTTAGTATTAGTTAGAATTGGTTTGTTTTTCTAGCGCCACTCCTCGTCCCTTCTTGCTGCCATCTGGGGGCTTGGTGATGCGCATACCCCGACTCCAAAGACGACCAGCATCCGCGAATTCCAGCTTCTTGTGAGGTCTTCTCTTCAGGCCCGCATCCGATACTGTTCATCAACCAACGCACCCCGAGACCGTGTATCCAAGATACCGGCATCGACCCCAGGAACCATACGACCACAACGCTTGAAGGCGTCGGAAGCGACTCGCCGGTAGAAGCAACGCTGCACAACACCGCAGACCCAGATCCAGCGCAGCACGAGTTCCAGAGCCAGAGAATAGCCAGAGCGAGCCAGACAGGCCTCGAAACGCAGTCGACTCAGTATGACATGACCAAATAGTCGCCATGACTCGCCCGAAAGTGGACCCCGATAAAAGGCAACGCACCGCTCAAGCATGCGAGTCTTGCAAGCGGAGGAAACAGAAAGTGAGTGAACACTGGTCTGATTTTAATGTGACCGAATCCATCTGGCCTTCTCATTCCTCACCCTCGCACACTTTTTGCGCCTTCTCCACCCCCCAACGCCCTCACATGACATGCGTCTTCGAGCTATGGAACTTCACGATGCTTATGAAATGAGACACACTCCCGATCTCAACGACAGCAGGATTGGAGATTCATTGGATCCAAGGAGCAATTTCTGCTTCATGCCGCTGATCGACATCTCGGAAAGCGCCAGTGCCGACCGATCCTCAGCTTTGGGCATCAACTCAACACGTGGAGAACCAGGGATATCAGATTGTCATTTGCATGATTTCCTACTTGAGCCACTTGATGTTATGAGAAGTTAACTCAACCTCTGCATCATGTGACCATGATACCCCTCTTGATGGCCAAAACACGCCATGGAATTCTGTCAAGACTTCATATGACTGGTTCCTTGTTGATATTCTCCTTCCCGTTTTACCTATTCCAGGCAACAGTCGATCCACATTGAAACAACCCCATATATCATGGCTTTCATTACCTTTTCCATCAAAGACACGTCAATAGACTGACCAAAACTCAGTGCAATGGGCTAAAGCCTTGTCAAACTTGTGCAAAACGAAGTCTGAGTTGTGTGTATGGATCCGCCGAAGATGATCCCGATGAGATACTCCCTTCTCCAAAGCGTCGGATAGTAGATCCTGCCTCGAACGGCTCCGTATCTGTGCATCAAATATCTCCAGTCATCGGGCATATCAATCGAAGCCCTCAAATTCCTCAATGGACTTCGGCGGCAGAGAGTCACCGACTGGTAGCGAGTGAGCTTCAAGATGGGGACTCAAAACCGATAGTTCAACCAATGGGCATCTTCGCGGAAGGACAACAAGAAGCGCCGAAGGCAGCACCAAATGTTCCTGACGCTGATTCTGCTCTGATCTCTGGGGGGTCCGTGAGTGAACGGGACGAGGAAGCTGTTGTGTACAACTACACCCGGATGCTCCAAGACCCCAGTGGGCGATTGTGTGAGTGATTCATCCAACATTCTGTCTGAGTTCTTAACACCCTATGCCATCGAAGGATCTGTCTCTAACATGAGTTCGGAAGTATACATTGGTGACTCGGCTACCTTGTCGTTCTTGCAATTGATACGAATGATTGTCGATAATGTTGCTGGTCCATCCCCCTTCACTTTGGACCCTAGGAGACACAGAATTGTCGAAAACACTATCTCTTTACCACAAAACATTCGGCACACTCACCTTCTACCAGACAGGCAAACAGCTAATGTACTTGTGGATGCATACTTCACAAATGTAAGCAGTATTCTCGCCGATGGTGATCACCTCTAATTTTGACTAGATTAATGGTCTTGTCGAGGTCTTCCACCGCAAGTCCTTCATGACCACTCTCGATACCTGTTACACGGATCCCCTGAGCGTGGATCCGAATTGGCTATGTCTACTCTACCTCGTGCTTGCAATTGGTCTCGTCATGGCTGCTCCAATTCCCGGGACTCATGAGGATGGGATAATACAAAAATTGAGGGGAGAGCAAGCAGACCGAGCTGAGGTCTTCTACTTAGACGCTAAGAACCTCAGTGATCCGTCAGCAGGATTTGAAGATGCTGGGTTCTGGAGTATCCAGGCCTTGACTCTCATGGCCGTATATAATCTGGCAGTGTCCAAAAGGAATGCAGCCTATGCATATTACGGTAAGTAACAACGCCTCGGATAAAGACGAGTCTAATCGTATCATAGGTATGGCTGTGCGTTCTGCTTTCGCACTGGGTCTCCATAGAGAAGAAACGATGTGTATCTTCAGCAGTGCTGAACAGTCTATTAGACGGAACCTCTGGCGAACCTTATTTGTTCTCGATCGATTTCTGGCCGCTTCACTTGGTCGACCAACAGCTATTCGAGAAAGCGACTGCTCAGGCACAACGCTATCAGCTGGAGAGGGAGCTCCCTTTCTTCAAGCCCCGTTTCAAGCAGCTGCAAATGCAAATTTCACTGGTCCAAATGCCCTTGGACTCGAGGCAGCGGTCCGCAGCTGTCACGTGATTGGCGTCATTCTGGAAAAGGTTTATTCTAAGAGGAAGATTTCCACAAAGATTGCACAAGAAATTGCAGATCACTGTAAGGGCTGGCCCAAGGCCCTAGATCCCAGCTTGCACCACCGTCAAGCAAACTCCGCGTACCCTGCTCAAGGCATTGCCATTCTGCATGTCAATCTTCTCTACTGCCACTCCATCGTTCTCCTCACGAGACCGTTCTTCTTGTTCGTGATGAATAAGGTTCATCAAGAGCCTGCCAAACCAGGTAAACGTGCTGAGCGACCAAGTACGCGAATGGAGAAGTTTGCTGAGGCGTGTGTGATTGCGAGCAGCCACAGCATTGCCTTGGTTCAAACGGCTCTCGAGGGTCGATATTTACCGCATCGGACTCCGTTTGCCCTGTAAGTCTATAAAATGCAGATTTTATTAGAAATCTGCTCACAAATTTAGTTATTTCCTCTTCGCATCCGCGCTCATCGTCCTTGCAAATGAGTTCTCTGGTCTCTATCACAATCCGGGAGCGAAGACGTACATCACTAATGCTATCAATATCATGCATTATTTTGCTCAACAAGATCCACAGGGTAGCAGGCTACTCTTTATCCTTACCTCATTCCGCGATGTGGTCCTGAGAGAACAGGCTGCACGTGATCAACAGACTCTCATTGAGCAACAGGCTCAAGCTCCAACATTTACACAACTGTCAATGATTTCAGTGAGCGGGGCCAACGACCCTATGGGCAATCTGTTCCAAGGAAGCAGCAGATATGCACCTAAAAGCTCACCCGTATCATCCGCAGCCGACCCAGTTGCAAGTCGGCACGACTCAACTGCAAGCATCGGCCCCTCTAATGTTACGACTCCCACGGCCTTGCCCCGCAAATCATCCAATCCAAACGAGGCACTTTCTCCCACAGGTAATGGTCCCGACACCATGGCATTCCGTCACCACTCTCTTGATGCCTTCTTCGACCTCGCTCGTGTATCCAGCCATCCCAACAGCGCTGGCAGTGTTCACGACAGCGACTCATTGGGTGACGCAGAGATCGACTTCGAGACATTGTGGCAGTGGCCGAACTCAAATGGACTGACTGGATTGACGCCTGGTTTGGGGCCTGGGATAGGTTTGACGCCTGCAGTTGGAATGGGTAGTCAGTATCCTGTGCCGGTGAGTGCAGGGAGTGGCATTGATGTTCAGGGGATTAGTGATAGCAGTGTGCCATTATTCGGGATGACGAGTGGGGAATATGGGGGAACATAACGAGGTTTAGTTGGCAAGATGAGAGATGATGGCGTTAAGAATCGTTCCTTAAAATTTTCGATCTCGGTTGGCAGGGCAAGGTTTGGATGGAAAAGGGGTCTCGGTTAGGGTAACGAATGTATCATAGTGAATAACTGGCAACGGAACACGAAAAGGAAGGAAAATCAAATCCCAGATGATAAGTGAAGAGAGCCCGGCTCGGACGAAATCTCGTACCGAATATCTAAGGGTTTCTTTGCACAAGTCACCTCCACCTCCCAAAGCCCAACCAAAAACGCAAAATCTGAGTGCAAAGTCTTTTTGATATACACCTATAATACACTCCCCCAACCCCTACCTATAACTTAGGCTTCAGCCTCGCCAACCTATCCAACCCCTTACCCCCATCCAGCGCCCAGCCTCCGCTAACATCCAATTTATACTGCCCTCCATTCACCTCAACCCTCAAAAACCCCTCCCGAGACCACGCCCTGCCTATCGCCTTAAACATGTGAAAAAGCGCCCTGCTCGCATGCCGGAATGGGGAGCTCATGATATGGCTCCTCTCATACTCCAACAATTTCTGCCTCTCGTGCTCTTCATATAAACGCTTTTCTCTCAGTTCAGTAGCAGACAGAGGCTTGGGAGGCGGTGGGCAGAGCGGGAGGGGCAGGATTATTTCACCCGGCTTTGCGGTGATGGTGCGCGCGGGGAAGAAGGGGAGGGGAAACATCTTGCGGAGCTCGACTTCAACCCTTAACTCCGGCGTTGCGTTCTTCATGCGCTGCTTGAGCGCGGCTGTGGAGAGAGTGTGCGCGTGTTTTGGGACGGCGGTGATAGAGCGGATAAGGCGTGCGGGCCCGAGTAGGAGCCAGCCGCCGAAACACATCATCATGAATGAGATTCCTGTGAAGGCGTAAGGAACCCATGTTGCGAGATCTACGGGAGCGTCGATGTTGTTGGCCCAGAAGGAGAAGATTGCGTAGGCGAAGCAGAAGCCGGAGGCGCTGTAGCTGCTGAGTATGAAGAGTGTTTGTGATGGGGCTTGGTAGAGGAGTGTGGGGTGTGGCTTTTGGGCGAGAGTTGTGGCGTAGGATTGGTAGGTTTGTGTTACTAAGGTGT
>Ga0302325_10023475_pt1 | contig 12851 bp, 10 predicted proteins | sample Palsa_T0_2_FD_201948 | JGI IMG/M metagenome (GOLD analysis project Ga0302325, IMG submission 201948) | Peat permafrost microbial communities from Stordalen Mire near Abisko, Sweden - Palsa_T0_2 | ecosystem: Environmental > Terrestrial > Soil > Palsa > Peat permafrost | place: Sweden: Abisko... | reverse complement strand
ACGGCGGATTTGTGGGTTGTCTCCGGAAACGCGCTGGTGAAAATCACCGATGGTTCGCCGAAAATCGTGTCAATCCCACAAACGCTCGGCCCGATGCGCAGCGTGCAGGACGATGGCGAAGGAAATCTTCTCATCGGTTGCCGCGGCGGTGTCATGCGATTGCGTCCCGAATCGCCGGTTGATGCAAAGTTGTACATGGCGCCGGCAATTTCCTCACAACTCGGTTTCAACAGCGCCATCGTTCATTCCGATCGCATCTGGGCGACCCACGGCGAAGCCGGCGTCGTCGCGTGGGGATTGGATCAGCTCAACGAGCCGGCAAAACTACTGCGGCCACAATCGGCTTTTGCGCCGGGAAATCTGATATCGCTTAATGCATCTGAACTACTGTTCGCTTCGGGAGGCCAACTTTTTCACATCGGCTCCGACGCCGAATTGCGGACACTCGGCGCGCCGGTTGGCGGAAATGTCGTCGCCATCGTTGTTCAGGATGAACAAATCATTTCAATCCATGAAGATGGCTTGATCTTCCTTCGAAATCAGGACGGTTCAATCGAATCGCAACGCCGCGTGGCACGCTTGTCGGCGGCAGCTTCCACGCCGTGGCTCGGCGATCAACGGCTCCTGCTGGCAACGGACGATGGACCGATTCTTTGTGCCGGTGTGGATGACGATTTGATCACGCAATTCACCAGTCCATACCGCGCGCTGCGAATCATCGCAGGCACTGCAAAAACAATCGCTGCGGTGTCATCGGATCGGCAACGGCTGATTCTCTGGAACAGTTGGGATGGCCGAAAACCATCGGCGGAAATTCACATTGCATCGCTCACGCAACATCGCATCGCGGACATCGCGTTCATTCCGCCGACATCGCCGGTTCCCTGATTTCATCCGCCGCATCCGATGGTGGCATGACTCCGGGACCATCTTGCGAATACCATTTGTCCACGACGCCGCTCCAATCGCGGAGGCTCTGTATGCCGATAAATTCCCGTTTCACCAGCGCCGCTGTGGGATGAAATCGGCTGTATTTAATTCCGATCTTCCGCATTCGCCGCGCCGCCAGCGATTCGCCGTGAATCTCCATCGCGATTTCAAAATGCTCTAGAAGCGCCGCTCGCTGCTCTGCGATTGTCGGCGGCTGGATTTGAAAATTCGAATCAGCCAGAAGTCGAATTGTCTGTTGAAATATCCACGGATTCCCGATCGCCCCGCGCGCGATCCAGACGATATCCACGCCGGTTTCCCGCTTCATGCGAACCGCGTCTTCGGCGCAGAAAACATCGCCGCTGCCGAGGATCGTGCGGTTGGGATATTGCCGTTTCACATCCCTGAGAAATTCCCAGCGTGATTGCCCGAAATATTTCTGCTCGACAGTCCGTGCGTGCACGCGCGCCGCCGCGCTGCCGATCTGCCACATGGCTTCGAGAATCTCATAAAATCGGCCGACCGATTGTGCCGAATCATCGAATCCCCTTCGCAGGCTGACTGTGATCGGCATCGAATCACCCACGCGCTCTCTCACCGCCTTCAGCACCGCCAGCGCCCGCGGCGTATCCTGCAGCATGTGCCCGCCGCGCGCTTTGTTGCGAATCTTTTTCACCGGACAGGCGAAATTCAGATCGATGACATCGTATCCCGCCGCCGCGATGATCCCCGCCGCCTCGGCCATCGTTTCCGGATCGCTGCCGATGATCTGGCCGGCAATGGGATGATCTTCATCGTTGATATCAATGGATTTTCGCAACCCCTCGCCGCCATTGCAAAGAATGACATCCAGCAGCGCTTCGGTGACGGCATACGGACACCCGCGCCGCCGCGCGACCAGCCGCATGGCCCGGTCGCTGTAGCCGGCTAGACCGGCCTGGCAGATGGGCGATGCCAATTCAAATCCCGCGATATTGGCATGCCCGAGATCCATGCAAATATTCAGCCGCCTTCTGTCGCACGCTGAGTGATCGCATCATCAATCATCGCCGCCTGCTCTAGCTCTTCGACCTTGCGAGCCTCGCGCATCGGCTGTTCTTTATAAAATGCGATTCGCCCCGCCTGATCGATGATGACCGTCCCGCGCTTGGAACAATTGTACGGTTCCTCGCCCGCCCACATGCCGTAGGCCTTGACCATCTTCCGCGTCGGATCGGAAAGCAGATCGTAGGGAATGTTGTACTGCTTGCGGAAAGCAGTATGACAAAACGGGCTGTCGCAACTGACGCCAAACACAACGGTTTGATCGTCCTTGGCAATCCGTCCCAGTTCCGGGCCGAAGGAGCAATGCTCCTCGGTGCAGACTGGGCTGAAATCCATCGGATAAAACAGCAGGATGACTTTTTTCTTCCCGCGATAATCCGAAAGTTTCAGCTTGTTCTTGTCCTGATTCATGAGTTCAAATTCCGGCGCCTGCTGGCCGACCTTCAATATTGTTGCTTCCATTTAATTCTCCTGGGAAAGTTAGCGGAGATGATGATAGGGGATTCTGCTCCTTTTTGCATCCGGAGAAGAGGATGGACCGCCAAGACGCAAAGACGCCAAGGTTGGAAAATACGCTGAGAAGAAAATTCTGATTTGAATCAATTTCGATTCGTACCCTCGGACATTTCAGTTGACGTAAAACAGTCGGTAACCCCTTGGCGTATTTTCCTGCCTTGGCGTCTTGGCGTCTTGGCGGTCCATCCGCATTTGTCTTCGAGTACACTCGACTCATGAAGTTTGGCCGGATCAAACGGCAGCATGGGCGAGTTGCTGGGCTGGATGCGATCCTCAACCGCATCGTGCGGGACTGTCCGTTTGTCTCGCGCATCGTGCCGGGGCGGATTAATGTGCGACGTGGCAAATCGCCGCATGGATTCAAAATCCAATACGCCACCGGCGCGGGTTTGAAATGTCTGTATGTCGCCACCGGCGCGGTGCAGGAGGTCTTTTTGATCTGCACGGATTCTGATGCCGCCCGGAAATGGCTGGTGGATGAAGGGATTGCCACCAAGCCCGGCGAAGGGAAGAAATCCGCATGAATCCTCCATCTGCCGATGAACGCCGGTCGATCACATTCGCCGCTGATATCCTGCGGCGCGGTGGATTGGTGGCGTTTCCCACCGAAACCGTTTACGGCCTGGGAGCTGATGCGCGAAATTCCGCCGCAGTCGCAAAAATTTTTGCCGCCAAGGGCCGGCCGGCCGGTAATCCGCTCATCGTGCATATCGCCGAGATTTCCGCCGCTCCGAAATTCGCAAATTGGAACCCTATCGCCCAAAAACTCGCGGAAAAATTCTGGCCCGGCCCGCTGGCGCTGGTCCTGCCAAAATCCGATGCGATCGTCCCGGAAGTCACCAGCGGCCGAAACACGGTGGCCCTGCGAGTGCCCAATCATCCCATTGCCCTGGCACTTTTGCGGGAATTTGGTGGCCCTGTCGCCGCGCCCAGCGCGAATCGGTCCAATCATGTCAGCCCCACGACCGCCCAGCATGTTCGTGATGATCTGGGCAACCGAATCGATCTCATCCTCGACGGCGGAAGCTGTACCGTCGGCATCGAATCCACGGTTTTGGACCTCACACAATCCCCGCCGATGATCCTTCGCCTCGGCGGAGTCAGCCGATCGGCCATCGAAGAAATGCTCGGTGTTGTCGACGTATTTCATGGCTCGACCGACATCGATCAATCCGCCCCCAGCCCCGGCCAGCATGCCCGGCATTACGCCCCCGCCACGCCCGCCTACCGCTACACAGGCGGCACGTTTCATAAAGATCGCGCAAATATTGTTGTGCTGGCGATCAATCGGGCTATTGAGACTTTGGGAAACTCCGTGATTCCCATGCCCGCGAATCCCGCCGAATACGCCGCCCGATTTTATGCCGCTCTTCGTCACGCCGACGCCCTCCATGCCGATGCCATTTGGATCGAGGAACCGCCGGACACTGCCGAATGGCAAGCGGTCCGAGATCGAATCCAGCGCGCAACTTTGCCTAAAATAGATTTCTCTGATGCGAAGCATGGCCACTCCGGGTTATAATGCCGCCGCTTATGCTGCGAGCCGCCACCCAAGCTCGAACCAGCGGGGGAGATTCCCCCCGCGCATCCAATCCGCACGCAACCAATCCCAGCACGGCCAAATCCATCGCGCACCGAAACGGAAACCCGAAATTCAGTCTGTTCCAGAAATTGGTTCGCCAATGGGATGAAATTCACCCATACAACGCTATTCACGTGCTGAAAGTGCGCGGGCAATACGATTTGCAAGCCAGTCGCGCGGCCTGGCACGATGCTTTGGAAGTGCTGGGAATGGGCCGGGTGAACATCGCCGGCGATTCGTTTTTCCATGAGTGTCTCAACGGCGATTCGATCCAGCACACAGTCGAGCCATGTCCTCCGGGCGTCACGTTGCACGCCTGGATATCCCGCGAGCTCAACCGCCCATTTTGCCCAATCGACGCAGTTCCATTCCGGCCGTTTGTGATTCAAGAACCGGATTTTTTCTGGATGGGACTGGTCTATCAGCACTGGGTCGCCGACAGCGCATCCATCCGTGAAGTGATGCGCGAGTGGTTTGTGCGGCAATACGATCCGCGGGCCGGCCGAACCAAGCCTCGGCCGTGGATGGGTGGATATCTGGCGCTTTTTGGCCCGCAGCGATCGGGGCTCGAGATGGCGGATGGATTGCTTGCCGCCCTGCGCTCCACCAGCCAGTTCCGCCGAGTCCGACGCATTGAAGATCCAGAAATGTTCCAGGATTTGTCGGCGGCGTTTATGCCGATTCCATCGCACCCGGGCCTGATCGATGCGCTGCGCCAATCGGCCCGGCGGCATGGCGTGACTGTTAACGATTTTTTCCTCGCGGGAATCGCCGAGGCCGCCAATGAATTGGTGCCGGTCCCCCGCCGATATCGCCGGCAGGATTTGGCGGTGGCCACGATCGTTAATCTTCGCCCCAAAGTTCATCGGCCGATGTGCGATGCGTTTGGCCTTCTGCTCGGATTCACCAGCGTCTGTTGTAAGCCGAAGCAACTGGAGCATTGGGATTCGCTCCTGCATTCGGTCTCGGCCCAGATGCGGCGGCAAAAACTCGCAGGATCGGCCCAATCCAGTTGGCTTCGCCTCATGGTCGGCTGGTGGGCGGGGAAAATGCTCCCGCCGGAAAAGGTTTTGGAATTTTATCGCAAGCGCGTCTCCATCGCCGGCGCCAATTCCAATGTGAATCTCAATCACGCCTGGGCCGCCCGTTACAATCCCGATCCGATCCTTGAATATCACCGCGCCCCGCCGACGGGCCCGATGACCCCGCTGGTGCTCAGCACCACCACGCTCGGCAAAACCATGTCCATCGGCCTCACCTATCGCCCGGCGATTCTGCCAACCGACAAAGCAGCCGAATTCGGCAGGATGTTCGCCGAGAGAATGAACGTCTTGGCTACCTAAATGCCGGAAGAAGGAGTTAAACCATGAACTCGTCCAGCGCAGGCGTCGCTTGCAATCCAAAGAACAGGCGACAACTTGAAATTGAGGGGAAGAATATTTTTTATCGGTTACGATGACCTCGCCGACGAGCACGTGTTGGCTCGTATACGAACAGGCGTTGCCGCTTCGAAACCCGCCGGCTGGCCCGGCGACGGTCGAGCGCTCCTTCTCGATGCGACGGAATGGAGCTCTCGCCTGCGGCGACCGATGCAGCGGAGTTTCGCGCTCAAGCGCGCCCCTCAACCGTCCTTCACGCCCCAATGTCCGACCTCCGCTTGGATGCGCGCTAGTAGCGATGCTTGGAAATCTGCGAGGGGATGTCGGACGAGCGGGGCTGCATTGGACGGTTGAGGTCGCGCCTGGGCGCGAAACTCCTTCGCATCCCACCGCCTCAGGCGGAAAACTCTCTCTTCCTCGTCCCATCGAAAATGCCGCCGCGAACGTCGCCGGGCCAGCCAGGGGGTTTCGCGGCGGTAACGCGTTCTGGTATACGAGCCGACGATCACGCGTCGGCGCGGAAATCGGAACCGATAAAAACATTCTTCCGTCCAATTCCGAGCCGTCGCCGGTTCTTTGCGTTGCGGGCGAAGCCTGCGCTGGGTGCCTTCGTGGTTCAATCTCTTCCCATTTATCCGCGACGAAACCATCCGCTTCGCCTACAATCACCCGGTCATGAAATACTTTTACGGCGAGTTCGACGGCCAGGAGTTTCCTACACAGGACAAACTCTTCGGCTTCGATCAGCTCATGCAGTTCATCCTCGAATATGGCGACGAAGCCCTCAAAGCCATTCAGCAGATGATGAATGATCCGAAAAATGAGCAGCAATCCGATCTCATCGAACAACTTATTGCCGACGGCATGCTCGACAAAGACGGCAAAGGCCGGCTGCGATTGACGCCGCGGGCGGTCTCGAAAATGCAGCGAAAAGCGCTGATGGAAGTGTTCGCCCATCTCCGCAATGGGCAGCGCGAGGGACACGAACGCGTCACACCGGGCCATGGCGGGGAACGCATCGAAGGCACTAAGCCCTACCAATACGGCGATCCCGTCAGTGAACTGGATTTGCATCAAACATTGCGAAATGCCCTGGCTCGCCATGGATTGCCGGAGAATAAACGCATCCGTTTCGACGAGCGCGATTTTGAATTGCATCTTCACGAGGGCACGACCAGTTGCTCGACGGTTGTTCTGCTGGACATGAGCGGATCGATGATGCGTTTCGGCCGATTCCTCTCGGCAAAGCGTGTCGCGCTGGCGATGCTCGCCTTGGTGCGCGGGCGGTTTCCACAGGATTCGATCGACTTCGTCGGATTTTATTCCGGAGCGAATCGGATTCCAGAAGCGATGATCCCGCTGGTGATGCCCAAGCCGGTGACGGTTTACGATTATCAGGTGCGCGTGAAGGTGCCGATCTCGCAATTGGCCAAAGCCCCTCAGCATTTCACGAACCTGCATATGGGGCTGCAGCTCGCCCGCAAAATTCTCCGCCGGCGAAACAGCGAGAACAAACAAATCTTCATAATCACCGACGGCCAGCCGACCGCGCATGTGGAAGGCGATTTTGTCTATCTGCTCTATCCGCCCGATCAGCGCAGCACCGTGGCGACATTGAAGGAAGCCGTGGGGGCCGCGCGCGAGGGTTGCCGCATCAGCACGTTTGCCCTGATCGAGGATTACTGGGGCATGGATTGGGTCGGCTTCGTCGATCAACTCACCAAACTCACCAAAGGCGTCGCCTTCTACACCAGCAGCGGCGAACTCGCCTCGTGCATCATGGAAAGTTATCTCACGGGACGGAAGAAAAAGGCGTACATCTCCTGATGGAGAGGCATTCGGTCGACATATCTCGATCAGCATCAGGCGCGATCTCATAGGAAATGCTGGTTGAACCGCCAAGGCGCCAAGACGCCAAGGGAAGAAAATACGCCAAGAGCTAATTGAATTGATTGGCTGCCATTTCAATCCGCATTTTTCCCCCTTGGCGTATTTTCCTGCCTTGGCGTCTTGGCGTCTTGGCGGTCCATCCGCATTTTCTTCCGACGATGGAGAAGCATTCGGTCGACATATCTCGATCAGCATCAGGCGCGATCTCATAGGAAATGCTGGTTGAACCGCCAAGTCGCCAAGACGCCAAGGGAAGAAAATACGCCAAGAGTTAATTGAATTGATTGGCTGCCTTTTTAATCCCCATTTTTCCCCCTTGGCGTATTTTCCTGCCTTGGCGTCTTGGCGTCTTGGCGGTCCATCCGCATTTTCTTCCGACACAAATTGCCGGATTTGCCTCGATCTGGGAAAATATACACAACCATGCCCGACTCCTCGATCATCGTTCGTCCGGTCCACATCAACGATCTGGACCAAATCCTCGCCCTCGCCGCCGAAGCGGGCGTTGGCATCACCACTTTGCCCAATGACCGCGATCTGCTCCGTCGGCGAATCCAAAAAAGCCAGCGCAGCATGGAGAGCATCCCAGATCGGCCCGGCGGCGAAAGTTATTTGCTGGTCATGCAGGATGTGAATTCCGGAAAAATCGTCGGCGCCAGCGGAGTCGTCGCCAAAGTCGGAGGATTCGAACCGTTCTACGCTTATCGCCTTGAGACGCAACTCTTCGAATGCAAACCGCTGAACGTACGGAAGGAAATTCAAGTTCTCCATCTCGTGCGAGAACACAACGGCCCGGCCGAGGTGGGCAGTCTGTATCTTTCGCCGGAATATCGCCACAAGGATTTCGGCCGATTCCTTCAGCTCGTGCGATTCCTTTTCATCGCCGAAAATCCCGAGGCGTTTGAGCCGATGGTGGTCTCCGAACTTCGCGGCGTCATCGACGAGCAAAACCGCTCCGCGTTCTGGGATGCCGTCGGGAAACATTTTTTCGAGATCGACTTTCCCAAGGCGGATTACATGAGTGTCGTGAACAAGAAATTCATCGCCGACCTGATGCCAACGTATCCGATTTATGTTCCGCTGCTTCCGGAATCGGCCCAGAAAGTGATCGGCCAGGTGCATGATGGCAGCAAGCCGGCGATGAAGAATCTGGAAGCCGAGGGATTTCGCTTCAACGGGATGGTGGACATTTTCGATGCCGGCCCGTGCGTGAGTTGCGATCGCGACCAGATTCGCACCGTGCGCGACAGCCGGGTTGGCGTGCTGGAATCCATCGTCGAGGAGGCGATCGAATCGCCAACGTACATGATCGGCACCAGCGGCGGGGAATTTCGCGCGGGCATCGGGCCACTGGAGATTCTGGGAAACGGGCGACTGCGAATGCTGCAATCCAACGCCGCCGCGCTGGGGATTACCGAGGGTCAGCATTTGCGCTACTCCCTTCTGCGACCGACGAAATCCACGGAGAAACCGGAGGTTTTGCGTGAGTCGGACTGAATCGCATTGGATTGGGAATCGCTGGATTGCCGGCGATGGCGAGCCGCTGATCTCCACCGATCCGGCAACGGGCGCGGAGAATTTCCGTGGCCGAGCGGCGACAGTCCAGGAAGTAGATGCAGCGATCTCCGTCGCGAAGGGTGCCTTTGCGGCGTGGGCAAATCTCTCGCTCGGCGATCGCGCCGCGCTCGTTCGTAAGTTGGCCGAGAAATTCGGCGACGAAAAACGGATGCTCGCCGAGGCGATTTCGCGGGAAACCGGCAAGCCGCTGTGGGAATCGCTGACCGAAGTGGATGCGATGATCGCCAAGGCGGCGATTTCCATTGAGGCGTTCGAGAAACGCTGCGTCCTGGAGCGCCGCGACCTGCCGGGAAATGTCGCCGGCGTCACGCGCTATCGGCCGCACGGCGTGTTGGGCGTGCTTGGGCCGTTCAACATGCCGGGACATCTTCCCAACGGCCACATCATGCCGGCGCTGCTTGCAGGGAACACGATTGTCTTCAAACCGAGCGAGCAAACGCCGCTGGTTGGGCGGATCTATGCAGAGCTTTGTGAATCTGCCGGATTTCCGACGGGTGCGGTGAATTTGGTGCAGGGCGCGCGGGCAACAGGGAAAGTATTGGTCGAACATCCGGAAATCAACGGCGTTCTCTTCACCGGCAGCACCGCGGGTGGTTTGGCTCTGCGTCGCGCTTTGATCAATCATCCCGAGAAAATCCTCGCGCTGGAAATGGGCGGGAATAATCCGCTGATTGTGCATCAAGTCGAAAATCTCGACGCGGGGGCGATTTTGGTCATCCAATCCGCGTTCATCACGGCCGGCCAGCGATGTAGTTGCGCCCGCCGATTGATTCTTCCGCGCGGAAAAGAATCGGATGCGCTGGTGAATCGACTGGTTGATCTGATCGGGAAACTCCGCATCGGATTTTGGAACGATCAGCCGCAGCCGTTTCTCGGACCGGTGATTTCGGCGCACGCTGCTGATGCGATTCTTGCGGCACAAGATCGGCGACTTTCTGCCGGGGCAAATGGAATAGTAAAACTGCAGCGCGACGATCGCTCGCCGGCGCTGTTGCATCCGGGATTGCTCGATGTCACGACGAAGAATTCCCAGATTGATGAAGAGATTTTTGGCCCTTTGCTGCAAGTGATTTACGTTAGCGATTTCAGCGCGGCGATTGCCGAGGCGAACAACACGAGCTACGGTTTGTCCGCGGGATTGATCAGCGACAGTCCAGTTCATTACGAACAATTTTCCGCCGAGATTCGCGCCGGCGTGCTGAGTTGGAACCGTCCAACCACCGGCGCCAGCAGTCAACTTTCCTTCGGCGGCATCGGACAAAGCGGCAATCATCGGCCCGGCGGATATTTCGCAGCGGATTACTGCGTTTATCCGATGGCTGCCGTCGAATCTCTTCATCCCCAAATTCCCCGCGAGCTTCCGCCCGGAATCAGTTTGTAGACCGCCTGATCGCCGCCGCGATCCGCTTGGCATAATCCTCGGGTGTGTAGGCCGGCAGCGAACAGGTCGTTGCGGTGCAAACATAACCCGCCGATTTTTTTCCGATGGGATATTCCACATCCGAATTGAGCGGCGGGCCTTCGGATTGGTCGAACCAATCGAGCCGGTCGTAAGTCGTCGGAATTGCCATGGCGATTTTGAAAAGTTCGCCAGCGGCCGGATCGGATTTTGACCCGACCACTGTCAGATGCAGCGCGGGTCTGGATATTTCATCATTCGCCAGCAGCAATCCGCCGACATCGATTCCATGTCCGGTGGCGATGGCGGGAGTGGCGAGATATTTCATGGCCGAATCGGCGAGCGCGCGGTCGGATTTGTCGCCGGTGTATTGATTCAAAAGGTTCGCCCATCGGGCCAATTGCACGTTTTCGTCAAACTCCGGAGAAGGGGAAAACGGACCGGATTCTGCGGTCAAAACACCGGGAATTTTGTCATTTTGAAAATGGTCAGAGATGAATTGCGCCGCCGATTGGGCGCGAGTGAGCCACGCGCGATCTGCCGTCGCGGTGTAGAGTTGTAAGAATGCTTGTCCCATCGCCAGAGTGTCGGCCAGATATGGGCCGGCGGGATCGTGCTTGTCGTGGCGGAATCCGCCGTCATCGAGCGACCGATTGGAGATCACCCAATTCGCAGCCGAAACCGCCTGATGCAATGCCTCCGAATTGCCGGTGATTTGAGAATAAAACGCCAGCGCGGAAATCGCCAAGCCGTTCTCGCGGGAATATTCGTGCTGATCGATTCGTGGAATTCCCTGCTTGCGGCGATCGGCATCGGAGAGCGCGAAATAGTCGGCGCTGTGAACGCCGTCCACCAAATCCGCGTCCTGGCTGGTGTAAAATCCCCGGTTGGGAGCGAGCAGAAAATTGGTTAGATAATTGTGAATCGCATCGGCGGCGTGAAGATATTTCTGGTCGTGAAACTGCGCGAAGGCAAGAGAATAGATGCGCAGATTTTCCGCCTGCATTTGCATGATTTTCTCGAAGTGCGGATGCTGCCAGTCATCATCGGTGGAATATTGATAAACGCCGCCCCAGGCGGGATCGAGAAGATTCAATTGAGCATCGAGCGTTTGCCGGGCCATCTTTTCAGCGATTTGGTCGCCGCGCGCGGCGAGCCGCATCGACCATTCGACGCTGTCCCAGTTCAGGAATTTTTGCCCGTGTCCCCAGGCGCCTTTTTCCCAATCGTAGGATTGATTGAAAATGGCCTGCAACTTCTGGCGAACATCGGGCGACAGTGCGGTTGATGAGCCGAATGAGATTTGTTCTTCCGCCGTCACCGACGGTCCGGGCGTCGGATCAGCGATGATTGCTTTGAGCATCGAGGTCATTTCATCGGGATCGAGAAATCCGCGTCGCTTGACGATCTCGCCGCCATCGGCGTTGTAGACAACCGTGGCCGGCCAGCCGTAATCCTCGTAGCGATTGGCCAAATCCGGCCGCGCATCGGCATCGACTCGCACGGGAATGTAATTCGATTGTATCAGCGCGATCACGCGCGGGTCGGCGTAGGTTTGCACATCCATCACATGACACCAGTGGCACCACTCGGTGCCCAGATCGAGCAGCACAAATTTATGTTCCGCTTTGGCGCGGGCGAAAATGTCATCCGACCAGGGCTGCCAGGCGATCGACTTACCGGGATCGGCCAAGAGTCGGGCATTGACCAAGCAAATCAAAAAAAGCGAAAACATCGCGATGCGTTTGCTCATGCCAGATATTACGGAAGCCATCCGCCGGTCGGATGTTCAATTGAGAATATTCGCAACCTCCAGCGGATTTCCCGGGCGTTCGCGGTTGGCGGCTTCCAGCTTTTCGCGGCTGGAGACGACGCAAACGGCGGCGCGCGAGGTGTTGGTGGACAACTGTTCAATGAGCACGCGCTTGATTCCCGGGAGCGTCGCGCCCAGCATCGCCTCGTGGCGAGCCTCGCGGCGCGCGGGTGTGTCGCCAGCGAGATATCGCCAGAGCGCAATGCCGCTGGAAGTCGGCGGGCGAATCGGCTGCTCGCCGCCTTTGGCGGTGCTGATGATGGCGCGATCCACATCGGCCTGGCTCCAGGGCGCGTGCTCGACGTGCGAGAGCGCGTGGGTGTAAACATCCAGCGTGCGATGAATCCACGGATCGCGGTATGAGTGGAATGAAAAAGTCCGTGCCCCGGCATTGAATCCGCAACCGCCGCCGTAGGCGGTGCCCTTGAACCGCACTTCATCCAACACGTAATTGAGGCTGAGCAATGGCGTGGCGACGGAGAGAATGGGCGCATCGGCATGCGACATGTGCGGCGCCGGCATCACCATCGTGCAATACGCCACGTTCATCGGCGCGGCCAAACCCTCGCGCGGCGGGCTGGCGAATTGTTCAAATCCGATTGGGCCGCTTTGGATCGGAGCGCCGGCCATGTCGCCGGTCCATTCGGTCAATCGCCGGCGGAACACGTCGTAGACTTTGTCGCTTCCGGTGAAACTGGCAGTTACACGGGCGCGATTCAG
>Ga0302325_10023472_pt1 | contig 12852 bp, 11 predicted proteins | sample Palsa_T0_2_FD_201948 | JGI IMG/M metagenome (GOLD analysis project Ga0302325, IMG submission 201948) | Peat permafrost microbial communities from Stordalen Mire near Abisko, Sweden - Palsa_T0_2 | ecosystem: Environmental > Terrestrial > Soil > Palsa > Peat permafrost | place: Sweden: Abisko... | reverse complement strand
CATCAGCTCACGTGTATTTGCTTGTTTGGACATCCTAAATAACTTTGCGGACAAATCTAGTTCTAGGAAATTATTGAACCAATAGGTATTTTACCGGAGGGATACTTTCCAATGTATCCAGGATAGTCAAAAAAGATACTCGCAAATACCTACGAAGTCATTCTTTTTATTTGCGAGAAAAAGCCTGCATTATCACTAAAACTGTATCCATGCTTTTGCATGGTACGCAATTATTATTTTTAAATACGCGTTTACCAAATCTATTTTTTATTTCATAGAAAGCAGTATACCGCCCTGTTGATTGTCTATTCATCTACCGGTAAATGAAGCCTTTCGGAAGAAATTTTGTCCCAGGTGTCATATAAATAGCAGCACAGAACGACTAATATCAATAACCCTGTCTGCTGGATCGTTTAAGAATATCAATCAATTGAAATGACGGGTTTGTAACTTGTATCCATGGACACAGGAATAGACTGGAAATCCATCTTACAGCAACTTCATCATGAAAGCTATTTGTGGAGTTTAAGCTGCTGCAATTTTGACGATGAGATGGCTAAGGATGTATTACAAACGGTTTACCTGAAGATTTATAGCGGGAAAGCAACCTATAATCAGAAATCGAAACTAAAAACATGGCTTTTTTCTGTGATTAAGTTTACGAGTGTGGATTTTATGAGGAAAAAGGCAAATCATCTTGAGAAATTGAATGATTTACACTATGACATTGCAGAACCCGAAAATGACAAGGATGCCGAGAGCCAAAAGGTATTTATGTTCATCCTCCAGTCTCTTTCGGGACAGCAGCGTGAAGTGCTGACACTTGCCTTTTATTATGACCTCACCTTAGAAGAGATCGCGGCCTTGTTGAAATTGTCGATCGGGTCTATTCGAAAACATTACGCACGGGGCAAAGAGAATTTTAAAAACGCGCTTATCAAACATAAAATGGATATCGAACTACCATGAAATCAGAAAACGATCGATTGAAAGAGATTTTTGCTAAGAACCTGGTGCACCGCAAGAATAGCCCGGATTTTAACTCCATGTGGCAAAAAGCTGCCGAAGGACCTAAGGAAAGAGGATTTTTGGCATGGAGGATTGCTGCGAGCCTTGTATTCATTGTAGCAACTGCAACCTTGGCAATCCTCAATCGCCAGCGCAACCAGGAATATAGGGAGATTCAAATTTCTTCATGGATAGAGCCAACTAAAAGTTTGGTCCCAGCTCAATCAGATGTTCAGGTATCAGGGATTACTCACTGGACTTCACCGACTAGTTATCTGCTTCCTAAAAACGATCAATTAAAAAAATAAAAACATAGATATGAAAACGATAATCATAAATAATTACCTGTGGATAATCTTAATTCTATGTATAATAACCCCAGTCCATTCTTTTGCCCAGGATAATGGGAAGAAAGATCCCATGCAGGAATTTCTCTTCCCTCCGGAACTGGTCATTCGCTACCAAAATGAAATACAGCTAAAAAAGGAACAGAAAGACCTAATTATCGGAGCAGTGGAAGATGCCCAGAAAAAGTTCACCCGGCTCCAATGGGATTTGCAGGGCGAGGTAGCATCCCTGCAAAAAATCCTTTCCCAGTCCACAGTGAATGAGGCTCAAGCCCTAGAACAGCTTGACAAAGTCCTCGACCAGGAACGCATCATAAAAAAAACCCAGATCACCCTGATGATCAGAATTAAAAACACGCTAGCTGACGATCAAAAGGCCAAATTGAATTCATTCAAATGAAACTGATCCCGCAAGCTTCTAAATCTTTAATCTATGGATAGAATTTTCATTGTTTTTGTTGCCCTCATTATTACAGGAACACAATGTTCTGAAAAGAATGCAGTCGGACCAAGATTGGCCGATCCCAATAACACCCAATACCTTGCCTTTCAACTTTTTGTTTCTGGTTCTACCGAACCCGCCGGAGACTATCAGGGATTAAATCCCTTTATTTCGCCAGCTCAAATTGAGGAATTTTTCAGGACCGTCCAAGCAGAAATCGGTCCTTCTGCGAGCTCTTACCGAAAACCGGCGATTATAATTGGTCCGATTGCCCTTGACTTTTCAAATGCAGAAATCACCAACCTCATCAATCTGTCCTTCGAACTTGCTAACCGATATGATATTGCCGTTGGATTTCATATTGACGATGGCAAGTTTTGGGCAAACAGGCCCAATCTCTGGAAGAATCCGGATAATATAGAGTGGATTGACTGGAAGGGAACCCCCAATACCAGCAGCGACGTTTCCTGGGTGTCTGCGAGACTTGCTCCCCAAATGTGCTTCAATGCCCCGCTTGTGAAAATTGCAGTGAACGATTTCGTTTCAAACATTGCCTTAGCTATCAAATCAAATCTGAATCAACTCGCCCGATCCCATAAGGAATATTTGTTTGCATGCACCATAGTCGGCTGGGAGCCAGGAATTTATCCGGATCGGGATACACACCTACCTTCTGGGTACCATGCATTGGCTCGTCAGGGATTTGATCCCAATCATCCGGGGAATATCGATCAGGAACGGGTGAATATACTGCACGAATATATCGAATGGATGAGCGAACCGCTGGTCACTACTGGGCTTCCCGTTAATAAAATTTACAGTCATACGGTTTTCTTACCCAAATATTATTATGACTCCCTCGTGTCTATCAATCCGGATTTTAGCAAAAGATCCTACGCGGAAGTGAATAATTTCTCACTGCCTGAAGTGGCCTTGGGTAATGACTACACGCCTGGATTTTCAACTTACCCCCTGACCGGCGTTTTGGAGGAGGTCCATAGCCTGCTACACAATACTGGCTGGGCGTCGGCTGAAGGCACCAACCTCATTCCATTCATGCCACCTGTCACAACCGGGTATGGAATGGAATCCTATCTTGCGCGCCATTATAATTATGGATGCTGCCTTGTAAACATATTTGCCTTTCATTTGCGCGGTGACCCATTCACTGATGCCTTAAATGATGCATCAGAAGGTCCAGATGCCATCGCTGCTTATAAAAAGTTTTTAAGCGGAGCTAGATTAAACGAGTAGGACAAATTGATACAATCGTTAAGGGAGTCCTGAAACGCTTTTTCGCAGAAGTGTGTTATATACCCGCAAAATTCGGAGGTTTGTAAAATGAAGTTGACTTTATCCCTGGATGAAATTCATATGTAACTAGGTAAATGACCAGGCAGGCACAAATGCCGAAAGATAGGCCAAGCACGTTGATAGTCGAATATACTTTTTGCCTGATTATATTCCGCCATGCGATCCGAAGGTAATTCTTTAGCAAGCTGACGAATTGGAGGAGTAAAGGATTAACGAAATAGTTCCAAACTAAAAGATAAGAAAAGATCTTTTTATTTCCGAACTACAATGGTTCAAAATTTTGAAGCCTACCGAGCCGGCGGAAAGGTTATGAACCAAATTATATAATTAACCTATTCAATACGCCTTAAAGAAAGGTATCTTCATCACATCAAATCCTTCAAAAATAGAGGTCGAAAATTCGTTGCCTTTACATCGTCACCCGAGCCTAACATCTTGAATACAAATGCGGAAAACAAATGTTCATTCTCCTCAACTCTCCATTGGACTGAACAAACGATTTACGGAACAAACCTTTGTTCCATGTTTGATTTTTGCACTGTCTCGCGGCTTCAAATAAATCCAGCAATCGAACTATCTTGGTTATTTGCTCTTCAGATTATACTCATCTAAAGAATGAAGAACTTTCTCCAACAAAAAACTAGGTGTGTAATGAGGCCTTTCGGGTAAAACATTCCAGCCAGTAAACACAGCCACCACATCATATTCGGGTATGATCATTGGTACTTGTCCTCCAAAGCCGCTGCCCGTCCATGCCACTTCCATATCCGAATTACCGTACTTTCTCAACCACCACTTGTATCCGTAGGATACATTTGCTGAGATGACCACATAAGGTTTAATGGATGCGCTTACATACCAAGGATCAATAAGTTGCTTGTCGCCCCAATTACCGCCATGTAAATAAAGGTAAAACAGTTTTGCTAAATCAGTTTTCTCCAAATATAAGCCACCTTCACTATCAATCAAACCAGAGGGGGATCGCTTCCAATAGTAATTTTTTATGCCCAGTGGAGAAAACAAGTGCTTGACTGCGTATTCTTCCAAATCCATGCCCGTTGTCACCCGAAAGATATAAGCTAGTATTTCCGTTTCACCGCCGTTGTAATTAAAAACCTTACCAGGCTCATCCGACATGGGTCGATCAATAGCATACTTAACCCAATCGTCACTTGCCTCCATAGCGCTTCCTGTGTTCTTTGGGTCAGCATAGGGCAATTGTTCATTCCAGTCAAATCCGCCAGTCATTGTTAATAAATGCAGAATAGTAATGTGGCGTTTGCGATCATCAATATTTTTTACAACGGAAGTATCGAAAAATTGCAGTATAGAGGTATTCAAATTTGGAAAATCCTTATTACTGATAGCTACGCCGATAACAATGGATGTGATAGTCTTAGAAACGGATTGAAGTGTATGCAAATTAGATTCATGAAAAAATGGATGCCACCAGGAGTTAAAATAATTATATGGCCCGCTTGGGTCAGTTGGATTCAAGGGGCCTTTTTCTCTTGCTTCAACTTTGTATAAATTAACGTAATCGTGGGTGAACGAATGCAGATAAGCAATTTTCCCGTGTCTGATTATCAAAATGCCATCTACATACCCATATTTCCCGCTACCCAGTTCTCTTTCAAGAAAGGTTAAAGAGTCCGAATTTAAAGCAACTTCAGCAGGGGCGGCTATAGGCCATGCTTCGGTAGGCCAATTAACCTGAGCAAAAGTCGAATTGGAAATAAGACAGCGAAATAGAATAAATAAAATGAATTTATTTTTCATCACATGAATAGCTATAAAGATATGGATTCTGCCATCTATCTTCTCTAAATAGAAATAATGAAGGAATGATCATCGAGGCAATTGGTTGTTTCAACACTAGGTTTGCAAGCCGCTTAAGTCAAAAAAGAAAGTAGTTCGAAAATTGTAGCCAAAGGTCTTTTTACAGATCTTTCAAAAAAACTTAGTACCTCATAAAAAAGTGCTGACAAAAATAATATTTAAAGGTTATCTTACAGTGTAAATGTTTTAAAACAAAATTAAACAGCAATTATGAAAAAGACTATTTTATTAATGGCTGCCGCTTTATTCGGCTTCAGTGTATTGGCACAAACTACCTGGACCAACGACAAGATGCACTCTAAAATTGGGTTTACAATAACCCACTTAATGGTGTCCGATGTGGACGGCATATTTAAAGATTTTACTTGCAGCATTGTAGCAAGTAAACCTGACTTCAGCGACGCCAAATTTCAGTTAACGGTTAATACAGCTTCGATAAATACAGATGTTGAATACCGCGATAATGATCTGAAGGGGGCCTCCTATTTCGACGTGGTTAAGTTCCCAACCATGACATTTTCCAGCACTGCAATTACTCCTGTTTCTACAAATCATTATAAATTAAGCGGAGACCTTACCCTGCATGGCGTCAGCAAACCTGTCACCATGGATCTTTGGTACCGCGGTACTATTACCAACCCAATGAGTAAAAAGGATGATGCAGGTTTTAAGCTTACTGGTGTGATCAAAAGATCTGATTTTAATTTTGCCCCTCAGGCTGGATCTGCGATGTTAAGCGACGAAGTCACTATTACCGCTAACGGTGAATTTAATAAAGCAAATTAGGCTAGGGCGAATCGAGGCTGGTGCGGTTGGTCTCTTCCGATTGAAACCCTGGAGGGCCGGTGGGGGAAGATAACCCGTTACATTTTTAAACATCAAACAACTCCTACTCTTATTGCCGCCTTCTCGAGGTTGATCAATATCTGGGTCTGGGTTAATAGTACCTGAACCTACATATTGATTTGACAATGTCAAAGAATCCCTACTTTTAATCTGGGCCAGGAAACAATTATTTATTTTTGATGATTTTTTGGATGGCGTGCAATGAAACATTACAAATATTAGAACCTCACTTTACAGAGGGTCCAATGGAGGAGATTTCCCTACTTTCTTCAGTTTTTCACCAATTGACTCGACCTGTTTCTAGCGAGATTCAGGCCTGCAGTCATAGCAGTTCACCGTTCGTGTTATCCTTCTGTTTTTAAGCTCTTCACGGGATTGGCAATTGCTGCTTTGATTGCCTGGAAACTAATAGTAACAAGTGCTATCAGCAAACAAATAGCGCCAACTGCCACAAACATCCACCAGCCAATATTGATTCGATAAGCAAAATCCCGCAACCATTTGTTCATCGCCCACCAGGCGATAGGGGAAGCAATACAAATGGACAATATGAGTAGTCTTAGAAAATCTTTGGATAGCATCTCAAAAATATCAGTGATTTTGGCTCCTAATACTTTTCGGATGCCAATTTCTTTTATGCGCTGTTCTGCCGCAAATGTGACAAGGCCAAATAGACCCAGGCAGGCAATAAGAATAGCAAGGATTGAAAAAAGCAGGAAGATTTTCCCCATGCGCTGGTCTACACTATACTGTTTATTGAATTCCTCATCCAGGAAATCATAGCTGAACGGCTGCGTGGATACCATTGACTTCCACTTGGCTTTTATTTCATTCAACAAACCCGGGATATCGCGAGTACTGATTCGCACTGCCATGCCCCCATTGTCTTGTTGGGGGATTAATACCAATGGCGCTACCTGGTCACGCAGGGAGTTGAAATTAAAATCCTTTATTACTGCAATAATGTTGTACCCAACTAGTTTTCCTTTGAGGTCAGCGAGCAGGTAGATCTTTTTGTTCAAAGCGTCAACTCCGCCAAATAATTTTGCCGCAGTTTCATTGATGATTACAGCAGAGGAATCGGTCGCGTACTGTGCAGAAAAATTTCTGCCACTTTTCAATTGTATCTGGAATGTTGGAATGTACCTTTCATCAACAGGCCATGCTTGCATTAATGTAAAATTTTTGCCATCAAATGGTGGGACTGTGATGAAACCCTGTGCCGTCCTGGCCCCATTCAGAGGCAAAAAACTGGAACTAGTTACATTTTTCACCCCTGGCATTTGCAATAATTCGTTTGTGAAAGCCTTTGTCTTGTTATCCAGCGCAGATGTGTTTTGAAGGATTAATACCTGTTCTTTGTTAAAGCCCAAGTCCTTGTTCCTGATATATTGAAGCTGGTTGTAAATCACCAGCGTCCCGATCATTAATATGACTGTAATGGTAAACTGGAGAACCACCAGCGTGTTCCTCAATGCCGAGCCCTTAAAGCCCAACGAAAGATTGCCCTTCAATATCTTTATAGGCTTAAAAGAAGAAAGGAAAAATGCCGGGTAACTTCCTGAGAGTAAGCTTACCGAGATTAGGAGCAATAAAAGGCCTAATAGAATTACTGGACTTAATAAAATGGATACATTGATTTGTTTGTCGGCTAAATCATTAAAAAGAGGCAAAAGCAGCGCAGCGATTACAATGGCTATTACGAATGACAGAAAACAAGCAACAAATGATTCTATCAGGAATTGCGTGATCAGATTATTTTTCAGTCCACCTAATACTTTTCTTACTCCCACTTCTTTTGCACGGTTGGCAGAAGACGCAGTGGAAAGATTCATAAAGTTGATGCAGGCAATCAATAAAATAAAGATAGCAATGGCTGAAAAGATATATACATACTGGATACTTCCATTGATACCAAGTTCATCGGCCAAATGGGAATATAAGTGTATGTCCGAAAGGGGCATTAGGCTACATTTTATGTAATTTCCTGCTTTCTTGAAATCATCCTGGCTAATATTCAACTCCGTCTTAAACTGTGGGGATTGATATTGCTCCATTGCCCTGTTCAAATGCTTTTCAAACTCCCGGAAATCAGTGCCGTGTTCTAAGAGCAGGTAAGTCTGAAAATTGTAAGTGATCCAACTAGTATTCCGGCTTTCATCCAATTCGCAAACGGGCATAAACAGATCAAAATTGAAATGGGATTGCCTGGGGATATCCTTGATAACTCCGGTAATTTTATAATTAGTATTCCCATCTACCAAAACCGTCTTTCCTATAATATCTAAGCTTGTGAAATATTTCCTGGCGGTGCTTTCGGTAATCACCATACTGTGCGGTTCTTTGAGCGCAGTTTTTTTGTCCCCGGCGATCATTTCTAATGAAAAAACATCAAATAGGGAAGAATCAGCATAGATGACCCTGTCTTCACGAATGTTTTCATCGCCATTGCGAATAACAATGCCGGAGCTCAATTTGAAACGCGTATACTTCTCGATCTGCTTAAAATCCTTTGCAAAGGCGGGCCCCATGATCGCAGGCACCTCTGCTCCGTTGTAATTGAAATCACCGTACTTGACTTGCTCATCGATCCGATAAATGCGTGCTGCTTGGGTATTAAACTTGTCATAGTTTAATTCATCCAGTACATATAGTGCTATCAAAAGTGAACAAGCCAAGCCAATTGATAATCCTGTAACATTTATAATTGTAAAGGTTTTGTTTTTCCTTAAACTCCGCCAGGCAGTTTTAAAATAGTTTTCAAACATAAGACTATGTATTATTTCGTTTTAATCAGGTATGACAGATGAAAAAGGCAAGAAAAATGCCTAATAATTACTAGAATGAAAATCAGTAGGTTATGAATTTCCAGGGAAAAAAATGAACGATATTGGTACACTATCTGTTCGCTTATAGCTGGTTCTGACTCGTCCCAATTTTACTTTACAGTTGAATAAATCCTGAGAAGACTATATGTAGTGGATAATTAAAGGTAATTCTTTGTTCTTGACATGGCGAGTATCCAGGATTTTTGAGAAATGCATTCGAACCCGATTCATGCATTATGGCATATGACAAGGAGCATAGAAAGGCATATAAGGACTTATAGCCGAGCTCCAGGATTATCATTTTTTCACGGCCTTCACAATAAAGAGAATTAGGGGAGCTACAAGCAGTGAATATCGACGGGTAACCACCAAACCTTCACCCTGGAACGATGCGGCATACTCCTGAGTATACCTATAATCTGAGATGAGGGCCGTGCCACCTGGTTTAAGCACCCTGGCAATCTCCCGGCAGGCCTGCGAACGCTCTTTTTCGTCTTTAATATTGTGGATGCATAGGTTGGAAAGCACATAATCAAATGTGCCGTCTTCAAAGGGCAGGCTCCTGGCGTCCGCCTCCCTGATCTCCATACAGTCAATTACACCTTCAAGCCGGGCGTTCCTCAAGACAGCTTCCTGGGAATTGCCGCTAAGATCTTTTTTGTTCCAGATATCGATACCGACACTCTTGCCATCTATCAGTCGCTTTGCCGCCCCGATTGCGAGCAGCCCTTTCCCTGTTCCGACATCCAATACCCGCTCGCTTCCTTTCCAGGAGAGCATGTTTAGCATCCGGTCCCGATGCCTGAATTTTTCCACGGTCACATATAGGAAGATCAAGATAAGAATAAGGGTACCCGTGGGCAACAGCGACCTGATAATGCCGCCTACAGACCTAAGTGCTGGGTTGCTGCTATGTGGCAATAGGACCGCCGCTACCGCCATTGCCGCGACAACCAGTACGATCATTGCTCCCACCCTGGGAGCATCGATACCGTAAGTTGGTCTTGTATTCATTGACATGAATGGATATAAAGATATAGATTCTGCCATTTATCCTTTTTCCATGGGAATATTGGAGGAATGATCTGCGAGACAATTGGTTATCAAACCCATAAGCTTGCAATCAGATTAAGTCAAAAAGAAATGGGTAGGAAAATGGAAGCGTAATGCCCTCTAAAAGCAATTGTTCTATTTCTTTTTCGGAAGAAATTCATTAAGTAAAACACTTGTTGGCGACAAAATTCCCAATTGCTGGAAGAAACCGAGTGATTCCACAATTACCCAATCTTCTATAATTTTACCGCTACGTATTCGGTGAATGGTCATCATGCGGATATTTATTCTTTTTCCAGTGGGTGGGATTCCGAGCCATTGTCCTGTATGCGTTCCGTCCATCACTAGCAAGGTCGACACTCGATCTCCCTCAGCAATCATTTGCTCAATATTGAATTTAAGATCTGGGAAGCCAGATAACCATTCGACAATATGATTTTTGATGATTTCCGGACCCCGGGGACTTGATGTGGCAGGTACTCCAGATTGGAGTTGGAAAGTATGGCAATCAATATCGAAGATGTCCTCCGCGATTTCAAGTTTTCTTTGATTCCATAATTCTTCGACAAACCTTACAACAAGTTGCTTATTATTCCCCATACCAGAGATTTTGAAATAATTGTGTAATCCGAGAGATGCTGACGACCTGGTCTGGCGATGGCGACCATCCAGCTGCCAGGCCACTCCGTCAGTAGTTTTTCTACAATAATTTTAGGAGCTGATTTGCAAAAATAATTGTTCTATTTCTTTTTAAATGATTCTCTTTTAACGTTATCAGGTGCAGTTCAGCGGGATTTAAGACAGACCTGCTTAAACCGGCTTGTCATTGAAATAACCGGGTAGAGGACTAAGAAAGACTGATATGCAAAATGATTGATAAAGTCACTATACATGTACGCGATCTACAAATACCAGAATAAGCGTTATTAATGTTAGGAGGTGGAGGAGTATATAATTGGCATCGGGCAATTGCTTGCCGTTTTGAGTTTTGAACAGTTTGATTGTCCGTGCAAAACGGATGTCGAAATCATCTCCAAGCCTCATTTTAGAAAATTTGTCTGAAAAATAAGGAAGCCGCCATTGGGAAATTTCGCCGGTAAAAAGGAAAGGATAATAAAATAATGGATAAAAATGGCAAAAACCTTTGTTTGGCAAAAGCAGGCAGAGCACACCGGCCCCCATAAGCAATCCGTTTGAACCAGCTTCGGCAATTATTTCTCTTTTAGTATATTTTGACGTATCATTCCACGGAAATAGAGAAACCAATGTGGTCAACTGATGATAAATTAGGATCAGAATAGCAAAGCCAATTGTTATACCATGTAAAACCATACTGAAATGCAAAGAAAAGCAAATTTTCCCTAGCAGCAATGACACAGATAAGGCGTTCAGCATGCGTTGCATCAGCCAGGGTTGCACCGTATCAAAATTCCGTGCTATCTATAGGACAATATAGAGGCCAAAATGTAAATGGAGAAAACATCAATTCTCAGCAAATGAAAAGAGTGCATTAGTCCAGACTTGATCTTACAAGGCTGAATGATTTTTGGAGGCTTGATATTTTTCTGCCCACTAAAAGTTCATTCTGTTCTAAGGCTGTTTATCGGGTTGGCGCGGGCCGCCCGTATGAAGTAGGTTTCTAAGGGCAACAGCTAGGTAATTTTTTAGCATATGAAAATGAATATGACCTGAGTGAGTAATTATTATGCCAAAATGTCAACTACCTATTTTTCAAAAAATTAAATAATATTTTTCAAATGGACTGTTCGGTTTTAGAATAGGACCTGTACGGATCCGCACACCAAAAAAGAGGTAATTGTATGTTGATCACTTAATTAATTCTATTTATTGGCATCCCTACCTAGTTGAAATTCTCTGAGAATATTCCATTTGAGTTGCCCCTCCTGTTCGATTAAACTGACTTTCGTGAATTCGATTTTTTTTGGTAAACTCATCCTTTCAACTTGATTGAATATGTCATCTGTACAAGTTGAATTTCTGGGATGCATTAAAGTGATGTGGGGATCATGATTTCTTGGATTGATAATGATATTCTCCAGAACCCGGGTTCTTAAATTATAGAACTGTTCATTATTACCGTTTGCAGGAATCAGTATCCCTTTCCCCTCTGAAAATCTAATAGGATTTCCAAATTCAATAGAGACCCGGGCGTAAGAATGCCTTTCAAGATTCTGTATTACCCTTTCAATTTGTTCCAAATCATTTTCTCTACAAAGCGTAACATGACTTGGGATCAATACATACTGAAGGGGGTTAAATTTCTTTCTGATTGTTTCAATTTCAGCCGAATAATCCTCATCGATGAAAAGAGTTAATTGTATCCGTCTTAAGTTCATTTTCAACATTTGTCTTGATAAACTGATTAATCCTGCTCTTTCCAATGGCGAAGCGTGGCTATTAGTTCACGATAATCAAGGAAAATAAAATATTTGGATATGCCAAAATGAAAATGTTTTGCGTTAAATAAATCGTCTTGTTTTAACCTGAGATCTTTTTATGAATCGATAGCAGGCCTTTGTGCAGAATTGAGAATAATTATATATGTTTTGTCATCCAAAAACATGGAAAACCCAAAATCCAATTTGGAATCAGGGACCCAGTCCTTGAGTTCAATAAAATATTGCTTAATAAGGCTAGCTGTCATTTGTATTGGGTCAATCCAGGACTATATAGGTAATCTTCCATACTGAAGCCGGTTGGATAAATATATATTATTTAAGCCCTCTGCAAGCTATTGAAATTATGCTCCCCTCTATGATATTGGATAACCTATCAAACGCAAAATTATTATCTTCTCTTTGAGCTTGGGGCAGCCATAATAGGCCCCTGCCCGCTCCCCTTGCCTCAAGATGTGATGACTGGCAATGATCAATATATGATCAGGTATCCCGGATATCGGTTATAAAATGAAAGGACCAGGATTAAAGACGAATTTTTAGCATTAATTTAGCTGGATTTTAATAAAAAATATCACTAGCGTTGCGTTGTTATTGTTCTATAATCCGTCAAACCTTTGCCTGCATTACATTTCAGAAGATATAATGATGGCGACGATTTGAATTTTCTGGGAAATTTATTTTGATCACAGAAATTTAATTATCAGCATTTTATGAATATTCAAAAAGGTCATTTAAGCAACAACGCAACGCTAATG
>Ga0302325_10023469_pt1 | contig 12852 bp, 12 predicted proteins | sample Palsa_T0_2_FD_201948 | JGI IMG/M metagenome (GOLD analysis project Ga0302325, IMG submission 201948) | Peat permafrost microbial communities from Stordalen Mire near Abisko, Sweden - Palsa_T0_2 | ecosystem: Environmental > Terrestrial > Soil > Palsa > Peat permafrost | place: Sweden: Abisko... | reverse complement strand
TCGACCCGAGCATCTCTCGGCCGGCCCTCGTGCAGCGTTCCTTGGCCGTGGGGCCGTCACCGAGGTTGTAGCGGGGCAGTGCGAAGATGTCCCAGACATGGGATGGCCAAGTAAGCACCAGCTTCGCCGCCTCTGGCGGCCATTCCGTATCGTCGCCGGCTTCGTCCTCCTCGGTGTGGCGGTCTGGGTCGTCTCAGGGAAATCGAGCGAGCTTTCAGGTGCGAGCGCGTACCTGACCCAGCTGCGCTGGGGGTGGCTCGTGCTCGCAGCGGTCGTCGAGTTTGCGTGTTATGCGGCATTGGCCTGCGTGGAAAGGGTCCTCTTGCGCGCCGGGCAAGTGACTGCGCGCCTCGGGCGCCTGACGGCCATCACCTTCGCCGCGAGCGCGATCCAATCGGCGTTGCCGGTGGGCGCCGCGTTCGCCGGGGTTTACAACTTTCGCCAATACCAGCTGATGGGTGCCGACGAAGTGCTTTCCGGCTGGACGGTACTCGCCTCCGGGGCGGTGTCCTTTGTCACGTTGGCAGCGCTTGCGGGCATCGGGCTATCGATGGCTGCGTCGTTGGGTACCACGCTCGACCTGGTCGGGGCCATAGTTGGGGTGCTCGTGGTCGTCGTGCTGGTCGTAATCGCCTGGAGCACACGGGCGCGGCTGTTCCGCTTAGCCGACAAGGTGGTAGCCGTTTTCGAAAGGCGCCTTCACCGGGAACCCGGCCAACTGGGCGACCCTCTCACGGCCGTCCGGGAGAGGATGCGGGCTTTTGCCCCCAGCCGGGGTGAGTGGGCACAAGCTGCCCTAGCCGGCACGGCCAGCTGGTTGCTGGACTGCAGTTGCCTTGGAGCCGCATTGCTCGCAGTTGGGGCCCCCGTCCCCTGGCGGGGCCTGCTTCTCGCGTACTGCGGCGGCCAATTGGCGGTGAACCTCCCCATCACTCCAGGCGGCCTCGGGGTGGTCGAAGGGAGCCTGACGATCGCGCTCGTAGACTTCGGCGGCGGCAAGGCCCCAACGGTCGCGGCTGTGCTGCTCTACCGGTTGTTCAGTTTCTGGCTCCCGCTACCGGTAGGCGCGGGCTGCTGGCTGGGGCTTGCCCAAAGGCGACGGCGAGATGAGCGTGCGTTGCGAGCTGAAAGTGCTGTGCCGAATGAGCCTGTGCCGAATGAGCCTGTGCCGAATGAGCCTGTGCCGAATGAGCCTGTGCCGAACGAACCTGTGCCGAACGAACCTGTGCAAAACGAACCTGGAGCAGAGGGCCAATGAACGGCTGCATGATTATGACCTTGAAGAGAGTCGGGGGTTCCCTGCCACGGGCGGGAATGCGAGGCGTGGTCGTCGCCCTCATTACGGCCGCACTTTCCGCAGGGGTGGTCTCTTGCACGCACCCGAAGTTGCCAACTCCTCCGGTTGGGCTGGCGGACTGCTACGAGGGCCTCCCGCTCGCCGAGGGCGCTCTCAACGCCCCCCGGGGCAGCTACGATTTCCACGGGGTGAAGCTGGTGAAGCCCAGCGTGATGGAGCTACTGGTGCACCGCCGGTTCCCGAAGAACCCGTCTTCGGTACCCCCCGTTGCCGCTGGGACGAGGGTGTGCGCGTTCGCCTTCACAGGTAGCTTTCCCGCCGGCCAGGTTGCCTTTGCTCCTCAGGACGTCTCGGGAAAAGCAGCGATCGTGCTCGTCACGACCAAGGAGAAATTGCTCTTCAGCTTCGTGCTCGCCAAATTGCCCGAGAACTTCGCGACGACTTTTGCTGGGACCTGAAACCCCGCCAGAGCACGCTGCCGCTGGGGCCTAGGTGGTCAGTAGCTCCCGCGCACCACGGTCGGTCGACGGATGGCGCAATTTGGACATGGCCCGAGCCTCGATCTGGCGGATCCTCTCCCTCGTAAGGTTGAAATGCTCGCCGACCTCGTCGAGCGTGCGCGGCTCTCCACGGTCGAGGCCGAATCGCAAACGCAGGATCTCCCTCTCACGCTCGTCCAACGCCACCAGCATCTTGCTGACCTCACCCGACAGCAGAGAGGCCGCAGCCGCCTCGAAAGGCGATACCGCCGAGCGGTCCTCGACAACGTCGCCAAGCTCGGCGTCGCCGTCTTCGCGCAGAGGTTCTGACAGCGAGAGCGGCTCGGCGGCGTGCCGGAGGATCTCGATCACTTTTTCCTCTTCGAGCTCGAGGTCGGTAGCGAGCTCCGAAGAAGTCGGTCGGCGGCCAAGCTGCCCCTCGAGGCGGCCGCGAGCCTTCGTCACCCGGGTGAGGAGGTCACCCGCATGCACTGGCAAGCGGACCGTGCGCCCTGTATTAGCGATCCCACGCGTTATCGCCTGGCGGATCCACCAAGTGGCATATGTAGAAAACTTGAAGCCCTTACGCCAATCGAACTTCTCTACGGCGTGCATAAGTCCGAGGTTCCCCTCTTGCACGAGGTCGAGCAATGGCAGCTCAGCGGCTTGGTACTTCTTGGCAATCGACACAACGAGCCGAAGGTTGGCCTTGACGAAGGTTTCTGCGGCCTCGTCACCCTCCCTGATCGCACGCCGCAACTCGCGCTTCTTCGGGACGGTCAACTGCTTGCCCGACCCCATCTCCGAGCGGGCCGCCCGGCCGGCCTCTATGGCCTGCGCCAGCCTTGCCTCGTCGTCTTTTGTCAGCAGCGAGTGCTTGCCAATGTCGTTCAGGTAGAGGCGGACCAAGTCCTCCTCGGGCTGAGCGGCGTGATTATTAGGCACTTAGTCCGTCGTCCTCATACTAAGGGCACTCACAGTCGCTCCCTAACCGTTTCGCAACGTCCACCAAGCCGAGCCGAGCCATACACCAAGGCACCAGCGGCATTCAATGATCTCCTGCGCTGGTAGACAAGCGTGGCCCCGAAGTCAAATGATATCGGGCCCGCGCCGTATCGTGAAGCCTTCGTGAACAAGCTGTCACAATCTCTAGTTGGATTGGTCCTGCTGGGTCGCAGAACTGGGCCCCTTGCCCGAGCCAGGCCCGCTCTCAGGGCTTGCCGGCGGCACCAACCCAGGGCCTTTCCGAGGGACAGGAGCGCCGGCGCCGGCGTCCGGGCGTTGTCTCGGGCGAGCCTGCGAAGAAGCGATGGGCTCAGAACTCAGCTCTTTTAGGACTTCCAGCTCGGAGGCGGAAGTAGCTGCTTGGCGGTTGGCGGCCGTGAGGGCGACAAAGACCTCCTCTCGGTGCACTTGGATGTCTTTCGGAGCGGTGATGCCCAACCGGACCTGATCGCCCCGCACCTCGAGGACTGTAACTATCACGTCATGGCCAATCACGATGCTCTGGTGAACATGCCTCGTCAGTACCAGCAATCGTCGCTCCTTCCCTGGGCGATGGACGGAGCCTAGCGGCTACACCGGCCTGCTAGCTGCACTTGTCCTGGCCCAGGGGCAATTCGCCAGGGGCAATTCGGCAGGGCGATTCGGCAGGGGCGATTCGGCAGGGTCAATTCGGCAGGGGCGATTCGGCAGGGTCAATTCGCCAGGGTCAATCCAGCAGTCCTCAGGCGTTGTGCTCGGGGACGATCAGCGTCTGCGGGTCGTGGCCCGACCCGGGAAGGACAGCTTGCACGGCCTGACCACTGCGGGCGTTCACCACGAGCGGTCCGAGCAGGTTGGCGGTAATCCGCTCGGGCCGGGAATGAAGCGTCAAGGTCACTAGGACGAATACGTCGTCAGGGCCGCTGGCGTCGACAGCCTGGTAGACATCAGCACCGAAGGTTGGCTCATACGAAGCGAAGAACACCGAGGGCCCGACGACGACGAAACGAAGGCCAACTACGTCCTGGCACTCGAGCACGTAAAACGGGCTTTCTTCGCTCCCCCAGGACCGCAATAAAAAGGTCCTGGCACTGGGGAAACCCGGCATGCCGGAGCTGAAAGTCAGCTTGGCTGCCCCAGGCGACTGAGCAGCCAACGAAGAAGGACTGCTGGCGGCGCTCATAAGAGGAACTGCGCTAGAGAGGGTGGAATTATCGTGGCGGTCGTGTCGAGGGCGGCTTGATAGGAGGCCTCAGCCAGGTCGAGACTGGTGGCAACCTGGTCCTCATTGGCATCGGTGATATCGCCCAATTGGGTCTGGAGACTTGACACCGGGTCGTAAAAGTCATTTGTGGGGTCACTAATGCCGCTTGCAGGACCTTGCGGGTAAGCCGACGTGCCGTAGGTACCCGAGAAAACGGGCTTGTTATTGTAAGTGGTCCCCGCGTACCCAAGGATTTCCTGCTTTATCGAGAAAACGTCTGACGAAAGGGCTTCACGGTCGGAGGCATCGCTGGCAGAAGCGTTGGCCCCCGGCAGGACATGAGTATGCTCACCCGGTTTGCTCACCTCAGATTGCCTCGTTAACCAGAAGATGGCCGGCGTGGTCCTGCGTAGGACCGCCTGTAGCCGTATAGGCCTGGGGCGGCGGCGCTTCCTTGCGGGTTAGCCAGTTAAGAGCCTCACGCGCCGCGTCGCGCCCCTTGGCAAGCAGGTGCCGGTTGCGCTCCGAAAGGTCGCGGACCTCGCCGGTCAGCTCCAGGAAAGCTTGATGGTGTCGCGAGAAAATCGACGACCACGGCTCAGGGGTGGCTTGGGCCAGGGAACGTAGCCCCGGGTAGGTCTCGAGCCCTAGCTCCAAGGCCGCCCCTTCGACCTTGACCGCACGAAGCAGTTCTGCCACCCTGAGCTCCTCCAGGACGATCTCCACCTCTCGGGACGCGTGGTTCACCCACCTGACCTCTCCCGCGGTCAGGAGGAGTTGCTCCTCTTCCAACTTGAACACGAGGATTTCCAGTAGCTGCCGCTCGCGCCACAGGACAGCGGACACGTCGTTAAGCACATGGTCGTGCTGCTCCCCAAAGGCCACATGGCTTGATCGGTACTCCCGGCCAACGTCTGAGCCGGAAGGACCGACCTTTTTGTGGGTGGCTCCTTAGTGCAGGATGCCCATCGCAAAGGCCTGGGTAAGGGCCTCGTGGCGGCTCCGCGCGCCCACCTTGGCGTAAATGTGAGCGAGGTGGGTCTTGACCGTGGCGGTCGTCACGAACAGAGCCTCGGCGATCGCCTTGTTGGAGGCACCCCGGGCCAGCTGGGCGAGGATCTCCCGCTCCTTGAGGGTAAGCACGGGGCCACCGTTGGCGTCAGGCGGCGCATCCGGCTGGGCGAGCCCGACCAGCAGCGGGACGAACACCGGCTCGACCGCCCTTCCGCCTGCGGGGGACCTGCCCTGGGCGGCCGCCGCGACCGTCGCCACCAGTTCATCTGCCGTGAGCGACCGGAGCGCAAAACCGGCAACGCCGGTACCCAGCAACTCCACGAGCTCGGCGCGGCTCGGTTGGGACAGCAGGACTACCACTGCGCACGATGGGACGGCCCGCACGGCAAACGTGACCTCTTCTACAGAGGCCCCCCCCAGCAGCAGGACGCTCGCCCGCTCGGCGCGCGCCAGCTCGACCCCTTTGCCCAAGTGCATAGCCTCTCCCACGACGGGCACACCTCCGGCGGTTAGCGCTGCCACTGCGCCAGCCCTGAACAAAGGCAACGGGTCGACGACGACCACTTTTCCCGGCCCGTTGGTTGTCGCCCGCGATCGCGCACGCCTGGGACCATTCGACCGGCCGGCGGGCCCGCTTGCGCCATTTTCTGAGTTCGTGGCGCCTTTCCGCGACGTCCCAGGCATATTTGCCCTCCTGAGGGGATGTTTTGAGTTGAAGGCTCAGCGCGAAATGTAGCGCATCGGCGATATCGCCTGCTGGCTTTTGGTAACAGTCCAGCCACGCTGAGCGGCTGTTTCGCGGCGATCCATAAAAATGACTAGTCATTCAGCGCTAGCCCTGTAAGGGCCCAACCAGCTTTGGTCGCCCGTTTCGAATTCATCCACGCGGTCTATCCAGCCGCCGCGGCCAACGCCGAATGTGATGGACATGGATCCGGCCAGTGCAGACAGTGGCGAGAACGTCACCAAAAGCGCGGCTCTGGTAGGTCAGGGGGAACGGGCGATGAATGAAGGTCAACGGGCGAAGACTGAAGATCAACTTGTGCGAGCTCACCTTGCACTCGTCAATTACATGGTGGCGGAGATCGCCGGCCGTATCCCCCGCCACGTGTGCCGGGACGACCTCATCTCGGCGGGCATGGCAGGGCTCGCTCAGGCGGCGCGGTCCTATGACCCCGAGCGAGGGATCACCTTCCAGCGCTTCGCATCCGCTCGTATCAGGGGCAGCGTCCTAGACGAGCTGCGATCGCGGGACTGGGCGAGCCGTTCGGTGCGGGCCAAGGCGCGCGACGTTCAGCAGGTGACCGACCACCTCACGGCCCGGCTCGGCCGCCAGCCCTCCAAGACAGAAGTTGCCACGGCCATGGGCGCAACGCAGGGCGAGCTCGAGGCGATCAACACCGATGTCCACCGGGCGCTTGTCCTCAACTTCGATGCCCTTCCGATCGACGGCAATGCGGAGGACGTGCTGCTCGCCGGCGAGGGCGGCCCCGATGACGACGTCTTGGACAATGAGAAGCGCTCCTACCTCGTCGCAGCTGTCGAGCACCTCCCTGCGCGCCTGCGCCGGGTAGTGATCGGCTATTTCTTCGAGGAACTGCCGATGCAGGTGCTGGCCGAGGAACTCGGGGTAACCGACTCCCGGATCTCCCAGATGCGCGCCGAGGCGCTCCTTCTCCTGAAGGACGCGATGAACTCGCAGTTGGACCCCGAGCTGGTCCTGATCGAGGACCAGGGCCGGGTTGCCAAGCGCAGGTGCGCCTACTACGCCGCCGTCGCCGCTCACGACGACTACAAAAGGCGGCTCGAGCCCGAAGCCGGCCAACTGTCCACCATTGCCGGCCGCCAGGCCATGGCCGCACTGGCCTAGAACATTGATCCTCTTAACTAGGCTTAATGGCCCTCAAATTGCCGTAAACGCCGACCTGATCGAACGCGCTGAGGCAACGCCTGACACTGTCCTTACGCTGGTGGACGGCACCAAATACCTCGTAGCTGAGAGCATCCGCGATGTCATCGACAGGGTGCGAGCCTTCCGTGCGTCTGTCCTGGTCGCTGCCAAGGAGCTGGAGGACAACGCAAGCCAGCCCAGGGCGACGCTTCGGGCGCTCCCCAACCCCAACCCCGGAGAGGGCTGACATCGGCCAAGCGAGTTCGTCGTGGGGTACATCGTCGACAGCTTCCGGTCAGCGGCCGTGCGGCGCAACCAACAACGTCACACGCCGCGCCAGTAGTTTGCCTTCATGGTTGAGATACGCCTCGCTGGCGAGGGGGACCGTGACGCCCTCGCGTCACTGCTCGACCTCGCGTTCAATATGCGTAGGAGCGCGGCAGATATACAACTCCTCCACAGGCTGTGCGTCTTCGACGGAGAACGCCTGGTCGCCTCAGCCAGGCCTATCGCCTATGACCAGTGGTTCGGCGGCCAGCGAACCCCGTGCGCTGGGGTCGCGGGTGTAGCCGTCCTGCCCGAGTACCGCGGCCAAGGCCTGGCCTCGGCGCTACTGCGCGCGCTTTTGCGGGAAGAAAGGGCAAGCGGGCGCGCCATCAGCGCCCTATACCCCACGGCGACGGCGCTGTACCGGAGCCTCGGGTACGAGTTCGGTGGAGTGCGGCTGCAGTTCAGGGCCCCTATATCGGAGCTTCCCGCCCGTGGCCGCGACGATCGCGACGACGACGACGACGACGGCGGCGGTGGCGGCGGCGGCGGCGCCAGGCAAATGGAGGCCACGGACCTCGAGGGGGTGATGAACTGCTTTTCCCGGTTCGCGTCTGCCCACAACGGACCGGTGCAGTCGCCCGATCGCGACTGGTGGCACGACCACGTCCTGGCCCCCAAGAGCGACAAGAACCTGCCTCGTGCGGTAGTGGTGCCGAGCGGCGAAGCCGTGGGCGGCTATGCCAGCTACTACCTGGAACCGTGGGGGCCAGTTGGCTTGGGCCAGGACGGTTACAAGGTCGTCTGCAACCACCTCGTCTTCGAGGACGCTCGGGCGCTGCGGGCCTTGCTCGGTTACTTCAGGGGCTTCGAGAACGCCGCGCTCGAGCTTGCTTGGTACGGCCCGCCCAGCACGTCCCCAATGGGCCTCGCCATCGGGAGCAACGGCTTTTCTGTGAAGTCAGACCTGACCCGTTGGATGACCCGGGTGCTCGATGTCCCTCTGGCGCTCCGCTCGAGGGGGTACCCGCAGGCGCGAGGGGAGGCCGTCGTGGAGATCGACGACAATCTGTTCCCAGACAACGCCGGGCCCTGGCTCGTCCAGGCCGATGCCGGTCAGGTCAGCGTGGAGCCTGCCGACGCGGCAAAGGCCGCCCAGCGGCAGGGAGCAGCGAAACCGTTGCCGATCGGCCTGTTCTCCGCGCTCTACACGGGCTTCGCGTCGCCCGCCGATCTGGTTGTCGTGGGGGCTCTCGACGAGGATGACGGCCGGCTGCCGTTCCTGTCAGCTCTCTTCGCCGGCCCCGTTCCCTGGATGCCCGATTTCTTTTAGGCAAGCTGCTCGTGTTTTAGGCAAGCTGCTCGTGTTTTAGGCAAGCCCCTGGCCGAAGCCCTGGCCGAAGCCCTGGTCGAAGCCCACGTCGAGGGCGTCGGCGGAGCCCTCGTCAGGGCCGTCGACCGGGAGCAGCGGGGCCGGCAAGGGCTCCCGGTACACGATCGCGAGGCGGCGGGTGCAACGGGTGAGGGCCACGTAGAGCGCACGCATGCCCGATGGAGACTGGGCGACGATCCCGGCGGGCTCGATGACCACGACCGAGTCGAACTCGAGGCCCTTGGCATCACCCAGCGCGAGCAGGCTCACCTGGGTGTCGAGGGCTCCGGCACCGACCTCACCCCCGACGATGCCCTCGCCTGCCAATGCCGACCTGACCTCAGCCAGAAGCGCGGCGGGCACGAGGACACCCACGCTCCCGTCGTCGTCCCGGCCGCGCGCTGCTGCGACCGCGCTGACCTCTTCGGCGACGGTCCGGCCGATGAGTGACAACCAGGCGGCATTGTCACGGACTGGCTGGGAGCCGAGCGAGACGAACCTAGGAGCTTCCCCGGTGTGCCGCACCGGCTCCGGCGGGGAGACGCCGGGCAGCGCTGCGGCAAGGACGCGCCGCGCCAGTGCCATGACCTCCGCTGGAGCCCGGTAGCTAACCGAAAGGCCGACAAGACGCCACTCGCGCCGGCGCGGCACGTGGGCCATCAGCTCTTCCCACGACGCCGGAGCCCACGGGCCGGTCGCTTGAGCGATGTCGCCGACAAGGGTCATCGAACCGGACAGGGAGCGGCGGCCCACCATGCGCAGTTCCATCGGGGAAAGATCCTGAACTTCGTCAACGACGATGTGGCCGTAGGTCCGGTTTGGCTGTTCGTTCGGCGGCCCGGGGCGTTGCGGCCCGAGCAACCAGCTCGCCTCGTCGAGAAGGGCGATGTCGGCGTGCGTCCAACCGACCTCCTCGACTGACGCGCTCCGCGGCCGGTACAGGAGGTCGAATTCTGTTGCGCCGAGGACTCCCTTGCCGGCCAACTCGATCAATGGCTTGGCCCCGAAGAGGTCGTGCAAAAAGGCTTCGGGGCTCAACCGGGGCCATATTCTTTCCAGCAGTTCGGCGACCATTGGCCTCCGGCGTAGTTCGGCACCGACCTCGGCGGGCCGAGCGCCAGCGGGACGAGATTCAGCGAGTTCCCCAAGATCTTCCCCGTCATTCGAAGCCCTGAGCACAATTTCGGGGTCGCCACCCGCACGGGCCGCATCGGCTTCGGCGCGACGTTCCAACTGGCCGGCCAGATGCTCCCATAGGAGCGTCTCGACCACACGTCGGCGCGCGTTGTGGGTGCCGGACCGCCGCCTGGCCGCGCTCACTATCTCAGCAGAACCCTCGGGAGTCAACGCCAGCACCGCCCTGCCGAAGGGGATCTCGGCGGTCTTTCTCAACGGGCGCTCCCGTTGGTGGACGGCCCGCCTGATGAACTGGGCCATGCGGGGGTCGCCCTTCAGGCGTGCCACGTCGGCAGGCTCGGTGGCAGTCTCGGTTGCCGCAGCCCGCGCTCGTTTGTACAGCCCTGTCGCTGTCGAGAGCTCGACGCCCGTTTCGCCGAGCGACGGCAGCACCTGGTCGATGTAGCGCAGAAAAGTAGGGTTGGGCCCGACCACGAGCACACCCTGGACCTCGAGCGGGAAGCGGTACGTGTACAGGAGGTAAGCGGCACGGTGGAGCGCCACAGCGGTCTTGCCGGTCCCGGGCCCGCCTTGGACCACCAGCGCGCCCGTCAGCGGAGCACGGATGATCTCGTCCTGCTCCGCCTGGACCGTGGCGACGATGTCGCGCATCCGCCCCGTATGGGCCCGCTCGAGAGCCGCCAGCAGCACGCTCGGCCCGGCCAACCCGAGCGCTTCGGCCCCTCCCGTCCCATCGCCCTGTGCGAAGAGCTCGTCCTCGAGGTCCATGACGCGGCCGCCGTCGGTCAAGAAATGGCGGCGCCGGCGCAGGCCCATGGGGCGCGCACCCGTTGCACGGTAGAACGGTTCGGCAACCGGCGCCCTCCAGTCCACGACGAGCGGTTCGTGTTCGGCATCCGAGATCGCCAGCCGGCCGATGTGAAAGGTCTCGTGCCTGCCGTCCTCCCCTGCTTCTCCTGCCGGGCCAGAACCTCCCGGGCCAGAACCTCCCGGGCCAGAACCTGCCGGGGCTGCAGCAGCGCCGGCGGGACTGTCCACCGACGCACCGGGCTGGTCGGCCGGGTCGCTCTGGGCTCGGTCGATGCGCCCGAAGATCAGCGCTTCCCGCCCCAGTTGCAGCTTCTCGAGGCGGTTCAGCCCGTTGCGCACCCGGATGTCACGCTCTGTGAACGACTGGAACGTGCCCCCCCGTTCACGGAACGCCTCCCTCAGTTGAGCCTCCGTTTCGGCACGGACAACCTCGAGGCGTTCGTAAGCCCGGTCAATGTAGGCCTGCTCCGCAGGCAGGTCAGGGTGCGCCATAGGCCAAACAGTCCACTTTGCTCGGCCGGCGAGCTCCCTGCAAGTAGCCCCCCGGGGTTACGGTGGGAAAATGGAAGCCAGCCTGCCGCCGTTCCTTGCGGCGTGCCAAGGCAAAGCCGTGCCGTACACCCCCATATGGTTCATGCGCCAGGCGGGCCGCTCGTTGCCTGAGTACCGCGCCCGGCGGGGGCCGGGGAGCATCCTGGACAGCATCCGGGACCCGGCTCTGGCCGCCGAACTGACCCTGCAGCCCGTGCGCCGTTACGGCGTGGACGCGGCGGTCCTGTTTTCCGACATCGTCGTCCCACTCGTCGGCTTCGGCGTGGACGTCGCCCCCGGCACCGGCCCGGTCGTCGACAAACCCTTCCGCGACGCCGGCGACCTCGACCGCCTCCGCCAGGTACCGGCCCCCTACGTGGCCGAAGCCGTTCGGCTCGTCACTGCGGAGCTGTCCGTGCCTCTCATCGGGTTCGCCGGCGGCCCCTTTACGCTCGCAAGTTACCTCGTCGAGGGGGGGCCCTCGAGCAGTTACGGCCTGACAAAAGCACTGATGTGGTCCGAACCAGAGCTGTGGGGTGCGCTCGTGGGGCGCCTGGCGGAGATCGCTTTGGCCAGCCTGCAGGACCAGGTTGCGGCGGGGGCGGCTGCGGTCCAGATCTTCGAGAGCTGGGGAGGAGCCCTGGCCCCCGCCGACTATCGCCGTTACGTGCTCCCCGCCCTCAAGACGGTCGTGGGCGGCCTGGCGCCCCTCAATGTTCCCCGGGTCGTGTTCGGGGTGGGGACCGGCGAGCTGCTTGGAACCTTCGCCGAGGCCGGAGCCGATGTCGTGGGCGTGGACTGGCGCGTGCCGCTCGACGTCGCCCGCTCCCGGGTCGGTCCTGGCGTAGCGCTGCAGGGCAACCTCGACCCGACCGCCTGCCTTGCCCCCTGGCCGGTGCTCGCCGAGCAGGCCCGTGCCGTGCTGGCGCTCGCGGGCCCGGTGGGCCATGTGTTCAACCTGGGACATGGGGTCCTTCCGGCCACCGACCCGGACCAGCTCGCACGCCTGGTCGAACTGATCCACACCGAGAGCGCCCGCTAGAGGTGGGCGGGTGAAGTTCGCCGTCGTCGGAGGTGGGATCGCCGGTTTGTCGGCCGCCTGGGAGCTCGCCGGCGCCGCTGGGACCGAAGTAACCGTCTACGAGCCCAGGCACCTGGGCGGCAAACTGCTCACCACAATGTTCCTCGGCCGGGCCGTCGACGAGGGCCCCGACTCCCTTATCACAAGGGTGCCTGAAGGGGTCGCCCTCTGCCAGGAGCTCGGCCTTGGGGAAGAGATGGGGGCGCCGGAAGCCACGCGGGCAATGCTGTTTGCCAGGGGGAAATTACGGCCCTTCCCTGACGGCCTCATCCTCGGGGCGCCGGCACGCCTGCTGCCGCTTGCGCGCTCCAGGATCCTCTCGTTCGGTGGGATGGCGCGGGCGTCGCTCGACCTGGTGCTGCCCCGTTGTCGTCTCGAGGGGGACACGAGCGTCTGGGGCCTGGTCGCCTCGCGATTTGGGCCAGAGGTGGCCGAACGCCTCGTCGAACCACTCCTCGGCAGCATCCACGCCGGCTCGACGAGAAAACTGAGCGCGGCCGCCACTGCCCCCCAGATCCTGGCTGCTGCCCGCACCAACCGGAGCCTCCTGCTCGGTCTCGGCGCGGTGGCGCGCTCCCGGGCAAAGGCTGCTGCCCGGGAGAGCAGCGCCCAAGCCGAGCCTCTTTTCGTCGCCCCCCGCGCAGGGATGCAAGCGCTGGTCGAGCGCCTGGTCGATCGGCTCCGGGGCGCAGGGGTGAGCATCGTGCCGAGCGCAGTCTCCGCCTTGCGCCGCGACGGCCGCTCGGTTGTCGTCGAGCCAGCGGGCGAACGCTACGACGGGCTCG
>Ga0302325_10023467_pt1 | contig 12853 bp, 18 predicted proteins | sample Palsa_T0_2_FD_201948 | JGI IMG/M metagenome (GOLD analysis project Ga0302325, IMG submission 201948) | Peat permafrost microbial communities from Stordalen Mire near Abisko, Sweden - Palsa_T0_2 | ecosystem: Environmental > Terrestrial > Soil > Palsa > Peat permafrost | place: Sweden: Abisko... | reverse complement strand
CAAGAGGTGTGGTGCCTAGATGATCGCGAATGACAAAGAATAGGAGGGACCGAGGGTTGGATCTTAGACACGTTAGAGGGATGTCGCACATCCGGAATAGCGGAAGAACTCACTGCTTGTCCTTCAAAAACAACTGCAAGTTGACCTCAAATACTGTCTTTAATAAGCCCATATTGGCACCTTGGTATAATCCAACCTGATGCTCCCAGATATTGACGATGAGGACCTCGCTGGTGGCCAATGCAAAGAGAGCGCTCTTCCTTTCGAAATCTTGGTCTTCTCCTCGTTCCCGACCATCCGTACCTTCCACATCCATCACTAAGATATTATCGGCCATCTTCTGCACCCCGGCCCCAACGGCATCCTCGCGCTTGTTCTTCGACATCCATATCCCCTTTGTGGTCTGCCGTCGTTCCGTCTCAGACATTACACCGAATTCAGTGCCGAATAAGTGGTTCAGAAGCGTGGACTTTCCGGTTGACTGTGATCCAAATACTGAGATAAGGTGGTAGTTGAAGCCAGATTGTGCGATATTGGTCAACTGGAGGTAAGTGTTCAAGTGAGGACTGGGACATTGTTAGCTAGGCAGGACAGGTTGACTGGCAGCCCATTGCTCCACGCATACTTAAACACTTTCTCTTCGTCAATAACCTGTATCCCGTGCTCATACTGCTCCTTGGTCGGCGCATCGCCGACACCTGCAAAGTGGCCGTTGACCGTCATAATTGAAGGCGCTGTTGGGTAACGAGAAGCGGCGGAAGGTCTTCTGGCTTCGTGGCCGTTTGTTTGGGAAGCCATGATGGCGAGCCGAGGAACAAGATGTCCCGTGTACGCTGGTATATTTGTTGAACTTGTGACGTTGGCTGGTGGTGTGCAGCCCCTTGTCCTCCTCGTCGAATAAAATGTACCGGCTGGCTTCTGTCATTGGGATCGCGGTGACTTGATCAAAGGAACACCGACATTACCGATGCGCAACTAGCGTTTATAATCCCTGAAAGGAGCGAGAGTCACGTGTGCCATCATGAGCCACCTGCAGGTCTTCAGTACCCGATCCGTCTAGGCATCCTGAAGATTCTGAGTAGATATCCGGAGATAGTCGTGAAATTTTCAATCTAGTGCATTTAAATGATCCTGATATACGTGGACATTTGAGAAAAGTCATCCTCTTCACTATATCTATCCACTTGAAATGCTAGCTAACCCTTAAACACACACCCCTTTCTCAAGCCATCGCGATTCATCAACTCGAAAACCAATATTTGAACTTTCTCTCAATTTCTAACAGAATGAACTCCTGTGGTCCCATACTATTCATGAAGGCTCTCGCTTTTGCAACCTCCCTAATATTTAGCTTTTGTCTGCCAGATTCACGCCTTGAACCCCAAGGGCAAACTTTCGCGGTTTCTATGCCCCAGAAAGGGCCTGCTCAAAGTCTGCTATGATATCTTTCTACGAAACTGTTAGCAATGGTAGAATTTTTTGGTAGCTTTGGAAGCCAGTACGATGTTCTCAAGTCCCACGGAGATGTAATTTGGTCTTGCTTGTTGACCTTCGCCGCTGCCTTCTCCTTCGATCACTACCGTCCTTTGCAATAAATTGTTAACATATCTCCAAAGCTTCAAAGCTGACAACTTACTTGCTCCCTCCAATACTGTAAATGCAGGCATTAACTTCATGATGTCTGACTTTGAATTTGATCTGGACGTGAACTTCACTAACCTTCCACTGCGAGAAACAAGTTTGAATTTATCGAAGACGGACACTGAAGCTTCTGTAGTTGGGTTCATTGCAAAAGAAATTACCCCACCATAATTGTGGTTTAGGTACTTATGGCCCTGTACATAGTGTAGATTAGATGCAAGACCTGAAGCAGTCAGTACAGACTTGAACGAGAAAACAAAGGAGCGCAAACCTGGGTACCGAATTTCACAAACCCTCTCATTACTCTCCAGCCAGAGAGCAAGAGTGGATGCGTTACTTGAAATTCTTTCCATGCGTACGGAGAGGGTTTCGAGTCCCGCCAGCAACTGGAATGCTTCGAAGGGGTTCAGACAAGAACCGATATCCCGCATAACTGCAGCTCTCACGAACACGATGAATGTTTGATTCTTAAACTTGTCCCACAATTTTAAGCCGTGAAATCCTGGAGACGGTTCGAAGAATTGAGGAAAACGGTCCTTAGATTTAGGCCAGTTAAACTTGCCGCTATCGATTATGATTCCTGCTGAGAATGTACCAGAGATGCTGAGCCACGAAGCTGCAGATGCAACGATGATGTCTACTCCATGGTCGAGGGGACGGAGAAGGAACCCTCCTGCGCCAGCGGTGTTGTCGCTGCATTTCTCATCAGTCAAGAATCATCCACCAACTTCTGGTGCTTACACAATGAGCGGTACCCCCGCATCATGGGCCACAGTTGCAAGAGCTTCAATATCCGATACCAGTAGGTCAGAAATTGATATACTTTCCACGAATATACCTTTCGTATGCTCATCAATGGCACGCTCAACCTGTCCAATTTCACTGGTTTCGACGAACCGAGCTGTGATGCCCAATGGTGGCAATCGATATCGAAATTGATCTCGTATTGAGTCCGAGAGATTCGATGCAACAACGATATTACTGCCAGCCTGAGCCAGCGCTGTGATTGTCATGAAAACAGCAGCTTGGCCAGAACTGTGCAGCGGTTAGTGATGCGAGAAGGGGTGGACACGTGACCATACGAAGTGGCGAGGGCTGCCTCTCCATTTTCCAATGCTGCCATGCGCTTCTCGAATACGCCTATGGTAGGCTGAGAAGTTATTGACTTGGGACATTGGGTAATGGGGGAAGGGGGCAGACATTGGCAATGCGACTGTAGCAGTATGCTTCAGCGGTCCCATTGAAGATTGCTGCTCCATGAGCGCTATTGTTAAAATTGAAAGACTGCAAATATCTTTAGCAAAGCGTACTCTATTTTTAACAAGGAGAAGAACTTACGGTAGAAGCATATATAGGCGCATCCCTCACGCCGTTCTCTGATCGAGTGAGTCTATATTTGTATCAGCAGGTACAATGCCTCATCTGGATGGAGCCTTCTTACCCAGCATGAACTCCGACAGTCTCGAATTGAAAGGAGGAACTATCAGTCTCTTTTGGATTAGCCATGACTAGATATTTCGAAGGTTGTGAATATGAGAACAAGTCTTCTGTCCCCTCTGAAATATCATCGGGGTTTGTCGACAAAATTAACCGCCTTTCTGATTCCCAAACTCAAGTCCGAGAGTGTTCGAGGATCACGGGGACAGTTGATTATCGGGCAGCATTCATAGAGTGGAGCCTGGATGTGCGAACAGCACAAGAGTGGGCGTGGTGTGGGCTTCCCTTCGCTTGGCAGGGCACACGGCACCGCGCAGAACGCCACCATCAAAGACATCCGCACCGTTGATCGGGAGGCTCTCGGGTTTAGAACCTCAATATACTTAGTCGACAATTGTAACATCTCCGTTAGTGATCTTATCTGGCCCCTCTCCCGAATGGTCGAGGCATTTTTCCGCAGCGGAGGCTCGTGAATCAGCGAAACGGCGAAACGACGAAACCCCACAACGGTGAAGGGTACTCGAGTAAGGTTAGAGGAGAAGGGATTCGAGCGGGGACTAAGAGGCAATCTTTTGGAGTCCTCTGCGATGGTGCAATCTGTTGCCTGCCTTTTGCAATGAAGCTAGCACGCGCAAGTGGCGCGTGGCAACCTGGCAGTCACAGTCGGCCACTTGCGTTGCATCGCATCTGTACTCCTTCCTTGCAATAAATAAGCTCATAGTATATGCACTTATCAACTCCTTCCTCCTTTACACCGAACCTCAATCCTAGCTTCTTTCCATCTCTCATTGTCCCACGCACTCATGGCACCTTCACAGTTGGTCAGACTCAGGTCTTTTCTTTGGGGCAGCGACCCCGAAGACGCTGCTCTCCTCTTAAAGCTTGATTTTTCTATCCTTCCTTACTTCAGCCTAATATGGTTCCTCTTCGGCCTGAGCAGAGCAAGTTATGGATCCGCGTACATCAGTGGGATGGGCACAGATCTTGGTTTCAAAGGAAAGGATTACAACTACATGAACACCGTATATCTCGTCATCTATGCCGTTTGCCAGATGCCTGGAACTTCATTGCTCACCATCGCGCCACCAAAATACGTCTTCGTGGGAGCAAATGTGGCCTGGAGTGTTATGACTTTAATAACTTTCAAGATGACTCACGTTTGGCAGGTCATTCTTCTGAATGGATTTGAAGGTGGCTTTTCTGCAATCGCATAGTGAGTATTTCAGTCCTCAATGGCCCAGATTCTCATTTTGCTGATCATTGTAGTGTTGGGGCGCATTTTATATATGGATCGTGGTACAAGAAGTCTGAACTGGGGACGAGAGCTGCGATCTTTGTGTGCTTTGGGCAACTGGGAAGCATGGCAGGAGGTTGGATCCAGTACGCCTAATTCTCATACTAATTTGCTGGTTTTTCTTATAGGAGCTGAGAACCTGAGAGCTGTCTCGGGAGCCCGCATGATCCGTTTGCCCTTATGTCTTAGGAGCCAAGAAAGCTCCGAAGCTCGAAACTCCTTCATACTTTCCAGTTATTTATTGTGCTAATTTGTTGGGCAGAGCAGGCCTGTTGGAATCCCTCGCCGGAAAGAACGGTTTGCCAGCCTGGCGTTGGATATTCATCATCGTGTCTGTGATTACCATCCCAACCGCAATTTTTGGTAAGTGTTCCTACTAAATTTGGACATTGACAAACACTGATTCGAAATTCGTAGGCTGGGTCTTTATCCCTGGTCTTCCCCAGCATCGCAATGCATGGTATCTTACTGAAGAAGAGAAGGAGCATGCCGTGGTCAGACTTGGGCGACCCAAAAAGCATACTTGGGATAGGACTGTTTTCAAGCGCGTTCTATTTAGTTGGCAATTCTGGCTACTTCCCACAATATTCATGCGTAAGTCAAAACACCGCTGGGTGTTTTCTACTAACAACATTGCAGTATACTCTCTTGCAATCCAAATGGAGCTCAACAATGTCATGCAATTATGGATGGTAAGTCCAACTTCTCGGAGCACTGCTTCCTACTTTGGGTGTCTTGCGAGTCATTTCTCTCTAGATAAGTCTTAGTAGTAGATGACTCGCAAGACATTGTCTCAACTCTAAACCCTACCCTTTTAGGTAATACTAATCTGGGATTCTGGGATTTAGGCCTCTCGCGGCTACACTGTGGTGGAAGAGAACAACTACCCAACGGCTGTTTATGGTGCTGCCATTGTTGGAACAGTCTTCTATTCAGTGATATCAGATAAGATCCAATCTCGTTGGCAGTGTTCCCTCGCCATTGGAGTCACTTTCATCATCGGCTCAGCAATTCTCATCGCTAATCCTGCAGCCGATGCTGGCCACTTCTTCGCCTTCTACCTCCTGGGTACAACTTACGCACCGCAAGCATTGTGGTATTCTTGGATGGCTGATGTTACTGCGCATGACTTTCAACTTCGGTAGGTTGTTGGGGGTTTTCCATTTTCTGTTCCAGACAGTTTCATGGCTTTCTTCATAGACTGTGCCCCGATTCTTCTGCAACATTCTTCATCGAGCAATTGCTGACTCCCCGTCACTGTAGAGCCATTACAACTGGCTTCATGAACTCTTTCGACTTCGGGTTCTCGACTTGGTGGCCACTTATCTTTTATCCGGTGACAGACGCACCCAACTATAAGAAGGGATACATTGCTAGCATCATTACCGGAGCCCTGATTATCCCCGTAAGTTTATTTTACCTTTAATTTCTCGACTTTATAGGAGCTGAATAGGAGCCGGGTTTTCGAAACATATCTCAGGAGCCCAGCGGACCCCTGGCTCACAAACTTGCATCAGAAGCACATACTAATATGCATACAGATGGTTTTGCTGATTGCGTATCTCGAGAAGCTGGGCATTAAGAACGGGACTCTTGGAAGAAATTTTGACACAGAGGAAAGTGGGGGTGATGAGTCTGTTAGAGGCGAGCCCGGGCTCACAGAGTTGCGTTTGCCAGGAAAAATGTAAAGAAATAGTAAATCAGACTCAGCAAAGTCGTTTGCATGAGATGGAGGATACAAAGGAGGGACCGAGTGGTTAGGTCGTTTGAGAGTCGGCCGTTTACTTGTTCGCATGGACATTGTTGTAATAAGATTGCCATGTACCCAGGAACATTGGTGGTACATGTGGTAATCTTACAATTGTTCATCATGGAGACCGGCAGTGGAGTCTGATAGAGAGATGAACTGATCTTTGACGAATGAAATAAAATTCACTTCACACTTTGCCTGAATAAGAATTCCGTCCCGAAGACGTTAGTAGTGGAGCAATAAATGCCACGCTTTCTTTCATATCCACTCTTCAGCTAAAGTTTCTTCGTCCAAACCAATACGCAATCGGCGCTAAAGACATGCCACACCACAGTACCCGCTGTTCCTGCACGCTCAAAATATGTCCCTCATTTCCCGAGCCAACAGCCAACAATGTCCGGATCAGGAAGCACAATAATTGAAATTGAATGGCCTGGCTTGAAAGCCCACGGCATCATCAAAAAGGGGAAAGAAGACCTTCGACATCTCAAGCCCTTGATTGTGCTCATTCATGGTGGCGGCTGCAATGCCAGCTATTTCGACAATGACTTCCATTCGTGAGTGAAAATCTACCAGAAATGAATGATGTCTCTAACATGAGCCTCAGAATACCAAACACTCTCAATGCGACAGGCTTTGACGTCTTGAGTATAAACCGAGTTGGCTATGGCGGGAATCCGATCCCGGAGACCATCAAGCCGCTTCTCGATGCGATCCCGCTGTACTCCGTTCTCATCAAGAAGACGTACGAGGAGCACTTAAGCGGTAGGAATGGAATTGTCCTCGTCGGCCATTCTCTTGGGGCAGTAACTTCACTTTCGATTGCGGCGTTCGGAGGCGAGAAACTGCCGCTCCTAGGAGTCAGTGCACTGGGTATTATACCTACCAAAAAACATCCGGCTAGTCTTGTAGACATGTTGAAATCTGATCCCGAGAATTGTCGACTCGTGGTTGAGGCTTCGCCGGAGGCCGTGGAGACGTTTATGGGTCCTCCTTCGGTCATTGACGAATCTATTCTTGTGCACCCATCGATGCCAAAGATTTTCGAACCCGGTAAGGGGGTGTGGATCTTTCTCTTGCTTCAATCATTGACAGCGGCAGGTCTGAAATCCGAATTGCTCGAATGGTGGGACGTAGCCTGGTATGATCGTTTTGTGAACGAGGTTGCCCCAGGAGTTCGAGTATGATTATCGCCTTTCTCTGGAACATTGAGACACTGCTAAAGTTTATAGGTTCCTGTTCAATTTCTAGCAGCGGAATATGAACTTGGGTGGAGAGGCATCAAAGAAGGCCAGCCTATTTTTGACCGTGCTGCCGGTTTGTTCACTAATACTCCAAAACTGGATGCGAGAATTCTGCCTAGAGGAGGACATAATTTTGAATTCAGCAAGAACGCTTCTCTGCTGCAAAATGCCCGCGAGGATTTCATCAATAGCTTGGTAAGATACCCTTGGACCTTCTGTACATTGAACCTGATGTTGTCAGATCTCATCCAGCGCGACCATCGTCGATCCTGATCCTGCCGCATTCGACCAGATTCCTTTGCTAGACTTTGCCCTGACGAACGATCCAGTTACAAAACCAAAATTCTTGGAGTCTCTCAAAAAAGCAGTTGTCAATGTAGGCTTCTTCTACATCAAGAACACGCCTATATCCTCGACAATACAAAACAATTTGGTCATGAAAGGCACAGAAATCTTTAAATTGCCCTTGGAGGAGAAGCTGAAGATCGAGATGGCGAACAGCAAGCATTTCTTGGGATATGCAAGACTGGGAGCTGAAATTACTGCGATGAAGCCTGATTATAGGGAGCAGTTTGATGTAAGCCACCGGTATGAGTTGCTAGACAATTGCTGACATAATTTCCAGTTTGCCACAGAAGTCCCAGCTCCTGGACCAGATGAGCCACTCTGGCACAATTTGAGAGGTCCGAATCAGGTAAGGAATAAGCCAACCTTAACCAAGCTCGTGGTGGGCAGAAAAAGCAGCACTGATTTTAATTGTTCCAAGTCAAGTTGACATTGAACTCCGGAATAATAAGTGCCACTTTTTCTGTCTACGTTAAACCAAGCTATTAAAATTAAGACTAACAAAGGCGCAGTGGCCAGATGAATCTGTCATTCCAGGGTTCAGAACCGCCGTGGAAAGCTATTTCAATGAAGTTCAAAATCTGGCTGTGTCCTTCAGCAGGCTCATCGCCGAAGCATTGGATATGAACCCAAACTCATTCGACAAGTTCTTTGATACGCCACAGCACAACAAGTTGAAGCTAGTAAAATATCCCGCACCCCCACCAGAATTGGATATTCCTGATGGTGGTGTTCAAGGCGTCGGGGCTCACAAAGTATGTGTATTCTCGAGATATCTTCCATCATTTGAATGTCTCGCAATTTCTAGCACATCTAAATTTCCTAATCAAGTAATGCTGACTCGAAGTTTGTCCAGGATGGGTCATTCCTCACGTTTCTATTACAAGCAACTCCTCACGCCGGATTGGAAATTCAAAACAAGAACGGAGATTGGATAAAAGCTACTCCAATCCCCGGAACATTGGTTATCAACATAGGGCGTTCACTTCAAGCTCTCACAGGAGGCGTCTGTACCGCGACAACGCATCGAGTCAACTTATCACCAGAGAATTTCCTCTCAGTAGATGGAACAACTCTCGGACCTCGATACTCATTCCCGGTGTTCCAAGGAATCAAAACAGATGGGAAGGATAATTCTCTAGAAATTCCGCAGCATATCAAAAATTTGGTCAAGGATGAAAAGGTGAGGAGTGAAGCCGAGGCTACGTTCGACAAAATGTTTGGGGAGAGTGTTAGGGAGGCAATCTTCATCTCTAGAATTACGAGTCACCAGGATGTAGGTGCGAGGTGGTATCCGGATTTGCTCGCAAAAGCGTTAGAGGAGCAGAAAAATTTCAAGGCGGCTGCTTGAACAAATTGTCAGTCCCTAATTGGAACATTGCGATGGTAATTCAGTTAACCTATAAGCGAGGGCTTCGCTCCTTATTCACAGCGGCTTTCACATGAATAACTGGACTCGGAGAAAGTATAACTCTAGGAGAAATTGAGATAACTTAGCAATTCGAGCAACATGTTTCTTTCATGATACTGAAAGTTGGGGGGTGACTTCCCTGGTGATCACATCACTGTGAATAAGTCGTTGAGGCTTCAAGCCAGTCAACAACCCTTTGTTGCTTAATATTCCCGCCTGTATTAAAACAAATATCTCAGTCTACATATCTAGTGAAACTCTCTTTTTACTTTAGAACTTAGTCCTGCATATCTCCCTCGTTCGATGATAAAAGATCCTAAGACTACATTCTCTGGTTCAGTTCTCCAACCGAGGACGACCGTAGACAGAAGGGCTTGTCCCTTCGGTTTCTCAAGTAAGAAAGATGCATTCAAGTATTGGTCGATGAAGATATTAACAATGCTGAATTTTACACATGATCGCCAAGAACAAAATTTGCTAGTGCCAGCAATTACGTATGAGAAAACTTAGTTTCCATCTCCGCTATCCCATCAGCACTAACCTTGAATATTTGACAAATACCATTGACACAAGTTCGTCTCTACTAGCTCATGTTACTCATCCGATATTTACACGTTAGACGTTATCGGATGTTTGGGTTTGGGGGGTATAACTCCTGAGCTGGCCGACTTCGACAAAAGTTCTCTTTGACCTGACCTAGTATTTCTTTTATCGAGAGAAAGTTTAGATATATTTAGTTGGCAAAATGACGAGTGAACTGGCCTGCCGTGGCTCGAATCCAGATGCTGTTTTGGCGAATATGGGGTACAAGAGCGAACTTCCAAGTTCCAAGGTCGTTGTCTATGATGTCGATTTGGAACTGTAAGTTACCCTCCGAACTGCCCTTCTTGACTCTCCTAATCATGGCCAGTTCCTTCGCCATCATGGCAGTTCCATTCGGCAAGTGCTTTGAGAGTCTAAACTGATGCAGAACATTCAATATTGACAGAATCAGGCCTGAGTACCACTATGGCAATCTCCGACAGATGGCCAATCAGTTACTGTACTCTACGGCTGGATATTCGTCTCCCTAATGTCCCTCAACATCGCAGCATCCCTAGCTGAAATCTGTGCCGTCTACCCAACCGCCGGAGGAGTTTATTACTGGAGTACTATGCTCAGTATCAAGAAATACGCTCTCGTAGTCAGCTGGATCACAGATTGGTTGACTCTGGTTGGAAACTGGATTGTCACGCTGAGTATCAACTTCTACGGAGCTCAACTTATTCTCTCAGCTATCACATTATGGAACGAGGACTTCGTTGCGACGCAATGGCAAGCTGTGCTCATGTTCTGGGCCGTGATGCTCATAGCTTTCACTGTCAATGTATTCGGTGCTAAACATCTGGACTTGATTAACAAGATTTGCATCTACTGAATATCAGCATCCGTTATTATCATCGTAGTTACAGTTCTCGTGATGTCGAACAATTGTCGGGGTGCGGGCTTTGTGTTCGCTCATTTCGATGTCAGTGAGTCAAGCTGGCCGAGCGGTTGGGCCTGGTTTGTTGGTCTCCTTCAAGCAGCTTGTGAGTTTAATACTAGCCGTCTCTTCTGAATATACTTACTAAAGAAGACACATTGACTGGTTACGGAATGGTAGCCGCTATGTGCGAAGTGCAGATGCCAGAACGAGAAGCCCCTCGAGCAATGGTCCTCTCAGTAGCTGATGCAGAAACCACGGGAATCATCTATCTGATCCCTATCTATCCTCTTCGTCCTATCAGACATGAGCCTTCTTCTCAGCGTTGCCAATGGACAGCCGATTGGGATAGTCCCCAAAATCGCCACAGGATCCGCTGGCGGTGGATTCGGGTTGCTCTTCCTCATTCTCGGAATTCTGTTCTTCGCTGGTGTCGGAGCTTTGACTGCTGCAAGTAGATGCACGTATGCATTTGCTTGCGATGGTGCCATCCCGGGATCTCGTTTTTGGGCTCGAGTTGACAAGCGTTTGGATATTCCTTTGTGGGGTTTGGTACTATCCACTGTGGTTGATTGTATCCTTGGCTGCATCTATTTCGGCTCAACGAGTGCTTTCAATGCTTTCACCGGAGTAGCAACAATTTGCCTCTGTGTCCTACGGCATTCCAATCCTTGTATCTCTTATTCGCGGTCGAAAAGCTGTTCGACACTCCACTTTCTCTCTTGGAAAATTTGGCTTCTCTTTAACGCAACTGTAGCGTGGATCCTCCTAGCTATCGTGCTCTTCTGTATGCCAACTGCAATTCCGGTCACGCCTGTTAGTATGAATTATGCGTCGGTGGTGTTCATGGACTTTGCAACAATCAGTGTGATTTGGTATGTTATCAGGGGTAGTAAGGAATTCACCGGTCCATCATTTCCAGCGGATGTTGAGCCGGAACATAATGGCCAGGTTGTTGGGGGTCTTGGAAGGGTTATGACTGATGGGGAGAAGACTTCGCATGGCAGTTCGTCGGGGGAGAATGAGCTCAAAGGTCCAAAGCAGAAGTAGGATATGAAATAAAATCCATACCTTGATTATCTTGAATGGTTTGTCAACCCTCTATGACTAGCTTTGATTCTTGTATCACTAGAAGTTCAAAATTCCCTGGATATCGAAAGACTCGAAACTGTAACCAGTCCATCAATTCTGTGTACTGCGTCTCGCGCTCGGAAGCTCCCTACCACATTAGCTCGCGAGTTTCTTCATGTATCCTCTTCTAGCTCAAAAGTCGATAGAGAATGTGTTGCAGATATTCTGCATGCTGTGGAACAGTCATCTCGCAACATCGCACGAATTAAGGGGAATTCAGAGAGAAAATGCTTGTTCGACTATGGCACAGGAGGTTTATAAACAACACGGATGGTAAAGGAAATCTGTTCGCTCTTGAATCTTTTCCCCATCTATTGTGCTTTGGATGCAACGATCTCTGTGGATTGCATTAGCGATGATTCCTACGATTTTATGTTGTGAATTCTTACTCTCAACATCCGCAACGCTCTGTTGCAAAATTTGTTGAAGAATCTTGGGGGTTTCGAGCTCTTTTTGGATCTTGGCAATGATTGTCTCGGACAGCTCTTTTTGTTGACGAATCTTCACTTGTCCCTCATATCGAACCCATGAATCAAGAACGGCCTTGGCTTCTGCAGCCAGAGCGGTGGATTGCTCGAGCTCGAAAGCTTTGGCTTCAAGTTGAGCGGTTTCCTGCCGAGCTATTAGTAGCTCCTTCAATTCGCGGGATAACTCTACCACGCGCCTTTGAGACCTCAAAGAGAGTCTTGGTAATATCCACAACGCTTCCCAATTGTTGAACGCTCTCAATTCGTGTCTTGACAGCCTCGGTGTGGTCTGCACGAGCAGCATTCAGGATGCCCTTGATCTTGTTGATCTGACCATCTGCCCACTCCTTGTACATTGGACCCCCATACTTGAAAACGGAGCCCCAAATGCTCAACAGACACAGCGCAACAATCGTTTCCTCATTGACAACGTAGTATTCGTTGCTGAGAGCATAAATCGCGACACCGGCTGTTGAGGAAAGGATCGCGGTCTTCGAGATCAACGAGTTGCCTGGCAACGAGTCGATAATCGATTGAGCCTTCTTCTTGGGATCCTCCGCTGGCACGCCCGATGCTGATCGGTAGCTTGTAAGGGGTGTGGTGAGGGCCGGGAGGGTGCGGGAAGGAATTGAAGGTCGAAGACGAGCAGCGCCTGAAGCTTGTCAGTCATT
>Ga0302325_10023466_pt1 | contig 12853 bp, 13 predicted proteins | sample Palsa_T0_2_FD_201948 | JGI IMG/M metagenome (GOLD analysis project Ga0302325, IMG submission 201948) | Peat permafrost microbial communities from Stordalen Mire near Abisko, Sweden - Palsa_T0_2 | ecosystem: Environmental > Terrestrial > Soil > Palsa > Peat permafrost | place: Sweden: Abisko... | reverse complement strand
GCCGGGAGGCCGTTGCGGCGATAGCGCAGGGTCCAATCCAGCAGCGTGTCCACCGAGACCTGGCGGCGGGTGGAATGCGGGAAGTCGTAGAGGCGGGCGGCGATCTGTTGGGCGCGGCGCGTGAGTCAGGATCGATTGCCGCGCGCGCCACTGATTGCCTGTAAAACAGGGAGGGAACAGGGAGCCTAGGGTGGCAAATACTGGCCAAGTTACACATTTCAGGACGCTTGTACTCTGCAGAGCGCCCGAGAAGAATACGAAATAACAGGGCGTGATCAGGGAATTATCAGGCCGCCTGTGGCACGACAAAGATGCGACTGTTAAACAGGGACGGAACAGGGTAACTCACAGCGGCCAAATGCTGGCCAAGCCCTACATTCCAGAGCACTTGTATTCCAACAAGTGCCCTAGAGGAACACGAAATAACAGGCGTATCAGGGGCCTGTTAACCCCCTGATCAGGCCCTGATACGCCCTGTTATTTTCTGTCCGCGCTTGGCGGTTTTTCGCATGTAAGTACATTACCATGTGTGACTTAGGCTCGTATTGGGCAGCTCCACATCTCCTGTTCCGTTCCTGTTTAAGAGCCGAGGCGCGGAGAGCTACGCCGAAGGAACCGCCAGCGATCCAGAACAGCCTGCGCACACCGGCTGAGCAATGGAACGCATAAGGAGGACTTTCAATGGACACGCCAAAGTTCACCAAATTCATCCGGCCCGAGTCGGGCCGACCCGGACAAATCACCGACCGCGACCTCGATATCATCGAGGCCGTTTTGCGGTACCGGTTCTGTTCGGCGGCGCAGATCGTACGCCTGGCCGGCGGCAATGAAGATGTTACGCACCGTCGCTTGCGCCGCCTGTGGGAGCGTAGCCTCGTTACCCGCTGGGCGTTCCCCGGATTTCGGACGCACAGCGAGTTCTACTACTACCTGGATAACCGCGAGCCGCTCGACCTCCTGGCTGAGCGGCGCCAGCTTGAGATCCATCCGCAGATGCTCGAAGAGATCCGTGCCCACCGCGAAAAGGATTATGCCGGTGCAGCCATTCGTGGCCAGCATATGCAATTGGGCTTCTTGAACCACGGCCCGATGATCTCTCGGATGCACTTCATGGTCGAAATGGCGTGCAGAAAGTCTGGCGGCGATATCGCGCTTGAGGCATGGTGTCAGGGTGGCCAGATCGCCGGCCACAAGGTGGACGTGCCCAAGGTCAGGGCCTCAAGACAGGGCGGCCAGCCTTTTTGGCAAGAGCTTGCCGACACCGAGCGCCTCCCTGTCGAGCCCGACGCACTTTTTACACTGCGCTTTGCGCGCCGTCCAGAGGGCCAGCAACTCGCGCACTTTTTCTACGAAGCTGACCGCGGCACGATGGTGCTAACGGACATGCTCAAGAAATTTCGGGGATACCACCACTTCATCAAGAAGCAACAAAAGCACCGGAAAGTCTTTGGCGTCCATCCAATTCGTGCGGTGCTAATTGAAACCACGGAAGAGGCGAGGGCCAAAAAGCTGATGGGCCTCGCTGAACATCCGCTGGTCTCGGGAGGCAGGCGCGTAGGACTGTTCTGGTTTACAATTTCGCCACTCTTTATTGCCATAGAAGGCACACCCCATAACCTTAAATATCTGGAAAAGCCCGAGGTGTTGTTCGATCACATCTGGGCACTCCCAGACTGCAGCAAGCACTCTTTGGTTGATCCGGATAACGGGCATTCCTTCAAGACTTGCCGCGAGGCAACATGAAGCCAGTGTAGCCTTTATAAACCATGGTCGAGATGGCATCCAAATCAACGACTTCCCGAACCACGGTATAATCCCTGTAGAAGAAATGCGCGGTTGGCACAGCCTGCGAGAGCTGGTCACTCACCGACGACCACGTGTATTTATAAGCTCCGCCGCGAGCGATCTCTCAGCTTTCCGGGCCGCTGTCCGTTCCCTTATCTTGGACGATTTGGGGTGGGAGCCGTGGTGTTGCGAAATTGATGGCCATTGTAGCGATGCAGATCCCAGCCAGGTCTGCAGGAATAAGATTGCGGAGAGCGACGTATTCGTATGCTTGCTAGCGGCCGAGTACGGCACCGAGCTCGCCCATGAGCCACGCTCATTCACCGAATGGGAAATAGATCTGGCCGCCTCCAGTCGTGTCCCGACACTACTGTATGTTCAAAGCCCGATGTCTGCCCAAGCTGCCGAAGCGCCAATGAAGTCACTAGTTGCGGTGCTGCGTGATCAGCTGGTGGGTTGTTTCTCGGTAGATTTTACTTCAGTCGCTGATCTCTGTTCCAAGGTTCGATCTGATTTGCTCGCTTGGCACAGATCCCCAGCCACCACGGCCAAGTTGGCTATTGAGCAGCTTCTTTCAGATCCGCAAACACGATTCACTATTCAGGCGTTGGCTAAAGGGCACGTGGAGACTCTTCGGAAACGCAAGACCTTTGACCCCGACTATTTTAGATACGAATTTGAACACTTTACCAACAAACGACGCGCTGACCACTATGGAGACGCGGTGATCGATGGAACTCGCCTGCTCTCTTATCTTGCAAGTGTCAATCCTCCCACGGCCTCCGATCGTCACAGTCTGGAGGTGTGGAGTGACTTCCTATTGATATACTACAATGTTCTCGGTGTCAGTGGTTACCTTCGCGGCGGAGTGCTTTCCGCAGTGAGTCTGGCCAAAGCGCTCTTTCAACTTCGTCGAATCCTTGGTGACACGACTGGAGCGATCTACGCCGCACAAGCGGTCTCAGGAGTCCTTAATAGTGCTGGCCAGTCCAATTCAGCGCTGATCTGGAACGATTATGCACTTTACCGATCATCGGGCATGGTCAACCCTACCGCAGCCTGGGATTCACGAGGCAGCATTATGAGAGCCCTCGGGCGGCACTTAGAAGCTGTTGACTGCCTTAACAGAGCGGTATTGCTATCGCGAGACCCCGATTCAGTGCGCGCTTACATGCTCGCACGTCTTGCGGGGGCTCAGCGCGACTCTGGGGATGGCAAGCAGGGTCTGCAGAACCTTGAATTCGCGGACAACATGGCTGGAGAACGCCTTAGCCGGGTTAGTGTGATTCGCGAGTGGATCAGCTTCGCCGTTTCAGACCATCAGTTCCGCGAAGCAAAGCGACGGGCAGTAGAAGGGTTGACAATATGCGAGAAGTTCGGTTTTGAGCGTCCGCGCGCCCACATTATCCGGTCCATCTTAGCCTCGGGACACCTCCTTATGTGAGGCGTGAGGCGTAATGGCTACGCGAAGAAATCGTTACGTAGGGTAGGCCGATGCAAATCAGCGAACGTGCTTGTAACTTAACGGACATAACGGTCGGTGTAGTAGCATTCAACGAGGGACCATCCATAGCACGTTCACTCCAATCGATTCAACTAGCCATCCAACAGGTCACGGTGACTGTAGAGTTAATAGTGGTAATGACGGGATGCACGGACGATACTGAAGCGGAGGCTTCCAGGGTCTTGGGACGCGATCCGCACAGCCGGCTCATTTCAAGCCCAGTGCGCATAAGTAAGTGCGCAGCTCTCAATTATCTTAAGTTTCATTCGAACGGCAGGATATTGGTGTGTTTTGACGCTGACTTAATAGTAGACCGTGCGGCTGTTAAGGTATTTTGGGAAGCGTACTCCAATAACAGTGCCTTGGCTGTGGCCTTCGGCCGGATGGTTCCGATACCTGGTCGCAGTACGATTTGGACTAGAGTCGGAGACTGGACAGCCGCGGTCCTTGATGCCATCCGGGGCGCTCCAAACGGGTCGGGCCTCTGGCTCATATGTGGGTCGGTATTTTCAGTGCGAGCCGATGCGTGGATACAGTACCCGGAGGACGGGATTATGTCAGACGACCTCTATTTGGGGCTTGTCGCGCAGACAAGGAAGCTATGCGTTGAATATCTGCCGCAAGCTATTACGTACGGACGTTATCCGCAGACGTTTAGAGACTGTGTCGCACAAAAGCTGCGAAACCGATTTGCTAAGATTCAATTGCGTCAATTACCAGGCGGATCGTTCCAGCACATACCGATCTGGATGATACCATTTGCAATTCGTAACCTCGGGTTGGAAGTTAGGCGGCACCTTCCGATTGTGCTGATTGATGGTTTATTGTCAGCCGTAGCATTAATACAATGGAAGTGTGGTCGCCGTGCCGGTGCGCTGTGGAGCCAAATCTCATCTACCAAATTTGATTAGTGAAGATATCCATTTATCGGCTCTCCATCTCTAAGGGCGTTTTACGTCTGCTGACATAACTGACAGGCGAACATAACCCTCGACGTGATCTCCTCGGACACGAACCATCTTGTGAGTGTGCCAGTCCTCAAGATCGAAAGTGATTGGTTGGCCACGAGCGAGCTTCTCCAGCAACCGGCGGCCCTCGGCCTTCATCGCCGAATATTCTGATAGCCAGGCCAGAAAGTCTCGCAGCTCTCCCAGTGGTGTCCCTACTACCGGCTCAGCATAGATCGCGGGGACAACGAACGACGCCAACTTCAAACCACTATTATGCAAGTGCGCGCATGTAGAGAAAGTGAAAGCGAATCCTGGCGCCTTCGCTGTTGGGGCATTAATCGCAGCGATGAGGCCTGCTCTGTTGTACGCCCGAAAGCCGCACGCTACATCTTCACATACGGGCTTACGACGAATAGTAGCTTTTAGGCAGTGCCAGGCAAAGTTGTTTGACAGACATTTGGTGTTCGGCACTCCCTCACAACTGGCAAAGCGATTTGCGAAGGCGACATCGGCTCCCCTATCGAGTACGCTGAGTGCTTGATTGATCCACTCTGGCTCGTGTTGACCGTCGCCGTCAATGGTGACGGCAACTTCGGCATTCAGGTTCCTGCACCAAATTAGTCCACGACGCAACGTTCGCCCATACCCGAGGTGTCGTCTGTTTCGAAGGATGAGACAGCCCTGCTCCGTGGCAATTCGACCCGTCGAGTCCTCGGAATTGTCATCGACAACCAGCACGGCGTCTACGCGGTTGCCGACCTTTTGGAGGACATTCCTGATATGATTCTCCTCATTCCTCGCAGGCATTACCGCTACCCTCACATCGAACCTCGCTGGCTGCTAAAGGATGCGGGCCGGGTACGAATACCGAACAGTGGCATATGTTTTGTAAAAATCGCGGCGTCGAATTGTGGCTCAATGCGGGCCAGCAAGATGAGCTTCTTGACCTAACATTGGGATCTCTGGATGCCGTGACGATCCGTCGTCTTTCGTGAGTACCACGTCATGATCGTCGTCAGATGCAACGTTCGGCGAATCTCGCCGCACCCGGAGGCGCGCCAACGCCCCATTTCGTGCCGCCCGGCGCTAACGCGGACATCGTCAAGGTGATCGACCTCCTCAGCCATCGGCTCGTGACACCACGAAAACCCGCGCCGAGCGCCGGCCTCGGGATTCGCGCGCCGAACAGACCACAATCTGAGGTCGCCATTTGTGAACAATGGCGCCAATCGGCAACATCGACTTCCGACATACCGGCGAAACGTCTACCGGAGATATATCTACTGCCAGGCAGCGGGCGAAGCCGCGCCTCCTGCCCAGATTTACTGGCAGCGTGCCAAATACTGGTTTTAACACATCCTCCGGGCGATGAATTGCACGTTTGGCTGTTATTTTGTCTGAGGGAGGCCGCCTTGCTATCCTATCCCGAGCGCTTTCCTAATTGACGCCGAAGCTTGAATGACCTAACTGCCTCCAGGAGAACGATGCGGCAGTCCTCCCGCATGCACGTTGAATTTCATCTCGCGGGGTCCCCGGATGTGCGCGAGGTACGCCGGGCCCTGTCGGCCACCCGAGGTCGCGAGCTAATGGGTCTGCCCGCCCGCGACGGCGTACCTGACTTCCGCGAATCGGGCCATTCTTAAACGGTTTCTGCGCAACGTCGTCAGGTTGGCCAGGGCAAGCCGGTTAAGGGTTTCGGACTTCCACCTGGACGTTGATCACGTCACGATGCTGCCGGACTAGAGGGGCGACAAGCGCCGGACCGTCGGGCCGCACTTCCAGTCTGCAAAGACGAAACGCCGAGTATATACAGACGGCTTGCCGGCAATCCCCCTGTTTTGGCTGCGGCTGAACCTGCGGCAGCAAGAAACTGCCCAGAGGTCCAAGGGAGCAGAAGGTTTCCCGCCTCGTGCAGTGCTACATGATGCGATTGCCAGGCGCGGCCAAGAAGGAAGCCAGCCGGCAGTTTTAGCAACCCGATGCGCCCACACGCCGCGCTCGTTCCGGGCAACCACGGCCACGCTATTGCTCGATGCCGGCGTGGACATTTCCAAGGTGCAGGATCTTTTAGGCTACCGTCACACCACCACGAGCGGCGTGCCCGTCCCCCGATGAGACTGCTTCACACGACTTGCCGATTTGACGACACCACCGGCGAGGTCGTAAAATTCGCCGTACACAGGGAGGCGCAGCAGCTCGACCAAAGCGCAGGACCGTGCAATCATGAGCCGGTACACGGAAACTCTTGGCAGCCGAAGCGCCCCACTGCATTGATTTCAGCGGCGAGTGTTTTTAGGTCCCAAGGCAGCCTCCGTGGACTAGGCCTGAATCTGGGGCAGATATCATGATTATCGAGGAGCGACCACCGATCATTGCATTAAAGCCGCAATCAGTTAAGATGAAAGTACGCGCCTATGGCTCTTTTTGATGAGCAGTTTTTGCGTTCAGTCGCCCGTTCCCGCGCGGCCAATCTCACGGAATCAGTGACCGATTTCTTGAACAAGAGCATGTCTGCTACCGCACAGCGCTCCTCATTCCACATATTTTTGTCCCACAGCTTCGTGGACAAGGAACTGATTCTTGGCATAACCATACACTTTGAGAGGCTCGGCTATACGGTCTACGTTGACTGGAAGGTGAATGCCGAAGTCACTCACGACCACGTCACGAAGGATAATGCCGAACTCGTGCGCCGCCGGCTTGTGCAGAGCAAGTCGCTATTTTATGCGCACACGAAGAATGCGAGTGGTTCGAAATGGATGCCTTGGGAGCTTGGCTACATGGACGGCAAAAACCACAGATCGGCGATCCTACCGATCGCCGCCGCGGCGACCCGCAACAATGCCTATGCGGGGCAAGATTACCTGGGGATTTATCCGTATATTATCAGACAAAACGATACCGCTGGGCGCGAACGCCTTTGGGTACACGAAGATGCCCAGACCTACGTTACATTTGACGCGTGGCTTGAGGGCAAAGAACCTTACCGATACTAGGAAACGTTTACCGGAGGTTGGATAAATGGCGACAACTGATAAGCGCGCGTTCTTAAAGGAATACACACGCGCGTTGCGCGACGGCCACGCCGCGCTTTTCGTCGGAGCAGGAGTTTCACGAGCCGCCGGATACGTTGATTGGAAATCCTTGTTGCAAGAAATTGCGGAGGACCTCGAACTCGACATTGACCGCGAATCGGATCTCATAGCCCTCGCTCAATTTCACGTGAACCGCCGTGGCGGACGCGACCGTCTCAACCAACTATTGATAGACGAATTCTTGGAGCACGTCGAGCTCACAGACAGTCACCGGCTGATTGCTACGCTCCCCATCGATACTATTTGGACGACAAATTACGACGACCTTTTGGAGGTTGCATTCACCGACGCCGGCAAACGAGCCGACGTCAAGCGGCGCAAAGAAGACTTCGCCACAACGCTGAGGCGCGCCGCCGCCACCATCTATAAGATGCATGGCGATAAGAACAGCCCGTCCGAAGCCGTGATCACGAAAGAAGACTATGAAACCTACAACACAACGCGCGAGCTGTTCACGATCGCGTTGAAGGGCGATCTTGCGAAAAAGACCTTTCTATTTGTTGGTTTTAGTTTTGCTGACCCCAACATCCTGTATATTTTGGGCCGTGTAAAGCAACTATTAGAGGCCAACAGCAGACAGCATTTTTGCCTGCTAAAAGCGCCGACTACCGCTGAGGATGGCGAATACTATTGCAAACGATTTGAGCACTGGCTTCAAGACCTTCACCGATACAAAATCCAACCGATCTTGATTGACTCTTATGATGAAGTCCCGAAAATGTTGGCGGAGCTAAACCGTCGCACTCACTTGCGGGATGTATTCATCAGCGGGAGCGCCCACGACTACGCGCCGCTCGGGAAAGACCGTTTTAGCGACCTCTGCCGCCGTCTCGGAGCGGAACTCATTCGACACAAGTTCAATATTATCTCCGGGTACGGCCTTGGTGTGGGCGACATGGTAATAGTTGGTGCCATGCAGTCGCTTGCTCGGAACGACGACGAACGCCTCCAACTGTGGCCATTCCCCCAGGAAGTGCCAGTAGGCACCGACCGTGCCACTTTGTGGCGGCGCTATCGAGAGCGCATGATCTCGAATGCCGGCGTATGCATTGTATTGGCTGGAAGCAAGATGGTAGGAGGTGCTGTCGTCCCAGCAGACGGCGTGCGCCAGGAAGTCGAAATTGCTCGCGCTCAAGACAAAGCCATTATCCCGGTAGGCGCCACCGGACATGTGGCGCGGGAGCTCTGGGAACAATGCCGCGCAAAACCCACCGAATGGTTCGCGGACATCGACGTTTCGTCTAAGCTGGCAGTCATCGGCGACGAAGCTGCGGGAAACGATGCCATTGTTCAGGCTATCATCGATATGTTGAAACAGCTAGATAGGTGAGGCGAAAACATGGCTCGATGCGTATTCTATAGCTTCCATTACAAGGCTGACTGTCACTCCGCTTCGCAGATCAGAAATATGGGCGTCTGGACGGTAACAAACCCACAACCGACAATGACTGGGAAGCCATCAATAAAAATGGGGGGTCAAGCCATAGAAGACTAAATTGGTTGGCAACTTAGCGGCAAATCGGGTGCCGTCGTTCTGATCGGGGCCAACGCCTCTAGTCGGAAATGGATCAACTACGAGATCGAGAAGGCGTGGCACAGCAAGAAAGGCGTACTCGGCATCTATATCCACAATCTCAAGACTCTTGACGGCAACCATCGATGAGGGTGCCAACCCGTTCAGGGAGTATACGCTCTGCGAGGGAAAAATGCGGCGAGACTGTTTTTGTTGACGCTTGATTTGTCAGGCCTCCCATCTTCCTTTTCCAAACAGGAACTTTGGCGTTTTAGCGCCCAACCGCCTGGGACGCTTTATCGATCCACGCGCCGATATTCTTATGCCCGATATCGGTGACGTAGTCGTACGCAGCCGTTCCCGAAGACAGCGGCATTAAATATCCTGGGGCATGATCCGCAAGGTAGGCGGGCAGTTTTAGAGCGAGTGTGTAGTCTTGGTAGCGAATCCACCCCTGGCCGTTCCATTCGAACAGGTAATATTGGGGTGTTTCCCAAGGAGTCGATTGCACCTTACCAACGCCGATGCACCCAAGTGGGTTAGCTCCGCAAATATCCGGCAACTTTGTGATGTGGTGTCGAAGGTTGTTCAAATGCACCGCCAGCAGACCCCGACCGTCTATCACCGCACGCGCGATCTCGTATCGGACCCAGCGACGTGACCACGTATTGGAACCCACCAAAACGCAGACGGCTGAGGTGCGTTCTACACCGTCGCAGATGAGGCTCTTAAGTGATTCCGGCGATTCTAACTGGCGGCTCTCCCAAAGGCTACTATCGTAGAAACTTCGCATTTGCGGCGCGTCTGGATGTTCGATTCTCCATGCTTGCCGAACATTATTCACACGCATAATGTCGTCAAAGTGAAACGCGAAGTATACCTTGCGTTTCAAGCTCATACGGCTTAGTAGCGAACCAGCACTGAATAGATTGCCAGAGCTTCCCATTGGATCTCCTTTCTAACGTTATATCAATTCCCAATTCTCTCGACTGTACGGAGCTTACTGTAGTTACGCCGATCATAGAGTCCAGTCGTTTTTTGGGTTCGCGTGCCCGACCATGGCAGCGATCACCGCCCTAATCGCGCAAGTGGAACACCATCGTGACAGCCATCCCGCGCAACAGTTCGCGGCCTCCATCGGACGACAGCACCGACGTTGAGCCCTTGTAACCGAATAGCGCCGGCCTCGAACGGCGTGCGCCGGACTGGACCGCATCACCTGGCCGGTCACCAAGACAATAATTCATTTGCCATGGTCCGCCCTTCACACAAACTGCCACCGACTATTGCACACCGGGCAGCGCATCCAATTCTCGCAGAGATGAACGCTGTAAACTGAGAGGCAATTCAGGTTGGGGCAACGAAAGAGCGCCCCAGAGGGACGCGTCGGCGAATTGAACGCTGCCAGCACCAACCCTGCCCCGGCACCTAACAGTGCACCGGGAGCGGCCCCCAACGCCCCGCCTGTAACCGCTCCCGCAGATATGGCTTTCAAGAAATGGGAATCGTCGTAGGACGCGATGATTTGGGTAAGGTAGCCCTGCGTGCCCTGATGCCTAAAATCAAAGCAAACATAATGGTGGAGACGCGGAACAACCACCGACAGCCCGTCCGCCTCGGTAATCGGCTCCATAACCCAAATGTCCTTGTTCGTTTGACTGGATGCGCCGCCTTCCCAAGTAATCCAATCGCGCGTAAACCTCAGTGCTTCCGCATGCTTCCCCAGGAGCACGAAAACAGCATTCGATTGTCGGATGTCACTACCGACCTTGGCCGCCTGCGGCGGTCTTTTCAGGATCGCCTCGTACTCCTCGAAGACCCCTTTCACGTTTGTGGATGCGAACGCCCTTCCCAGCAAGGCCACCGTCTCTTTGTCTTGCGAGCTGTGAGAAACGAAAATTTGCGCCATCCATCTCAATCATAGCCTTCGTCGATTAGAAATGCTACCGATCTGCTCCCGCCGGATCGGTTGCCTACAAACCCTTGGGAGGAATTTGCGGTTCGCAATTGAGATCGGGCACCATGTTTGCGACAAATCACCACCTTACGCCGATGAAAAGCGGGCGGGTCATCACGACCTCGCCCGCAAAAACGCCGCTCTGCTCAGATTCTTTGTAACAACTGTTGCAACTCCTGCATCGTGAGCTGATCCGGTTGACTGCCTTCGGCCAGGTCTACAATTCGCACCCAGACTCTATGCGCCAGCCGTGCGGCGACCTCCGTTGCGGCATTGCGCCCCGCGTCATCGCCATCAAGCATGATGATGACTCGACGGAAATGCACGAGTAGTTGGGACTCTTGCTCCTTTGATAGAGAGCATCCCATCAGCGCGACACAGACGTGCTCGGCCTGGGTGACCTTCATGCAGTCAAAGAACCCCTCGACCAGCACCACGGCGCCGGTGGAACCCTCTTCCAGCGCCCGGCAGAGGTTGAACACCACTTGGCCCTTTTTGAATCCAGCGGGCAGCTTGTATTTCGGCTCGCTGCCGTCGATCGAACGGCCGGCATAGGCAACCAGGTCTCCCCTCTCGTTCTCGATGGGGATGACGATCCGGCCGGCCATACTCCCCTTTCCGGAAAAGAACCCGACGCCAAAGTATGCGGCGGTCGCCTCGTCAATGCCGCGCTCGATCAAGTACGGATGAGCGTGATCGACTCCCTTGAGCGTGAAGCTCAAAGGCTTGTTCGGCTCTCCCCTATCCCCTACTATTTCTTCCGTAGCCAGTTGAGCATCCTTCGCCGGCTTTGCCGACGGCGCGCTATCCTGTCCCGGCATTGGCAGCGAGAACCAGTCCCTCAGCCTCAGCGCCGCGTCGCGGACGTTACACTTTTCGATGGCCGCCACTAAATCCAACACGTTACCCTTTGCGTTGCAGGAAAAACAATGAAAGGCGTTTTTGTCGGTGTTGGCGTGAAAGGTGTCCGTTCCCTCTCCCTTGTGGATTGGACATCGACCGCGAAGCTCTTTTCCGCTGCGTTTCAGCTTAAGTCCGTAGCGGCCGAGCACCTGCTCGATGGTTACGGCGCCCTTTACCGCTCGAAAGTCAACCCAATGTTTGTCTTTCATAAACACCTCCTTTTGGCGTGAAGGAATTATAGGCAAGCATTTAGTTTTCAACAACTTACCAGAAAATGTGTTTGCTAAAATTATAAGACGGCCCCGTGGAGGACTTCCCTATCGCTAACCGGCGCTCTTTCGCAGAGAGAGGACGCCGGGTAAAACCTTCGAGCACAAGGATAAAGCGATAGGAGCGTGGGAGCTTACGTTTCTCTCTGCCGTACTCCTGGCCACGAGGATCTCCAGGGGCCGACCTTCACCGAACGTTTCGGTGGTTGGTCGGCCACGTTGTCCACAGTCCCCTTCTCAAGGAACCAAAAATCTGGTACGCTACCCCTGCAAAAATAATCTGAACGATGTGGCACTGAAACCAAACAAGACAACCTTTCATCTTAACGCCATCATCGACGGACATCTCATCGTCGGGAGTGTTGACTTCTCCCCCGCTCCGGAGCGCGGCATACTCACGGAGTTGGCAAAATTCGAGGCAGAGCGGCTTCTAACGCACCTCGTCCGAGAAGAAATTGCGCACGGGCGGCTTTGACATCTCGTGCTCGCTTGTGTCCTACCTGTCATGCGGGTTCGCTTGGTGCTGATGAGATAACCGGCGTTAAGAGGTATCCAATAACGTTGAGCATCGCTTGGTGCTGATGAGATGAATTCTTGGTGCTGATGAGATGAAGTTTTGGTGCTAGTCAGATGAGAACATGGTGCTGATGAGATGACAGTTTGGTGCTGATGAGATGAGCCGCTTACACGAATCGTCAGTGTTTATAGGCCCATTCCGAGGAAGTACGAAGCTGGATACTGTTTTAAATACAAATGGGGTATCCATTTGACTCAGGTGACCCCAAGATGTAGTATGGCGGTCTATGGAGGATTACCCGCGAAATCTGGCCGAATTCGAAGCCCGCTTCTCGAACGACGCGGCCTGCCGGGAGTACCT
>Ga0302325_10023464_pt1 | contig 12854 bp, 11 predicted proteins | sample Palsa_T0_2_FD_201948 | JGI IMG/M metagenome (GOLD analysis project Ga0302325, IMG submission 201948) | Peat permafrost microbial communities from Stordalen Mire near Abisko, Sweden - Palsa_T0_2 | ecosystem: Environmental > Terrestrial > Soil > Palsa > Peat permafrost | place: Sweden: Abisko... | reverse complement strand
GGTGCCCACCCCTCGGGTGTGGCTTACATGGGATTTGCCCCTGGCCGGGCGCGCCGGACCGACCGGTGTGACTTGATAGGAGCCTGGCCGATGCCTCGACTCAGGCGTGTCCCCGGACGGTCCTGCGACTCCACCTACGAGAGAGGAGTAAGGACCATGGTGACTCTTGGAGTCGACGCGCACAAGCGCTCCCACACGATCGTTGCTATTGACGGCGTGGGCCGGAAGGTCGGCCACAAGACAGTGGCGGCCACACCGGCAGGCCACCTCGAGGCACTTCGTTTTGCGGGCACCTTCGAGGACCGGCCGTGGGCCATCGAAGACTGCCGGCACCTGTCGCGCTTGCTCGAGGGCGACCTGCTACGGGCCGGAGAGCGGGTGCGCCGGGTGACGCCGAGGCTCATGGCCAGAGAGCGGCGCTCAGGGCGCGAGCGCGGCAAGTCCGACCCTATCGATGCCGAGGCGGTGGCCAGAGCTGCCCTGCGGGAGCCTGACCTGCCGCTGGCGCAGCTCGACGGGCCCGAGCGAGAGGTGCGTCTGCTGTTGGACCACCGTGAGGACCTGGTGGCAGAGCGCACCCGCATGCAGAACCGCCTGCGGTGGCACCTCCACGAGCTCATGCCCGGGTTCGAACCGGCCCCGGGATCACTCGACCGTTTCAAAGTCCTCGACGGCGTGGCCGCCCGGCTGGCCGAACATCACGGTGTGGTGGCGGAACTGGCTGCTGAGCTGGTGCAGGACATCAGGTCGTCGACCAGGCGCATCAACGAGCTCGAACGTCAGATCCAGAAGCGGATGGAGCCGATGGCACCAAACCTTCTCGCAGTGCGCGGTTGTGGGGCACTCTCCGCCGCCAAGCTCGTTGGAGAGACGGCGCGTGTCGGTCGATTCACCGACAGGGCCGCCTTTGCCCGCCACAATGGGACCGCACCGATCCCGGTGTGGTCGGGCAACAACGTTCGACATCGACTCAACCGCGGCGGCAACCGGCAACTGAATGCCGCCATTCATCGGATTGCCGTCACCCAGATTCGACTCAATGGGCCGGGAAAGGCATACATCGAACGGCGGTTAGCCATGGGCAATACCAAGACTGAGGCCATCCGAGCCCTGCGTCGCCGGATCTCCGATGAGGTTTACCGGCGACTGACTATCGACGAAGCTGCACGAAACGCGCTGGTCTCAGGCCACGTTTCTGTGGCCGCTTGACATAGGAGCATCCCATGGACCTGAGCTATCCGCCCGAAGCCGAAGCGCTGCGCAAGGAGGTCCGGGGCTGGTTGGAGGACAACCTCCCCCCCGGGTGGTTCGAGCCCGGGTTCCAGCTCACCGGCCCCGAACGCGAGGCGTTCAACGCGGACTGGATCCGAAAGCTGCGCCAGGGGGGATGGATCTGCGCCTCGTGGCCCAAGGAGTACGGAGGCAAGGGTCTGTCGTTGATCGAGCAGGTCGTCCTCAACGAGGAGTTCGCCCGAGCCCAGGCGCCCATGCGCGCCGACTTCTTCGGCGACACCCTCGTGGGTCCGACCATCTTGCAGTGGGGCACCGAGGAGCAGAAGCGGGAGTTCATCCCCCGGATCCTCGACGGCACCATCTCGTGGTGCCAGGGATTCTCCGAGCCTGACGCCGGCAGTGACCTGGCGTCGCTCAAGACCCGGGCCGACCTCGACGGCGACGAATGGGTGATCCACGGCCAGAAGGTCTGGACCACGCAAGCGCAATTCGCCGACTACATCTTCCTGCTCGCCCGCACCGACCCCGACGCCCCCAAGCATGCCGGGATCTCGTATCTGCTCGTCCCGATGAAGCAGCCCGGCGTCGAGGTGCGACCCATCCGCCAGATCGACGGCTCGTCGGAGTTCAACGAGGTGTTCTTCACCGGCGCGCGCTGTCCCCGGCCGAACGTGGTGGGAGGCGAGAACAACGGGTGGAAGGTCGCCATGACCACACTCGGCTTCGAGCGCGGGGCGTCGTCGACGACCGGGCACCGGCGCTTCACCCGCGAGCTCGACCACGTCATCGACGACGCTCGGCGCACGGGGCGCATCACCGACCCCGAGGTGCGCCAGGGCCTGGCCCGGGCCTGGTCCAAGGTGAAGATCATGCAGATCAACGGCTACCGGTCCCTCACCGACGCGCTCAACGGGACCCACCACGCCGCCGCCCTGGGAGCCACGCACAAGATGTTCTGGTCCGAGTACCACCGCGACGTCATGAACCTCGCCATCGACATCCTCGGACTCGAGGGCCTGGTCCTCACCGGACCCGGCGACGACGGAGGCGAGCTCATCCGACCTCGACGCGGCGCGGCCGACTACCCCGTGAACGACCTACAGGCGTCGTTCTTCTTCAGTCGCTCCGAGACGATCTGGGGCGGCACGGCCGAGATCCAGCGCAACATCGTGGGAGAACGGGTCCTCGGGCTCCCCAAGGAGCCCCGGCCCTCCAACGCCTGATCCCGAGCCCGGCGACGACGACGGCGACGAATCGGGCGTCAGGCGACGCCGAGCTCGCTGGCAGGCTCCGCCTCGTCGATCTGCAGCGCCATCGCCTCGATGCGGCGGTGCTCGTGGCGGTGCCGGAACAGCGTCACCGTCGACGCCACCAGGGTGGCGCCCGCGCCCACCAGCAGGGCGACGCGAGGGCTGGCGGTCTGTGAGATCCAGCCCACCAGCGGTGCGCCGATCGGGGTGGTGCCCAGAAAGCCCATGGCGTACAGCGCCATCACCCGACCGCGCATGGTCGGCTCGACCTGGAGCTGAATGGTCGAGTTGGCCGTGGCGATGAAGGCGATGGACAGCCCGCCCATGCACACCAACAGGACACAGGCCACCGCCAAGGTCGGGGACAGTGCCACCGCTGCGATCATGACGCTGAAGGCGATGCCGACACCGGTGAGCCGGTGGATGTTGGGCTTGCCCCGGTTGGCCACGATGAGCCCGCCGACCACCGCCCCGCCCGCCATGAGCGAGGTGAGCAGCGCGAAGGTCCCCGCCCCACCGTGGAAGGTGTCCTGGGCGAGCAGCGGGAGGATCACGGTGAAGTTGTAGGCGAGCAGGCCGACCACGAAGACGAGCATCAGAGGGTCCCGCAGGTTCGGGGTGCGCCACGCGTAGCGCAGGCCGGCGCGCAACTGGCCCTTGGCGCGCGCCACACGCTGGGCGGGGTGCAGCTCCGCGCGGTGCATGAGCATCAGCGCCACGATGACCGCCACGTAGCTGGCCGAGTTGACGAAGAAGCACACGCCGAGCCCGACCGTGGCGATCAGGACGCCACCGATGGCCGGCCCGATGACCCGGGCGCCGTTCATGACGATGCTGTTGAGGCTCACCGCGTTGGTCAGGTCGTCTTTGCCCACCATCTCGATGACGAAGGTCTGGCGGGCAGGATTGTCGAACATGTTGACCACCCCGAGCAGCAACGACAGGAGGTAGACCTCCCACAGATGCGCCGAGCCCGCCGGCCCGCGGCCGATGACCACGAGGAGCCCCAGGAGAATTGCCAGGCAACCGGCGGAGGCCTGGGTCATGACCAGCAGGCGCCGCTTGTCGACCCGGTCGGCGACGAGCCCACCCCAGGCACCGAAGAGCAGCATGGGCAGGAACTGAAGCGCCAGGGTGATGCCGATGTCGACACCGCGCTGGCTCTTCGGAGCGAGGTAGTGGACCACGAGCCACGCCAGGGCGACGCTCTGCATCCAGGTGCCGCTGACCGAGATGATCTGTCCGGTGAAGTACAGCCGGTAGTTGCGCGTGTGCAGGGACCGGAAGGTCGTGTCCGCGATGGCCTTGAGCCGCGTCATGGCAGGTCCACCAGCTGTTCCAGTAGTGCCACGACGTCTCGCAGTGCGGCCCGGTCCTCGACGGGCAGTCGGCGCAGCCGCTTCACGAGATAGGCGTTGCGCAACGACCGGCTCCGGGCCAGGGTGCGACGGCCTTCGGCGGTGAGCCGCACCCGGACGACGCGCCGGTCACTTTCTTCTTCTTGTCTCTCCACCAGCCCCGCGGCCTCGAGTCCGACCACGATCTTGGTCATGCTGGGCGGCTGGACCTGCTCCGAGGACGCGAGCTCCCCCAGCGTGGGCGTGCCGAGGCGCTCGACCGTGGCGAGCGCGGAGACCTGCGACGAGGTCACGCCCCCGGCGACCTGCTGACGGAGCCGGCGCGACAGGCGCAGGATCGCCAGCCGCATCCGGGCCGCCATCTCGGCGTCCGAACCCTCCGGAGCGAGGGGGGCGCCAACCCGCTCAGACGGGCGTGCGCCCTCGGCACCGGTGGGGTCGTCGGCGATCGTGGTCATTGTTCACCATTCTAATTAGTTTTCCTAAGTGATGGGCCGGGACGGTCCGAGGGGCCCCGAACGACGCCTCGGGCCGTAGCATCGGGGGATGCTCCCCGACTACGCCGACTTCGAGCAGGCCGCCGGTCTGGACTGGTACGCCCTCGACCCCAATCTTTCGGCCCTGCTGGACCGACACCTGCCCGACCCCGGTGACCGCTCGCTGGCCGAGGAGCACGTGGGCCGGTTCGGCGCCCTGGTGGGCCAGACCATCGCACCTCGAGCCGAGGTGACCGACAAGCACGGGCCCGTCCTGCGCCGCTACGACCGTTGGGGTCAAGAGGTGGACGAGGTCGTCCACCATCCCACCTGGACCCAGAGCAAGGCGGACCTGGTGCGCAACGGGTTCGTCAGCCTCGAGGCGCTGGCCGGGCGGCCCGTGCCGGGTGTGGTGACCGCGTCGGTGTCGTATCTCGTGTCACAGGCCGAGACGGCCATCTACTGCGGCCTCGGCATGACGTCGGGAGCCGCCGACATCGTGGAGCGCTACGCCCCCGCCGCGGCGCGAGACGATCTCTTGGGCCGGCTCCGGAGCCTCGATCCCGACCAGGCCTGGGAAGGCGGGATGTTCCTCACCGAACGCCAGGGCGGAAGCGACGTCGGCGCCAACACCACCCGCGCCGTGCAAGACGGTGACGAGTGGCTGCTGTCGGGCGAGAAGCACTTCTGTTCCAACGTCGACGCCGAGGTGTTCATCGTCTTGGCGCGGCCCGACGGCGCCCCGGCCGGGAGCCGCGGGCTGGCCACCTACATCGTTCCGCGCATCCTCCCCGACGGGTCGGCCAACGGGTTCAGGATCAAGCGCCTCAAGTCCAAGCTCGGCACCGTCGGCGTGCCGACGGGCGAAGTGTCGCTCGACGGAGCCCGGGCGTGGTTGGCGGGCGGCTCCGGCGCGCTCGAGGCGCAGGGCGGAGCCGGTTCGGGCGCGCCCGACGCGGCGCGCGACGGACGCGGCATCAACCGCATGATGGAGATGGTCAACGGGAGTCGATTCGGTGTGGCGCTCATGGGCCTGGGCATCCACCGCCGCTCGTTCCTCGAGGCGGCCATCTACGCGGCGCGGCGCTCCCAATTCGGGAACCGCATCGATCACTATCCCCTGGTGCGCGAGACCCTCGTGGACATGCTCGTGGACCTCGAGGCGGGCATGGCGGCGACCTACGAGTGCGCGGCCGCGGCTCGAGGCGCAACCGATGCCGAGTCCGGTCGCCTGGTACGCCGCATCCTGGTGCCCCTGGCCAAGATGCGCTGCACGCGCCGGGCGCTCGAAGCGGCGTCGACGGGGCTCGAGGTCCTGGGCGGCAACGGGTACATGGAGGACTGGCCCATGGCCCGCCAACTGCGCGACGCCCAGTGCCACACGATCTGGGAAGGCACCGAGAACATCTTGTGCATCGACGTCCGACGGGCCATGCGCGGCGAGCAGGCGCACGTCGCCCTCTTGGCCCGGGCGCACGAGGCGCTCGAGGCGGGCTCGGGCCACAAGGTCCTGGCGAGCGCGCTCGACACCGTCGCCCAGTCGTTGCGCGACACCGCGGTGGCCGTCTCGTATCTCCAAGACGCGCCCGACGACTTGGCGCTGCTGCACAGCCGGCGGTTCGCGGAGCTGCTCTCCGACACGGTCGAGGGCGCCTTGCTGGTCGAGGAGGCGGCGTGGGCACTGGACCGCGACGGTGACGCCCGCAAGGCGGCGGTGGCACGACGCTTCATCAGGCGACGCCTGGCCAGCCCCGCGTTGCGCGGGATCACCGACCCCGATCGCAGTGTCTTGGACCTGTTCGAGCCCCTCGTGCGCTACGGGACCATCGACGAGTCCGACCTCGCCGCCTGAGCACCAGGCCCGGGGCGCGCTCGCCGCAGGCTCAGGACCTCGGGACGTAGCCCCCTCGGCCCAGAGCGGCGCTGTCGAAGGGGTCGGCACTCTCGTCCACACCGCCGACGACCTCGGTCACCCAGTCCAGACGGCCCCGCAGAATACGGTCCACCCCGCCCTGGAGCGTGGCGGAGGAGATGGCGCACGAGCTGCACGCCCCCTGGAGCTGCACCTCCACCATCCCCGAGGTCACGTCGAACGACACGAGCTCGAGGTCGCCCCCGTCGGCCTGCACCGCGGGCCGCATCATCTCGATCAGTGACCGAAGCTCGGCCTCGCGCTGGGCCCGGACCTCGTCGCTGACCTCGTCCACCACGGGGCGACCATCGTCCGCCGCGGATTCTCCCTGGTCGGGAGCGTGGGTGTCGGGGGAGCTGAGGTCGGTCACCCCTCCATTGTGCCGTGCCGGGCTCCGCACCGTGCCCCGCCCGGCCCGGGGGGTCGACCAGCGGGATCTGACGGTCCGTCACAATTGGCGCCGGATACCATGCCTCGTGCCCTCCCCCACGTTGGCCCAGCCAGCACGCCACGTGACGGCCCCGGACGTGGGGGGCCTCGGGCTCATCCTGCCCACGTTCCCTCAGTACCGGGCCGAGCTCCCGAGCGCGGCGGCTCTGGCCGACCTGTGCCGCCGGGCCGAGGCGGGTGGTGCCGGGGCGCTGTGGGTGTGCGACCACATCTTCTGGCACGGTCCCGCGCTCGAGGCGTTGAGCGCGTTGGGCGTTGCGGCCGGCGCCACGAGCGGCGTCGCCGTCGGGACGTGCATCTTGCAGCTGCCGTTGCGCCATGCGCCGTCGGTCGCCAAGGAGGCAGCTTCGCTGTCGCACCTGTCGGGGGGCCGGCTGGTGCTCGGTGTCGGGGTCGGCACCCACGCGGGCGAGTACGCGGCGGCCGGTGTCGAGTTCCAGGGTCGGGGTCGGCGTCTCGACGCGGGGATCGACACACTGCGCCGGTCCTGGGAGGTCTCCTCCGACGCGCGCTACGCGCAGTTGCCCGCCGCGGGCCCGGTCCCGGTGTGGGTCGGTGGGTCGAGCGAGGCCGCATTGCGCCGGGCCGCGCGCCGTGGCGACGGGTGGATCCCGCTGTTTCTCCCCCCCGACGACTACGCGGCGGCCCTGGGACGCCTGGACAAAGAAGCCGAGCGGGTGGGTCGCGACAGCGCCACCGTTGCGCGCGCCACGGTGGCCTTCGTGTCGGTGGGTACCTCGGACGCCACGGAGCGGGGTCTGGGTTGGATGGCCTCGCTCTACGGGCTCCCGGCCCGCTCGTTCGAACGACATCTGGTGGCGGGAAGCGCCCGGCGCTGCGCCGCGGCACTGGCGCGCTTTGTCGATGCAGGGGCACAGCACGTGGCGGTGTTCATGGCCTCTGATGACCCGCTGGTACAATTCGAGGACCTGGCCGGCGAGTTCGCCGGCCTCACCGCGTCCCGCAGCGCACCGCCCCGGGCGGCGCGTGCAGTCGAGCAGGTCGAAGACCAGGTTTGGAGGTGAGGTCGTCGTGCGACAAGACGTGAGCATCGTCGGGATCGGGATGACGCCGATGGACAGGCGCGACGTCACCCCTGAGGCCATGGCGGCCCAGGCGGTGAGAGCCGCGTTGGACGACGCCGGGCTGTCCCCCGGTGACGTCGGGCTCGTGATCTCGGCCAACGCCCTCGGCGGCCGCCTGTGCGATCAGGGCTGCATCCGGGGCCAGAGCTGGCTGCGCGACGTCGACCTGGGCACGACCGGCGTCGTCAACGTGGACAACTCGTGCGCGGGAGGGTCCTCGGCTATGCACCTCGGCGTGCTGGCGGCTCAGGCCGGCCAATCACCGGTGCTCGTCGTGGGCGTCGAGAAGATGTGGACGGGACACCGGGCGCAGACCATCGCCGGGATCGAGGACGGGTTGCCCTCCGACGAGCGGGCGGAGCTGCGGGTGAGCCTCGACAACGACGCCGGCAGCGTGCTGATGGCCCTCAACGCCACATGGGTCCGTCATCAGATCGAGGAACGGGGCACGACGCCCCTGCAGATCGCGGCGGCGGCGGCCAAGGCCCGCAAGGCCGGGTCACGCAACCCCCTGGCCCAGTTCCGGTCACCGGTGACGGCGGAGGAGGTCCTCGCCTCGCCCGTCGTGGTCGCACCCCTGACACGGCTCATGTGCTCGTCGTTCACCGACGGGGCCGCGGCGGCGGTGCTGTCGGCCGGTACCGCCCCGGGCGCACCCCGGGTCCGGGCCAGCGTGCTGCGATCGGGCAACGGCGAGCTGGACTACCACGACCGGTTGCGGGAGACCGCCGAGGAGGCCTGGAAGGCCGCCGGGGTGGGGCCCGACGACATCGACGTGGTGGAGCTGCACGACGCCACCAGCGCCGAAGAGCTCTACGCCCTGGAATCGCTCGGGTTCTTCCCGGCCGGCGAGGCCGGCCTGGCCACCGTGGCCGGCGACACCGACGTGGGCGGGCGGGGCGTGTGCGTCAACCCGAGCGGCGGGCTCGTGGCGCGGGGCCATCCCCTGGGCGCCACCGGCATCTGCCAGATCGCCGAGCTCGTGGCCCAGTTGCGGGGTACCGCCGCGGGCCGCCAGGTGCACGAGCCGCGTCTGGCGGCCGCGGTCAACACGGGCGGGATCATGTCCGGCCGGGACACCGCCCTCGTGGCAGTCCACGTTCTCGAGCGCACCTGACCCGTCGTGGCCGGAGCCGTCGTCACCGGGTGGGGCATCGCCGTACCCGACAAGGTCGTCACCAATGAGGACCTCTCGGCCCGCCTGGACACGAGTGACCAGTGGATCGTGGAACGCACCGGGATCCGCGAACGGCGGATCGGGGGCACCACGGCCGAGCTCGCCATCGCGGCCGGGGCCCAGGCACTGGCGCGCGCCGGACGGACCGGCGCGGACGTCGACGTGCTCGTCCTCGCCACCTCGACCCCCGACGCGCTCGTGCCCGGCACCTCGGCCACGGTGCAAGAGGGCCTCGGGGTCCGAGGGGGCGCCTTCGACGTCAATGCGGCATGTTCGGGATTCGTGTACGCGCTCGTCGCCGCTCATGGCCTGGTGCTGGCGGGCGCGCCGCGCGTGCTCGTGATCGGCAGCGAGACGCTGTCGCAGATCACGGACTGGGACGACCGGACCATCGCGGTCCTGGTGGGTGACGGGGCGGGCGCGGTGCTGCTCGAGGCGACCGACGGGCCCGGACAGCTCTTGGCCTGGGACCTGGGGGCCGACGGGTCTCTGCGCCACCTCCTCAAGTGCGACCACGGCGGCTACCTCTACATGAACGGCAAGGAGATCTTCCGCCACGCCGTGCGCGTGATCGTGGAGTCGTCGCAGAAGGCCCTCGGGAGCGCAGGGTTCGGGCCGAGCGACGTCGACCTGTTCATCCCGCACCAGGCCAACGCCCGCATCATCACCGCCGCCAGCCAGAGGCTCGGGATCCCCGACGACCGCTGTGTGGTGACCATCGACCGGTACGGCAACACCTCCTCGGCATCGATCCCCCTGGCGCTCGCCGACGCGCTCGAGACCGACCGTCTCCACCCCGGAGACCTGGTGCTCCTGTCGGGCTTCGGCGGCGGGATGACCTGGGCGAGCGCCGTCCTACGATGGGGAGGATGACGGCCAGCGGCTCAGGCGATCGCCCCGTGCTGGTGGTGCTGGCCGCGGGTATGGCCAAGCGCTACGGCGGGTGCAAGCCACTGGCACCGCTGGGTCTGCACGGTGAAGCGGTGATCGACCTCATCGCGGGCGACGCCGTGTCCGCCGGATTCGGCGACATCGTCCTGGTCCTCGGTCCCCAGACGGGGCCGGCCATCCGGTACCACGTGCGCCAGTGCTTCCCGGCCCGCCTCGATGTCTCGTTCACCGAGCAGCGCGTGCCGCTGGGCACCGCGCACGCCGTGCTGTGTGCGCGCAAGCACGTCGGCGACGGCGCGTTCGCAGTGGTCAACGCGGATGACGTGTACGGCGCGCCGGCCCTGGCCCTGCTCGCCCGCCGGCTCAATCAGGGCGACGAGCACGCCATCGTGGCCTACCGCCTGCGCGACACCATCGTGGCCGACGCCCCGGTGACCCGGGGGACCTGCGACGTGGGCCCCGACGGCTACCTGCGGCGGCTGGTGGAGCGACGGGGTGTGACGCGCCGGCCCGACGGCGCCTTCGACGTGGGTGACGGCCTCGAGCCGGTCGTGCTGGGCGGTGACACCCCGGTCTCGATGAACCTGTGGGGGTTCCAGCCGTCGATCTGGCCGGTCCTCGAAAGCGCGGTGCTCGAGGCCCACCCTTCGGTGTCACCCGACGGCGCGGTTCCCGACCCGTCGGCTCTCGGCGACCGGGCGGAGGTGCTGCTGCCCGAGGTGGTGGGCGACATGATCGCCGGTCGCACCGGTGAGGATGACCAAGCCGTGGTGCGCGTGCTCGACGGGCCGGGTCGCTGCATCGGTGTCACCCACGCCGATGACCTCCCCGTGGTACGCAACGAGCTCGCCCTCATGGTGGCTCAGGGCCTTCGCCCCGAAGGGCCCTGGGACCCAAGCGTCTGAGCCCGAGCACCACACACCCTCGACGCCGCGCCGTGGCCGCCTTTCCGACCCTGCTCCCCCGGCCGCGCCGCGTCGAGCCCGCACCCGACGGTCGCCGGGTCCCTGACCGCGATCCCGTCGAGACGCTGGACGCCTCGCTCGCGCCCCAGGGATACCGTCTCGAGGTCACGCCCGACGCGCTGCGCATCGCCGGCGCCGACGCCGCGGGCCTGCGCCACGCCCGGGCCACGTTGGCGCAGTTGCGCCGAAGCGGCGTCACCCCGGCGGGCGCCGACGACGGGACCCTGCCCGCCTGTCGGATCGAGGACTGGCCCGACTTCGCGGTGCGCGGCGTCATGCTGGACGTGTCTCGCGACCGCGTGCCCACCATGGCGACCCTGCTCGATCTGGTGGACCGGCTGGCGAGCTGGAAGGTCAACCAGCTCCAGCTCTACATGGAGCACACCTTCGCCTACGCCGGGCACGAAGACGTGTGGCGCCACGCCGATCCCTACACCGCGGACGACCTGCGCGCCCTCGACGCGCACTGCCGGTCGAAAGGGGTGGAGCTCGTCGCCAATCAGAACACCCTGGGGCACTTCGAGCGATGGCTCCGGTTGGAACGGTACCGGCCCCTCGCCATCGCCCCCGACGGCTTTGACTGGATCTTCGGCATCCACCGACCCGCGCTCACGCTGGACCCGGCCAATCCCGAGGCGTTCGCGCTGGTGTCGGACCTCCTCACCCAGCTCGTGCCCGAAGTACAGAGCACACGGGTGCACATCGGCATGGACGAGCCATGGGAGCTCAGCGCCGATCGGCGGGGCGAGTGGTCGCAGTGGTTGGTCGCCCTGCGAGGGCTCCCGGTCCTGTCCGGACGCGAGTTGCTCGTCTGGGGCGATGTGCCGGCCGCCCACCCCGAGCTCCTGGCCGAGCTTCCCGACGGGGTCACGGTGTGTGAGTGGGGATACGAGGCCGACCACCCCTTCGACGAGCGCGCCGCCCGGCTGGCCGATGCCGGTGTGCCGTTCTGGGTGTGCCCGGGCACCTCGAGCTGGATGTCGATCTCCGGACGCGTCGACAACATGATCGAGAACATCCGAGCGGCCGCCACCGCCGGTGTCACCCACGGCGCGGGCGGGCTCCTGGTCACCGACTGGGGTGACATGGGCCATCACCAACAACCGTGGGTGAGCGATCCCGGGTTCGCCGTCGCCGCCGCGTTCGGGTGGTGTGGCGAGGCCCACGCCGATCTCACCGCCTCGGACCTCGCCCCGGTGCTGGACGCGCACTGCTACGACGACCCCTCTCGGGAGACGGGGCAGGCGGTCATCGACCTGGGCCAGACCTACCGCATGGTGATACCGCGGCCGCCCAACATGTCGGCTCTGGCGTTGCCCTTCTTGCTGCCCCAGTGGCCGATGGGAAAGGCGGTCACCGCCGGGCTCAGCGCCGCCGACCTCGACGCGGTGCGGGCCCGTGTCGAGCACAGCGCGGTTGCGCTGGGGCGAGGCCGCCCCGGACGACCCGACAGTCGGCTCCTCGCCGACGAGATGGGCGCCACCTCGGACTTCCTGCGCCTCGCCTGCCACGATCTGACGCTGCGCCTCGAGGGCGACGGCACGCTCGCGTCGGTGCCCGCCGCCGGGCGCGACGCCTTGGCGCACGAGCTCGAACCGCGTATCGAGGAGTACCGGCGCCTGTGGCTCGAGCGCTTCCGCCCCGGAGGGCTGTCCGACAGCACGGCTTGGTTCGAGCACCTGCTGGGCTGTTACCGCACGGGAGAAGCCGAGCGATCGTGGTTCGGCCCCTTCGGATGACCAGGTGAGCGGGGGTTGGGCGAAGGGGCCCCGGTAGGCTGGAAGGACACCGAACGAGGAGTCACGCCGTCCATGGACCGCGCCACCAGCCGCACACGACGTCTCGTGGTCGCCCTGGGCCTCAACGTCGCCCTGGCGGCGGCTCAGGTGGTGGGGGGGATGGTGGCGCATTCCACCGGCCTGCTCTCCGACGCGGGGCACAACGTCACCGACGTGGCCGGCGTGGCGATGTCGCTCCTGGCGGTCCGGTGGGCCTCGCGTCCTCGTAACCCGTCACACTCCTTCGGCTATCACCGCGGACCGATCCTGGCCGCCCTT
>Ga0302325_10023463_pt1 | contig 12854 bp, 14 predicted proteins | sample Palsa_T0_2_FD_201948 | JGI IMG/M metagenome (GOLD analysis project Ga0302325, IMG submission 201948) | Peat permafrost microbial communities from Stordalen Mire near Abisko, Sweden - Palsa_T0_2 | ecosystem: Environmental > Terrestrial > Soil > Palsa > Peat permafrost | place: Sweden: Abisko... | reverse complement strand
ATGCCTGAATTCCTGGTTTAGCGAGCAATTTCAGCCAATTGGGATGTAACCTTTGACTGTTGTAACCTAACGCATCAGGCAGTAGTGCGATCCGCAGTTTAAGGGATAGACCAGGGTATTTTAACGAATGAGAGAACTAGAATCGTCTCGAAAGCAAATCGGAGAAATTCTCCCGGACCTGCACGCTAACATTTATTTAGGGGGGGAACTACGTTGTATCCTTTCGACCCCATGTTTCGGCAGATGTACATAAACACCCGATCGGGACACCGGGGAAGGGGCAGCCCTTCAACCCTTGGGGAAATCAGCCCCCTATAGTATCTCTTTACTATTGATCTCTATCACGGAAAAATTGAGTCCGAAAGGATCACCTCTTCTTGATACTCCCCCACCTTCCGCATTCAATGCGACCGAGATAGATGTCGCTTAAATCGCGTCATTGCAGCTACGAAGTAACCTTGCAAGGTTCAACACGTGACCGGCCCACGATGCCTTGCTCCGCAAGTGTTTCACCCTGATCTGCCGTCGTCCTCGTTTTCCGCACGTCGACACTTCCACCGGGCTTCGGAGGCTGCACTGCACACCACATCACCATCGCCCCTCGTATTGTACAGTACAGTAGTATCTATCATTGATGCAGGTCACTACAAATAGCTTTCGTAGATGTAGTTTGCTAGGCCTAGCCTTGCGCCGATGGTCGCCATGCATGTGATTAGACTATTGGATGTTGGATGAGTGATGAATACGAGTTGTGTTTTGCTGGCGTTTTGACTTCGACCTGGCCCCTCCCCTGCGGTCTCAGACCTCTTCCTGACACCTTGCTTCTTCCTCTTCTGTTTCTACGATACGAAGGTACTCCGAAAGTTGCTTCTCTACCTTCGGAATGCAGCCCTTTTCGCCTTCTAGATCGTCCAATTCGTTTTAGTAATTCCTTTTCGGCGCCATGTTTTACCGCAAGAGGCTAGAAGAATCTACAAATAAGTGTCTGATTTCCACTAGGCCATGCCTCAAAATTCTACCGTACGATGCTCTGTGTTTTCTACTTGCTGGCTGTTACCCATGAATCGGTTTGGAAAGGATAACCCTGCTCCATCCAATGTTCATTGACGAGCCATCTGCCAACAACGTCGATCATCAGGTCGAACACCCTTCAACGGCCCGTTCAGTTCCCGTCTGCCCCATTTAACATTTCTGACACGTTTCAATCTATTCTCTATCAATCAAATTTCGCCACTCCTCCGCTTCCGCCAAACCAGTAACGAAACAGTTCTCCGAATTTTGAGCACAGCCTCTCGAATTCGTATGATGAACCACACCCCTCGACGTGATTTTTAAGTCCGATCTCAAACGGGGGTAGACATAAGAACACGCAATTTAGTCAGTTCACTTCATGCATCGCAAGCTATTCCTCGATCAACTTCCCACCTTGTAAGGACGTCCAATCGCAACACCAACCCAGCCACCTCTTCAAATCTATCCGGTAGAAAAATGGTCAACACAGGCAAGCCGTCAAGAGGATGCTATATGTGCCGCGCAAGTATGTTCTTCCTCTTACTTCATTGTACAGCTTACTGATAAGTGCACAGGGCGGATTAAGGTACTTCTCTCCCGTTGAGATCGGCAATGATGCTACTCAGTTGAACCTGACCTATGGGTATTCGGAATGAACATTTTACTGATTGTATATAGTGCGATGAAGGAAAGCCTTCATGTATGCGATGTCAGAAATCAAAGAGGATCTGCCCTGGATACCGAGATGCATTCGAGCTCAAATTGCGAGATGAAAGCAAAGCTACGAAGAAAAAGCACAATCGGAAACTCAACCAAACTCAACAACCGACATTTACCAATCTCGTCAATCAAACAGAAATTTACAATGAATCGTTCCTTGATCCAGCTTTGTTCTATCCTGCACCAGTCTCCCGTTCTGATATCTCTCACTCGCGGAGCAGCTCGTCGTCATCAAATTCATCGCAAGAGCCTGTTGGGGGTAATAAAGAGGATCATGCCAGCGTAGTTCTCGCTCATAGCCACCACCTTGCAATTAGAGGGCATATGACGACACCAATAAATCAACAAGCTGGGTGTTACTTTCTGGCTAATTTTGTACTGGTTCCGGAGGCAGGTACCATGAGGGGTTATTTCGACTTTGTGATACCACTTTTGAAACATAAAGAACCACCTCAGTCTCTCTTACTAGCCTTTTCCGCGGCAGCTATGGCAGCTTTGGGAACTCGTCCGAACTCCAAGGCTTTACTTCCAAAGGCTGATCTATGGTATTTGAATGCCCTGAAGGAGATTAATACAGCTTTGAGAGATCCCCAAGTAGCTTCAAGTGACTCAACCCTCGCATCCGTCATGCTCATGGCGTCTTTTGAGGTGAGACTGTGGAACATGAGCACTAGAAAGCCACGTACTGACTGAATTACAGCAATTGACTCCGTCAAGATTGAAGATCGGAGGATGGAGCTCTCATATCGAGGGAGCAATCGCGGTGATCAAATCTCGTGGGAGTGGGAAGCATAATTGGCAGTCAAAAATTTCCAAGGACATTTTCACTGCGGTCAGAGCTCACGCGGTAAGTACCTACCTTCCCGTCGTGGAATTCACTGTGGCTGATGTCGAAAAGACCATCCATTGTATAGCAAATTCAAAAGCGGTAGACCCCGCGGTAGACTGGATGGCGGTCGAAGCAGATGACAGCGTCGTCCAAACTTTTGCGTCAATAAATCTCAAAATGGCTGCCCTTCGAGCAGACAATGATAAGACAACAACACTGAAACTTCATTCAGCCGAGAATACCGAGAAAGTTTTGAAACTATTACGAAGAGCGGAGGCTCTCGACCAGGAGTATTTGGACTGGATCGCAGCCCTTCCAGCGGGTTGGGAAATCAAGACTGTTGCCTGGGTCGACGGAGATGTCCAGGATATCTCAACATCCCTTATACATCCAGGTAGAGTAGATGCATACGGGGAGCTGTGGATGGCATATAAATACAACGTCGTCCGTTCCTGCCGATTGTTCATTTGGACCACCATTCTTCGCTGTGCCGCCTGGCTTGGATATCCACATGATTATCGACTTTCACCCGAATACACAACAGCCTCCCGAATCTGCCGTCAGCTTATCGAAGATATTGTCGCCAGTGTGCCGTATTTCTTTGGTTGGAACTGCGAAAATAATAGTGCAATGAACGCCAGAGCAAATTTTGCCTGTGGCACCAATGATCCCACTGTCAAACCCCTGACTGGCATTTTCGTCATGTGGCCTCTCTTCGCTGCTGCTGCCTCGGATTTTGCTACGCCTTCGCAAAGGCACTTTCTGCGTGGAAGACTTAAACATGTAGCTGAGATCATGGGCATCAACCAGGCCCTCATTCTCTTCGGGGTAACTATTCTCTCACTCCTGTCTCAGATCTTACCTAACTGAATATTTTCAAGGTTCAACTCCTCCACCCCTCTATGTATATCGCGCGAGATGGTGCTAGTCTCCAACCCACCACCTGTCATTCCGACGACACGAAAGTCACAATCGTAGAAGGAGTGGCCAAGGCGATGGTTTCGCTTCCCCCTGCTCTACCTCTGCAACAAGTTCAACAACAAAATTGGATACCTCGAAGCTTCGGCTTCGGAAGCACGGGCTTCTTTCAGAATGCTTCGGCCATGAAACAAAACATGGAAAGATATCTCGAGGGGTACGAACTTGCTGGTTTCTAATTCGACACTTTGTAATAATTTTATGTGCTTACTCTTTTCTATCATTACATTCATTAGCGCTCGGAGCTAGGGAAAAGATGGATCAAAACGGTGCAACGGGACAGTCATTTATGTTTATGCAAGCGATGGAGTTGGTTGGATCTTTCCTTCATGAGGCATGAATTATGATTATGTTTATTCTGAGGGTATGAGCGAAAGATTGCTGGCAATCTATCTCGTAAGGGTCTTTATGTACGATTGAATTTACGCAGGGTCGAGCTCACTCTGGTAGTCTCTCTATGCTTCTTTTCCTCCTTTCCTCGTGATATCAGATGACGCAGACACCTTTTTGCACCTGCCGATGAAAAAGCACTTGCATTCACTACCCCCTTATTTTACCGAAGATTTCCAAGTTCGAAATCGATTCCTCAACAAACAAACAAATAAATCACCACGTGCCTCCCACGATCCTCATACATATCCATCCAACACCCCAACACCACCATCCCCACACCCGTCCTCCTCAACCACAACCACATCCACGAACTCCCAACTAAGATGACAAAAAAAATCCTCCCGACGATTGTCAAGCCATCCATCCCGCAACCCACCCTCGCAGCAACAAAATCCAGCTGCGAGCGCTGCCTCGCCCAGCGACCTTTCCCCGCCCCCACCTCCTCTACCCCCCTCACTCGCGCCTAGCTCCAAACCTAGCACGACGCACACTGCATCACCTTCCCCCCTCCCTCGAATCCAAGATCGCCTAGGACAAGCCCTAGATCTACGCTTCCACCACCGCGCAACTGGAGCTCGATCTCGTGAACTGGGGGTGCGATTTATCCGCTACAAGGATGGTTGTTAAAGATATCGTGAAGCAGAGGAAGGTGGGGCGAGGTGTTGGTGGGAAAGAAGTGTCTGGGTTGTTGGCTTGGCTGTTTGTGGGCTGTTTGTTTTTGTGTGTGTGCTTTGGGGTTGTGTTTGTGATGTTGGGGGAGATTTTGGGGGTGTTGGGGGTTTTTGTAAGGGGGTTTGGGTTTAGGGTGATGTAGGGGGTGATGAGGGATGAGTTAGGGGGTGATGAGGGGTGAGTAAGGAGATGTGGGGAGTTGGGTGTCTTTTAGCGAATTTGGGTTGAGCAGAGAGGAGGGGGAGGTGGTTTCTATGTTGTGATGTATCTGGGAAGAGGGCTAGAGGGGAGTGCTTCCGAGAGACTGTATTCTGATAGGATGTGATATGAGAGGAAGTCTACAATTTGGTAGATAATCAATGAATTTGCTACTATCTAAACACTTTCAGATCTTAACTACAGACCTGGTGGAAGTTAGCAATCCCTTTTATTTGACGTCTGAAATTCATCGATAGAAAGCAAAAGGCTTGGAGACAATTTAGCTTCTGAAGGCTTTCCTCTCGCAGTCTCTTTATGTAATGCCAAATAAACAATCCATCCAATTCACTCGACCTAATTCTGTCAACGAGAATAAAACTTGAAACCCGATATCTAAAATTCCTTCAATTAGAACACACAGCCTTTTCCAGTCGACAACACCCCATCGAACACCCCTCGAGAACGACATCGACATGTCGCCCTTGAAATCACTCCAGAACATTACTCTCAAAGCTTTCAACACTCCCATACCGAGTCCCGACTCCACAACAGCCCAAGTCCGCAACTAAATCCAACAATGCCACACTTGCTGCCTTATCACCATAGACACCGAAATCCGAAGCAAGATGGTGTAGAACGACCGCTACATCCAGTCAGCAACCGCAACACAATTAGAGTCTGACCTCCTCGCCTGAGGTTTTAACAGTGGAAGAGCTCGGGTCCTTGTTGCCGATTTATTACGCACAAGAAAGCAGGAAATTGAAAGTGGCAGAGTGAACAGGAATCTTGGCGTTGCTTGCTGACTTTCTACAGGAGACGAAACCTGAAGAGCGTGATGTGACGCTTCCTAGGCACCATGTTGGAGATCCCAGCCGCCCTGTTGATTTGCGCAATAATTGCGGTCAAGATATTGGTCGAGGTTTTTGTCGAGATCGAGTCTGATTTGCTTCGTAGTGCAGGTCTATCTGCTTGAGCTGACTGCAAGACACTCATGTCCCATTTGATATATCACAAATATCGCAAGCTAGCGAAGTGGAAGAAAGCGTTGGCTTGCGTTAAACTGATCTCCACCTCCAGTTCTTCGATGTGAATTTTCCTAGCTTTTGCAAAGGTAAACGATAATGAGTCAGGAATCTGAACAAGCGTTGGTTCCTCGGCGGGGCTTTTGGGATTTTGGGCCATTTCCGGGCTGGGAAGTTTTGCAGGACCTTGCTCTTTTCTGGGCAGCATAGCGAGGGCTGAACGCCATGGATCGGGAATATATCTGGCAGATGGGAGATTGATGGATATTTCTGCATGGGCCGTAGTATCGAAATTAGATTCTGCCAAGACGTTGTCTCGGGAACTTGAGCAAATAGGTTGGTAGATAATCCACAAACCTGCAGCAATTAACGTCACCTTGACGTATGTTGATCTTGTGAAAGTAGTTGAGCTCTGATCTGGTAACGAAAACTTTGCGTGACCTAGAATTGCTGAACCTGAACTACCAGCGGCCATAGAGAGGCATACGTGTCTGATATCTCAGTCAATCCACCCTCCCGGTATCTTAGGACCTTTGTAGAATAGCCCTTGCGCTCTCGCAAGCTTCATTACTTTCTTATACCAGCGTCGTTCGAAACGTTCTTCAGCCCGCCTAGCAATTGCAATGTACTCCTCCTTAGCCCAATTATTTCCTCTAATTTGCACACAATATTGCCAACCAGGGTAGAAGAAAGGCCAATTCCAGTCGCGAGCTAACTCTGAGCTCTCAAAAGCACTCCACAAGCCATGGGACCCAGGTCCAAAGTTTTTGAACTCTTCAAGAACATCAAATGCGGATCCCTCCGGATCGATAAACCATTCCCAGGAAACCTTCGGAGGGTCCTCAGAAATGACCAGGTAGCGCTCACGGTAATTGTGCTTCCGGTGTGGTTGCAACATAGTTAGTTGTAATTCACTGTCGTAACGGCGGTATTGAAGTTCGCCCCTCAGGTATTCAACCACGTCCACGCCAGCGCTACGGAGGGCATCCAACCACTCGCGGCCGAGTTCAATAGACTCATGAGGATATGTCGCCATATTCAAAATGTCATCCAGTAAGTGGCGGTAATCATCGGAGCTCTTCTGGAGATCTGCACCTAATGCGATGAGATTCCTAATTGCTTGCTTCCACGCATCTGAATGGCCGGGGTCTGAGGTCCACAACAATCTCATCGCCATAAGTATTGGTGATGGTTGGAATAAGTTGATGGTGTCTTTAGATACAAAGTGGCGCACCATATCATTGAATATTTCCACTGAAATTTTGAGGTTTCTAGAAGAAAAGAGCACGGAACAAACTTCCGCTGCGTCGGCATCATCAAGCTTCGAAGCAAACAAGCTAAAGGTTTGCTTGAACTTAGGAATGTGGGTTATAGTTTGGGGGGGTAGTAAAAATGGTCTACTATATTGCACGAATCAGAATCCCATCATATTTCTCAGCCCGGATTCAGGACTTACTAGCCATAAACTGACGTCTCTTGACCATTGAGACCGAGATCGAAGAGAAATTTACAGATCTCAGCATGACTGTCAGAGGAAGAATACTATCGTTGTGTCAGATATCGAGCAGGCATTCTTCTAGAAGAAACCTACATGCAATAATGAGTTTCCGCTAATATCGACACTGAAAGGAGAAACCTGTCGCTCACTAAGAAGGGCTTGAAGGCCTTTTAGATTACCATTCTTACATATGTTCCAAACTGGATGAGAATGGGGAAGAAGTGGGTAGGTTCTTAGAGACCTTTTCACTGAGCCTAAGATGCTCATGTACTTCAGTTCCACGCAACTGGAAAAGAACGATGGAAGGAAGATCCAAGTCGTTTCACTTCTGTTATACGATTCCACATTCTGACCTCTTTGGTTGCTTCTTTGCATAGTATGCAATCTCTTCTTGACAAAGGTGCCCCATACACCAGAATGTTTGGTGGTGGTTACATATTGAGCCTGGGAAGTCGAAATAAGTTGTTGACTCCGTCGCACATCATTTAAATTAACGTCTCTGCCTTGAGCTGCGTATTGCATTTGGTTCGTTCGCAAAAGAACAAGCTCCTTCGTGACAATGGATGTGAGCTGATTAGTATTCACCATCTCGCTCATGAGCTTCCCGATGCTCTCCGAGTGAACAGCACTAAACCTGTTAGCCATGCTACACTAATACATCTACACACTGCGACTCACGTTAAGTTTGCCGTTATTGTCAGGTTCAACAAGCTCACAGCATCATGCAGCTGGCTCTCGAAACCCTCAAGATCCTTCTTCTTGCAAGCGAATTTGAAAGACCCCAACGCCCTAGTCGTCTTGCTCGTCGCAGACGCAGTTTTCTTCGCGTACATCACAACATCTTCGAGCATCTTCAATTTGCTCTCACAGGTCTTCATGGCCCTCAAAACCATCTCCGACGCTGCAGTATTTCGATCTCCATTCTGCCTGCGTTGGTTCTCCACCTGCGCCCCGATATTCTCCAAAATCAATTCAAGCTGCTCCAGCAAATCAATCAACCTCCCCAACTCCTTCGGCGCATCCGAGACATTGCCTAGAAATCGTCGGATGTCGCGCACGGAGCCAACGAGTTGGATCGCGAGGGAGACGACAGCCATGCCGCTCGCAGCCGCGCTGAGCCCGTCCATTTTTTTGCCTGCACGGTGCGTGCTTCTTGTTCGTAGTCGGAGGCGATGTGCGATACAGTAGAAATGATGAAATTGATGACAACTCGATGGAATGTCGAAACAGAGATGAAGAGAGGAGGGAGAGGAAAGAGAGATGCAGACGTTGAGATCGTACAGCCTTGCGGTTCGAAATCAGATGCATCGTGGACCAATGAACTTTGATCTAGAATGTGAGAACGCCTTGCGTAGTGCCTTGTGAATGATGAGCTGTAGACACTCATTGTAGGAGAAGGATTGAAAAGAGAGAGAAGTAGAAATTTGAATTTGGCGTCAATGGGGGTTAGAAGGGAAGGAAGCACCGACCCTGAAACCACAAGGGCGTTCGAAGCACGTGCATGGAAGTGTTTTGATATCAACAGAATCCCGCCCATTGAATTTCATCTCAGCTTTGTATTAAAATGTCTAGATAAACAAGTGCCAACTCCCCTCACAATGCACGAGTTTGAAGTACTTGCCTAAACCCACAAGTCACGTGGTATGAATTCAAAAAATATCACGTGCCTCACAATCATTCTCCATTAACTTATAATCTCCTTATCCATCACTTCTCACAATAAAATCCCTCAAGCCGATGCTTGACCCCCACAGAACATCAAACACAAAATACACCTGATTATCACACCACACTGCACGCCTCCCCTTCCTCTCTCTCCTCACCTTACCCCTTCTCACCTCATCATCCCTCCCTCCCCCCTCCACCCAGGACCCACCACTCGTTACCCCGCCGTACGGCACAGTTTCCTCCGGGTGCACATTTTGCTTTCTTTTCCGGTTCCAACGATCTAAGCGATCCGTGCGTCTCGCAGCAAATCGATCGCGGTACCTCGTAAAACGAAGCTGGAGCAAGAAAAAGCAAACACGTATGCATCTGGAGGTGTAGGCTATGCAGCAGGGCTGTGCAAATAGTGGGAAAGGGCGCCCCGTCCGCGCCCGGATGGAGGGCCGTGCCGCTTTTTCGGCTCGGAGCTGGTGGGCTTAGGGCTGATCTCGATCGAGGGTGTTTAGTCAGAGCTAGGCTGGGTTAATGGCAGGGAGGAAGCGCGGGGATGGAGGTGGGAGAGGGGGCTGGTAATGTGTAACGCTCGGTGGAATCTAGCCTCAGCTGGGAAGTTAAAGGGGGAATTACCTCCGCAGGGTAGGATGGGGGATAAAATGTGATAGAAGTTGTGAATGTGAACAGTAATTGCTGAAGTGAGGTGAGAGACGATGTGGAGTTCGGCGTTGGGGTAAGAACTATGGAGGTAATTCGAAACGGCAAGAGTGGAGTGAGAGGGGGAGGGCGAGTGCAGAATCGAGTCGAAAAATTCAGGTTGTGCCCGTGATACACTACTCAACAGCAGCATGCGGGGCTGATGAAGATCATCAGCTCCGTGTGTGATACATATTGAGTAATAAAGCCTGGACGTGATGTGTGCGTGTGTAAATTGGTATAGTGGTACAATTCGCTCTTGTCTGGGTACTTTGCAGGATCTCGGTATGGCGTACTTTTGATGTTACCGTGATACGGTTTGCTCCTTAAGAAGACATATCTGTACATCATCTCGAGGTCGCTCTTACCGAGGGAGAGGTAAAGGTAGTACATATTTGGCATGGTACCTTTTCTGTCCATCCAGTACCACGGTTCCACAGCATATGGGCTTTCAGACTCAATCTCGTGTCCAGGCACACTTTGCCGGGCTAGACAATGCCTGCATGTTTGCTCTTATCTTCATCGGTCATCTGAGCCAATCCCTCTTGAGCTGCAGTAAGACATGCTTCATCTTATCTGCAGCGTGAGCGCCACTGGAATATCAAGTTAATGGCGGGATCTCCGATTTGACCTCGGTTCTGAAACTACCGAAATATACGAAGATACTTTGGGACAATGGTGAATTTGGTCAGCTGCAGCGGGAAGGCAGCAGCGAAAGCAAAAGATGAAAATAAAGTGACATGTAAGTAATAAGTAAGACAGAAGCAGTGAGACCACCTACGGAGGAATAAAGTTGGAAGCAAATGAAAATTGGACACATTTCGAGGCAAGCACTGACAAATCCAAGTTTTGGGCGTGGAAAATGGTTCGCAAATTGCATGTTCTTCCTCAATTCCCATATTGGGCGTGGCTCTCTGGAACACGGGGAGGTGGAGAAAGGGTGCCAGCATCGATAGCGCAGCGGCCCGCAAAAACAGATTGTTGGTAAGATCATGTGGGGTATTCCATGGGTTCATGGGGTGGAAATGGTGTGATCGCTGGGATATTGAAAGTGATGCTGAAGATGCGATGTATCAGATTAGGCTTACACCGGCAAGCTGGGCAATTGTCTATTACATGGCCTTGCATGAAAGGTAAGGCGATACGAGAAGCCTTGGATGAAGGAATTGATGAGGGGTAATTGACTCAATTGAGACCTCGTATGCAATTCGGCTTGGATAGCATGTCGAGAGTCTCATGCCGGGCATGCGTCCGTGAGCCGAAAAGGAAAGATGGAGGCAGACTCGGCCCGGTAGGCTTGCTGCATGCAGCTGTTCCCTTTTGGACCGTATCTCAGCCTACTGCCAAAGCGGAAATTGTTTCCGTGACTTCACGTTCAATGTCCGTGGAGTTGTACAAGATATTTGACTTATGTTGTACAAGTAGTGGGGTCGCGAATCTGCCCGCTCCGATGATGTTGATCTGGTACGACTGTGATACAGAGGCTCAAGATTGGGAAAAAGGTAAGGCGAGATGGCATTGCTCTGTCTTGGAAAATGAAAATCATCTGGACGATCGCATTGATCGCAAGGAAAGTCATCCGCAATCATTGACTTGCTGCGCTTATGTCAGACCAACAGGGCGTTCGTACGCCTTGCGGATTGTTAACGAATGGCTGCTGCAGCTGCAAACACAGATCGATGATGGGCTGCAGCAAGAGATGCTCGCAAGGACTAGTTGGTGCAGACAGACTGGAATCTTTCGATTTCGCTTTCGTTTTCGTTTTCGTTTTCGTTGTCGTCCTCATCTTCATCTTCGTCTTGGTCAAATCCATTACAGACAGTACAGTACTGCAGCTAGCCCGTCATGCTTTTGAACTGGTGACGGGCCCCTTCTCAGTGCGGTGCTTCTGTACCAGCCTTATTAATCTATTCTGATGTTGGGGGCGAAGCACAGTTTGAATGCCGGAAAATTTTGGATAAGATGCTGACAACGACCCCACATTCTATTTCCGTTGTTCTGCTGTTGATTGCCCCGATACAGTAGCGAAATGGCTTGCTTATTCGCCATCCGGATGGCGTTTCGATGTTTCATCCACCATGTGCTCGCAAGGGAGGGGCTTCCAGAAGAAAGGGCACGTTCCACAAGCGATGATGCATCGCTGGGATTTTAGGGGTCTAGGGACGGATGATAATCATGCTATTATCATGACAGCACGAATGCTGGTGGGCAGCTGGTGACTCCCTTCCACCGCTGTGGTATGTGTCATGCAGATTACTACTGTACAGTAGTACGAAGTGCAGTAGAAGCAGATTGCATGCGCAAGGGTTCGGAGCTTGGCAAAGAGACTGGAGTTGGGAAGGCTGCCCAGGCTGAAATCTGAACGCTGGGTAACTGGGTAACTCGGCTGCAGACCTGTCCCTCGCGCAGCAAAGGAATTGGAGATGGTTGGAGGATTGAGAACGAAGCGAACGCGTGACGGGATGCGCAGTTGGTTGTGCGTTGGACCAGTGTAGTTGCACGAAAAGGTCGGGGGTGTCGGGCTTTGGGGGTAATGATCGCTCAGCGCAACTCGGCACTCGTTCTCGTGCAGCTTCTCTGCGTCGTCGGTGGCTTCTTTGCATCGTCTGGGTAGCGGCCCTGGTGCCTGTCACAGTGTCAACTGTCACCGGCTGGCAGCAGCGTATCAGCACGGGGAATCGAGGTCGCATCAACACGATGGTATCATTGCATACTGTACTGTACGAAGTAGAGGCTCGACGGAAGCAGACAGCCTGAGACTGGGACTGAGACTGGGACTGAGACTGAGACTGAGACTGAGACTGAGAGGGGGTGAGATGAAGCTGTCTCTGCCAGCTGCTGCCTCTTGCACGTTGTACAAGTATGGAGGAGGATGACTGTGCATCATCGATTTCGTCGTCAACCTCGGGTTACGGAGAGGGTGAAAGGCCGCCGAGAAAGGGGTCACGTTCCAGTACTCTCGTTAAGAAACGTTCCGCTAGTCTCCAACAGCGTGGGATCTGCTGGGAGGTGCGTGGAGAAGGGGAAGGGGGAAGGGGGAAGGGGGAGGGTAAGGGTAAAGGGTAAGGATAAGGATACCCATACGGGACCTAAGGGTAAGGGGCTCCTCTGAGTCCTCTTCAGCCAGAGCAAGCGTAAGCGGTTGTGTTGCTTGGTAAGGAACAGGGGAGGGGAGGGA
>Ga0302325_10023462_pt1 | contig 12854 bp, 13 predicted proteins | sample Palsa_T0_2_FD_201948 | JGI IMG/M metagenome (GOLD analysis project Ga0302325, IMG submission 201948) | Peat permafrost microbial communities from Stordalen Mire near Abisko, Sweden - Palsa_T0_2 | ecosystem: Environmental > Terrestrial > Soil > Palsa > Peat permafrost | place: Sweden: Abisko... | reverse complement strand
AAGACCGCCGAGCAGTTTACCGGCGACCACGTCAACAAGCCGTTTAAGCCTAACGGCAAATAGGCTAGCTCGGGGTTCTCCAACGCTTGAACAGATCGTTGGTGATGCCGAACTGGTCGAGCGCCTTGCCGACGGTGTGCGCGACGATGTCGTCGACGCTCTGGGGCGCTGCATACATCGCAGGGATCGGCGGCAGGATCACGGCGCCGATCTCGGCGAGCTGGGCAAGGGTACGAAGATGGCCGAGATGGAGCGGGGTTTCGCGCACCACCAGGACCAGCTTGCGCCTCTCCTTCAAACACACATCGGCGGCGCGCACCAGTAGATTGTCGTTGATCGAATAAGCAATCGCGCTCGCGCTCTTCATCGAGCACGGGATCACAAGCATCCCGTCGGTGACGAATGACCCGCTCGAGATCGCGGCGGCGAGATCGTCGCCGCGATGCGCGACATCGGCCAGCGCCTCGAAGTCGTCCGGCGTCATCTCCATTTCGAGTTCGATCGTGCGACGCGCCGCGTCACTTATTACAACGTGCGTCTCGACGCCACCGATCGCGCGCAACGCTTGCAACGCCATGTAGCCGTAGGCGCTGCCGCTCGCGCCGCTGATACCGATAATGATGCGCCGCATGACCTCCCTTTATACGCCGGATGCAGGGGCGCCTGGTGCAAGCTTTAACTCAAATCATCGATCGTGAACGTTTCGCTGGCTGCTGCATTTATCGCCGATCTTCGCGCCTGGTGGGATACCGGAGAAGACGCAACCCTGATTCGGGCGCTGCGCTCACCATTTTCCGGCGTGCCGCACGATACGGCTGCGGCGTACGCGACTGCGGCGGCTCGTGTTCCGCCGCTCTTAGACGCGATCTCGCGTGGGCTCCTCGCCGTATCGACCACTGAACGCGACGCACTGCTGCAATTCGCCGAGCGCGTTCGTACACTTGAGCCCGAAACCGATGTGTACGAGCTTTTTTCAATCTCCGCCGGTCCTGACGAATTCGGCAACGACGACGGCTCGGGATTTGCATTGGCACCGGCACAAGCGCCCGATCACCGCTCGGGCGTGCGCGCGCGGCAGACGCACTTTTCGGCGTCGTCACTCAACGCGTACGCGGAGTGCGCACGCAAATGGTACTACCGCTACGTCTGCGCGGCCGTCGAAGACGCGCCGTCCTCGGCGTCGACCTACGGGACCGCATTCCACGCCGCGCTCGAAGACTTTCATGGAGAATTTCCCGAACCACTTGCGCGCGACGAAGCAGCGATGCGCACCAAAATCGCCGGGTACGTGAACTGGGCCTTCGAACGCTATCGCGATCAGTTCGATGCACCGGTCGAATTCGAACTGCAAAAACGGCGGGCTTTGCGTACAGCGGAGCGGTACGTCGATTGGTTGCTGGCCGAAGCGGCGCGCGCGCCGTTTACTGTGATCGGCCGCGAGATCCCGATCAATCTCGAGCTGGAGGGTTTCGACTTTGTCGGGTTCATCGATCGCCTCGATCGCGACGAACGCACCGGCGGGGTAAGCATCTTCGATTACAAGACCGGATCGATCGCGACCAGCGCCGCCGAATATCGCGACGAGGTGCGGCGTTTCGCTGACTTTCAGCTTCCCTTCTACTACTGGGCACGAACTGCGGCGGGCGATCGCGTATATCGGCTTGCCTTGATCCCGCTCAAAGACGCCCTACTCGATGTCGTCCCAATTTCACTCGAAGTTGTAGCGCTGGCCGCCCCGCATGGAAAACGCAGCGACGCGCCGAGCGGCACGATCGCCATCGCCGATCTCGAGCGCGCGCGCTCACGAATGATCGAAATCTGCCGCGAACTCAGTTCCGGCACGCTCGAGCGGTTCGCCGTGACCAGCGACCCCGCAGCGTGCACGTACTGCGCCTACCGCGACGCGTGCGCCGACCGCCCTCACGACGAGCGCGAGCGCTTCGGACGATGATGACCGTCGATCTGCGCAGCGAGCAGCGTGAGGCGATTGACGCCGCCTTCGAAGCGTCACTCGAGATCGCCGGCGGAAGTCGTAGCGGGAAGACGACGGCACTACGAGCGCGTGCACGGCGATATGAAGATGAATGCGGGCGGCCACTTCTGTTCGCCAACCATCCGTGCGAGCTCGTGGCCTTAGCACAGGCCACGCTCGACGCAGCCAACACGCCGGTTCGTATCGTCGACGAAATGGAAGCGCGGCGCGCTTTCGCCTGTTGCGCGCAGCCGCTTCTCGAACTTACGTGGCCGGAGCTGCAGAAGGGCTCGATCGATCCCGAGGTCGCCGCGCTGCGAATGCCGCAGCGTTTTCTCGAGGCAGCCTATCGCATGACGCGCAAACTTCGCGACGCAAACATCGATCCCCAAACCTTCCTCGACCGATCGCTCGCGGGCGCGACCGATTTTTACGCCAAGCCACCCAACTTCGCTCACGCTGCGTTGATCGCAGCGACCAAGGATGCCTACCGCGACTCGCTCGACGTCACGCCACAAGAACTGCAGCGGCAATACCGGCGCGAGATCGACCTCGTGAAGATTCTGCACCGGCTCTATGCCGACTATGTCGCCTGGACGCGCGGAAGCGACGCCTTATGCGAGAGCGATGCCGTTGCCTTAGCCCTCGAGCGTCTGCACGAACGTCCCGGACTGGCGGATTTCGTACGCGAGCGTTTCGCGCATGTCTTCGTGGATGAGATGCAAGAAGCGACGCCGGCACAGCGTGCCCTGCTCGACGCTATCTATGGAATGCCGCTGCAAAGCGTGAGTTTCGCGGGAGACGCGAAGGCCGCCACCAGCCGCTTTAGAGGCTCGCGACCGGATATCGCGCTCGCGGGAGCGCAGCACACTATCAGGCTTACGCACATGGCGGGCGAGCCGGCTATCTCGATGCATCGCGCAAAGACGCAGTCCGAAGAAGCGGCATTCGTGGCTGACCGCATACACGAAGAGATCGAGCGCGGTGTGCCTCCGGAAGAGATCGCGGTACTATTCCGCAGCAGCGGCGACGTGCAAATCTATATCGACGCGCTCCTCGAGCGCGGCATCCCGGCAGCGGCTGCCGGCGACGTTAACGTGTTCGCCGATCGTCGCGCGCTCGATGCAATCGCTCTTCTTTGGAATGTTTGGGATCCTTTTCGACACGAATGGCTACTGCGAACGCTCAGCGGTAAAGCCATGGCGCTCTCGGATGCGTCGATCGCCGTGCTGTGCGCCGATCCGCCCAGTCCGCAGGCACCGCTCTTCGCGCTCGACCTCGAGCAAGCACCGACGGCGCGAACGAGCCGCTGGGACCCCAAGCGCGACGTGCGCCTCGGATGGAACGTGCTGCGCGGCGAAACCGATGTTTCGCTCAACGCAGGCGCTCGCGAACGCATCGTGCTCTTCCGAAAGCTGCGCGACGGATGGACTGAAGCGATGACGGCGTTGCCCCTGGCCGCGTTCGTGCGCAAAGTTTGGTCGGAAGGCCTCGCGTTCGACGGGCCGCCGGGTTCGGCACGCGCGAGAGCCCAGCAGCATATCCTGCATCACGTGCTGCGCCGTCTTCTGATGTTGCAACATGAACGTCCAAGCGCGACGCTCGGCGATTTGCTCGCCGACATTTCGGAGCGAGCCGAGAGCGATTGCGAAACCTGCGACGCCACCCTCGACCCAGGCTTCGTCCAGATGCTCAACGTCGACGAAGCCCGCGGACGTTCGTTCGCCTTCGTCGCGATCCCGGACGCGCGCGCAGGTTCATTTCCGCGCTGGTACGTCCCCGACGCCTTTCTGTGGAGTCCGACGCTCGGCATGATTCCGCGCGAGAATGCAGGGGCGGCGCGAACCTCGCGCACTGCGAAGTTCAGCTATTACCTCTACCGCACCAAGGCGCGCGAGGCATACAACGCTCAGGAGCGCTGCGCGTTCGAGTACGCGATCTCTCGCGCGCGCGCCACTGTGCTGGTCACAGCCGCCGGCTCGCCCACACGCGGCATCACCGCGCCTGAATTCCTGGAAGAGCTGCGCAACGCACGATGAAACTGCGAGCCATCGACTTCGACACGTACGCAGCCGAAGTACTTCCACGCACAGCGGAGCTCTGGGCGGGTGAGCGCACGCCGGATCGGTACATCGCGCAGACTGGCGAGATCGCGCGTTGCGGATATGGGCGGCGTCACTATCGCACGATAGGCCTCTACGAGGACAAACGCCTTCTCGCATCATTCAAGCGATACGAGCGGACGTTGCGCGTCGGCGCTGAGCGCCTGCGAGCGATCGGAATCGGGGCAGTCTTTACGCCCACCGAGCTGCGGGGGCGAGGTTATGCAAGCGCAATGCTCGCGATGGAACTCGATCGCTCGCGCTCCGAAGGCGTCGACATCGCATTTCTGTTCTCCGACATCCGTCCGGAATTTTATGCGGAGCTTGGCTTCTTCGCGCTGCCGTCGCGTTCGCTAGGCCTGCGCGCCGACAGCTTGCCGCGCTCGCGCGTCGAGGTTTGGGGGCTCGCCGATCGTGACTGGATCGGGGTACAGCGTTGCTTCGAGCTTGGGGAGAGGCATCGAAGCTGGGCATTCGTGAGAACGCCGCTGGTGTGGGAGTGGCTTCGCCTGCGCATGCGCCATGGATCCGAACATCCCGAAAGCATTGAAACGAATTTGGTAGTGCGGCGCGGGCGCGCCATTGCCGCATACGTGCTGGGCGCGCGCGCACCGCAACACGACGCTTTTATTCTGGATGAGTTTGGCTTCGCCGATGCCGAAAGCGCCGCGTTGATCCCTGCGCTGCTTCGCAGCGCAGCGGGCGACTTGCGTCGCGTGACCGGCTGGCTTCCGCCGGAAGCATCGCGCGATATCTTGCCCCATGCAGCGGTGCGCAAACGCGCCAAGTCCGTGTTCATGGCTGCGCCGCTCACGCCGGCGGCAAAGCAATGGGTGAAGATCGCCGCAGACGCGAAGGTGGACGGCGTGTGGAGTTCCGATCACATCTAGTATCTCGAGGTGGAAATGCTAACGCGCGGAGATCATATTCCCGATGTACTCCTGGTCAATGCCGACGGAGCGACTGTGCTGCTCGGATCCTTGATCGACCGCCCGGTGGTACTGTTCTTCTATCCTAAGGACAATACGCCGGGATGCACCGTCGAGGCGTGCAGCTTTCGGGACGATTACCAAGCCTTCGTCGAAGCCGGTGCCGACGTCATCGGCGTCAGCTCGGATGATACACAAAGCCATACGCGCTTTCGCGAACGCCATCATCTGCCGTACCGGTTGATGAGCGACCCGGGCGGCGTGGCGCGAAAGGCCTTCGGCGTGCCCAAGACGCTGGGCATACTTCCCGGGCGCGCGACCTTCGTGATCGATCGCGACGGCACGATTCAATATGCATTCAATTCGCAGTTCGCACCCGAAAAGCACGTCGCCAACGCGCTCGCCGCGTTAAGCGTTCCCACCTGACGCGTCGAAGAGACTGATCTGCTTTGCGTTACCGAGACCGATAGAGGCGACGCGCAGGCCCAGCAACCGCACCGGCGTCCCCGCAAGGTTCGCACGCCGCAAACAGTGCACCGCGGCCCGGTAGATGAGGCGGGCCTCGCGGGTCGGCTCAGCGAGATGTGTCTGACGGCCGAAGACCCGAAAATCGGCGCGCTTGATCTTGATTCCTACCGTTGACGCGGTGCAGTCCTCACGTTCGAGTTTCTCGGCTACCTCGAGCGCCAATTCGCGCAATATTTCGACCAGCTTGCGCTCGTCGCGCACGTCGTACTCGAACGTCGTTTCTGATGAGATCGACTTGGTCTCCCGTTCGGGCTCGATCTTGCGTGTGTCGATTCCGCGGGCGAGATCTCGTACGCTCGGCCCCCACGAACCGAAAATCGTTCGCGCTGCAGATTCTTCGAGCGCTGCGATCTGACCGATCGTGGTAATTCCGAACGTCTGTAATCGCGCGGCGGTCTTCGGGCCGACGCCCCAGAGACGCCCCGCCGGCAATGGCGCAAGGAAGGCTGCTTCATCACCCGCCGCGATTGCAAGTAAACCGTCCGGCTTGCAACCGTCCGACGCGGTCTTGGCAACCATTTTTCCCGTCGCAACGCCTGCGCTTACGGTCAGGCCGGTGCGCTCGCGAACCTTCGCGCGAATCGCCGCCGCAAATGCACTCGCCTCATCGAGTGTGATCTCACCAAGATCGACAAATGCCTCGTCAAGTGATAGCCCTTCAACCGCATGACCCTCGGCCCCAAAGATAGCAAAGACCTCGCGCGAGATCGCTTTGTAGCGCTGCATGTCAGGCGGAACAACGACCAGCTGCGGGCACAGCTCGAGAGCGCGGTACAGTGGAATGGCCGACCGCACGCCAAAGGGTCGCGCTTCGTAAGACGCGGTCAGCACCACCGCGCGGCGATGGCGCCCGGCTACGGCAACGGGCTTACCACGCAAGCTCGGATCATCGCGAACCGCAACGCTGGCATAGAACGCGTCGATGTCAAAGTGCGCGACGAATGCCATTTTCAATGGCCCGGATCGTTTGCACGTTCTTGATATCCTCGGGTTCTTCGCCGGGCGTCTCGAGAATGGCGGTCTTCTCGCGCACCTGCGGATAAGCCAGGAGCGCACGGAACCCGTCGAACCCGATGAAGCCTTCACCGATATGGTAATGACGATCGCGGCTCGCGCCGAGCGGCACCTGCGTGTCGTTGAAGTGAAACATCGGAACGCGCGCGAGACCGATCTGCTTATCGACCTCTTCCAGGAAGAGATCGACACCAGCCTTCGTGTCGATCGCGTAGCCGGCCGCCCATGCGTGGGCCGTATCCAAACAGACGCCGAGCTGCGGATGATCGATAGCCTTGATGAAGCGCCCGAGTTCTTCGAGCGTGCCGCCGGCCAAATTCCCGGCACCGGCCGAATTTTCCATAACCAGCGTAACGCCGGGCGCTATGCCGCCGAGCGCAACTTCGAGCGCCGCAACGATCGCGCTGAAGCCCTCGACGCGATCGCGGGTTCCATACGAACCGAGATGCGTGTTGACGTAGTCGATCTTGCCCACGGCGGCGACCGCGAGATCGCCCCGCAGCAGCCCGAGCGACTTGCTCACGATCGTGGGATCCTCGCTGCCAAGATTGATCAGGTAGGCGGTATGGATGACGCACCGCTCAATCCCCGCCTCGGCGCGCATCTCTGCAAACGCAGTGAGCGCTGGTGGATCGAGCTTTGCCACGCGATAGCTGCGTGCGTTGCTGGAGAAAATCTGGACTGCAGTGCAGCCGAGTGACTTGGCATAGGCAACGGCTTTTGCATAGCCGCCCGAAACACGGACGTGGACGCCGAGATACACGCGTCTATATCTTGGCCAGATAAAGAAAGTGCGTGTATGAGAGGGGCAAAATGGGGTCGCCTTCACCGAGCGTTTCGCGAAGACGAGCTTCGAGACGTTCAAAATACTCGGGCGCGTTGATTCCGAACTCGTCGCGCACGATCTTACGCGAGCGTTCGTATTGCATAAATTTTCCGAGCGTCACGATCGTACTCCAAGGAATGACGCGCACGGCCGTCTCGGAGAACCCCGCCGCATAAAAGTCGCGAAAGCCGCCGCGCCAGGAACTGGACAGCGGGGCGATACCCATATCGCGAGCGATCGAATCGCGCAGTTGCTTGACCGGATCGTCGCTCATGAGGCTCTTCCACCAAATCGCAAGGATGCCGCGCGGCCGCAAAACGCGCTTGATTTCGGCGATTCCCGTATGCGGGTCGGCATGATGAAACGCCTGCGCGCTAATCGCAACGTCAAACGAACCTGCCTCAAACGGCATCGCTTCGGCGGTGCCGCGAACCCATGTGGCGCTGGGATAGCGCTCTTTTGCGATGGCGAGCATCGGTTCAGACGGATCGACGCCGGTAACGTTGTAGCCGTTTTCGATCAGCGGAGCGCTGGCAAGTCCCGTCCCGGTACCGATATCCACGATCGCGTGCTTGGGCAGCAGGCCAAAAGCGACTAGATTGTTGTAAACGTCGTTTGAGTAACCTAGGCGCCCCGCATCATATTCGCCGACGAGTGCGTCGAACGACGTCACGTAGGCTCCGTAGGCAGAACTAGATTCAGCTCGAGGGGTTGGCCCGGCTCGAGTTCGAGCTGCGGCAAATCGTCAAGCGAACGTAGGCCGAAGGATTCGAGGAAGAGCGGCGTGGTTTTGTAGGTCATCGGCCGACCGACAACATCCTTGCGTCCCCCTTCGGCGATCAAACCGCGATCGAGCAGCGTGCTTACGACGCTGTCGGAGTTAACGCCGCGGATCGCCTCGATCTCGCCCTTAGTAACCGGCTGCATGTGCGCGACGATTGCCAATGCCTCGAGCGCCGGCGTGGAAAGCGTGGTTTTGGGCGGCAAGAGATAGGCCTCGACGACTTCGCGAACTGCCGAAGAGGTCGCGAGACGATAGCCGCCCGCAATCTGGCGCAACACGATGCCGCCGTGGCTGTAGCGCTCTTCGAGCGCTTGCAACGCGAGCGCGACCGCGCGCTCGTCTTCGCCGGTGAGCTTGGCAATGCGTTTGGGATCGAGAGCCTCACTCGCAACAAAGAGCAATGCCTCGATCGCTGCCTCCACGCCCTCGGCAACGGCATGTAACTCCTGCGCTTCGGCGCTGAGCGTTTGCTGCGATTCGGTCAACTCTTGCGTGTCCACGTTTTAAGGAAGCCTACCCCTGTGCGACGGAATGCGAAATTGGAAAGAGCCGGATATCGTCCTCGATGTCCGCCTGTTCGAACTCGATACGATGGCGACGTACCAGTTCCAAAATTGCGAGGAACGTGACAATGATGACTTCACGCGTCATGCCCAGCTCGCGGCAAAGCGCGAAGAACGACACCGTTCCTTGGTCCTTGACTTTGCGCGAAATATAGTCCATCTGCGCAAGCAGCGAAACGCGCTCGCGCACCACTTCGCGTTTCTCAGGGCGCGCCTGTTGCAGCATGATGATGAAGGCGCGCTTGAGCTTCTCGGGATCGATGCGATAATGCTGCACCAGCTCGCTGGTTGGATCGCCAGAGTCGCGAAAGTAGAAGCCGCTGGCCTCGTCTTGTCGCGCGCGCAATTGCACGCCGAGCTCGCGATAGCGAGAGTAGGCGATGAGCCGCCGGCGCAAGCGCTCCTCGACTTGCTCGGCAGACTCTTCGCTTTCATCGATAAACTCTTGCGGAATGGGCGGCAAGAGCGCTTTCGACTTGAGGAAAACCAGCGTCGCGGCGATGACCAAATACTCAGCCGCGACCTCCATGTCGAGATCTTCCATCACGCGCACGTACGCCAAATATTGCTCCGCCACCGAGGCGAGCGGTACGGTCGCGATGTCGAGCTGCTGCTCTTTGATCAGGCTTAGGAGTAGGTCGAGCGGCCCGTCGAAAACGTCGAGCCGAACATGGAGGGCGTCGGTGTCGCTCAAGAGCTCTTCGGTTCGGCCAGGGCGACAGCGGTTTCGGGAGCGGCCTCCGGAAAGATGGCCGGATTCGCGGCCACGTATTCAAGGGCCATATCGACCAGGCGTTTTTCGTTGACGTATTTGAGGGCTTTGCGCGCCGCTCGCACCTCGAACCAGCGGGCTTCGTCGACCTCGTGATCGTGATTGGCCGTGTCTCCGGAAAGATAGCGCATCAAAAAGAACGTCACGCTCTTCTTGTGTTTAGCCTTGCCGACGTAGAACCAGTAGGAGATCTCTGAGAGGCGCGTGAGGATCTCTCCCCAGCATCCGGTCTCCTCGCGAACTTCGCGCAACCCCGCTTGCTCGTTCGACTCGCGCGCTTCGACGTGCCCCTTCGGCAGTGTCCAAATACGAGGCGACCCGCGCCCGATCAAGAGCGCGTCGAAACCGGACTCGCGCGGCCGTAAAACTAAGCCGCCGGCCGACACTTCATACTTGATTCGCATGTCGATAGACCCGTAGCGGGAGACAGGGAAGGGGGCTCTGTCGCGCCCCCCTGATTACCCCCATTATAGCTTTCGGGCCCAAGAAGCGCCTGCCTAAAGGGCCGCCCTCTTTTGCCCTCTTGAAGTGTCGCTCGCTTGCTTTATTTCAACTGGGACACATTTGCTGTCGGCAGGATGGTCACCGCCGCGTGCGCCTCGCCATAGCCCTGGGCGTAGGCATAGATATCGACCACGCGCGTCGTGCCAATCCCCGGAATTCCGCGTAACAGCGCTCGGTTCGTGTGTTTTGGGAGCGTCACCGCGCCGAGAAACGTCCGTCCGGAGCGCGCTACCAACGTGACGGCCGAGGCGCCCGGGCTGAGGTCCACGCGAACCGGGTGTCCATCGTAAGCGGTAGACGCGACGCGCAAGCCAAGGTCGCGTACCACTCCCGTCACCTTCGGTGCCGCGGCGACTTCCGGGCCGCTCGGGTGATCGTGGTGGAAAACGTAGTAGAACGCGCCACGATGCCGCGCCGGTGGCGCCGGCGTGGCCTGGGGATCAGGCACAACGTTCGAGAGATCGGCCACGACCGTCGTCGAGCCTGGCTGGTGGGTGCGCGCGATCGCGTGTGTGCTCGCGCGCTTGGGATGCTGCGCCGATTGCTGCACGGATGCGACGGCGACTTCGTGCGGCACGACATTGTCCGTCTCGTCGATACGCGTCGAAAGGCTTACGGTAAGCCGATCGTAGAGCGACATCACATTGCGGACGTACGCTTGCGTTTCGCTATATGGCGGAATGCCGCCAAAGCGCTCAACCGCCCCAGGCCCCGCATTATAGCCCGCGAGGGCGAGTCGATAGCGTTGCTTTTGCGGATACGCGGCATATCGATCCAGCAGGCCACGCAAGTACCGCGCGGTTCCATTCAAATTGTCATGCGCCGAGAATGCGTCTACGCCGAGTCCGGCGGCCGTCCCCGGCATCAGCTGCCCGAGACCGCGTGCGCCAACCGGCGAGACCGCGTACGGATGCCACGACGACTCCGTCGCAACAAGCGCAACGAGCAAGCGTGGATCCAATTGGTAAAAAAGCGATTCAATGCGAACGCGATCGGCAAGCGCGCGGCTCTCCCCAGTTGAAAGATTGGGATTAAACTCGGTAAGAACGCGCGCGTACGTTGCGAGATGCGACGTCGTTATCGGGGTTGAAGCGGCCGACGCAGGCAATGCCGCTGTGCTAAGCAGAACAGCCAGCGCGCCGGCGACAATATGCCGCGGGCGAGCGAGTCCCATGCGTAGCTAATCGGTTGCGTGCGTCGAGAATTCAAGAGCGAGAAGATGTTCGCTCGGCAGCTCGGTCTTAACGCACCGAGGGACACGAACGGTGGAGCGAGCAGGCGGGACAGAGCGGGCTGGTTCGCTTGCACAGCTCTCGGCCGTGCGCGCGCAGCAGCGCAAACGCATCCAGCGCCTCTTGCCCTCGCACCCCCGCCGCGGAGAGCACCCCAACGCCGGCTCGATAGGCCACCGCATATTCTAATCCGGGCTTCACGAAATGGAGCCGTTCGAGCACCCGTAGTCCATTGGACTCGAGGGCGGGCTCGTGCGCGAGCCCGCTAAACAGCAGCACCTTGTCGGCGCCCGGATCGGCGATCCCCGGAAATCGCTTGAGCAGCGTTCGTCGAGCCTTCTCTGCGAGCGTTCCTAGAGCCGCGGCCAGGTTTCCGTCCGCATGGGTCAGCGCGATCTCCGCGCAGCGCAGCACTTTGGCGGCCCGATGCGAGGGCTGCATGCCGCCCCCGCCAATTGCCGCCTCGACCTTCTTCGCGCCGGCACCGAGCAGCTTTGAAGGCGTGATGCCCACCGCGGTTCGCAACTGCTCGAAGGTTTGAGCGCGTCGCTCGTCGTCAACGAGATACGCGCAGTTCTCCCACACGACCAGCTCGAACGGCTCGCGCGGCTCGGGCAGTTCGACGGCGCCATATTGCACGCGCAAGGCGCCGATGATCGCTCCCGGTTGACCGGGGACGGCCTTCATGCTATTGTCGGGTCCATGTCCAACCTGCACATTATGTGTCACATGTGCCCCGTCCCCGCGCCCGATCGGCGTAGGTTGGCTTCTCGCATCTCGAAATAGCGCGCGACACGAATTTCGATGAACGAAGCCCTCCGCCGATCGGCGGAGGGCTTTTGCTTTCCCATCTCACCAGGAGGCACACCATCATGGTTCCCACCCGACGCGAGGCAATCGGCCTCGCCACCGCCACGCTCGCCGCATTCGCCCTTCCCGGGCGCGTGCGCGCAGCGGATAAACTCGACGCGATCACCGTCGACTATGCGTATTACAATCCGGTCAGCCTGATCCTCAAGCAAAACGGCTGGCTCGAGCGCGCCCTCGCAGCCAACGGCACCACGGTGTCGTGGGTACTATCTCTCGGCTCGAACAAAGCCAACCAATTTCTCGCATCGGGTTCGACGCAGTTCGCGTCAACGGCGGGAAGCGCGGCGCTTCTCGCGCGCGCCAACGGCGTCCCGCTCCACACCGTCTTTCTCTATTCGCAACCCGAGTGGACGGCGATCGTCGTCGGCAAAGACTCCAAACTCTCGAACCTGCGCGATCTGCGGGGCAAGAAGATCGCGGCGACGCGCGGCACCGATCCGTGGTTCTTTCTCCTGCGCTCGCTCGCGTCGGTGGGGCTCACGTCGAACGACGTGCAGATCGTAGAACTGCAGCATCCCGACGGACGCATCGCACTCGAACGCGGTCAGGTTGATGCCTGGGCCGGGCTCGATCCGCACATGGCCGCATCGCAGCTCGAAGCCGGATCGCGGCTGATCTACCGCAACGTCGCGTGGAATACGTACGGTGCGCTCAACGTGCGTGAGGATTTTCTCTCCGCCCATCCCGACGTCGTACGCATCGTCCTGCGAGCCTACGAACTCGGACACGAGTACGCCAAAGCGCATCCGGCGGAAACC
>Ga0302325_10023460_pt1 | contig 12855 bp, 15 predicted proteins | sample Palsa_T0_2_FD_201948 | JGI IMG/M metagenome (GOLD analysis project Ga0302325, IMG submission 201948) | Peat permafrost microbial communities from Stordalen Mire near Abisko, Sweden - Palsa_T0_2 | ecosystem: Environmental > Terrestrial > Soil > Palsa > Peat permafrost | place: Sweden: Abisko... | reverse complement strand
CCGATGCCGGCGGTACGCTTGCCCTGCGCGCCCTTGGGGGTCATCCAGATGACGCGGCCGGCGACGGGAAGCTTCTCTTCCTCGCCCATCAGATTCAGCAGCATGAACACTTCGTCGCCCAGGCGATAATTGCTGTTCGTCGGAATGAACAGGCCGCCGTTCTTGACGAAAGGCATATAGGCGAGATAGAGCGCGCTCTTATCCTTGATGGTCAGCGTCAGCAAACCCGGTTTGTTACTTGGACTTCGCAATTCCTGCCATTCCCACGGTATGTCTTAGTTCGCCAGCGCGGCTCTGCCGCCGAGCAGCAACCCCTCCAGCGCCAGTTGTTGATTCATTCCGGTCGAGGCAAGGCGCCGCAACCCGCGGGCGGCGTCCAATAGCTCGAATAGAGCTCTTATCTTGGGCTTAAGTAAAGCGGCAGGCAAGCCGACCGGTTCCGCACTTTGAGCTGAAATCTCCGCGCCGAGGGCTGTGTGTACTCGCTGTGTGATCCAGTTCTCAAGCCAGGTGATGCGCAGTCCGGGGTTGGATTTCAGCCAGCGGTCGGCCAGCAAGGTCACATCCACGGAACCCGCCGTCAGCTGCCTCAAAGACTCCTGCATGTCGGCATCGAGCGCCCCGAGGCCCAGGGCATCCAGCTCCAGGGCCAGCAGCGGCGCGCCGCCGGCGAGCGCCAGCGCGGCATTCCACGCGGGCGCGACGGACCGCCTGGTGGCGGCCCTGGGGGCACCCTTCGCATCGCCCTCAGCACCGCGGGCCGCCGGCCCACCATCCGCCTGGGCGTGCTTTTCGAGCCAGGCGATCGCGTCCTGCAGCGGCGGCGGCACCAGCGTCAGCCTCAGGCAACGGCTGGCGATGGTCGCGGGCAAACGATGGCTGGGCCTAGCGATCATGATCAGCACCGTGTTCGCACCGGGCTCTTCCAGCGTCTTCAGGAAGGCATTGGCGCCGTTGGCATTGAGAGCCTCGGCGCCTTCGATGACCCCCACCTTGTACCCGCCGCGATAGCTCTTGAACGACAGCGACTCGATCAGGGCGCGCACCTGGTCGACCTTGATCTGCTGCGCATCCTCCTCGAGCCGCACGATGTGCGAATCCGGATGGCTGTCCGAGCGCAGCAATCGGCAGGATGCGCACTCCCCGCAGGGCCGCGAGCCCTGCGACTCGCACAAAGCGAGGGCGGTAATCCAATTCGCGAGCTGCTCTGCACCCAGTCCGGGGCGCGACAGCAACAGCAGCGAATGCGGCAGCCGTTGTGCCTCGAACGAGGCGCGCATGCGCGTCCGCGCGCTCTGCAGCCAGGGCAGCTCTTCGGCGCTCAGGAAATCCACGATCGCGCCTCGAGCAGCTTGAGAATCCGCGCGGCGACCTCGTCCACGGATTGGGCGGCATCCACCGTCTCTATTCGCCGGGGTTCGGCCGCCGCACGCGCGAGGTAGGCGGCGCGCACGCGCTCGAAGAATTCCGTGCGCTCGCTTTCAAAGCGATCGGCAGCCGCGCCGGCGTTGCGCTGCTGTGCCCGCTGCAAGGCCTGCGGTACAGGCGTATCGAGCAGCACGGTCAGATCCGGACGGCGCGCGCCCAGCACCATGGCCTCGAGCTGGCGAATATTGTCGAGGCTGAGGTGCCGGCCGCCTCCCTGATAGGCGTAGGTCGCGTCGGTAAAGCGATCGCAAATCACCCACCGGCCGGAGCGTAGATTGGGTTCCACGTGATTCGTCAGATGAACCGCGCGCGCCGCGAACATCAGCAGCAGTTCCGCCATCGGCGGAAGCAGCTCCTCGCCCGCGGTGAGCACGACGTTGCGAATGCTCTCCGCGAGCGGCGTTCCCCCTGGCTCGCGCGTCACCACATGTTGAATGCCGTGCGCAGACAATGCCGCCGACAGCCGTGCCACCTGGGTGGTCTTACCCACGCCTTCGATTCCCTCGATCGTCACGAATCGTGCTGTCACGCTCATCGCGCGCCGCCTTCAGCAGCCTTCTGCCGCTGATGAGCCAGATACGCCGCCACGGCGGCGTTGTGGGCTTCGAGCGTGGCCGAAAATACATGGCTGCCGTCGCCCTTGCCCGAGGCAACGAAATAAAGCGCATCCGTCTTCTCCGGCCGGGCCGTCGCTCGAATCACGGCCGCACTGGCCAAACAGATGGGGGTTGGCGGCAGTCCCACGCGCGTGTAGGTGTTGTAAGGTCCATCGGTGCGCAAATCGACGCTGCGGATATCGCCCTCGTAGCGCTCACCCATCCCGTAGATGATGGTGGGATCGGCCTGCAGCCGCATCCCCAAGCTCAAGCGATGCAAATATAGGCCGGCAATCTTGGCCAGTTCCTGGGGCAATCCGCTCTCTTTTTCGACAATCGATGCCATGATCAACAAATCCGTGGAGTTTTGCAGCGGCAAATCCGGATCTTTCGACATCCAAGCATCATCCAGTTCGCGCGTGAGCGCCACATGCGCCTGGCGCAGCACTTCGATGTCGGTGGTGCCGGCGATGAATCGGTACGTCTCCGGCAAGAACTGTCCCTCGGCGTTGGTGCCGGGCGAACCGAGCTTTTCCATGATGAGCGCATCCTGTTCCGCAAGGCTCGCGGCCGCCGGGATGGTCGCGGCAATCTCTGGGTTGCGCCGCAGTGCCTCGAGCATGTCCTGGACTCGCCAGCCATCGACGATGGTAAAGGAATGCAGCAGAACTTGGCCGTTTACCATTTTCGTCAGCAATTCGCGCGGCGACGTTCCGGGTTGAATCTCGTACTCGCCCGCCTTCACGGAATTCGCCAGCCCCCTCCAGCGCGCGTACAGCACCCATATCCTTGGCTGCGGCATGACTCCTCGAGAGGCCAATTCCGACGCCAGATGTGCGAAGCTCGTGCCAGGCGCCAATACAAAACGCGTCGCTGAACTCATCGGCAGCGGCGCATCGAGGCTGCGTGCTGCGCTCCACAGCACCGCGGCGGTCGCCGCGCCGGCCAGCAGCACGATCAGGGGCACCACGACGAACAAGCCGCGTTTCATTGCGCAACCATCACTGCGCTTCCAAAAGGCTGCGCAGCCGATCGGCGGTGTGCGAGCTGGAAAACCGCAATGTCTGCCGGCGCGACCATTCAATCGTGCGGACTGATCTGATCCCGACGACGGCATTGCTCATAAACACCTCCTCGGCCGCCGCCAAGTCCCGCCAGCGAATGCGCCGTTGCACGGCGCGCAGCCGCAACTCATCCGCGTTCTCCAGGATCCAGCGGCGCATGACGCCGGCGACACCGCACCGATCGAGCCGCGGCGTCAACAGGACGGCACCCCGGCGCAGAAACAAGTTGGACATCGTACCGCACACCCAGTTGCCGTCGAGATCGCGCATCAGCCCTTCCCAGATTCGGACATCATCCCATTCGGCGCGCGCCAACACCGACTCCAGACGGCTCAAGGTCTTGAGTCCGGCAAGAAGCGGGTTTGCGCCCAGCGGAGTGGCGCAGACACGTAAACGCGCAGGTTTCGACTCCTGGGCGCGCGTGGCGCGCGGCAGCGGCTGCAGTAAGGCGATCCGAGTGCAGCGTTCACGCCCTGTCGGACGATACCCGCGCGGGCCGCTGCCGCGAGTAACGATGAGCTTCAAGACTCCCTCGCGCTTTCCGTCGGCGATTGCCGCGAGTTCCCGCCGCAGCAAGCGGGCCCTGGGAGCTGCTATCCCAAGGGTTCGGCAGCCGCGGTAGAGCCGCTCGAGATGGAATTCCAATAGCCGGATTCGCCGCCGGCGCACTCGCATGGTTTCAAAGACGCCGTCGCCGTATTGCAAGCCGCGATCGCGGCAGTCGAGCAGTGTACGGCGCCGGCCGTTGATCCAAACACTCACAGGCGCGCCTCGACGGCGCGCAGAAGCCCTTCCGCCTTGGCGCGAGTTTCAGCCAATTCCTGGGCCGGAACCGAGTCGGCGACGATGCCTGCACCGGCGCGAAATCGACAGGACGATCCCTGCGCGGTGATGGTGCGGATCAGGATGTTAAGATCGCAGCTACCGTCACGGTTCAAGTAACCGATCGAGCCGGTATAGGCGCCGCGTCCGCAGCCTTCGAGTTCGGCAATGATCTCCATGCAGCGAATTTTCGGGCATCCGGTTATCGTCCCACCGGGAAAGAGCGCCCGGATCACACCGATGGGCGATACATCGTCTCGCAATTGGCCGCTCACGTTCGAGACGATGTGGTGCACGTGCGCGTAGGTCTCGACGCTCATGTACTCGTCGACTTGCACCGTCCCGCCGGTGCACACACGGCCCAAATCGTTGCGCTCCAAGTCGATCAGCATCACGTGCTCCGCGCGCTCCTTCTCATTGTCCAACAGCGAGCGTATCAGGACGGCATCATCCGCCGCGGTGGCGCCCCGCGGTCTGGTGCCGGCTATCGGGCGTGTCGAGACCCGGTTGCCCCGAACCGATACCAATCGTTCCGGCGAGGAACTGAGCAGCGCGAAATCCTGGCAGCGCAAAATTGCCGCGAAGGGACTGGGATTGGTATCGCGCAGCCGCTTGTAAATGGCCACCGGGTTTACCGCCCGCGCAGAATGGCCCTGCCATTGCCTCGATAGGTTGGTTTGATACACATCGCCCGCCGCGGTGTATTCAAGGGCGCGACGCACCGACTCGATAAACCTCGCTGGATCATCCTCTTCGACATGGAATGACACGCCGCGCGATGCCGCCGGCGGCCGCTGCGCCGCCAGCGCTTCTACATGACGCTGGAATTCATCGAGCATACCCTCGAAGCCCTGTTCCGCGACGAGCCAGGCCTGCCCGTTCGCGCGATCGCGAATCCAGGCGGCCGGCGCGCGCAGCGCAAGCGCGATGAGAGGATCGGAACTCGCCGGCATCCGCAGCCGGGATTCGATTTCTGATGCCAACTCATACCCGAGGTATAGCAGCCACCCGCCGCTGAACGGCAAGCTCGGCGCCTGCGGCAAGCTCGGCGCCTGCGGCAAGCTCGGCGTGTGCGGTAGGCTCGGCGTCTGCGGCAAGCGCAGGGCCAGCCACCAGTTCTCGAGCGCACTTAGAAATCCGCCGCTGTTGCCCGCATAAGCGCCGGATAACTGCCGCTGCGAATCGAGCCGCAGCGACTCGCCGGATGCCATGGGCAGAATGTCGAAGCGGCTGCCGCTGCTCGCGGTCATCGCGGCGCCGCTCTCGAGCAGGCCCGGATAAACTTCCGGAAACCGCTCGACGAGATCTAGCGGCTCAAAGTCGGCGGAAAATGAGCGAACCGTTGGTGCCACCGAACCCAAATGAATTGGAAAGGGTGTATTCGAGCGCCATCTGACGCGCCGTGTTCGGCACGTAATCGAGATCGCAACCCTCGCCCGGCTGATGCAGGTTGATGGTGGGCGGTGCCACCTGGTCGCGCAGTGCCAGCACGGAAAAAATGGCCTCGACCGCGCCGGCCGCACCCAACAAGTGCCCGGTCATGGATTTGGTCGAACTGACCGCCAGTTTGTCCGCGGCGCTGCCGAACGCGCGCCGGATTGCGAGCGTTTCCGCTCGGTCGCCGAGCTCCGTGGAGGTCGCATGAGCATTCACGTATTGCACCTGATCCGGATTGAGGTGCGCGTCGATTAAAGCCTTGGACATTGCTTTGCGCGCGCCCTCCCCGTTCTCCGGGGGCGCGGTCACATGGAACGCGTCGCCGCTCATTCCAAATCCCACGACTTCCGCGTAAATTCGCGCTCCTCTGGATTTCGCTTGCTCGTAGTCCTCGAGCATCATGGCGCCGGCGCCATCGCCCATGACGAAACCGTCGCGATCCTTGTCCCACGGACGGCTCGCCCCTTGCGGGTCATCGTTGCGCGTGGACAGCGCCTTCGCCTGCGCGAAACCGCTCATGCCGGTGACGCAAGTCGACATCTCCGAACCGCCAGCCACCATTGCATCCGCATCGCCGCTCTGGATCAGGCGCATCGCCAGTCCGATGGCGTGAGTCGAGGTCGTACAGGCAGTCGCCACGGCGAGATTGGGTCCGGTGATATTGAATATGATCGACAAATGTCCGCCGACCAGATTGATGATGCTCGCCGGAATGAAAAACGGCGACACCTTCTTCGGCGAATGCGTGTCTAGATATCGATCGTAAGCCTCTTCGATCGACTCGAGTCCGCCCATGCCCGAACCCATCATGATGCCGACGCGCTCAGAATTCGCCTCGGTCACCTGAAATCCCGAGTCGCGCACGGCCTGCATGCCCGCAACCACACCGTACTGCATGAATGCATCCATGCGGCGTGCGTCCTTGGGAGTCATGTAGGGTTCTAAATTGAGATTGCGGATTTCACCGCCGAAGTGCGTGGGAAAGGAACTGGTATCGAACCGTTCAATGGGCGCAATGCCGCTTCGCCCCGCCAAGATGGAGGCCCACGCAGTGGCCACGTCGTTGCCGATCGGCGAGACGATTCCAAGACCCGTGATGACGACGCGTCGTTTGCTCAATATCAACCCCTAACCCAGGCTATGAACAATCGACAAGCGTCGTCTACGGCGCATCAGGAAAATGCTTTGCGAAGGCAAAAGGGCTTTAGGCCTTGCCCTTGTGCGAATTGATGTAGTCAATCGCTTGCTGAACGGTGGTGATCTTTTCGGCGTCCTCATCCGGGATTTCGGTTTCGAATTCCTCCTCGAGCGCCATCACCAGTTCCACCGTGTCCAGTGAGTCTGCCCCCAGATCATCGACGAACGAGGCATCGTTGGTGACTTCTTCTTCTTTAACACCCAGCTGTTCGGCCACGATCTTTTTAACCTGCTGCTCAACAGTACTCATCGTTATGGTGTCCTCTCGGGATTGCTATTCATGCGATATACGAAAATCTGCGACCAGCCTCTGGCATCGACCGGGCGCGTATTTTATGTGAACCCGGCGGCGACGGCTACCTAGAACGCACATTTGGTCCCCGCGGTACCCCGTCTGTCTTGACAAAACACCGCGACTTAGGGCCCAAAAACCCCTCACGGCATGTACATTCCGCCGTTGACATGCAGGGTTTCACCGCTGATGTAGGCTCCGTCCGCGGAGCACAAAAACGCCACCGCCGCGGCAATATCGGCCGGCTGGCCCAGTCTGCCCAGCGGAATCTGGCCGGTGAGCGTGCTTCGCTGAGCCTCGGTCAAGCTCCGGGTCATGTCGGTGTCGATGAAACCCGGCGCGATTGCATTCGCCGTGATGCCGCGCGAGCCGACCTCGCGAGCCAGTGATTTGGTAAAGCCGATGATGCCGGCCTTGGCGGCCGCATAGTTGGCTTGACCAGGATTTCCGGTAAGGCCGACCACCGAGGTGATGCTGATGATGCGGCCCTTGCGCGCCTTCATCATGCCGCGCAGCACCGCTTTCGAAAGGCGGAACACCGAGGCCAGATTGGTTTGCAGGACCGCATCCCAGTCCTCCTGCTTCATGCGGATCAGCAAGGCGTCGCGGGTGATGCCGGCATTGTTGCAAAGGATGCTGACGGCGCCCTCGTTGGCTTCGATGTCGGCGATCAAGGCATCGATCGACGCCTGAGCCGCTACGTCGAGCACGGCGCCTCGCCCGCCGCGCGAGGATAGCGTCGCGCTGATGCGCGCGGCTCCTTCCGCCGTGGTGGCGGTCCCAATCACTCGCGCGCCCTGGGCGCTCAAGCGATCCGCTATGGCCGCGCCAATTCCACGCGATGCGCCGGTGACCAGTGCTATTTCCCCGTTCAGCATACGGCTGCCGCCGCGGCGAGTGCCTCGTCGAAGGCCTGAGGATCTTCAAGCGCCAGCATTTTCAGATCCCGATTCTTGTCCACCCGCCGGTTGAGTGAGGTCAATACCTTGCCCGGTCCGCATTCGAAGATTTGCGTGGCGCCCGCGGCGATCAAGGTGCGCACGGTCGCAGCCCAATACACGGGCGTGGGCAATTGTTTGACCAACCCCGCGCGCACGCTCTGCGCACCCGTGTGTACCTTGCAGTCGACCCCGAATACCGCAATGTCGGCGTGCGCCGCCACCGGCGTCGCGTCGAGCCGAATCCGCAGTTTTTCGGCCGCCGGCTGCATCAGCGAGGAATGCGCCGGAACGCTCATGGGCAAAGCCATCGCACGGCGCGCGCCCTTGGCGGCGGCAATGTCGATGGCGCGCGCAACCGCCGTAGCGTGCCCCGCAATCACAACCTGTCCGGGCGCATTGAAGTTCACCGCTTCCACAATCTCGCCCTGCGCCGCAGCCTCGCACGCCGCCTGCACATCCAGATCGTCGAGCCCTAAGATGGCGGCAATCCCGCCCTGCCCGTTGGGCACCGCTGCCTGCATGAGTTCGCCCCGATACTTCACCAGCGCCACGGTGGTCTTAAAGTCCAAATACCCGGCCGCCACCAAAGCGCTGAACTCGCCGAGGCTGTGGCCAGCCATCATGACGGGAGCGGCGCCGCCGCGCTCGCGCCACAGACGGTATGTCGCGATGCCAGCGGTCAGCATGGCCGGTTGAGTGCATTCGGTCGAATTGAGCAGCTCAGCAGGACCTTCCTGGCAGCGCTGCCAAAGATCGTACCCCAACGCCGCGCTGGCTTCCGCGAAAGTGGCTTCGATGACCGGCGAGACCTTCGCCAAAGCGCTCATCATGCCGACCGATTGGGAAGCCTGACCCGGAAATACGAACGCGAGCGACATCAATATAGAACCCTTTAGGCGCGGGAACGGCGGCCTCTAGCGAGCCGGATTATAGCGGTCCGCCAGGACAGTGCGGCGCCTAACGCAAATCCGCAGGCAGCGCCGTACAGGTGCGCGTCGACGACGATCAGTGGTGCGGGATGGGCGTTCAATTGCTCCCAGGCCAATTTGACACATAATCCGATCGATAATATCCACCGGTCCCAGGCCCGCTCGGCGAGGTGTTTCGCGGCACCGGCGGCCATCACCGAGTGCAAAACGCCGGATGCTCCCACGTACCAGCTGACGCGCGGGCTCAGCCACCAAAGACCCGAGCTGATGGCCAATGCACCGGCCAGTACGATGGCACACCACTCGACCGCGTCGTAATCCTGCGCAAATAGCGACCACATCAGCACCAAGCCAAGCTCGTTCAAGATCAGGTGATGGGCATCCAAGTGAACGATGTGGGCCGTAAGCAACCGCCACCATCCGCCGGCCGCGATTGCGCTGCGATCATAGCGCAGAACCTCGCTGACACTGTCGCCAAGACCCAACACGGCGCCAAGCACCAGTAAAATCAGAAGCAACCAAATCCATCGGCCGCGATCCCACTGTAGTGCCGCGGCGATCTGTGCAAGGTGGTTTGCGGCGTCACGGGGCATCGGTGTTCTCTATTTTGATATCATCCCGGTAATTTTCGAGGTCACTATGCGCAATCGCCAAAGCGGTTTTACTCTGATCGAGATCATGGTCGTCGTGGTCATTCTGGCAGTGCTGGGCGCCCTCGTGGTGCCAAATATATTGGGAAAGGTCGATAAAGCGCGTGTCACGGCCGCCCAGACCGATATCAAATCCATTGCTACGGCTTTGGACTTGTATCGGCTCGACAATTTCAAATACCCCACCACCGAGCAAGGTCTGCAGGCGCTGGTCAAGCAACCGGCCGATCCAACGATCACCAACTATGCTGCCGGCGGCTACTTGAAAGCCTTGCCCAAGGATCCTTGGGGCAACCCTTATTTGTACACGAGCCCCGGCGCCGACGGGCGCGACTACGACCTCATGTCCTACGGCCGCGACGGCAAGCCCGGCGGCGAGGGGCCCGACGCGGACATCAGCAACGCGACGCTCGATCAGAAATAGCCCTGCCGCGAGGCGTCCGCCATGCGCAGCAAGGGATTTACTCTGGTCGAAATCTTGGTGGTGGTCACGATCATCGCCGTGGTCATATCCATTACCGTCCTGTCGATGAACACTACCGGACGCGACAGTCAACTGGACGAGGAAAGCAGGCGCATCGAAGGATTGGTTGGGCTGCTGCACGACCGCGCGCTGCTGGAAGGGCGGGACTTCGGACTGCGTCTGGAGCCTACTGCGTACGAGTTCGTCGTCTACGATCCGCGCCGCGATCGTTGGCTGATGATGGATCAGGAGCGCGAGTTTCGACACCGTGAATTGCCCAAGGGTGTGAGTTTTCAGTTGCAGCTCGACTCGCAGACCGTGGTGCTCAAGCCCATCGACCGGAATTTCAGCAGCGAAAACCCTCCGCCAAATCCTCAGGTAGCGATTGCGGCCAGCGGCGAGGGAACGCCGTTTCGACTGATTCTGCAGCGGGATGCGACTCAGGCCAAGGCGGCCGTGGACGGCGACTCTCTTGGCAAGATAAGCCGCGAGAGCTCCAACCACCAAGAAAAACCGGTCTCATGATCTGCGTGGTCGCACGAATTCCATCAAGCGGCAAGCGCCGCGCGCAAGGCTTTACGCTGGTCGAAGTTTTGGTGGCGCTGATGATCGTGGCGCTCGGACTCGCCGCGCTCATGGTTGCCGTGAGCGGTACCGCACGGACCAGCGGCTTCCTCCGGGATAAAACCATCGCACAATGGATTGCGCTCAACCGGCTTTCGGAGGTGCGTTTGAATGTCACCAAGTTTGGACAAAACACCGATGTCGGGGAGGTCGATTTCGCCAACCGAAAGTGGCATTACGATACGCGATATTTCGAGACCAGCATTGGCAGCATGAGGCGCGTCGTCGTTCGAGTTTACGCGGGGGATGCCAAGACCAAAGGCAATCCTGTGGCTCAGGCCATTGGCTTCTTGGGCACCTCGCTCGGCGCACCGGGATTTTCCAATGTGGATTGGACCGCTGGCACGACTGCCACGACTCCGGCCCAGGCGGCGCCAAGCAACAACAGCCCGACGCCCGGCGTGAACCCGAGCGCGAACCCGCCCACCGTTACGCCGACGACGCCGGTGACGCCGGTGACGCAGCCTCCATGAGTACACCGCGCCTGCATCGCCGCCGCGGCAACGGCGGATTTACGCTCATTGAAATCCTAGTGGCATTGCTGATTCTGGCAATCATGTCCGCGCTCGGCTATCAGACCTACCGCGCCGCGCGCATCTCCGCGGAGCGCACGGAAGATGCGTTGAAAAGAACCCGTGAGATCGAATTCGGCATGCGCGTGATGGCGCAGGATTTGGGGGAAACAGTGCCGCGCCCCGTGCGCGATATCCTGGGTCAAAGCCGGCTTCCCTCCATGCGCGGCTCGGGCGGCGCCGGCACCGTCACGGCAGCGTCGGGTGCGGGCGTAGGCGGCTCGAGCTCGGGAATGACCTTTAATTCCGATCCGGGCTTCGGCGCCAGCAAGCTTTCCGACTCGGGCTCCGGCCTTGGGGGAACCACGGACTCGAATGTCATCTCGATACTCGATTTGACGCGAGCCGGCTGGTCGAACACGGCCGGCCAGCAGCGCGGCACCCTGCAGCGAGTCTCGTACGCGCTGGTCGGCGACGTGCTGAGGCGCAGCTATCAAACTTCCCTGGATACCGTTCAAGGCAACAAACCCGTCGTGCAGGATTTGCTCACCGGCGTCAAGGGCGTGCAGTTGCGCTACCTTGACAGCAATCAAACCTGGCAAAACGTGTGGCCCGCCTCCTCCTCGACGCCGGATCCGTTTCAGTCCCGGCCCGTGGCGGTGGAGGTCATCGTGCAATTCAAGGATTGGGGACCCGTGCGGCGCCTGATCGAGGTGGCGGGATGAAGCAACTTGCAGCGTATCCGCACCGCCAGCGCGGCATCGCGCTGATCATCGCACTCATTCTTGTGGCGCTCGCAACCATTCTGGCAACGAAGCTGAGCTTCGATGGCTTTCTCGAGCAGCGCCGCACCGTCGGCGTACTCGCGGCGGAGCAAGCGCTGCATTTCGGCATGGGCGCCGAGGCGCTGGCAGCGGATGTGCTCATTCAGGATCTGCAATCCAGCGCTACGCTCACCGTCCTGACGGCCCCCTGGGCGCAGCCAACCCAGCCGCTGCCAATCACCCCGGACAACAATCCAGAAGGAGAACCCATCGGCACTTTGCAGGGCGCCTTGGAAGATATGATGGGGCGGTTCAACTTGAACAGCCTCGCTCGCCTAGGCCCGGACGGCAAGACCGAGGATCCGCGTCCTCTGCTGCAATTTCAGCGCCTGTTGGTATCGGTAGGCGTCGAGGCGAGGTGGGCGGGATTGGCGCGCGATTGGATCGATCAAGACGACATCGTGAGCAGCCCCGATGGCGCCGAGGATTCGGTTTATACCTCCCAGACGCCGCCCTATCGCACCGGCAACTGGCCCATGATGTCATCCAGCGAACTGATGAACCTGCCCGGCTTCGGCGCCGATCGATTTCGAAAAATCGCCCCCTATGTCACGGCGCTGCCAAACGCGAATACATGGATCAACATCTGCACCGCGCCGGCTTTGGTGCTGGAGAGCTTGGTGGAGGGTTTGAACGGCGAATGGTCGGGTAATCCTGCGGTGCTTGCCAGTGGCCGCAAGAGCGGCTGTTTCCCGGATAAGGCCACCTTCACGAACGTAGCCACGAGTTTTGCGGGACAGACGGCAATGGCCAACATCGGCAGTCCCATCGACACGAAGAGTTCTTACTTTCAACTCACCACACGGGTCACGCTTGGCACTACGGAGTTCACCTTGTACAGTCTTTTGTTCCGCGGCAGTTCGAAAGTCACGCCGCTGCTGCGCTCGTTCGGGACTCCATAGTTCATGCCGCCATCACTGTTGCTACGCCTGCCCTCGCCCGGACAAGATGAGACCGAATGGCTGACGCTCGATGAAACAGGTGCCCCGACACCCACTCGGCAACGCGGGACTTTGACCCTTGCGGCTGCCGTGTGGCGCGGTGGAAAGGTGCTGGTGCTTGCGCCCGCAAGCCAA
>Ga0302325_10023459_pt1 | contig 12855 bp, 11 predicted proteins | sample Palsa_T0_2_FD_201948 | JGI IMG/M metagenome (GOLD analysis project Ga0302325, IMG submission 201948) | Peat permafrost microbial communities from Stordalen Mire near Abisko, Sweden - Palsa_T0_2 | ecosystem: Environmental > Terrestrial > Soil > Palsa > Peat permafrost | place: Sweden: Abisko... | reverse complement strand
TCGTGCCCGAAACGATAAACACCCTCGACATCCAGGCGAGTTATCAGAACGATCGAACGCAGCTCGCTATTGCCTATTTTCATAGCCGCCAGGACAACGTGATTTTCGAAAACGGCATCACCTTCCCGGCCGTGTACACCAACCTGTCTACCCCGGCAACGTTCCAAGGCATCGACTCGGAGGGAAAGTATTACTTGAAGAAGGGATGGTTCCTGATGGGAGGAGCGCTTTATCAGGACAACCACGATGCTGCGTTGGCAGTACTCACACCGATTCCTGCCTTTTCGGCAAAGGCCGGCGTAAGTTATCAAGCCGGAAAAACCACCGATATCAGCATATTCGATGCCTATGAGGGGCACTTGCCCGGATTTTCCGATTCGTTGAACCCGCGTCCCGACGCATTCCATTCGGTAAGCGCCCACCTGCGTTATGATATGACGAATCGCTGGATCAAGAACGACAGCCGCGGGTTGGCCGTAGTACTCTACGGCGACAACCTGACGAACACGCCTGTTTGGATGCCTCAATGGGGCAGCGGCGCGCTGAACACCATTCCGGTCAACAGAGGTAGAACACTCTTTTTGGGTATCGAATTTTGGCAGAAGGGTGAATGAGAGCAGTCGTCAGGCAGACAGCAGTCCGAAAAAACCGCTTGCTCACGCGCGCGGCTCAGTACATTTCGCGCTTTACAGAGCCGCGACCGTAAGAAGGTGTGAAATAATGCCAAAAATCGGCGCCCGCGCCCCGTGAGGGATACCTGGCGACGAATAGGCAGGTGCTCGCGCGATCCGCCGGCGAATTGACTTCGATGCGTCACTTCTCTGTTGCGTCATGGCCGGCGCCGTCAAGGGAGCGTTGCGGACAGCTTTGCCGCGCCATTGTCGCGATTTTCAAAGCACCTCCGGATTCCAAGCGTGTCGCCGAGGTGAAAGCGTCCGAATGGTGATTACAACCGCGGGAGCGAGATAAACAAACGTGACCCAAACCCACATCAGGGCGCCCGCACATTCCTGGTCTCCGAGAGCTGAAATATCGAAGAGCCGGGGCATAGACAAATAGTGCGGATAGACCACGCGGCCGCAAAACGTGAGGAACGCCGAGAGCGCATCGCACGGTAACGTAGCGAGGAAAAGGTACAGCGGCACTCCCCAGCGTGGACACCTTGCGACGCCCGGCCAGGGCTGGATCACGGGACACCAGAAGAGGAGGCCGGCGGCTAGAAAGCTCGCGTGTTCGAATGCATGCCACCCTGCCAACCGCATGCCCATTTCGAACAGCGCGGGAACATGCCATCCGATCACGGCGGCCGTGGCGGCGAGCCAACAAAATACTGGATGCGTAACGATGCTTCCCACGATCCTTCCCACCGGGCGCAGCCGCTTGGGGCCATTCGGCAATGCGATCACAGACGCGCCGAGAAGAATCAGCGGGGCCGCCACCGTCATCAGCAGAAGATGTTGCGCCATGTGGGCTGTGAGCAGGTAATGATCCATCCCGGCAAGGGGAGATCCCACGGCGAGCCACAGGGCAAGTAGCCCGCCGATGAACGCCACGACCCGCCACCGATGAACTGGAGACGACATAGTCGCAACTACGGGCGCGCTCGCGATTCCGCGCCGCGAGAAGCATCGCGCGCAGGCGCCAGTCCGGCGGGGTGCAGCGTCTCGAGGAACGCGACCAGCGCAGTGGTCTGCGCGGGACTCAAGTTCTTGCCATAAGCCGGCATGTTGCCGCCACCCTGGATCACCTGGCGGACGAGCTGGTCCTCTGTGAGCTCCACAGCCACGCGATCCAACTCCGGCCCACGTACGCCGCCCACCCCACCCAGGGCATGGCAGTTGTGGCACTGCTTGGCTTGAAAAACAAGCGCGCCTTGCCGCTCCAGTGCCGTACGCCCGTTCAGGTACTTCGCTGGAATCGGTTCCCCGCTCCAGGCATCCATCACTGGACTCCACGGTGCATGGACGGCCAACTGGGTGAAAGTGCCGAGCGCGACCGCAACCAATGAAATCGTAAGAACCGCTATGGGGCGGCGCTTCCAGCTCTTCTCGCCTTCCCCCGAGAAAAACGGCAACGTCAGAAGCGCGCCCAAGGCGATCACCGGACCGATCAACAGCGCCGGCGTTTCCATCGACGGCGGTAACAGGGACAGCACCGCATAAAGCCACAAGAAAAAGTAGTCCGGCCGCGGCACGGTCTGTATGATCGTGGGATCCGGCTGTCCGCTCGGTCCGAACGGGCCAAAATGGACGGCGCAAACGGCGATCGCAAGTAATATACAACCGGAGAAAAACATATCCTTGACTATCGCGCCAGGCACAAATGGAACGCCGTCTTTCCGGGTCAGCTCGTGATATTCCTGGATGTACGTTGCGCGGCGAACGATGCGCCCCGGCATGGGCCATTCGTTGATCCCGAGCTTGAGTACCAGTAACAGGTGCACGCCGACGAATGCGATCAGCAGCCCAGGGATCGCGAATACGTGCAGCGCGAAGAATCGCGACAGCGTCGCGCCTGCGATGATCGGGCCCCCCAACAAGAGGTTCACAATCCATGGACCCAGGACGGGGATGCGGCTTGAAATGGACGCCCCGATGCCCAGTCCCCAATAGGCGTCCTGATCGAATCGGAGCACTTGACCGGTGAAGGCCATTCCGAGCGTCAAGAGCAGTAGAAGAATACCCACGACCCAAGTCAGCTCCCTTGGAAATTTGTAAGCTCCGAAAAGGAAGACCTGCGCCATGTGGACCAGGACGATGGCGACCATGAAATTCGAGCCCCAGCCGTGCAAGGCTCGAATGAACCATCCGAGCGCCACTTGGTGATTGAGAATCTGCAGGCTGTTCCATGCCTCTCCGGCGGACGGCACATAAAGGAGAGCGAGGAGAATGCCCGTGACAATCTGGAGAATGAATACGATGAGCGCGGCGCTGCCAAAAACGTAAGCCCAGCTTGCAGCTTGACGCGGGACCGGATGCTCCATGATCGCCCCTATCGGCTTGCCAAGCTGAAGCCGCGCGTCGAACCAGTCGCCGACTTTCTGGATCAGGCGCATGGCGGTTTACCGTTCGAGATATTGATCAGCCGCGCGTTGGGCGACCCGGTGGTGGGCAACTCTCCCGCCCGGATCGAAAGATTGCCTTGCTCTACCTTGTAGCGATATTCAAACAACCCACGCTCCGGAGGACCGGAGGCGCGCGAACCATCCTCATAGTAGACGCCGCCGTGGCAGGGACACATGAATAAGCCGGACTGCGGGAACCAACGGACCGGACAGCCGAGATGCGCGCAGTTGATCGCAAACACCTGGAACTTCTCACCAGCCACACGCCGCACCCAGCACGGAATATTCGCGGTCTGACCATCCGAAGGCTCCGCGACCGGATTTCGATAGGTTGCCAGGCGCGTCTGGCCTTCCGGAAACTGAGCGAGCGGGCCCAGCGAGAGCCAGGAATCGTAGCCGGGCTTCCGTGCGCGAAGCACGGGAGAGAGGATGTAAGCCAGGACCGGCACGGCCAGGATCAAGCCGATGGCGCCGTTAAAAAGCATGCCGATCTTCACCAAAACCCAACGTCTGGAAGGTCCGTCCGGGGAAGTCATTGAAGTCCTCGTAACCGCAGTGCGGCGGAATAAGGCAGTGGACGCTGCGCGGCGAGCCAGGCCACTACATTGGAGACATCTTCGGGAGACATGGGCCGGCCGGGCACGTCCCCGCGCCAATCGGGAGCGCCTAATTCGGGACGTCCGGCGATTACCGTGGTCCGAAGGTTCTGGTCGCTCACCAGTGCGAGATATGAGCTGTCCACGATGGAACTGCCTTTGCCTCCATGGCCGTCCGGGCCGTGGCACGACGAGCAGTAAGTACCGTATGCAACTGCGCCGCGCTTGGGATCGCCGGGGCTGGGAGCCGAATACGGTGGACGCTGGGCACCGGCCACGGCGTCAGGCTTAGCCCAGGTTCGAATTCCGCGAATGACGACGTTGATCTGTTCCTCCGTCAGCATTCCACCGGAGCGTTGCGCAAACGCCGGCATCGAGGTTCCCGCAACTCCGTCGGACGCCACGCGGCCGATCGTGACGTCGTCGGCAATGGCGAGATACACTGGATCGCCAAGTCCAATTGCCGCGCCGCCTTTTCCGTTCGCGCCATGGCATCCTGAACAGTTCCTTGCATAGAGAAAATCGAAGTCCATAATTTTGTTTGGCGGGATCACAGCCGAATCCACGGGCGGGCCCGACTCGCTGCGGCGGGCACCGCAGGCTGTCGTCCCTAACAGCGACGCCAACGTCGCTGCCACCAGCGATGAGGCCCAAGGGATTGCGCGGCGGCTCATTGGCGCTCGGCTCATTGGCTCTGGTCCTCCCCGCGATTTTCGTCCTTCATTCCCGAAGCCTCCATGCCGGAGCGGTAGGCTAGTGGCAGGCGCTGCCATGTTCGTATCCGTTCCTGACGGGAGACAACAATACCGGCGACAATCCCGAACGCCACTTGCGACGCCACAAACCAGCCCCAGTGGATTCGATCGTTGAGCACCGGGTTCACGACGCCGAGAATGCTGTGAATCAACCCGGTCCATAGGAGCGGCGCGATAAATCCTCCCAGCAGAATCGGATGCCGCGGCAGCATCGGCAGCATGGCGCCGTAGAGCAATCCGACCAGCAACGATGTAATCGCGTGAATCGGTATGGCGATCAGAAAGACGCCCAGATTAAATGCCGCTATTTTAGCCGTGGTGTCCGTCATGGAGGCCGGAAGAAAGCCGGCGGCCAAGAGATTGATAGGATACCAGGCGCTGTGCTGGCTGATGAGACCGTAGAGCACGGCCACGATGGCCATCGCGACGCTTCCAGCCAGTCCGCCCTTCACCCCCGCCGAAATCGGATAGATTTCCAGGGGCAGAAACACCCGTTGCAATTCGGGCGCAGCCGGCATCCGGACCACTTCGCGCCGGGTGGTTGCGACCCGCGGTTCTTCCCGCGCCACCGGAACGCTTTCGTGGGCCTCGTCGGGCAGAACATCGCGAAACCAGCCGGCCGCGCCGGCTATGGCGACAACCGCGCCCAGCAGGCTGATGGCTTCGCTTGTAACCAGCCCCGCGAACAGCAGCGTGATTCCGAAAGCAAGCGCAATGGGCCACGCCGTTGGAGCCGGCAACTCGACGGTGTCCGGCGCGCTTTCGCCGGTCTGATTCACTACTTCGACAGCCATTCGTTTTCCTCCTCAGCGCCCGATAATATAGACCACCGTGAAGACCACCACCCACACCACATCCACGAAGTGCCAATACATCGACAACACCTCGGCGCGCGCGGCGTGACGCCTGGTCACATCCCCGCGAAACGTGAAGACCAATACCGTCGCAAGGGCCAGCAGGCCCACCGTTACGTGAAACGCATGCAGGCCAACCAGTGAGTAGTAGGTTGTGCCAAACAAATTGGTTTGAATAGTCAAGCCTTCGTCGTTAATCAGGTGGCGCCATTCACGGAACGTACCGGCCAGGAAAACCGCTCCGAGAACGAATGTCAGAAGCCACCAGAAGGCGAAAGAAACCACTCTCCCGCTCTTCAGCAACCCCACGGCAAAATGAATCGTCAGACTGCTGGAGAGCAGACAGATGGTCAAAAAGATTGGAACACGGAGCACATCGTGCGGCTGGGGTCCCGTCAGGCTCTTGCCGATGTAGAAGATGTAAGCCACAACAAAGATCGCGAAAATCGCCGTCTCGGCCGCGATCAGGCAGTACATGCCCACGGGCCCGCGCTCGGGGTTCCATTGGATATCGCTCGCTGGCATGCTTACGGACGGTGCGCTCATCAGGAGTCTCCCTTACTCGTAGTGCCAATCGGGATCTTCCGGATGCTTCAGGTCCCACAGCGGACGGCGGCTCCTGACCTCCGGAATAGTTGCGAAATTGTATGCAGGCGGCGGCGAGGCTGTGGACCATTCCAGCGTCCATGCGTCCCAGGGATCGTTCCCGGCCGCCTTACCCCGAAAGTACGACCACAGCAGGTTGCCCACGAAAACCAACACGCCAGCCGCCTGAAAGAATACGCCGATGGTGACGATGAGATTCCAAATGTCCCAGCCGCGCCCCGGCTCGTAAGTATAGATCCGGCGGGGCATCCCGAGAATACCCGGAATGTGCATAAAGTCGAACGTCAGATGAAATCCGATCAGGAAAAGCCAGAAGTGCAATTTGCCGAACCTCTCGCTGTACATTCTTCCGGACATCTTTGGGAACCAATAGTAAACGGCGCCGAAGAGCGTAAACAAAATAGCGCCCACGATCACGTAGTGAAAATGCGCGACCACGAAGTAGGACGCGGTGAGTTGCCAGTCGAACGGGGCCGCTGCTTGCATCACCCCCGTCAAACCGGCAATCAGGAATTGAAACAGAAAGGCAATGCAAAACAGCATCGGCGTCTTGAAGTGAATCTGCCCTCCCCACAAGGTGGCTAGCCAGTTGAAAATCTTGATTCCGGTGGGAACGGCAATCGCCATGGTGGAGAACACAAAAAACGTATTGGCGCTCGAACTCATGCCAACGGTGAACATGTGGTGGGCCCAGACGCTCATGCTGATAAATCCGATGCACACCGTTGCGGCCACCATGACCGGGTAGCCGAAAATCGCCTTGCGGGAGAAAACGGGAATGATCTCCGAAGCGAATGCAAAAGCGGGGATGACAAGCACATAGACTTCCGGATGTCCGAAGACCCAGAAAAAGTGCATCCACATAACCGCCGATCCGCCGGCCTGCGTGTCGAAAAAGTGTCCGCCCAGATAGCGGTCTACCAACAACATCAGTTGCGCCGCCGTGAGCGGACTAACGGCGAGAATCACCAGGCCGGCCATGGTGAGATTGAGCCAGGCCAGCAGCGGCATTTTTCCCAGGCTCATTCCCTTGCAACGCGAGCAGAGAACGGTGGCCATGATGTTGATAGCGGTTCCTATGCTTCCAAAGCCGGAAACCAGCAGCGACAGGGTCCAGAAGTCCGTGCTGTGTCCGGGCGAAAATGTCCGCGAGGTAAGGGGCGCGTAGGCGAACCACCCCACGTCTGGAGCGCTGCCCGCTCCGTACAGTCCGTCGCCGCCGACAAAGCTGAAATAGAGGAGCAGTCCGCCGAAAGCCGTCATCCAGAAGCTGAAAGCGTTCAGACGCGGAAACGCCATGTCGCGCGCGCCTATCATCAGAGGGATCAGATAATTCGCGAATCCAAACATCACCGGCATGACCACGAAGAAAATCATGGTGGTTCCATGCATAGTGAACATTCGATTGAAAACCTGAGGCGATACGAAATGGTTCAGGGGACGGATGAGTTGGATCCGCAGGACGATCGCTTCCACTCCACCGGCCATGAGAAAGAGCAGAGCGTAAAAGATATACAGCAAGCCGAGACGTTTGTGATCGACGGTTGTCACCCAGGGATGAAGGCGCGCCACCCAGGGGAGCGCCGACGCCGAGCGTTCGGGCCATGCCATGGATTCAGTAGACATCGTGTTCCTAACGGAGCGTTGCCAAATAGCTCCCAACCAAAGCCGATTGCTGGATGCTCAGACCCATGGACGGCATTTTGCAGCCGGGTTTCGTCAGATCGGGTTTGTAGATCCAGGCGATCAGGGCTCCCACCGTGTTCTTTTCAGCGCCCGAGGCGATGGTCTGCCGGCTCATGAGATGCGTAAGATCCGGACCATAGGCGCCGTGTGCCGCCGTGCCTGCAATCGTGTGACAGTTTACGCAAGCCGTGGTTTCAAAGAGCCGCTGCCCTTCCGACACCACGGGGCTGACATGCGCGGGTTCCCTTTGCCGTTGAATCCAGCGGTCGAAATCCTCTCGCGAGTCGACATACACGCGAAGGAGCATCAGCGCATGTTGCGTTCCGCAATATTGCGCGCACTGCCCCAGGAACAGCCCGGTCTCGTGCGGGTCCAACCACATGCTATTGGGATGATTCGGTATCAGGTCCGTCTTGCCGGCCAGGCGCGGCACCCAGAAGCTGTGATCGGTGTCCGCGGAGAGCAGCGTGAGAAAGGTGGGAGTAGGATGCGCAGGGTCGCTTACCGGAATGTGGAGCTCGTTCGCGGTTACCACCTTGAGCGAAGGATACCGATACTCCCACCAGTATTGGTGACCGATAACGGTGACTTCTATGGCGTTACTGGGACGGGCCGCGTTCTGGATGCTGGCGATCACCCGCGCTGCCGCGAGAAAGAGCACCAGGACGATAAGAACCGGGATGACAGTCCACGCAAGTTCCAGTTGAGTGCTGCCGTAAATCTGTGCCGGCTCGCGCCCATCGGCGGCATTTCTCTTCCTGAATTTCACCAGGGCGTAGGCCAGCAAACTGAAGACGACGATGAATATCGCGCCGGTCACCTCCAGCACAAAAACAGACAGGTCGAAGATCCACTGGGCCGATGTGGAGGCGGGGGCGAAAATGTTTGTTGGGAGTCCCATGGCAGGTCACTGGCCTGGAGTTCGTCCGATCGTTTGTTCCAGCTCCGCGCGGGCCAGCAAGTGCGCCAGTTGTGCTTGCAGCATGTCGGCCTGAGCTTTGTAAGTGGCAGCCGACGCTTGCCGCCGGGCCGACACCAGGACCACGCCCTGAGTCAGTTGGTTCTCGGCGATTCGCTCGCCTTCGGCGCGCAGCTTGACCACCTCGGCTGCTACTTGCAGCATTCGCCTGGTTCGCTCCACTTTGTTGTAACCTTGCTCGATTTGCACGCTCACCGCCTCCTTTAACCGCTCAACATTCTCCCGCGCCTCCTCGAACTGTGCTTCGCGCTCGCGGACTTCCGCGCGCCGTTTCCCAAAGTCGAAGACGTCGTAACTGAGCGTGACTCCGAACGTGCCGAAGTTATGCACCAGAAACGGCACGCCGTTCTGATAGCTTTGGTGCGCAAAAACGGAGATGTCGGGAATGTAAGCCGATTTCGCCGCGGTGAGCGCAGCTTTGGCCTGCTCGACGGTTTCTGCGGCAGCGGCAATTTCCGGATTTTCCGCCAATGCCATTCGAAGCATTTCCTGGCGCGGCGAGCTGTCGGGAGCCGTCAGCTCCACGGGGCTCAGTACCAGAGGCGTGTCGAGCGGAATCGCTAAAAGGTCGTTCAGTTCCGCAGTCAGGTCCGATAGATGCAGGTCGGTACTCAGCGACGATTGTTCGCTTTCAAGCAACCCAGCCTGGCTTTCGATCGCGGCGACGTCGAGCGCGTTGCCGTTGCGCACATCCTGTTCATTTTCGTTCAGGCGCGTCCTGGCATAAACGCTTTCCTGTTCGGCGGCTTGCTTCTGAAGTTGAGCAATCAGCATTCCGTAATAGACCTCGTGCACCTTTACCGCCACCTCGTTCTCGGCCTTCTTCAATTCGTCGCGCGACGCCACCACTTGGGACGCAGCGATGCGATTGGCCTGCCGGATACGGATCAAGGGTGTCAGGGGTTGCGCGGCGCCGGTCCCAATCGTTTCGAAGGTCTGGCTTCCCTGATCGATCCGGACGTCCTGCGCGGGAACCAAACCGGCATTCGGAACCTCGCCAAAAGCGCCTCTGGGGATCTCGATGTTCTCCAGCGCAGTGGTGTGCAGAACATTCGACTCGTTCTTGATTTTGGGAAAATAGTCCGCTCTCGCGCCAGCTTTTTTCTGTTCGTTCTCCATCACTTTCAGGCGTGCGATTTTCAAAGCGCGATTCTGCGCCAGAGCCATGCGCACCGCTTCTTGCAGCGTCAGCTTCATGGAATCGGCTGCCGAAGCATGTCCAAGAGCGCATGCGAAGAGAAGGGCCAAGAACCAGCGCTTCATTTGGCTTTCTCCTGGGGGCGAAGGCTGATGGTGCTCGGCCGCAAAAGGACGAGCAGCAGCAGAAATCCCGCGATGGTCCAAGCGATCAGCCGGAACGCATCGGAATACGCGAGCGATAGCGCCTGCTCTCTCACTTGTCCGGCCAGGATAACGGCCGAACGCGCCTGTGCCTCGTCGGATCCCGCCGATAAAGGCGCCAAAGCCAGGGCGACTCCCCGGAGCCGTTCGTCGCTAATCCAATTTCCGGCGTCAACGTGTTGTCCAAGCATGTTCGAATGCAGTTGCTCCCGCACCGCCACGAAGCGTCCGAAAATTACCGCGCCGATCTCGCCTCCCATCAATCGCATGGTGTGCATCCAGGCCGAATAGGTAGCGGTGTTCGCAACATTTGTAGTAGCGCCCATTTCGACGGCGAGCATCAGCAGGTTCACTACTAGGCCGACGAATGCCGCTGCAATGCCGCCGGCCAGCATCAGTTCAGGAATAAGAAAGCTGCCTCCCGCCCACGACGAATCCACGCGCGAAGCCATCCAGCACGCGACACCGACTGTGGCGAATCCGGCAGCCATAACGATGCGCGGCTGAATGAAGACCGCAGCCACCGCCGCGATCCAAACCAGAGCGAACTGGGGGGCGGCCACCCAGGCTAAAGCCGCGCCGATCTGGATGGGCCGGTATTGTTGAATGCTGCCCAGGAAGCCGGGAATGCCGGCGAGCGGCGCGAGCAGGGCAAACCGTATGGTGAACACGCCGAGTCCCAGGATCACGATGTTTCGTGCATTGAGAAACGGTAAATTCACCAGTGGATTCGGTTGAAAATAGCGGCGCGCCAAGGCGGCCAGCAACAAAGACAATCCCGCCGCCAGCATCCCGGCGAATATTCCAGAACGCCACCAGTCCAACCGCTGGCCTTGATCCAAAGCGCCATAGATCAAGCTCAGCCCGGCGCTCACGTAAAGAAATCCTCGCCAATTCGGGCGCGGCCCTTCGTCGGCGGGCGGAACTCCAAAGTAGGTGCAGAGCATCATGAGGGGCGTCAGAACCGCGGCGGTCCAGAACATCCAGTGCCAGGAAAGATGGTCCATATACCAGCCCTGTATCAGGGCCGCGACGTTGCTCGTCACAACAATGTCCAATGCATAAGCCGCGACGCCGAACAGGAGCAGCTTCGGCGGCAGGTTGCGGGCGACGAACGTCAGCGTCAGCGTATAGAAAGCCCCCGACGACATTCCCGCGATGGCCTGCAGCGCCAACATTACGGCAAGATTCGGCGAGAAGGGCAGCAGGATGGATGCCACCGTAAACACCGCGCCGGTTACCATCAGCACGCGCCGGATCCCGTAGGAAGCTCCCAGAAAAACGGCGAACACACCGATGAACATCGTGCCCATGTTGAGCACGGTTGGAATCCAGGAGGCTGCGTCGAAACCAAAGCCGAGCGCGCCGCGCAAGTCCGGCAGTCCTACGCTCACCAAGCGGCCGTTGAGAGTCGCCGTGGCCGCCCCCAGGAAGACTCCGAGTATCCCGATGTACGGGTGTATCGTAATCGGCGCGCGGTTGGGTCTCTTCGTCGTTACCTGCTGTACGGGCGCGCTCATTTGGAATCAGTCATTTGCAATCAGCCCTTGGTTCGAATCGTCGCAATCACGGAGAGGCCGGGGCGCAAGCGCTCCGCTCCGGCCTGGTTTTCGCCCAGGACGATCTTCACTGGCACGCGCTGCGTGACTTTCGTGTAGTTACCCGTGGCGTTGTCCGGCGGCAGCAATGCGAATTGCGATCCGCTGGCAGGAGCGATTTCGGCGACCCTCCCCTTCAGAACCAGGCCCGGAAATGCGTCCACCGTGATCTCGGAAGGATCGCCTGCGCGAATGCGCTTCAATTGGGTCTCGCGGTAATTAGCTTGAACCCACACGGGCCGTTCCACCAGCGACACAATCTGCGTACCCGGACTCACGAACTGCCCTGAGCGCACTCTGCGCTCGCCGACAATTCCATCCTCAGGAGCCACAATGCGCGTGTAGCTCAAAGTGGTCCGTGCCAGTTCCAAAGCCGCCCGCCGTCCTTTTAAATCCGCGCCAAGCATTAGTTCCTGAGAATCCAGCACGGAGCGCTGGCGGCGTTGCGCTTCCAATTCCGCGCGGGCGCTATCGACGTGCGCTCGCGCACGGCTTAGATCGGCCTGCCGGCTGGCCGATTGCGCCCGGGCCGACTCGATCTCGCTGTTGCGGCTGGCGCGCTGCGCCCGAAAGCGCTCCTCATCCGCGACGGCCTGTTCCAGCCGCTGCCTCGTGGCCGATTGGACCGCCAGCAGCGCCTCCTGGCGCTTGCGCTCAAGTGACGTGCGCTCAACGTCCGCTTCGGTGGCCGTAAGCCCGCTCTGGGCATTCGCGGTCGCCGAATTCGCAGCCTGGATGCCGGCTTCGGCCGCGGAAACCTCCGCTTCAGCCGCTGTAATACCGGTTTCCGCCTGCCGTACTCTGGCATTCTGGAGTTCCTTTTGCCGTTGATTGTTCACCAGCGCGCTTTCACCGGCCTGAACCGCAGCTTCCGCCTGCCGGACCTGTGCTTGAAAATCCTCATCGCGCAAGCGCACCAGCAGGTCGCCCGCCTTCACCGCCTGATAGTCGGAAACTTCCACCGCTGCGACCAATCCCGCGGCTTTGGTGCTGAGCGGCGTCACGTCGGCTCGCAAATACGCGTCGTCGGTTTTCTGCTCTTCACCGTTGCTGGCCCAGGCGGTCCAGTTGTAAGAGAGGACAAAGATGAGCGCGATTGCGATGCCCAGGATCACAACGGCGACGATCCAACCTCGGAGTTTTTTAACGATCGTGTCGGACATATTCGGTTATCCCATCGGCGATTGGAACCGGCTCCCTCACGGTCGCGGCTCGGTAAACACATGCAAAGCCGCATTCGCGACAATGAGCCGCGCGCGTCCGCAAGCGGATTTTCGCCTTTTTCAGCATCCTGCTAGAGTAACGCCACATTGCGCTCGATCGTTTTAATCAGCCCGTCCATCCTGCCCGTCAGTACTTGTTTGGCAATGCTCAGC
>Ga0302325_10023458_pt1 | contig 12856 bp, 8 predicted proteins | sample Palsa_T0_2_FD_201948 | JGI IMG/M metagenome (GOLD analysis project Ga0302325, IMG submission 201948) | Peat permafrost microbial communities from Stordalen Mire near Abisko, Sweden - Palsa_T0_2 | ecosystem: Environmental > Terrestrial > Soil > Palsa > Peat permafrost | place: Sweden: Abisko... | reverse complement strand
TCTGAAGGTCTTGAAGATGCTGTTTTTACCTATTCCAGGGTTCACAGGATTGCAACTACTATCTTGGGACTGGAAGCATTTTTGAGCAAAGTTGATGGGCCTATACTGACCAAGGCCATGAAGCTCCTCTCTGCTAGTGATGACGCCAAATTTGCCTGGGGTGCGGATGTTTTGAAGGAAGAAGATGCACAAGTGGAGGAAGTGCTTACCGACGTGGATGCAGCGCAGAAGAAGGCCAAGGACAAGCTGCAGGAGATTTCCAAGAAGTGTAATCGACACGAGAAGAAGTTACTCAGTGGTGTGGTCCTTCCAAGCGATATCAAGACTACTTGGCATGATATACGAGCCCCCAAGGAGACCATCGAAGCGACCAAGACATTAACCACTCTGTCATTGATTCGACCAGAAGCTTTCACGTACGGTGTATTGGCCACAGACAAGATTCCGGGTCTACTCCTCTATGGTCCGCCGGGCACCGGAAAGACGCTCCTCGCCAAGGCTATGGCAAAAGAGAGTGGAGCAACAGTTTTGGAAGTTAGCGGAGCCGATCTGAATGATATGTTCGTCGGAGAAGGAGAGAAGAAGCAAGTTCTTTAGCCCAAGCTTCCCAAAGACCCAAGTTACTGACTCTTTCCAGTGTCAAGGCAGTCTTTAGCCTCGCAAAAAAGCTCTCTACGGCGACCCCATGTGTTGTATTCATTGATGAGGTCGGTTTTACTTTCTATCCGCATGCATGCACTAGGGGTTCTCAGAATTCGTGGCGCAAAGCTGCGTTTCGATATACTTATAACTTATGGAACATTCATAATGCGACGAGCCACCTCTTTTCAGATTGTTCCTCAAATCAGGGAACATTTACAGAAGAAAAATGGCATTTAGGCTCTAAATGTCCCTCGAGCTATAGTACATAGAAAGCCAGTATTGCGTCACGAATTTCTGACAATCCACTGGTGGATGATTTGTGGAGCTAGTCAGCTCCACACTCGACATCCTCTGGAAATCTTTAAGCTCCCGGTGCTAACTCTCACCGCAGGCTGATGCCATCTTCACCGCCCGAGGCGAGACCAAACGAACTGCTCACAGGTAAGCTTTGCCTCATTTCACTTAATCGTCGTGAGCCTATGATCTATCAGAGCTTGTGTCTTGCTCTTCCAAAATCATGACAACTTCACAACTCCTTTGCAAACTATCTGGATTTTACGTGCTGACTCTTTCTCTTTCGTCTCCAGGGAGCTCATTAACCAATTTTTGCGTGAATGGGATGGAATGAATAACCTCTCGGCATTCATTATGGTAGCCACGAATAGGCCTTTCGATCGTAAGTGCACATTTCTCAAGCAGCGCTGTCCCCCGGATGTTCTACGTATTGTTCTCCTTTAGCCCAAATAAGCTCATAGGGGAAGAAACCGACGCCCCCCCCTTTTTTTGTTAAACCACCATTTATTCCTCGTTCAGTGCTAATCTGTGTTCATACAGTGGACGAGGCTGTGCTCCGTCGCCTCCCACGCCGGTTGCTTTTAGATTTACCGGGGGAGAAAGATAGAGAGGAGATCCTCAAGATCCATCTTAAAGCAGAAATCCTTGACGAATCAGTGTCCCTCCCCCAGCTCGCGAAAAGTACCCCATTCTATTCTGGCTCCGATCTGAAGAACATTTGTGTTGCAGCAGCAATGGCCTGTATCCGCGAGGAGAACGAAGTAGCAGCTAAGCACACTGGTGAAGAACCCTACGTCTACCCCGAAAAGCGGATTCTTACAAAGGCTCATTTCGACAAAGCAATGGAGGAGATTAGCGCGAGTATCAGTGAGGACATGTCGACGTTGACAGCGATAAGAAAGTTTGATGAGAAGTATGGCGATAGAAAGGGAAGACGGAAGAAGGCTGCTGCGATGGGCTTTGGGGGAACTACGATTGTGGAGAAAGATTCGGAGGCTGCAAGGGTACGGAAGCTGGAGGCTTAATGGTAGTTGGAATACTGAGCACAGCACTTGTAACAACTTGTGTAATCTAAATGTATAAATAGATAGAGAACAAAATAGACATCACTCGATGATAATTCTGCTTCAGGCTTTCCTTCTTTGCATGGCTATCTAAGAACGCACAAGGTACCTATTTGAAGTGTCGGATCTTTGTATTAGTAGAATAAGGGTGGTGCAAACAAGCTGGTAGGGGCCGGACGGACCTGCTTCTTCGTCAATAGTGCATAGAGAGGACACTACTTAATGCCGAGGACAGTCATTTTTATCAAATCAGTTGTGTTGGACCTATACACTAACTCCTACTAAATAAGGCTCCCTTTGCCATTGAGGATTGCCACCATTGCCATGCTTACAATTCGAGGCTCATAATTTCGAAGTTGCTGACACCAGGTATGGTCGCGTGTCTGCCAATACGTCCAAGGGAAAGAACGTCCTCGAAAGTAGGAATCATGTTATCGTAGCGCCTGAGCAGCACCCGATAAGTGCTTTGGCCAAGTTTAACACTCATCTCGCCACTCCTGATAACACGATCGCCGATATCATCCTCTAGAACCCTTTCAAAATCGGCACAAAAATGTGTATCTTCGACGGGATATACTTCAATCATCCAATCATGCGGGCACTCATCTGGGCATCCCTCCGGGTAGTCCACGTGCTCCTCCATTCGTTTTAGGTAATGAAGAAATGCCTGGTTGAGTTCATTGAAACGCTGCTCATCCTCCGGTGTCTCGTCGCGAATTCTCTGGATGTGATTCTCGAGATAAGGCATGACTTCTAACCAGAAGTAACAGACCATGGTTCTGACGCTTCGCTCTTCATTCCGCGGATTCCAATACATTGGCATGGCATTGTCTTGATCTGGCCCGAGCAAACAGTTCATGATGATTCGAAGAAGGTTGATGACTTGACGGAAAAAGCGGCTTGCCTCGGCCTCTTCGCCGTTAAGCAGAGCTCCAATTCGGTAGGCCAAGCTAGGAAAGTATGCCAGGTATGTCAAGCTAGCTTGAGTCAAAAGATTCTTGAAACCAGTCTGGACGATAGCTGGAATGAAATCGGCTAGGAGAAAGCTCATGAAATCAGAATTTTTCATGGCCTTGTCAAGATGTTTGATATGCTTGCTCATCGCTCCCTCTCCGTGGACGTAAGCTTTTTTCCAGCCACCAATAAGGTAATAGAAAAGCTCGAACGAGGTCCGTTCGCGATGGTGAACCAGGTTGCGGCAATAGTTGAGAATGCCTTGCGTATAGAACTCGGGATCAGCCTCAGGGGGTCGATAGTTACGAGAAGGAACCAGGAAGAAACGCGGCAATTGGCAGATATCTGCGCAATTGCACTTAATGTCGGCAGCGACTTGGTGCACCATCTTCAAGTAGGTCTCGTACTTCGCCCCAATTGGCGGTTCCATTGTCTCAAGCTGTGTTTGCATCTCTTTCATAACGTCAACCAACAGAGCACTGTACAGATGCTTTGATATGGCATTTTTGTTCGAAAAGGCTTCGGTGAGTACCTGCATATGATCTCCCATGTTACGGATAGCGCCTCATTCTTGTTAGTCAATCGTATCTTCTTGAGAAAGAGCAAAGCGTTACCTCGAAGCTTTTGAGTTGGGTTCCAGTCACACGAAATTCCATCACTCAAACGAAAGCCTTTTATCTGCAGTTGAGTAGTGAACTCATCTAAAAATGGATTGGGCTCAGAACTGGCAAGAGATATGAGCCATTCTTTGCCAAAGTCAAAGAATGGCAAGTGGAGGCTCTACTCCGCTATAAGTAAACGTCTTCAAGAGGGAGCTGGGGCTGAATACCTCCAAATCAGGCGATTTCTTGTACTCAAGAAGTTTCGCAAGGAAATGAGGCCAGTAATGTGCTTGCACACGATTCTTATGACGCCTACTAAAGATTTCACACATTGCATCCGTAAGGCATTCAAATTCGAGGAGGGACTAGAGCATGGTTAGCATAATTACGAGAACGTCCCAGACGCTTCCTACATGACCGTCACATTTTCCCTCCCGTTTGTCTGAACAAAGCGCAGCGTAACGGGCCCAACACGTAATCAAACGTTGGTATATTTCGTCGACGCCAGAAATGTTGTAAACTGGGGTTAAACCACCGAGATAGTGCCTTAGTAAAAAAAGAAACGGTGCCGACAGGCGCTGTTCGAGCCTCTTTTCTGCATGATTGCTCGCATTGCTGCTATCACCTTCATCTTGAGCCAAAAGTGCCAGCCCTTCCGCGCGATCCATGTACGCTTTAAGGACATCAAGGTAAGCATCGAGCAATGCGCAAAGAAGTTTGCTGTGAGCGTTAGGTGTTGAAAGGCTATATGTCAAGAGAGTTTCAATCTGCTCTGGGTCCACTGCGCAAAAATCAGATTGTAGACGATCAGGATAATGTGACAAGACCTACAGGTTTCGTACGCGCCAACCCACTGCCATGTATGGTGGGCAACTTCAATCAGGTGAGCAATGGCTTTGACCGATGTATAAATAGACGTTATCATAGTTCCTTGGTTCGCCATGATTATATCTTGTAGTTGTTTCTCGTGCAATGTTTGCTCGTTTATGCCTTGAAGTGCGTGGGCTTGCTCTCGAATTTCGCCCTCAATTCGTAGGTATTGTTGGATGAGTTTGCTGAATAGATCTTGGTACCACTGCTTTAATGGCTGGTAGGCATCCTTCTCAGTATTTTGTGTCAAGATAAAGCTTGCAAGTTGCTCCCAAGCTCTTAGATTGATGAGACAAGCCTCTTTATGTGAGTGGTCAACAAGTACAAGCTCCTGTATCACATTGGGCGATGGTCGATGTTGTGATGGTGCTGCCCAATAGAGCGTACAGAGAAGGTCGTGATGGTTGCGCAAAGAAGCTAAATCTCGCTGGTGAATGGACTCCTCTTTCGGGTACTGTCTGTTGTGGTTTGGCATCAAGCGCGCAACCAGGTTCCGAATATGTTTGTCTTCGCCGACCTGTTGAAAGTGCTTGATTGCAAGAGCCACAATCTTGAGGAAGAGGTGAAAGCAGCGATCTTCAATTTCAATTAATAAGTGAGGTTCTGTGTTGAGATCTTGCAAGAAGCGTGGAGAAGCGTAGGCCTCTTCGTTCCGGAGATGTGCAAGCTTGTGTGCAGCAAAGAAGTCGAATAAAGTCCCAACAAGTCCACTACAGTTCCACCAGCCCCATTCAACCATCAGAAGATGACAGCGGCTAACAATTGCGCGGCAGTAGTCGTTAAAGCCGGGAGATTGCCTCTGGTTGGCGTGATAGAGTGCAAAGACTCTCTTCAACATCCGTTGCACTAATGGCCAGTTGTCAAAAGCTGCATCTTGACGTCGGCCCTCGATGACCACCCCAAATTCATCGAACTCGCACAATGGAAGAAGAGAGAATATCGAGTACCACAACTTCTCCATTATCCGAGCATCACTGATATCCTTCGGGTGAGTAGCGTCTAGTTGCAAGTTTGTCACATCCCAAAAAGATCCTCTTGGGATACGTGCGGCTTCCAGAACCTTCATGATAATCACCCATCCCTGAACAACATACTCATCATTTGTAATACCGCACTCCCTGAAGGATAGGTATTGCAGATCATCATAGAGCTTACGAACACGATCCAAGCCCTGGGACACAAGAGCCTTCACACAATGCGCAGCAAACTTCTTCATCAAGTCCTCTAGCTGGTAAGCCACAGGCTCCTCAGCCCGAGCCCGAGCAATTCGAATGAGTTCTAACAGAAGTAGCATGGAAAAAGACATAACATCGATCCAAGCTCTGATTTCCACGTATTCTGAATTGTCTCCAGCAATGGCAAGACGGGAGGAAAAATCTTGCAATATTTCGGCCATCCGATACAGGAAGTTCTTAATGTCGTCAAACCCACCAAAACTGAGATGATTGTGCACATATTTCAAAACAAAGCTGATGGCACCAACTGTATCAATAGGAGGCGGTGATGACAGCGGCGAACGCTCAGAAATGAGCTGCTCCACAAGCCAGTCAAAAGTCAATCCCATCTCAGATGAAACATCCTCGTTCCATTTGCCCCAGCAAAACGTTTTACCAGCAAGCATCAAAGAAGTCTGCGGAAGGATGCATCCTAGGTGTGGGTCTCCAGACCTCCTTATTGCCTCGGACAGGCGGCCACTCCCAATGAATGTACTTTCATGAAAGAAAACACCAGGCCGCAATGGAAAGATGTCAAAATTGAGAGGATAATATGTTCCAAACTTGGCCAACCCTAGCAACTTGTAACCTTCAGTTGCCTCAGTGTCAGGACCCGATCTGGGTACAAGGAAATCCAAGATCAAAGGATCACTTGGTTGTCGATAGATTGCTGCACCTGCATCCAACCGCTGTGGTAATCGGTTCTTTCGCCTGGACCTGTTGTGCGTAGAGCTAACGGACCCCTCGGCCGTTACAAAAACCTCGGGCTTCGCACTCTGACCTATATCGTTTTGCTTAACAGAGCGACGGACCATGTCTTCATCTGCCAGGAAACGACTGAGTTGGAGATTGGCTTGCGAAACGGGTCGCTTCCGAGTGATCCTATAAAGGGCATCGAGAGATTTCTTCGTGGATCTAAATGCACTGGCCAACTGCTGTGGAGAATGTTGGTTCTCAGATGATTCAAGCTGGGCAAATCGGGCGGCAGTCGACACATGTTGAGGCCTCTCCTCCCTCCACCTTGCCAATCTCGGAGCACGGGCTTTGGCCACAAACTTGCGATTCTGGTTGTTTGGCTGTTCTCTAGTAATGAAAGCATTCATTGACTGTTGTTTTCCTCTCGAGATGATGAGCTTCCGTCGACTGCCTGCACTCCCAGTATTTGAGGTCTGCGGGCATGACTTCAGTTTAGGAACTGGGGGCTGCAACTTTGTTTGTCTGTTGTTCTCGATTTCTTTCAATGGATATCGCGAGAATCGAGGAGAAGCCGGGTAAATGCTTTGAGTGGGTTTGGGAAGAAGTCTTCCTCCTCTCCAATCTTCTAACACGGATTGAGCATCATGAGTATCCTCACGATTTGCTAAACGAATGAATTTCCTGGATGGGCTTTGCTTGCCCAGCCCTACTTTTGATCGAGCAGTACGAATCGCAATTTTGATAAACCGTGGCAAACTCCTGAGGTTCCTAGGGGTATCGACAACATCGAGGATACTCAATTGGGGAGGTGCAGGCTTGCTCGGGAGGCTCAAATAACTATCGTTTTGCCTTCGAGGAGTTGATCCCGACGTCCTCGGCTGTTTAGAGCTTGGTATACGAGACTCAGATTGTCGAGGGCGGCTAAGATGTTCTGTAATCTTTGGCTGACGTGCGTATGCTTTGTCAATTGCTCGAAATAGTATGCTGGATCCAATACGGCTCTTCTTGCGCGGCCGAGTCTTGGAGCTCGTTGAATGCCGTTTGTGGGACGGCAGCATGGCATCGACTCTATCATCCTCTTCCGCGAAACCTAATCGAGATTGGCTTAATAGGCTGTCTAGTGGTGAAGATGGACTGTCCTCGAAGACGAAGCCGCTTGCTCGATTCTCCTCCTCATCCTCTTCTGAATCACTTGAAAGGAAATCAAATCCAGGCGCAACTGAAACTGATGGGCTCTGAGCAGGCCTAGAAGTTCTGGGCAGAGCAACACCACGACGAGCTTCTGCCCTTATTGGCGAAATACTGAGGCTCTCTCGACGAGTTCGACTTGAAGGTTGCGGCTTCCTTTGCATATAATCTAGCCGAAGATGCGAGGCAGGCAATACTCCCCGAATCTTTTTGCTTACTTTCCGTATTTGGATAGATTCGTTCGAAGAGGAGATCTCTCGCTCCCTTGCAAGCTCATCCTCAGAATCTGAGTCCACCAAAAATGGAATCGGTTTGGTAGCGCTAGTTGCTGGCGTTGGAAGATCTGCAAATGTCTGAATATTGAGCTTATTTTGACCCGAAAGGGATCGACTTGACTCGTCCAGTCGTCTCGGTAGTCTCGATTTTGTTTGAGATCTGGAACAAACAGACTCCCGTGAGGCCGTTGGGAGGGGAGAACTAGTTACAGGTGGCGAGGCAGGAACATTGGCAGCGCTGATTAAAGCGGCCTCACCGAACAGATCTCCTTTGCGATCATTTCGAACCTTGGACCACTGTTTCGATTTAGTGGAGTAGGACTTCATCCGAGTTCTAGGCTTGATGGTGTGTGGCAAAGGCTGCCGAGTTGTAAGTAGTTGATCAATGTTGGGAAATTCTTCGTCTTCATCCGCCTCCTCGTCATCATCTTTTGTGGCAGACTTATGAGCTTCTGAAGTAGAGGCGGCATTGTTCTCGTGCACTTTCTGCGGAGGAGAGGAGGGTAGGTCCCAATCGAAATCCATCGGCTGGCTATCACCTGTTTCAGTATCATCCTGAGAGTACTTCTCTTGCGAATTAGGTTTCGGCGAAGCTGTATGGCGAGATCTGTAATTTGATTCGTCCTGGGAAGGCTCAATTCTCATTGGCGCAATACCTCGGGCTTTTAGAGTTTGTCGGTACTTTTCCTGCTCGACAATGTATGGGTGCAGTTGAATAGGATTCCTCTGCCGCAGAGAACGACCGGCATAAGTCGTTGTTCGCAGGACTTGTATGTCTTCCGTAACAGGGTTGTCATGTAGGAATTTCTCGTGGCCTCCATATTGGCGTACGGTTGATTCTCTATCATTGATGGGGGAGTTCGGGGGCAAGCTAGCTTGACTTGCAGGAGGGAGGGATACGATGCTCGAAGTTGGAGAGGTGATCTGCACATAAGTTTTGGATACCTCGTCGTCGGCTGGCTCCTCATTGTCTGAATTAGACATGGACCTCTGTTCATCCTCTTCGGCAACCCCCTCCTCCTCATTTTCCCAGAAGACCTTAGGAACCTTGAACACTTTCGGAGAGTCTGGAGACAAAGCGGGGACCCAATCATTCCCTTCCACGTGCTTCGCATATAGTTTTGGCTCGGAGGTATGGACTGGTACAAAGGTAGGGGGTGTTACGTAGAGGTCGTCAAGCACTGCAGGTACTGTAGCATCTGAAATTGCCAGTCTACCCTGTTTCGATATCCCTCCTTCTTTCTCGTCATTGCTGATCTCGATAATGCTTTCAGTGTTGTGAATGTCGTTATTTTGTTCCTCGTTAGGATGCTCATCATCACGGGGAATGCTCTGGGTATCGAGGGAGTCATCATCATCCGAGTCTGGAACCTCGCCCTTTTCCTTCCAGTTTGCCATGAATTCCGAAGAGCATGCTAGATATAAGGTGGACGGAAATCGACGTCCGGAAGCCGTATCAAAGGATGCCTAGGAATTTTGTATCGTTCAAAAAGTAAACGCGACATTTGGCAGAGGCGACGCGCCTCGGTGGGTGGATATTACCTAATGTGGGGTTTGGAACAGGGGAGGGCGTTGTCCGAAGTTATACCGAGGCTGTCCAGGCCCGGCATGGTCATTAAATGTTGAACGCTGCCTCGATGAAATCCACAAATATCAAGAGGCGAAAGATTTTGGAAGAACAATGAGCAAGATTAAGGGGCTAATCCCCCTGTTTCTAGCAACTTCATTTGGGATCATCAACGGTAAGATGTCTGATAAATGTGGTAAAATAAGCAATTAGCTTACAATGAGAAGGGATATGGGTCTTTCAGCCTCTGCTTGCAGCACAACAGGAAGGGTCGGACAAGCAGACAAAGTGATAACCACCATGCACTCATTCAAAACAGATCGCTGATTTTATATGCAGGAAGCCCCTGGATGCTGCTGATCAGTCCAAAAAACACCATGCCAATGCAACGGGAGAGACCGAAGGAGCAGCGAGTCGAAACTCAGCCACCGAACCTGCCCTGAAATCAATTCCATCTACGAGCTCTTGGTGGTCGAATATCAGTTTTTGGTTGAAGTCTGAGAGTGCAGGAGTCGAGACCTCGTCAACGGGTCCTCGAATTGAGGCAATGAAAAGCGCCCAGGACAGGAAGGAGGAGAATACTTGAAAACCGATTAAGAGGCTACTGGATGGACATATTCGAGTCTGCTGGTCTAGCGCTGAGCCCTTGTCTGCTGAGGACTGTTTGCTTTCCAGTCACGCTCTTGGGCTTCGAGAATGCCTCAAATTTTGGGGATTCTTTTTGACGGGAGTCGAATTGTCGCCCAAAGGCCTACTGAAACTCCAACCTGCACGCTAAAAAGACAATCAACATGCCAAAGCCAGGGCTTCCTGTGGCATTGTGCATCAGGGGATTATAGATACATTGGTGTACAGACGCTGCGGCCCAATCGAGCGATTGTAAGCCCAGAGAAATAGTGTGGTCTTGCCAAAACTGTACTAAAGTGTCAGAATATCTGTATAAAGAACCGGGTGGGATTCATTAGTTGTGCGATAGCCCATGCTAAGACAAATTCAGAAGTCCATATCGCAGCCTGCGATAAAGTTCTAAGTCGCTGTGTCTGTCCCTCTACTCTATTTCAAACAGAATGAAGCCATTTCTGTGATTTTGCCCATAGAAAGTTTCATTTCAGCTTTTATGGCACAAGTTCATTTCGATTGTTGCCGTGCTGGTTTGCACATGGCCTCATGAGTTCTTCAAGCATCAAAGTGGAGGGTGCAACGCGGCATTGAATTTTTTGCAATCTACCAGGAAGTAGCATTAGTTCTCAGTGTACTTAGTACAAGCTGGAAATTTACCTTGAATTTAAAGCCAGAATCAGAACATCAATCAAGTAGAGCTTCTGAGTTTTGGAAAGGGTAATGTTAGACATCGAAGCATGCCCTTAATGGGATGCGGATGTCCCACTAGGCTTCTGATTCTTAGAGCCTCTAGATTTTAATTTATTGCGAGAATTGCCAATTGCTGGTTTGTTTTCCTTATCAGTGCGAGTTAATTGCTGAGCCTTCAACATACCTAGATACTTTCCCACGGAACAAGAACGTCGTTTTGTTGGTCAATAAAAGTGGGTCTTAGGCTTGAAGGATGCACGTCACTGTCGACCCCAAGACCCCTCCTGAGATTCTCGACCGTCTTCTTTATTGGCACAACAGTTCTCGAGCACGCGTCTCAAGACTTCGATTATGGCTCACCCAGATGGTAAAGCCGAGTCAGCTTCAGGGCACGAAGCGGATCTAAGCACAATTCTCTCAACTGATGAGCAAGTGGAATTGACCCTGCTTATCGCCAATATCACGGAGCTCATGCGCAAACATATTACGGATACTTTCGATGCCTCAATTACTTCTGCAAAGGAGCCTCAGCAGGCTCTGCATATTACAGACAAAAACCCCAATATTGACGATAACAAGCCTCACGAAGAGACCGACGAGGAGGAAAAGGCAAGGAAATTACGAGAAAAGCGCGAGAAAGAATTGTCCGCCCCAAAGATGCTCGAATTGAAGAATGCGTATCTAGACTTTTTTGACAAATGGCGGGAGTCTGTGATCTCCAGAGTGGGGGCGGTAGTAAACAGTCCCAAGGAGGTGATCGCGAGCCAGAAGGAGAAGGCAACTGTTGCAGCCACCACGGATTCTTCAGCAGCTCCTGCAGATCCCAAAGTCATTCGTGAGTCTTAAATGCAATACTAACAACCTTGAATGTCCTATAGGCGGCTTCGCTGGGCCCGACTGAATATTGAACAGGTTCGAATACCAATATCGAGGAAGCTGATGCCGCACTGATTGAATTGTACCCCCCGACGAGCACCTCGCTCTATTCACTACCAAAGGATCGACGAATCCTTCTTTTACACGCTATGCTGCTACTTCTATTATCTCTCGAGCACTATGTTGCCCACTCTCGAGTGCTACTGCTACATATATCTTCTTCTTTGCACTTGCCACTACATATTCTCGCGGAAGATGAAGTAAAGGTCGCACAAGGTCTTCTTGAAGCAGCAAAACACATGTCAGGGACCGATGAAGCAGAAAAACGAACCGAGGAGAACAAAGTAGCGCGGAGATGGAAGGTGGGGCTCGCTGGAGTGGCGGGAGCCGCAATTATTGGAGTCACAGGGGGCTTAGCAGCACCGTTGGTTGCAGGTGCTATTGGTACAATTATGGGAGGTCTCGGTTTGGGAGCCACAACAGCTGCTGGACTGCTCGGAACATTGGCCGAAAGCGGCGTCATAGTTGGAAGTCTGTTTGGGGCCTATGGCGGGAGAATGACGGGAAAAATGATGGATGCCTACGCCAAGGAGGTTGAAGACTTCGCGTTCTTGCCACTGAAAGGTTCTCGACACCATGAACAAAAGCCCGAGGATAGGCGACTACGAGTTACTGTGGGAATCAGTGGCTGGCTTACGCAAAAGGAAGACATCATAACTCCGTGGAGAGCTCTAGGGCATCAGAATGAAGTCTTCGCTCTACGTTGGGAGCTGGAAGCCTTGACTAAGTTGGGCAGTTCTCTGGAATCTGTCGTCAAGAGTGCTGCTTGGTCTGTTGCCAAGAAGGAAATCATTGCTCGAACGATCTTCGCAAGCTTGATGGATGCACTATGGCCGATAGCCCTCCTGAGAGTCTCTAAAATCGTGGATAACCCTTTCTCCGTTGCAAAAAACCGCGCCGACAAAGCAGGCTTGATTCTCGCAGATGCTTTGATCAACAAAGCTCAAGGAGAGAGGCCAGTAACTTTGATCGGTTACTCCTTAGGGGCGAGGCTCATATATTCCTGTCTTTTGAACCTTGCCGAGCGCCGAGCCTTCGGCTTGGTGGAGTCCGCTGTCTTGATGGGAACGCCTGCCCCGAGTGATGCTGCCGATGTAGGTAATGAGGGAAAACCCTCATTCCCTTTCTGACCGTCTTCAAGATACAATTTTGAACTCTCACGGAACAAAACTAAGTGAGTAGTGCTAATATCTACTAGTGGCGAGCAATGAGAAGCGTTGTTGCAGGACGTTTGGTTAATGTC
>Ga0302325_10023457_pt1 | contig 12857 bp, 11 predicted proteins | sample Palsa_T0_2_FD_201948 | JGI IMG/M metagenome (GOLD analysis project Ga0302325, IMG submission 201948) | Peat permafrost microbial communities from Stordalen Mire near Abisko, Sweden - Palsa_T0_2 | ecosystem: Environmental > Terrestrial > Soil > Palsa > Peat permafrost | place: Sweden: Abisko... | reverse complement strand
ACCTTTCGTACGGTGATGAAGCCCTTTGCCGAAACCGTACAGCGTGAAACGAACAATGCTGTCGTCTTCGACCTGTTCCCGAACGGCGCGCTCGGCCGCAATCCCGGGCAGCAGCCGCAAATGCTGCTCGACGGCGTCGCCGACCTGGCTTGGGTGGTGCAGTCGTATTCGCCCGGCCGTTTCCCCGATACCGAGGTTCTCGAACTGCCCGGAATATTCAAGGACCTGCGTGAAGCGTCGCTGGTATCGTCGGGGCTTGCCGCACGCAACGTTTTCAAGGATTACGGCGATTTCTATATCGTCGGATTGTGGGGCACAGCGCCGTACTCCATCCACACCAACTTTCCGGTCAATTCGATCGCCGATCTCAAGGGCAAGACAATCCGTGCGTCGAGCAAGAACGAAAGCGCTGCGCTGCGCGCGTTCGGCGCCGTTCCGATCGGGATGCCGGTGACCGAAATCCCCGAAGCGATCAGCCGCGGCACCATCAGCGGTACGACCTCGCATATGTCGCCGTTCTTCGATTTCGGGCTCGATCGGGTCACCAACAATCATTTCTTCATTGGACTTGGCGTTGTTCCGCTCACAATTCTCATGAACAAGAAGAAATTCGACGCGCTGCCGGAATCCGCGCGGGCCACGATCGAGCGCAACGCCGGACCTGCGCTGACCAAGGTGTGGATCGATTCGATCACCAGCTACAACGCGGCTAATCTCGAAAAGCTAAAGAGCAACCCGAAGAACACGGTCGTCTTTCCGTCCCAGGCCGAGCTTGACGAAGCGCAGAAGCTTTTGACGCCGGTTCGCGAGGAATGGGTCGCGGCCAGCGACCGGCACAAGGAATTAAAAGCCGCGCTCGACGCCGAACTTGCCAAAGTGCGGGAGCAGAAGGGCTAACGCAGGAATCCGCTCCCGGCCCGTGATCAGGAGACGAGGCGGCTCTTCTTCTCGGCCCGTCGAATCCAACAAAGAGCACCGGCGCGGCCTTGCGTCATGCCGGCCTTTTCTGCGCATGATTGTGCCGCCTTATGGCGGCCTCGGCTGGGATAGTCACGGGAATGGCACGGCTCGATCGCGCAACCAAGTTGGTGGCACAGGCGCTCGCGGTTCTCGGCCTCGGCGCACTGTTGTGCTTTGCCGTCATGACCATGGCGGACGGGTTGCTGCGGTTTTTCTTCGCCCGTCCGATCGACGCCGTGCGTGACGTGGGCGGACTGGTCGCGGCCTTTGCAGTCGCTTGCTGCGTTCCTGTCGCGATCGTCGAGCGCAGCAACATCACCATTCGATTCCTTTCAACTGTCATCGGCCCGCGCGCCGGATGGATGGCCGACGTGATGGCGGCGGTCCTGGTCGAGATCGTCCTCGTCCTGATGACGTGGCAGTTCGTGCTGTTCGCCAACCAGGCGCGGCTGACCGGCACGGCGACGTGGATGCTGCGCATTCCGAGCGCGCCGGTCTGGGGCGCAGTCGCCGCGATACTGGGGATCAGCGCACTGCTGCAGATCGTTGTCGGCTTCAAGACTCTTCGCGGCGAATATCCGGACGAACGTCCGGGAATAGCCGAGTGACGGCGCAGGGGGCGATCTTGGCACCGGCAGTGATCGGCGCATTGGGGATTGCCGCGCTGTTCACCCTGATCCTGCTCCAGGTTCCGATCGGCTTCGCGATGATGACGGTCGGGGTCGTCGGATTCGCCTTGCAGGGCGGCGGCTGGATGCCGGCGTTCTCGTTCCTGGCCCAAGAGCCTTCTTATGTGCTCGCCAGCACTGACCTTGCGGCCGTTCCGCTTTTTCTGCTCATGGGCGTATTTGCAAGCATGGCCGGCTTTTCCGAGGACGTTTACCGCGCCGCCGCCGCCTTCCTCGGACATCGCCGCGGCGGGCTCGCCTATGCCACGATCAGCGGATCGGCGGCCTTCGGCGCGATCTGTGGTTCGAGCACCGCGACCGCAGCGACATTCGCCAAGGTCGCGCTGCCGCAGATGCTGGATCGTGGTTATTCACCGGCGTTTTCGGCCGGAACGATCGCCGCGGGAGGAACGCTCAAGTCGCTCATCCCGCCCTCGCTGGTGATGATCATCTATTGCGTAGTCGCGAAAACTTTCATCCTCGATATGTTCGTTGCGGCGATCGTGCCCGCCTTGATCACGATCGCGTTCAACCTGGTCGCCATCGCCATCGTCGTTCGGCGGCGGCCGCAGGTCGCGCCGGTCAGTCCGCGAATGCCGTGGCCGGAGCGCCTCGAAGCGGCACGGCGCGCGGCGCCGTCGCTTGCTCTGCTGCTCGGTGTTTTCGTCGGCATCTACAGCGGCGTTTTCACCGTCAATGAGGCCGCGTCGGCCGCGGCGATCCTTGCACTGATCTTCGCGCTGGCGCGTCGCCGATTGACCTGGGCAGCGCTCGCCCGTGGCATGTACGATGCGGGCTCGGTTACCGCGATGCTCTATTTGATCCTGATGGCCGCGCCCATCTTCACATATTTTATCAACCTGGCGCACGTTCCCGAAACGCTGGTCCACTGGATCGAAGGCCATCATTTCCCGCCGTTGGGCGTGATCTTCACTCTGACGGTCGTCTATATCCTGCTCGGAACATTCTTCGAGGAGATGTCATCGATCCTCATCACGCTGCCGCTGGTCCTTCCGATCGTGGTCAATCTTGGATACGACCCGCTGTGGTGGGGGGTGATCTGTCTGATCCAGGTCGAAATGGCGCTGATCCATCCGCCGCTCGGGATCATCGTGTTTCTGCTGCACGCGATCGCGCCGAAGATTTCGATGGGCACGATCTATCGCGGCGTGGTTCCGTTTTTGGTCGCCGACTTCGCCGTGCTGATCATTCTGATTCTGTTACCGGGGATCGTTCTCTGGTTGCCGCATACCCTGATCCATTAAATATTTGCATCGCGACGGCGTTGTTCGCGTCAGGCGGGCTCGGATGAGGAAACGGTTCGTTTCCATTCGCCGTCCGATTCGCGCTATTCGCGCTTGCGATCCCGGAAGGCCTCCGCAATCCGGCTTGCCGTCGACATCAGCAGCGGAACAAGCTTCGTCTCCGCGCCCTCGATCGTGAGCGCGGAGGATATCCAGATCAAAGACATGCATCCGAGTACATGCGCACCGAAACGTATCGGGACTGCGATGCCGGTCGTCTTCGGATTGATCTCGCGGTCCTGCACAGCGTAGCCCTTCGCGCGGATCGCATCGAGCAGCTTCGTAAGGCGCTGTGTCTCGCGGGCGCCCCGGTTCTCCGGCGCCCTCGAAAGCGAGAGCATCTCGAGGATGGCACGTCTTTCCTTGTCGGAGCAAAAGGCAAGATAACAACGCCCGGCGGCGGTTCGCAGCATCGGCAGGCGCCTTCCAACCATGCCGTGATCGATCGACAAGGCGCTTGCTTCATGGGTCGTTTCGCGCACCAGCATGCGGCCTTCTTCGAAGGTTAGGAGCGCGACCGGCCAGACAGCCTGACGCGTGAATTCCGTCATGAGCGGCGCCGCGACATCGGCGATCCAATCGTCCTCGGCGAAGCCGTCGCTCAAGGTTCGTACTTGGCGCGAAAGGCAGTAGCGGTCGAGCGGCCGGCTCCGCGTCACGAACCCCGCCCTGCTCAAGGTTTCCAAGAGCCGGTAGACGGTCGGCCGGGGGAGTCGCGTGTCGCGGGCGAGTTCGACCACGGAAGGAAGCTTGCGTCGGTTCATGGCGACCAGCAGTGCGAGGCCGCGTTCGAGTGAGCGCACGCTCCCGCCCCGTCCCTCGCTATTGTTTCGCGCCATCGTCGGCTGCCCCGGTTGGCCGATTGTCCACTGTGCGGACATCGAGTCAAGACTGCTGGTTGTCGCGCTCCACCGGCTCTAGCGTTCCAGGCAGAATTCTAAGGGAGGAACTCATCATGTCCGAAGCCGCTTTAGCATCCCGCAGTGACACAGCTCGGCGAGTGCCGCTGAGCATGAGCCACATCGGACTCTATGTTCACGACGTGCCGATGATGGAAGACTTTTATACCCGTGTGCTCGGGTTCACGGTCACCGACCGGGGCAAGGTACGCGGCGCCGATATCGTGTTCACCAGCTGGGACCCCAAAGACCACCATCAGGTCGCTCTGATCAGCGGACGCCCGAAAGACCTCGCGTTCAATCACATCAACCAGATTTCCTTCCGGGTCGCGGCGGTAGAGGATTTGCAGGCGGTCTGGCGGCGCGTCAAGAACGAACCGGGCGTGACCGACATGCGGCCGATGGATCACGGCAATGCCTGGTCGCTTTATTTTCGCGATCCTGAAGGCAACCGCCTCGAAGTTTTCTGCGACACGCAATGGTACATCGAGCAACCTTGCATCGAGGAACTCGATCTGTCGCAGCCGGCCGAGCAGATTCGCGCCAAATCAGACGCGTTCTGCCGCAAGGCACCCGGCTTTCGGCCGATCGCCGAATACCAGGCCGAAATTGCCGCGAAGATCGGCCTGAAATAAGTCCGATGACGATGCGAGCCGATCATGGCATCGCCTGACTTCGACGTCTGCATCATCGGCTACGGGCCGGTCGGCGCGAGCTTGGCCAACCTGCTCGGGCAGGCCGGCTTAAAGACCGTCGTGCTTGAACGCGAACCATCCGTCTATCACCTGCCGCGTGCGGTAGCGCTGGACGGCGAAGGCATGCGGCTCGTTCAGACCATGGGTCTCGCCGACGACTTGCTGCCGCGGCTCAACATCAGCCGCAACATCCGCCACGTCAGCGCCGACGGCAAGCTGTTGCTATTGATCGCGCGCAGCGGCATCGGAACCGAAGGTTGGCACAACGCTTATCGCTTCTATCAGCCGGAATTCGAGGCCGTGCTGCGCCGCGGCGTGTCGCGCCATCCGTCGGTCGATGTGCGGCTGCGCAGCGAAGCCTTCGCGCTCGACGAAGCCGGCGACCACGTCCGCGTCCGTTACGAAAATCTCGCAGCGGGCGTCCTTGCGGAGGTTACCGCGCGCTACGTCGTCGGTTGCGACGGCGCGCGTTCGACGGTCAGGCGCTTCATGGGCGCCGCTCTGCAGGACTTGCGTTCGCATGAACGCTGGATCGTGCTCGACATGATCCTCGATGAGCCGCCCGGCGGCGTGCCGGAAGCTGCGGACGAGACCGGCCGGGTCATCGATGCCATCCAGTATTGCGATCCGAAGCGGCCGACGACCTTTGTCCCGATGCCCGGCAAGCGCCACCGTTGGGAATTTATGTTGATGCCGCAGGACGACCCGGCGACGATCACTCGTCCGGAGCGGATCTACGAACTGCTGAAGCCCTGGAACATCGACCCCGCGAAGTCCACGATCGAGCGCGCCGTTGTCTACACATTCCACTCGGCGCTTTCGACACAGTGGCGGCGCGGCCGGCTGGTACTGGCGGGCGATTCCGCCCACCAGATGCCCCCTTTCCTGGGGCAAGGCATGTGCTCTGGCTTGCGCGACGTCGCCAATTTGGCATGGAAGCTGCGCGACGTGATCCTGGGAGTTGCCCCGGACAATTTGCTCGACACTTACGAGACGGAGCGCATGGAACACGTGCGCGCTTTCATCGAACTGGCTGTCGAGCTCGGCAGCGTGATCCAGACCACCGATCCCGAGAAAGCCCGCCAGCGCGACCGCGACCTCATCGCCAATCCGACGATGCTGCGGCCGATCGCGCCGCTTCTGGGCCGGGGTTTGCATGGAGACGCTCCGCCGCCCGCGGGCGCGCGCGCCGCGCAGCCAAGGTTGGCCGACGGCAGGTTACTCGATGACCATGTAGGCTATCGTTACGCGGTGTTGGCAAACCGCAGCCTGGTCGATGCGCTGCCGGCGGTGACGCGCTCCAAGCTCGATGGCGCCAATGTTGTTTTGGTCGTGGCCGAGGGGGAAGCGGCCGCCTATCTGGCCGATCTGAGCGCCGACGCGATCGTCATTCGTCCGGATCGGCACATCTTGGGCGTTGCGTCGACGCCGGCCGAGCTCGATGCGGTCCTGGCGCGCCGGATGTGGTGCGCCCGATCCGAGGACACTTCAACGCGGACGCCGAAAACGGCCGCCGCCATCTAAAACCGGGGAGATTCGCCATGGCTTCATCTCGCGTTCCATCTAATTCCGTCGATCACGTCGGCAGCCTGAAAAGGCCGCCAAAACTTCGTGAGGCGTGGCGCGACTGGGAAGCGGGCAAGCTGCCGCCCGAGACGCTGCGCGAGGTGCAAGACCGCGCCATCCGCGATGCCATCGCGATGCAGGAAGCAATGGGCCTGCCCATCGTCACCGACGGTGAGTTTCGCCGCGGTGGCTGGTCGCGCGGCTTTCTCAATGCGGTCGAGGGCTTCGACTTCCGCGCCTCAAAGCTCGTATTCCGAAACGACGAGGGATTTACGACGCCGTCTCCGGCGCCGATGGCGACAAAACCCGTGCGCCGCACCAAGCCCATCGTCACCGACGACTATAAGTTCATCAAATCGGTGGCGAAAAATCGCGTCAAAGTCACGATGCCGACGCCGTCGCATATGCATTTCGGCCAGTTCAAGGATGCGGTCGACCCAAAAGCGTATCCGCACGTCGAGGCGTACTGGGACGACATGGTCGCGGTCTTTCAACAGGAAATAAAAGAGCTCTATGCCGCGGGCTGTCGCTACTTGCAGCTTGACGAGGTTCCCCTGGCGCTCCTGTGCGACAACAACATCCGTGCACTGGCGAAGAGCGAGGGTGACGATCCTGACAAGCTGGTCGCACTCTACATCGAAGTGCTCAACCGTGCCGTCGCCGGCCGGCCGGCAGATCTGACCATCGGCATGCATCTGTGCCGCGGCAACATGGAAAGTCTATGGATGGGCGATGGCGGCTACGCACCGATTGCCGAGGCCCTGTTCACGCAGTGCGACGTCGACGCGTTCCTGCTTGAGTACGACTCGAGCCGCGCCGGAGATTTTACGCCGCTGCGTCACCTGCCCGCCGGCAAACGTGCCTATCTCGGCATCATCAGCACCAAGAACCCCGCACTCGAAACGCCCGACGATCTCATGCGCCGGATCGACGAAGCGGCCCGCTTCGCGCCAATGGAACGGCTCGGAATTTGCCCACAATGCGGCTTCTCCAGCGCGGCCATGTCGAAATACGCGGTTCTGCCGAGCAAGGTCACGACCGACATTCAAACGCTCAAGATTGAGCTACTCGTCGATGTCGGCCGGCGCGCCTGGGGCCACGTATGAAAGAACGGCTCGGCGACGGCGACAGCTATGGGCTGTTCACCGCCGCTGCGGTACAGGACCCTTATCCGCACTACAAGGCGATGCGCGAGCGCGAGCCCGTGCATTGGTCGGAAAAGGCGCAGGCTTGGTACTTCACGTGCTATCGCGACGTGTTCGAATTGCAGGACCGGCCGGACCTGAGCGTCGATCGGATCGAGACGCTCTATTCCTATCTGCCGCGCACGAACCCCGAGCGCTTCAGCGACATCGTAGAGCACTATCATCGCTGGCTCCTGTACCGCGACGACGCTTATCACGATCGGCTGAAGGCGCTGTTTCTGAAGGCGATGACGCCGCGCGCTGTCGAACGCCTGCGCCCGATGGTGGAGCGTCGCGTCGACGCGATCCTCGACGAGTTGGAATCGCGAGACGCGTTCGACGCCTATCTCGATTTCGCCGCGCGTCTTCCCACCCAGGTGATGCTCGATCTTCTCGACCTGCCGGATGCCGACGAATTGATGATGCGGCATTGGAGTGATCGCTGCTCCAATTTCCTGTTCCAACCCGTCTCGCCCGACAAGGAGGCGATGGCGCAGGAGCAGCGCGATATCCTCGATGCTCAGCAGTCCTATTTCATGACCGTGATTGAGGAGCGCCGGCGCAAGCCCGGCGAGGACATGATCTCGGCCATGGTGCAGGCCGAGGCCGAGGGCGAACGCCTTACCGATCTCGAGATACTTGCCACCTGCAATATGATGGCGACTGCTGGCGGCGGCACGTCACGCAGCGCGATCGCTATGTCGTTGTGGTGGCTGCACCAATTCCCGAGCGAACTCACCAAGCTCAAGGCCGACCCCAAACTCATCAATCTCGCAGCCGAGGAGTTTCTGCGCTATGACGCGCCAACCCAGCGCGGCATCCGCACGGCGCGCGAGGATTTTGAAATCGGCGGCGTGCAAATCCGCAAGGGCCAGATTCTCCACATCATGATCGGCGCCGCGAACCGCGATCCCGACCAGTTTGCGGACCCGGACCGGATCGACATCACGCGCGATCCTAATCGCCATGTGACGCTCGGCCATGGCGTGCACTATTGTCTCGGCGCGGCTCTGGCGCGGCTCGAGCTGCGCGTGGCCGTTGCCGGTTTTTTGGCGCGCTTCCCGGACTATCGCCTCGCGAGCGACACTATCGTGTTTATGGATCGCACCGCGAGCCGTCGTCCGACTAGCGTGCCGATATTTGCGCGTTGAGGGACGACGGTCGCGCTCCCACGGGCGCTTCCGTCCTCATCGCCTCGCATGATCGCGACGCGGCGATATTCACCTTTCGCGGCGCGAACACCTTGCTTGAAGTTAAGGATTTGCACGACGACGCATTCGCCGTCGACATCGTCTACATCGCCAATTTGAGTACGTGGTCATTACTGACGGCGCGCGGGGCGCTTTCGTTGCATCGTCCGAGGAAATCCTCTTCGCCCCGGCGATCGGGTCGAAGGTCGTCGGCACGGCCGGCGCCGGGGACGCTTTCGCCGCGACCTTTACCGCCTATGTAGCGCTCGGCCACCCGATCAGGGAGGCGCTGCGGGCAGCGACGATCAATTCGGCCTCGGTGGTCGGGCACATCGATACTAAACGGGCTTGTTCCACCGTCAGGAGCTCGATCAGCGTCTGGCGGGGCCTGCACAATCAGCCGTTCGTAGGTGGGCAGTATAGCGCGCGGAAATCGGAAAAAGTTCTGCTCGGGATTAAGGCTCACTTTGGGAAATTGGTGATATTGTGCACGTAACTGGAAACACGGGAGCATACATAATGGATGGTGGGTTCAGTTGGGAAGCTCTGGAGGTTTTTCAAAAGATCAAGTCATTCAACCGATTGCCCGGTGCTGGTATTCCGCTTATTCAATTGAATATGAAGGTTGGCAGCGCCAAGACCGTTAAGAAGGGCATTCCGGAATTAAAATCTGCCGGTCTCATCACTGACACCCCTTCAGGTGAGCCGACGCTTACTGATAAAGGCTACAAGACCTCGGTTTGACTTGCCGCCCAAAATCAAAGCAGCCCAAGACTTCAAATGCATTAAGGGGAAATTCCCGCGCCTCGTCTACCCCAAGCTGCCAGACTCTGCGCCAGAGCGAGGCGAAACAGTTTTTAGTTTTTCCGCCTCTCGACGCTTCGAGCTTGATCATCCGCAGCGCCATGACCGCAAGCGGCTGTCGCAGGAAAAGTTCTTATGTCCCTTCTGAGTCCGAGGACATCGATCTGAAATAATGCTCGGCGTACTGGTAATAATTCTCAGCCCCGACCGTGTTGCCGATTTGTGCTTCAGCACGGGCGAGCGCAAGATACCGCTCATAGTTTCTTTGCGCGTTTTGAGAGTTCTTCGGATCGGGGCGGGGGGCACTCGATGTCCACCGCCTCGATCGTGCAGCAAATGACGCTGCCGGTCTGGGTTGGCGCATATTCATGATTTTCTTTGGGCCATTTTGTATAGCTCACTCCTTAGGTAGTTGCTGGGAAAATGCTCCGTGCGACACACGAAGGACAAGAATCAGGGATGACGGTGCATTCTCTAAAGAGCGAGTTGAAGCACTGTGAAGCCCTTGGCGTGCCGTACGCCGCGTTCATCAATCGAGAAGGCAGACGCGGCCGACGCTGGCGGCCGACCCGCCCCAACAACGAATTCTTGTACTAGCAGTGCGATAAAGGCACCCGGAGGAAATGATCAAATTCTTAAGATGATTGGTTCGGTCGTCGTAGCAGCACCTGCCAACTATACGCGATAGAGATGAACCAAACGTGTGCGATATGAGGATAGCTGGAGAAATTGTCAAGCTAAGGGAGCACCGCCAATCCAACCCGGTCGCGATCGGCCCAGTCGGGCACACGATGACCTCGACACAAAAGCGGGTGACTCCTATTGTTCTTTAACCTCCAGCCCCCATTTACTGGCATATACAGGTAAGCACTGGCTTGTGCAAAGAGCTGCCCAAAAGGCGGCGACGTACCGAAGTCTCCGTTTCTTCAGATTGGCAGCCATGGTGCCCATCGGCGGGGATTTCAAATATCGACGTTTGGCTCGTATCGCGGGTGCCATCGGCGCCTGAATTGTGTATATCCGTGCGCCAGGGGCCCGGGCGCCCTGGCCATAGGGGCTATTCACCGCTCGATCGAAGAGGAACGCCGCGTGCAGGTTCTCGTCCGTGACAACAATGTCGACCAAGCCCTCAAGGTGCTGAAGAAGAAGATGCAGCGCGAGGGCGTCTTCCGCGAGATGAAGCTCCGCGGCCATTACGAAAAGCCTTCCGAGAGGAGAGTTAGGGAGAAGGCGGAAGCTATCCGCCGCGCCCGCAAGCTCGCCCGCAAAAAGATGCAGCGGGAGGGTCTGCTGCCGATGAAGCCTCGGGTGATCCCTGGGGCCCCGGGAAGAAGCGGCCCCGCACGTGCGCCCCGCTTCTGAAATCTCGGAACAACCGCAACCGAACCCTCGATATAATCCTGGCCTAAGGCCTTCCTTCTCGGCAGCGTCGTCAGCAACATCTTTAGATTCATGGCAAGCAAGATCAAGGTGACGCCGCAGAAGGAAGAGTTGCTGGAGAAGGAGGGTCCCGAGACCCCGCTGCTCGACGTTTCTGAAGCAGCCGTCAAGGAGTTGATCGGCAGCGCCAAGAAGCGCGGCTACGTCACGTTTGATCAAATCAACTCCGTGCTATCATCGAAAGACGCCAATTCGGAGCAACTCAAGGATATCCTGTCGATTTTCGGAGAAATGGGCGTCAATTTGGTCGAGGCCGGCGAGACTGGGCCTGAGGAAGAGGTGGCGACCCGCGAGGAGCCGGAGGAAGAAGTCGAGAGCGAGAACGAGCTGGTCGAAGTGCAGCAACGGCCGGTTCCGGCCAAGTCCGGGGCCAAGGCACCCGCCGAGCGCACCGACGACCCCGTCCGCATGTATCTCCGCGAAATGGGCTCGGTGGAACTTCTCTCCCGCGAGGGCGAGATCGCCATCGCCAAGCGCATCGAGGCTGGACGCGAGGCCATGATCGCTGGGCTTTGCGAAAGCCCGCTCACCTTCCAGGCCATCATCATCTGGCGGGACGAGCTCAACGAGGGCAAGGTCTTCCTGCGCGACATCATCGACCTCGATGCAACCTATGCCGGCCAAGACGCCAAGGCCATGCTGGCGCCGGTGATTGGCTCCGACGGCCAGGTGGTCGTGGACATCGCCGTTCCAGGCCAACCCGGGCGGCCGCCGCAGATGCAGGCTCCGGCCACTGCCCCCGCGACCGCCACCCCGTTCAAGCCGGCAGGCGAACGCACCAACGGCGAAGAGACGGCAGCTGACGGGACGGTCAGCGAGAGCAACCTCGACGACGATGATATGGAGAATTGGCTCTCGGTCACCGCAATCGAGGCGGAGCTCAAACCCAAGGTGATCGAGACCTTCGACACCGTCGCAGGCACCTACAAGCGTCTGCGCCGGCTGCAGGAGCAGGACATCCAGTTCCAACTTAAAAGACAGTCGCTCTCACCCGCGCAGGAGCGCAAGTACAAGAAGCTGAAAAACGAGATAATCGGCGAAGTGAAGTCGCTACGGCTGAACCAGGCGCGTATCGACGCGCTGGTCGAGCAGCTCTACGATATCAACAAGCGCCTCGTCGGCTACGAGGGCCGCCTGATGCGGCTCGCCGAGAGCCACGGAGTCGTGCGCGAGGATTTCCTCAAGAACTATCTGGGCTCTGAGCTCGACCCACTCTGGCTCAACCGCGTGTCGAAGCTTTCGGCCAAAGGGTGGAAGAGTTTCGCCGGCAAGGACCATGACCACGTCAAGCAGCACCGCCGCGAGATACACGCGCTCGCGAGTGAGACCGGGCTCGAGATCGGCGAATTCCGCAAGATCGTGCACATGGTGCAAAAGGGCGAGCGCGAGTGGCACCAAGCCAAGAAGGAGATGGTGGAGGCGAACCTGCGCCTCGTCATCTCGATCGCGAAGAAATACACCAATCGCGGCCTGCAGTTCCTCGACCTCATCCAGGAAGGCAACATCGGCTTGATGAAGGCGGTCGACAAGTTCGAGTACCGGCGCGGCTACAAGTTTGCGACCTACGCCACCTGGTGGATCCGGCAGGCGGTCAGCCGCTCGCTCGCCGATCAGTCGCGCACCATCCGTGTGCCCGTGCACATGATCGAGACCATCAACAAGATCGTGCGCACAAGCCGGCAGATGCTCGGCGAGATCGGCCGCGAGCCGACACCGGAGGAGCTCGCCAAGAAGCTCCACATGCCGCTCGAAAAAGTACGCAAAACCTTGAAGATCGCCAAGGAACCGCTGTCGCTCGAAACGCCGATCGGCGAGGAGGGGGACTCCCACCTCGGCGACTTAATCGAGGACAAGAACGCTATCCTGCCGCTCGACGCCGCGATCCAGTCTAACCTGCGCGAGACGACGACGCGCATGCTGGCCTCACTAACGCCACGCGAGGAGCGCATCGTACGCATGCGCTTTGGCCTCGGTATGAACAGCGACCACACGCTGGAGGAAGTCGGCCAACAGTTCTCGGTGACGCGCGAGCGAATTCGGCAGATCGAGGCCAAGGCACTGCGAAAGCTCAAGCATCCGAGCCGATCAAGGGAACTCAGGAGCTTCCTCGAAAGTTGAAGTGCCGGACAGGGCCGCGCTCGGCGTTT